>Ga0315289_10000060_pt1 | contig 167909 bp, 119 predicted proteins | sample YL17G11_40_MG_FD_203452 | JGI IMG/M metagenome (GOLD analysis project Ga0315289, IMG submission 203452) | Sediment microbial communities from Yellowstone Lake, YNP, Wyoming, USA - YL17G11_40 | ecosystem: Environmental > Aquatic > Freshwater > Lake > Sediment | place: USA: Wyoming | collected... | reverse complement strand
TCTGGGACTCGTCTCTCTGGCGGCTCCGACCCGCGCCTAACCAACCGAACCGCCGTGTACGGACCCGTACGCACGGTGGTGTGACAGGGACAGCCCGCGAGGGCCTACCTATGTCAGTGACACGGCATGACCTCTGAAACTGCCTCCTGCGCGACGTGTGCATCTTCGACGGGGGCCAAGGTTGCCCTCCATTGTCTGCACCACGAGAAGGAGCTTGGACGAGGAGAGCGAAGTAGGGGATGCCCCAGCCGTAACAAGCGGCTGTCCTCTCTGACCGACGGGCGCAAGTCTGTAGAGGGCAGCCGCGCTCTTTGGGCGCTAGGCCAGGAGTCACGAGGTGCGGGTCCTGTCTGAGAGACACGGAGGGGGAGGACGCGATGAGAGCGCTACGGGCGTGCGAGGCATGTTGTGTGGCGACGGGCGTGGCGCTGCTCGCGGTGTGCGCGCCGGCCGAGGAGACGCCATCCATCGCGAACGAGCGAACCCGCATCGAAGCCGTTGGCGGGCCTGGCGTGTGGATGGGCGTTGCGGTGAAGGCGGGCGATCGCGAGGTGACGCGCGTCGAGCTTTGCTCAGCGGGCCGATGGACTGCGTCCAGTGCCACCGCGGGAGGTGAGGGGGGAACCTCCACCCTCACGCTCGGGGGCATCTCGACGAACGGCACGGGTGGCACACCGGCCTTCGACTCGTCGTCATCCGTGCGCTTCACTCTCCGTCGCGGCGATCCGTTCCCCCGCGTGGACTTCCGCCTCCGGATGGAGCGCTTCAACCGCGCAGCATGGGAAGCCGCGTGGCCGGAGAAGTGCCCCGTCTACTTCCTGCGCTGCTCGAGCGCTGACGCCGAGATCTACTACTTCCATGGCTTGCCGGCGCCAACGCCGAAGACCGACCCCTACCCGTTCAGTTGGCGGGACATGCGCGCGAACTGGGCCGACGGCTGGTCAACGGCGCCGGCCATTGGCGCCCTCACCGTTCCGGCGGTCGCCCTCTGGACGCCCAGCACCGGTCGCCTCGTCGCCTACAGCTTCCAGCACGCCCGGAGCACCGACCGATCCGACAAGCAGATCTCGGTGGCCTACTGCTGGGGTACGGGGGCACACCCGGGCCAGTTCTTCGCGCTGATCTGGCCGTGCCAACGCGGCTGGCAGGAGCTCACGTACCCCTCCGCGCCGACCATGGTCGCCAGCCACTTCGATCTGCTCTATGACCTCAGCACCGGGCCGACCGGAGACGTGAATCGCTTCATCTTCGACCATACCTGGCAGCACTATCGCAACCTCCTACCCCCGGTGCCGGCGATGAACGACCTGGGGTGGATGATCGAGCGGACAGGGTTCCCCAGCGGTTCGGGCAGCCCCGGCGTCTTCGAGCGCGTGCACAAGAGCAGCGGGTCGTTCGCCTCGATCTTCTTCAAGGAGAATACGGAGCTCTTCAGCGGCGACTTTCGCTCGGTCGATCTGGCTTACCGTCGGGGCGATGAGAGAGCCCTGGCCCCGTTCCGGGAGCAGGTCGAGCGGATGCTGTCGCGCGCCATTTGGAAGACGATCGACGGGGAGGAGTGCGTCTCTTGGCAGTACCCGTCGGAGGGCGGCTGGGAGGATTGGATCGGCGGCGACCACGCCAACACCACGCACAACGTGCAGCAGTTCGGGTTCGCCGGCGCCTTGCTTGCCATGTACCTGCACGAGCCAAGCGACCGGCTCTGGCGGTACGTCGAGGGGTGCTATCACTGGGCGCGCCACTACGTCTACACGCGGGGCGACATCTGCGACATCCCCTGCTCGATGTTCACGCTGCAGACCTCGCAGCTCGCGATGAACTTCCTGATGAACCTGCACTACGCGCTCCGCGCCGATCCCGACCTGCAGAGACGGCAGATGGCGGCGGAGGCCTTCCGGCTAGCGGAGACGGTCGTGTGGCGCAACGCCAACATCACCACCGACGACCCGGATGAGACGGACACCCTCGATCCGAGCTTCCTGATGCCCGGCAACCAGGCCCGTTTCTGGCTAGGGCAGGTGAGCTGGGCCGAGCTGTGCGATGTGTTCCGGTCGATGATCGTGATGTACGCCGAGACGGGCGACGAGCGGTTCAAGTACTACGTGCGCGGTGCTCTCGACCGATGGTGGACGGGCTTCCAGCGCGACGGCTACCATACCGACGAGAACCTGGATGTGTTCGGTGAGACGGCCGGCAAGGGGGTACGGACCGGCACGCACGGCCCGCAGGACTCGTTCTGGGAGTGGGCACAACCCGTGGGGGACGCAATCTGCCACGTCACGGGCGGACGGAAGGCGGCCATCGCTTTCACCCGAGGCGCTCGCTCGGTTGAGGTCGCGGAATACCGCTTTTCTGAACCTCTCGACTTCTCCGGACCTCCCAGCTTCGCGTTCCGCATCGTGGGAGGCGACGAGAAGCCGTTCCGCATGATCTTCAGCTCCCCGTTTCGTGACCTCTCGAACAGGCCGGTACTCGTCAATCGCGAGAGACCCGCGGACGTCAAGGTGGCAGGGGCGTATGGCGAGCACCTGCTGTTCACTGTGCCCCCAGACGCGACAGTGGAGATCGGCGATGTTAGAGGCCTACTCGCTCCTCCGTCGCCGAAGCCCGCACCGGCTGCTCCGGGCGGGCAGAAGCCGTCGGTCGAGTGCTTTGGCATGGTGTGCCTCAACCTCGGGCCGCACTGCAACGTGACCATTGATCGGTCGTGGGACAGCCCGGACTCGTGGGCGGGCCTCGCGCCCGGACGGGCATTCGCCCACGGCGTGCCGTACGTCATCGTGAATCCCGACACGGCGCAAGGGTGCATGGCCGTCCGGAACAGCAAGGTGCCGGTCCGCCGACCGGCGGTCGGGCTATTCCTGCTCTCCACCAGGCTCAAGGAGAACGAGGCGGGAGTCGCGCTGGGGAATGGGAGGGTCTTCGCAGTCGACCCCGCGACGGGAGTCCGCGTTCGCAGCGGCCAGCCGTTGCACAGCTGGGAGTTGTGGCTCTACCCCCTCGCCGTGCCCGACAACTCCGAGGTCGACCAGGTCATCGTCAGCCGCGAGGCCACGCTCTTCGCGGTGACCATCGAGCGATCGCGCCCGGAGGTCTTGGCGGCGGTGGCGCAGCGGGTGAGGAAGGCGCAGAAGGACGAGGCCGCCGCACGGCAGGTGGAGGCCGCCAGGGAGCGGGTGGTGGCGGAGTGCCGCCAGCAGGTCCGCAAGCAACTGGATGGCAAGATGATCCGGGCCGGGTTCCTGCCGCCCCACGGCGCCGAGGCCCCTGCGGTCCGCGCGGCCCTCGACCAACTCGGCATCCCGTACGTGGGCCTGCGCCCCGAGGAGATCGTGGATCCGAAGTGCTTCAGCGCAGCGGACTACCCGATCCTGATCTACACGGGTGTGGAGGACTACCTGCGAACGGTGAAGGAGCCGGGCGACGGCGAGGCCGCCTTGCTGCGCTACCTGCGGGAGCGGGGCACGCTGCTGGTTCTGGGTCCTTGCCGCCCGTTCACCTACGCCACGGACCTGACGCAGCCGAGTGTGAGGGGTGCTGCTCGGCCTTCGACGCTGTTCGGCAAGCAGTTCGGCCTGGACCTGCTGGGCCCGGGCGAGACGCGAGGCGGGAGCATCGGGTTCGAGCAGCCACCGACAGGCAAGCTGACCTTCAGGCTGGAGCCGGGCCAGACCGTCCTGCCCGCCTCGCCGGCGAGACCTGCCTTCCCCGCGAGCGCGCCTTTCCCGGCGACCGGCGACCGGCGCTACCGGCCCGCCGTGGGTGACACCCTCCCGGCGAGCGACGAGTTCGTGCCCATTCTCACGCTCTACGACGAGGCGGACACACGCTATGGGCCTGGCATGGCGCTGGTCCGCCGCAAGTCCCCGGGCTTCGAGGGGGCGAACATCCTGTGGGTGTGGGGGACGCTGCTGAGCCAGGACTTCCCCTACGCCGACGAGATCCTCCTCCGCACACTCGCGGCCGCAACCGAGCTGTGCGGCCCGGCCTCGCGGACGCCCACAATCGCTGCCGGGCCGGGGGCAAGCCCCGGCGCCGCCGTCGGGCTTCTGCCCCTGGCGGAGCCCGCGCGCGCGAAGCTTGTCGAGCGACTGTGTCGCGAGCTCGGGACCGACTGTGTGAAGGTGCCGCCGGATGTCTTCACGGAGGCCACGAGCTTCGACCCGGGCCGGTTCCCGATCGCGGTACATGCCGTCGCCGACGAGCGTTACGTTCGCACCTGGCGTCTCCCGGATGATGGCGCGGAGGCCTACACGCGCTATGTCGAGGCCGGAGGTTTCCTGATCGCTTGCGGCAACGCGACGCAGTTCTGGTACCCGACCGACTACGTGGTGGGTGAGTGGAAGAGCTACGATCCCATCGAGCCCCGCATGCCCCAGGCGATCGGCCTGCCGCTCGCCTACGGGTTCGAGAGGCCCGTTGGCCGGATGGTGCTCGAACCGGCGCCCGAACAGGAGGTCTTCACCAACCTCGACGGACAGACCGATGTCACCGGCATCTCCGACCAACGCTGGCGCAGCCTCATCCGCACGCGGGGCATCGACATCGACTTCAGCCCGCTGGCATACCTCACGGATGGGGAGGGGAACCGGTTCGAGGGCTACGCGGCCGCTCTCATCCGACACCGCAACCCGGGCCGTCGTCCGGGCACGATCCTGTACCTCTGGGGCAACCTCATCGACGGCCCGCTTGGCGAGAAGCTGATGCGGAGCGCGCTGCAGTTCGCGCTGCAGGATGTGCAGCAGACCCGGTGACCGGCCGGCGGAAAGAGGGGGACGGAGCGATTGCTGAGTCTCGTGTAGGTAGGGGAACCTGGTACAGTCCCCTCTCCGCCCGGACGGCGGCGGAAAGGGTCCAGTCCCGGCTTCCTACCTACACGAGACTTGGTGGGCGGACAGAGGGCCTGGGCCCTTTGTGCGGAAAACCCCTCCGTCCCCCTTTTTCCGCTGGCGAACGGGAGCTACTGAGCATGACCCAACGCGAACGCTTCGTCCGCACGATGACCTTCACAGGCCCCGACCGCGCGCCGAACCATGAGCTCGGCCTATGGGGGCAGACGTACGAGCGCTGGCTGAACGAGGGCGCCCCGGAGGAGGGTGTCGGGGGGGACTGGTTCAGCGGCCTCGATTACCACGGGATGGACCGCCGCGAGTTCATCGCGATCAACATGGGGATGGCGCCGCCCTTCGACTACGAGGTTCTGGAAGAGGACGATCGGTACGTGACGGCGCGCCATGGGAACGGCATCGTGACACGCGCCCTGAAGGAGGGCACGGTCCGGGGGACGCGCTGGTCCATGGATACCTACCTGCGCTTTGCGGTCGAGAGGCCGGAGGACTTCGCCGCGCTCAAGAAGCGCTACGACGCGCACGACCCCGCTCGCTACCCGGCCGACTGGGGTGAGCACCTACCGGACTGGAAGGAACGCGACCACCCGGTGTGCCTGCTGGTGAACGGATCGATCGGGCTGTACAGCAACTGCCGCATCTGGATGGGCACGGAGAACCTCTCGTACGCCTTCCACGACCAACCGAAGCTCGTACACGAGATGGTGGACTTCATCGCCGACTTCACGATCGAGACGCTGCACCGGGCTCTGGACGAGGTGGACATCGACTACTTCAACTACTTCGAGGACTTCGCGTACAAGACGGGCCCGTTGCTCTCCCCGGCCGCTTTCCGTGAGTTCCTGCTGCCTCGCTACCAGCGCATCAACGAGTTCCTGAGGGCGCACGGCGTGGACACCATCACCCTCGATAGCGACGGCAACATCGAGGTGCTGATTCCCTTGTTGCTCGAAGCGGGAATCACCGGGATCTGGCCCTGCGAGATCGCGGCGGAGATGCACCCGCAGAAGATCCGGCGCGAACACGGACACCACCTCACGTTGGGCGGCGGCATCGACAAGCGCGAGCTGGCCAAGGGCCGGAAGGCCATCGAGCGGGAGCTGCTCCCGAAGGTGGCGGCGCTGCTGGAGGACGGCGGGTACATCCCCTACGTCGACCACACCGTTCCGCCGGACGTGCCGTGGGAGGACTTCCTGTACTACATGGACCTCAAGCGGCGGTGCCTGAAGGGCGAGTTCGGCGGGTGAGGTGAAGGATGGCGGGTAGAGATGACGGACCGCGTCGGCAGGTAGTCGCGGGTAGAGCAGGGCTGGCTATGGGAGTGCCAGACGGTGTGTGAGGGGTATCATGGCGCCGATGTCCGCGGCTTTGGGCGATGGCCATCTGCACGGAGTTGACCGGATCCTCGATCGCTGGCGGCGGAATGCTGCCCCTCGCCGTCTCTCCCCCGTGTTGGGGCAAGATGGTCACGTGATCATCATCGGGGCGGGCCCGGCGGGCGTCTTCAGTGCCCACTTCCTTCGGCATCTGGCTCGGGAAGTGGGGTTGCATCCCAGGCTGACGGTGTTCGACGCCAAGGACTTCACCCGGTCGGGGCCGGCGGGCTGTAACATGTGTGCCGGGGTCGTGGCTGGGAGCCTGCTGCGCCGGATGGAGGCGTGCGGCCTGGGCCTGCCGCCATGTGTCGTCCAGAATCGCGTGAACGGCTTCTACCTCATCACCCGCAGCGGCGCGTTGCATCTTCGGCGAGAAGGTCCAGAGAACACGATGGTGACCGTGTTCCGTGGCAACGGGCCCCGACCATCGCCGCAGACGCCGGTGGAGAACGTGAGCTTCGATGACGCCGTCCTTCGAGCAGTCGCGGGCTCCGATCTGACCGTCGTCCGGGAACCGGTAACGGACATCCACCTCCCGCAACGGCCCCACGATCCGATCAGCGTGTCATACGGTCGCGGGGAGTCGAAGGACCGCATGGAGGCGGACGTGGTGGTCGGTGCTTTCGGCTCCGACAGCCGCCTCGCGCGACGACTGGCGGAGGGCCGGGCCGGCTACCGTTGCCCGCGAACCGTGCGGGCATGTCAGGCGGAACTCCGGGTGGGGAGGGACCACATTGAGGACCGTCTACACGGGGAGATCCAGGTGCTCAACCTGGGGCTCCCAGGGATCGCGTTCGCGGCCTTGGTCCCGAAGGGGGACTTCCTGACGTGCACGATGGTCGGGTATCGCGACCTGGGCCTCGAGGATATGCTGGAGTTCCTCGACCATCCCCGGGTCAGGGCGCGGCTGCCCGGAGGGTGGCGCCTGCCCACGCAGTTCTGTCACTGCCACCCGAGCACCGTGGTCTCGCACGCAGTCCGGCCCTTCGCCGACCGCCTGGTCATGGTCGGCGACGCGGTGTGCTGCCGGTACCTCAAGAACGGGATGGAGACGGCCTTCGACACCGCGGCTCTTGCGGCGTACACGATCACGCACATCGGCATCTCGGCGCAGGCTTTCCGGGATCACTTCGCCGCCGCGTGCTGGAACCTCGTCGAGCGGGACAACCGCTTCGGCCGGGCCCTGTTCCGGGCCAACCGATGGATCGCCTCCCGGCCGCGGATTGCGCGACCTCTGCTGCTCCTCTGCCGCGGGCCGCGGGAGGATCCCGTCAGCGCGCGCGCACAGGAAGCGCTATGGGGCCTGTTCGCCGGCGACCGGCCGTACCGCGACATCCTGCGGGAGACGTTCCACCCGCGAGTCGTGTCCGCTGCCGCCCGGGTACTCGTCACGCACAACCTCGCGCGGCGCGGAAGAGACGGACGACCGGTCGCCCCCAGCGATCCCGCCCACCTGCAGGAAGGCGCCGGTCCCCCCGGGGCGGCATAGGCGCTAACATAACGCCTGTTGGCGCGATGAATCGCGCCATGACACAATCGGGCGCGGTGAACCGCGCCCCTACTTGCGGCCCGGCCCCACGTAGGGGCGCGATTCATCGCGCCCCGAAGCCGTAAGTCAGCGCCAATGCCCCGGGGCGGAGACCGCCCCGTGATCGTCCACTGGCTCGGGCCGCGCGGGCGGGCCACGCAACGTGAGCCCTCGCTGCCGGCCCCTGCGCGCCCAGGTAACGTCTCGCTGCCCGACAGCAGCCGGGAGCAAGTGGTCGTGATCCGTGGCAAGCGAACCGCACCTCTTCTTCACCTCCTCCGAGCTCGCGGACCTCACCCGCCGCCGGAAGGCCGACTCCATCGGTCGGCAGCTCTTCTACGAGCTGATGGCCGCGGCGAACTGGTGCCGCAAGCAGCCCATCCCCGCGCAGCCTGATCTCGGCCCGGACGTGTCCTTCAAGCCGGCGCCCTTCACCCCCGGTGAGTCGCCCTACTCGGACGAGTACCTCCTCTCACACGAGGCCTTCGAGGTCGCGACGTTCGCCTTCGAGCGCTCGGTCCAGCAGATGAGCTTCGCGCACCTGCTGACCGGCGATGAGCGATGGGCGGCTCGTGCCGTGGCGTGGCTCGATGCGGCGATGAACGAGTGGCAACTCTGGGGGCCCAGGGCGAACCCGCTCGACCAGTTCGGGGTTCGCGTCATGAGCACGGCGGCGCTCGGCTGCGACTGGCTGGGCGACGGGCTGCCGGAGGAGCTGCGAGAGCGGTGCCGCGAGCGCGTGACGGAGTTCGCGGGGCGCTGCCTGCGGGAGTGGGGCGAGTCGCTCGACCGCCCGGAGCCGCACCAGATCTCGAACCACTACTGGTTCAACGTGGGGATGCTGGGCCTGACGGCCCTCTGGCTGGGCGGGAAGGACCCGAGCTGGCGCGGGGTCGCCGACCGCGGCGGGCGACAGCTTGAGCGCATGTGCGAGTGGGTGATCGGGCCTGATGGCGACTACAACGACAAGCCGGGGTATCTGCTCTACGCCTTCCGCTGGTCTCTGCCCATGCTCGTCGCGTGGCACCACGCGGGCGGGCCGGACGTGCTCAGCAAGCCCCGCCTGGCAGCGGCCGCGGAGTGGCTTTGCGACATGCCCATGCCGGGCGACCTGAATCTTGCCGACACTCCGTGGGGCTTCTTCGACCGGTGGATCTACCTCCTCTTGGCGGCCAAGCACCGGGATGGGCGGGCGCAGTGGATCGGCCTCGAGACCACTGACTCGCCCGTGGTGCGTCACGAGCCGCCGTACTTCCGTTGGACGCGGACGGATGGCGTGTGGCCGTACCTGTTCTACGACGAGACCTTGGCGCCGACGCCGCCGGAGGCCGTGGAGGCGCCGCCGGCGCGGCAGTACCGGTGGTCCGGTTGGGCGCTGCTGAGCCGGGACCGGACCGAGAGCACGCCGACGGTGCTGCTCCATGCCGGGCCGGCCTCGGCGAAGAACTACCACAACCAGGGCGAGCTGCTCGTCTCCGCCTACGGCGATCGCCTGCTCCAGATTCCGGAGTTGCCGTCCTGGGACTACATCAGCGAGCACCGCGCGATAGCGTTGCTCATGAGCAACCTCTCAGGCGCGGTGCTCGTGGCGGACGGCCTCGGGCAGGCGGGCGGCCGATACCCCGCCGAGTGGCCCGGGAACGAGCTGATCGGCCATCCCGTGGCTCCGTCCGTCGGTCGGATCGTGAGTGTCGAGTCGGGGGACGGGTGGAGCCGCGTCACGGCGGACGTCACGTCGGCGTACCGAAGCTTCGACTTTCAGGGCCTGTGGGGGGTGACGGTCGCGCCGCTGGCGGAGTGGGAGGGGAAGGAGGGGGACCGGCTCGTTCGTTTCCTGCGGCACGTCCTCTGTGTGGGCCCTGAGTGGATCATCCTGCAGGACGACATCGAGACCCGCGCCGGTCGCCCCGTGGACCTCGAGTGGCACTTCGGCACCCACGCCGCTGTCACGATCCGCCGGCCCGGTGAGGCGACTCTGGCGCAGCCTCGGGCGGCTCTGGACGTCTTCCTCGTACGGCCCGCCGAGGCCGCGCTATCGGTACGGCGCGCCCACTTCTCGGACACCGGGAAGTGGCTGACGGTGAGGCTGTTCCAGCACGAGGGTGCGATCAGCCTCGTCCTGGCCCTGCGCGTCCGCCGCCGAACAGGGCCGACCCAAGCTCCGAGTCACGAGGAGGGGACGATCCGCCTCCCGGACTGCCGGAAGGTAGTGCTGGGAGCGGGCGGCGCCGCGCCGCATGTGGCGTAGGCTCGCAGACGGCGGGCCGAAGGCTTGGGGGGAAGGAGGCGGCTGGGGAGGCGGAACCCGTCAACCTCCCTTGGCAAGCGCCTGCTCGACGTACGCCACCAGCTTCCTCTCGTTGGGCGCCCTTCCGGAGGCGACGATCATCCCATCGAGGACGACCGTTGGCGACATGACAATGCCGTATGGCTCCGCCTCCGGCTCATCGCACCGCACTGCCCGGAACTCCACTTGCGGGAAGCGCTCTCTGACTCGACCGATGATCTCCTTGGCCTGGCGGCACTTGTCACATTCCTGTTCGCTCGTGATCAGGACGATCCTCATCCGGCCTTCGCCCCCAGCTTCGCCTTCTGGTCCGCTGCCGAGCCGCCTCCGGGGGCCCGGGGCATCGAGGTGGTCTCCGTCGGCGCTCGTTTGCACTTGGCGCCATAGGCCTGGCGGAAGGCCTGATCCAGGGCCAGGTAGACATCGCGCTCCGTGTACGTGTCCCCGAGGTTGCTGTGGAAGTTGAGCTTCCGCTGTCGGCCCGACGCGTCTGTCAGCGTGAGCTGCTGCTTGCCGTTGATCATCATGCCCGCGCAGCTAGTGCGAGTCGCGGATTGGGTCTTCTGGCCCACGTCGGCGTGGAAGTCGAGGACCGTGAGGTAGAGCTTGCCGGGGTTCGTCTTGGCGACGGCATACAGGAAGGTAGCGCTCTGGTTGCCGCAGCCCTCGGTCGCGGGTATGAAGACCGTGACCTTCACCTTCGCCGAGGGGTTGCCGAGGATCGCCTTCCCATCCTTGAGCTTGAAGGGAAGCGGCGCGCCGTGAGGGCTCATCGTGCCCTTCGGGGCGGCCTTGGGGGCGTCCGCCGGCTTGAGGTCGAGCTTCTTGGGTCGCGGCCCCGGGCCGGGGACGGTGAGGCAGACGGCCACGGCTGCCGCGACGACTCCGATGAGGCCCAGGATGTGCAGGCGCCTGTTTGCCACGGCTGGTCACCCCTGGGGAGAAGCGCGGCCCGCACGCCCTAGAGGCTGGACGCCGAGCCCTCGGTGCAAGGACAGATGTACTGACCGACGAAGTGGTCGAAGATCAGCCCGGCGACCGCCGCGAGCACGATGACCAAGACCACGTAGACGACGAGCTTCTTGATCCCGACAGCCCGGAGGATCAGGATCTGCCCCGGCAAGCTCAACCCGGCACCGGTCAGCAGGAGGATCAGGCCGAGTGACGGGGGCATGCCCACAAGACCGGGCTTCAGGAAGGCCTTGACGAACGCGACCTCTGAGAGCACCGGGAAGTACATGAACGCGCCGAAGGCCGACACCTTGAACGCTGATCCCACACTGTGCCCGCGCTCACCGATGAGGCCCAGGTGGTCGAGTGTGGTCAGCGGAACGGCCTGGGCGATGTAGCCAATGACCAGGACGCTCACGAGCAGGATTGGCACCGTAAACCGAACCAATTTCCAGGTCTCAAGACCCCATTCCTTCAACTCCTCGCGGTCGAACCACTTGGCCGCCACGAGGGCAGCAACGCCCGCGAGGGCCACTGTGACCGCGACCCGAACGGGCCAGGTCAGGAACCAGACCTGCTCCTCGTCCAGGCCGCCGATGAGCATCAGAAGGAGAAGCGAGGCAAAGAAGGGCGCGAGGCGCCGGACGGGCTGGCCGTCGAGCATCATGGCAGGCGAGGCGGCGTGAGCCGTTTGGCGCTTCGCCTCCTCGCTGCGGAAGACGAGAGCCATCGTAACGCCGACGATGACCGCGATGACCGGCACGGCAATTGCGCGGCAGAGAGCGATGCGGAAACCGATGACCCGGTAGGTGAAGACCAAGCTCACCAGGTGGATGGCTGGGCCGGCGTAGAGGAAAGTGGCGGCCGGCCCGAGTCCGGCGCCGCGGCGGTAGATGCTCTGGAAGAGGGGCACGATGTTGCACGAGCAGACGGAGAGGAAGAAGCCCGAGATGGCCGCGAAGCCATAGGCGACCATCTTCCGCGAGCCCGCGCCGAAGTGGCGCAGCACGAGAGGCGCCGGGATGAAGACCGCGATGGCGCCGGCCAGCCCGAAGGCCGGCAGCATCACCGTGAGCGCCTTCCACGTGAGGATGCAGCACGAGAAGACGTTGATGATGTCGTCTAGGTTGGGGCTGCCTCTCACGTGGTGGGCCGCCTTGTGAGGTGCGATCCCGGCGAGACGGCCCCCGCCTTCGGGGGGCGGCGTCTCTTCCTACGAACGTCGGGTTAGTGTCGGATGCCTCCCTCGGCCTCCCGAGGGGAGCCGGCTTCGCACCGAGCGGCGGACCCGCAAGTCTGGCGCAGGAAAACGCAAAACCTTCTGGCAGGTATGCTGTCGAACAGACTATTGGCTGGCCCCGGTTTCCCGTCGGCGCGGCGGGAGCCATTTCGTGCTGTCCGGTTGCTGGTAAGCGCGGGTGACTGGCCGGGGGATGCCTCCACCGCCTCTCAGCCATCCTCTCACACCCGGAAGGAGTCTTGGCGTGAAGGTACCCGTCTGCGACCTGAAGGCAGGATACCTGCCGATTCGTGACGAGGTCTTGCGGGCCATCGACGAGTGCCTACAGAGGATGGAGTTGTTCCTGGGTCCCAATGTGCGGGAGTTCGAGCGGGAGTGGGCGGCGTACTGCGGTACCCGCCATTGCGTCGGCCTGGCCAGTGGTACCGACGCGCTGATGCTCCTGCTGGAGGCTTGCCGTATCGGCCCGGGCGATGAGGTGATTACAACCCCCTTCACCTTCTTCGCTACCATCGAGGCCATCGTGCACGTGGGGGCAACACCTGTTTTCGTCGATATCGACCCCCACCACTACTGCCTCGACCCCTCGCTCCTGGAGGGCGCCGTCACGCCCCGCACGCGCGCGATCATCGCCGTCCACCTGTACGGGCACCCGGCCGACATGGACGCTGTGCGTCGCGTGGCCGAGAAGCACAAGCTCTGGCTGCTCGACGACGGAGCGCAGGCGCATGGCGCCCTCTACCGCGGAAAGCACGTGGGGGCACTCGCCGATGCGTGCGCGTTCAGCTTCTACTTCACCAAGAACCTGGGTGGGTATGGCGAGGCGGGAGCGGTAACCACCGATAACGATGAGATCGCCCAGGCCCTCCACGAGCTGCGGAACCACGGCGAGACGAGCAAGTACGTACACGAACGCGTGGGCTACAACAGCCGGCTCGACGAGATCCACGCCGCCATCCTACGCATCCGCCTGCGCGATCTCGAGGCCCACAACGAGCAGCGCCGGGCTCACGCGGCCCGTTACCGGGAGGCGCTGTCGGACACTTCGCTGGTTCTCCCCTCGGAGGCTGACTGGGCCCGGCACGTCTTCCACCTCTTCGTCGTCCGCAGCCAGGCGCGGGACGAACTGGCGGCCTACCTGCAGGCGCGCGAGATCGGTGTCTCGCTGCACTACAAGCGCCCCTGTCACCTGCAAGAGGCGGTTCACGGCCTGGGTATCCCTGTCCCCTCCCTGCCCGTCGCCGAGTCGACGGCCGGCCAGGTGCTCGGCCTGCCCATGTACCCCGAACTCACCGAGGAACAGCAGGAGTACGTAATCGGTAGCGTGCGGGAGTTCGCGGGCGTCTGAGAGGGTCAGCGCCGCCGGGAGCCGGGTGACGTACGAGGTACCATCCACTCACGCCAGGGCGAAGTGCTTCCTCCGCTGGTCTGCGCCGGGACACAGAGCGCCGGTTGACACCGCCTTCCGTGGCTCGTAGAATGGGTCCGCAAGGACCGGTTGGCCGCCGCAGCGGCCCGCAAGAGGGGGGAGAACGATGGCCACTGTAGCCGTGCAGTCAGAGGTGAGCCCAGAGGAGTACCTCGCCCTCGAGCGGCAGTCGGGGGAGAGGAGCGAATACCTGAACGGGCAGGTGTCGGCCATGACAGGGGCGAGCTTGGCCCACAACGCCATCGGCGTCAACGTTGTCCTGTCGTTGGGGGCTCAACTGAAGGGCAAGCCGTGCTCAGTGTACGTGGCTGACATGCGCGTCAAGGTGATCGCCACCGGGCTCTACACCTACCCGGACGTGATCGTCGTCTGCGGCGAGCCACAGCTCGAGGACGCGGAGGCGGACACGCTACTCAACCCAACCGTCCTGGTGGAGGTGCTCTCGCCGTCCACGGAAGCCTATGACCGCGGCGAGAAGTTCGCGCACTACCGCCGTTCGCCATCGCTTCAGGAGTACGTCCTGATCGCCCAGGATCGCGTGCGGGTGGAGCACTTCGCTCGACAGGGGGATCAGTGGGTGCTCACCGAGGCCGACGACCTGGGGGATTCCGTCCGGTTGCCGTCCATCAACTGCCAGCTCGCCCTGAAGGATATCTACGACAAGGTTCTTCCTGTGGGAGGCGGTGTGGCCCCCGCGCCAGAGGCTGCAGACAAGCCTGGCTGAGTGGGCGAGGTGGGCAGGCTCTGGTGTCGTGTCACGTATCCTGTGTCATGTCACCCGACACATGACACGCAACACGGCACTAGCTCAGCAGACAGCCGATCCTCGCGTACAGACTGGCCTGCCAGTAGCACTGGAGCGCGTCAAGCTGCTCCGACACGCTGCCCTCGGCGTAGGCGCGCCCCACTTCGTAGTAGAAGGTCGGGAGCGCCGCGCTCAGGCCCAGAGCGCGAGCGGCAGCGATGTTTGCCCGCGCTCGTGCGGCTGACTGCCGCACCATGCGCCGCAGGCCTTCCATGTCCTCCACGCCCACGATGTTCAGCTGTCCGTCGAACTTGGCCCGCAGCGAGTAGAACTTAGCGACCAGCGCTGATGCCGCGGCATAGTCTCCGACCGCGGTGCCCAGCGTGGCGAGATCCCCGGCGCGTCCCGCGCCGGCCCTGGCCTGAATGGTGGGCACTGCCGCGAGGCTCGTGGTGGCCAGGAGATAGCCCAGGTCCTGATAGCCGAGGGCATTCCGGAGGTCGTCGGGGTGTACGCCCCACCGACGGGCCGCGTCGTCGACGGCGATCGCCTCGAAGTACGACAGACTGGCGCTGGCGGCCTGGTGTGTGGTGGCCGCCCACGCCGACAGGGGCGCGGGGCTGAACCGCTGGCGGCTGGGCGGCTCAGCCGCGAGTTCCAGCCGCTCCTGAGCCAGCGCCAGAGACTGACGCTCCAGCGCCACCATGACGGAGACCTTGAACAGGCAGTCGATGGCCCCCGCGTCCATGCTCGTCGCCGAACCGGATGGGCGGCGCAGGGACTCGATCAGGGCTGCGGCGGCGGCGCGGAGCCCGACGCTCTGGGCTATGATGCCGTAGGCGTCGGCAACGGTCAGGGCGGCGTCGGGGGTGCTCGATCGTAGCTTGCCGATGGCATCGAGGGCCGCGTCAAGCTGGCTGCTCTGAGGCCGCTGAGCGGCCAGGTAGTCGGCCGCAGCTCTGGCCCCCCCTCCAGCCAGGGCCTTGACCGACTCCAACACGTCGGCGATGATCGCGGCCTGCAGCGTGGCGGTGACAGCCTGATCGTACGCTGCTGCGGCGTGTCCAGCACCCAACGAAGCCCGGGCACGCGCTGCCGTCTTGTCGGCGTCGTGCATCTGCTGCTCGACACCCAGATGACCTCGCAGCTTGCGGCTCAGCCGCGCGCACGTCGCCGCCGTTGCCGAGTACCGCCCGAGCCACGCCCGTGCTCTCTCCGCCAGCTTCCGGCTGACGCCGCCGGGCAGGGTCGGTTCGGCCGTCGTCGTGGTCGGCAGGTCGAGTCGGCGTCCGGTCAGCAGAGCGTAGGCCTCCCTGACGTCGCCCACCTCGCGCACCTGGACGCCCAGGCCCTTCCCGAAGGCGACCACGTCGACCTGCTGCCTCACCCGCCAGTCCATGTCGCGGCTCTGTCCGGCCGGGATCAGGACCAAGTGCAGGCCGGCCCGCGCCGCCGCTTCGACCTTGTGCGCGACGCCGGCGACCGGGGCAATGGTGCCGTCCGGCCCGATGGCGCCGGTGACCGTTGCCTTGGGCAAGAGGCGCCTGTCCTCGAGCGCTGCCATCAGCCCCACAGTGAGCAAGGCCCCCGCCGAGGGCCCGTCGATCCTCCCTGCCGTGTCAAAGGAGGGCACGTACCGGCCAAGGTCGATGCCAAGGGTTAGTGAGGCGACCACCGTCGCCATCCACCCGGCCGCCCGCCAGGTGGGGCCGGCGCCCTCAGCCTCGCTCTCGTAGAACCCCACCCGTCCGCCGGCGCCGTGAGACGGCGCCGCGCGGATGGTGACCTTGCTGGTGCCCGAGGCCGGGCCGGTGGCTGCCATGGCGAACCACAGGGCCTGTACCGTGCGCTCTCGTGGCGTGCTGAGGTGAAGGCGCGCCCGACCGCCGGCCGGATGCGGAGGGTGGATGAGCAGGCCTACGACCACGATCTCCGCCACGATGCCCAGGATGGGGAGGTAGGACCGGTTGGTGCGGAACCAGGACCTCAAGGCGAGCACCTCAAGTGGCGGCTGGCGACTGGAGTGCCTTCGCCACCGGGTTCCGCGGACCTGCGGGGCCCGTAACCGGTTGTCGAGGCAGGATAACCTGCGGCCATGGAGAAGGGAGAGGACACGACGTGCGTGGCAACAACCTTGCACGAGTCGATCCGGGCCCGCGGGAAGCAGAGCGCACCCGTGCGCCGCGGCCCGGCCTCCAAGGAGCTTTCTACCATGACCGACCTACGCGACCGCATTCGAGGCGCCGAGGATCCCATGCAACGCTGGCTGGACTGGGTTCCCGGGTTCAAGGGCTACCGCGACCGCGAGACCCGCCGCGAGGCGGATCGACTCGTCCGCCAGTACCTCGCGGGGTTGCTGGCCGAGTGCCAGGCGAAGGCGCGGACCGTGATGGGCGCGCCGGCTCGAGAGGCCAAGCTCGGCCCGATGAACGCCCTCGACAGCGTGGGCAAGCGGCTGGAGAAGCTGACGGACCTGATCCGCTACGCCGACTCAGGCTACTCCGGTTGGTTCGATGCCGCGAAGGTGAAGGAGGCGGAGCTCGACAAGCTCTACGACTACGATATCTCGCTCAAGCAGTTCATCGGCGATGTGGACGCAGCGGTCGCGGCCCTGGCTGAGATGCCGGAGGACAAGCTCCCGGAGGCGATCGCCGGGGTTCAGGGCTCACTCGACGAACTGGAGCACATGATCAGGAGCCGGGAGCAGGTCGCGACCGACCTGGTGCCATGATGGGCGCGACAACAGAGCGAGGCATGGGCCCACCGATTGCGCTGAAACCGGGAGATGTCGTGGCCTATGACACGCAGGACTGCGTGGTCGATTCCGAGACGACGCATACCAGCCCCTCGGTGAGCTGGGTCGAGTGGGAGTTGAACCCGGGCTCGGTCGAGCGGCGGCTGACCCTCGTGTTGGTGGGGGAGCGGCTGTTCGGCGGCCAGCCCGCCAGAGTCGCCGGTCGCCCCGGAGACGAGACGGTGGCGGGGGAGGGCGTGACCTTCACCCTCCGCCGCCACGGCAAGGCGGATGTGCGGACGGCCCGCGCCTCCGGGCCTGTGGCCTTCGACCGCGTCGAGTTCTGGCACTACACGAGTGAGGCCGGAAGGCTGGTCATCATCTGTCGCAGCCATGGATCGGAGCGGAGCGTGAGCCTTGTTCCGACCTCGGAGGCCGCACTGCAAGTCTACAGCGTGTGAGGATGGCCATGAAGCGGAAACGCGTGGGAGAACCTCTGCGCCGGCTGGCCTGGTGTGGCCTGGTGCTGCTCGTGGCGGGTTCGGTGCTCGTCGCCCAGCGCGCCCCGAAGCCGGCTCGAACCGTCGTTGCGCTCACCGTGAAGGGGGACGTGAATCCCGTCCTGGTGCAGTACGTGGAGCGTGGGATCCGGACGGGGGAGAAGCAAGGCGCCGAGATGGTCGTCATCCGCCTCGACACCCCGGGTGGGGGGTTGGAGAGCACGCGGGAGATCGCTCAGGTCCTGCTCGGGGCCGGCGTACCGGTGGGTGTCTATGTGTGGCCGCCGGGAGCGCACGCGGGCTCCGCGGGGACGTTCATCACGATCGGCGCCCACGTTGCGGCCATGGCGCCGCAGACGAACATCGGCGCCGCTCATCCCGTGTTTGGCGGCCCCTCCGAGCAGGGCGGCGACACCGAGCAGACCAGGACGTTGACCAAGAAGATCACCAACGACGCCGTCGCCCTCATCCGCAATCTCGCCGAGGCTCACGGCCGGGACGCCAACTGGGCCGAGAATGCTGTGCGGGAGAGTGTCTCCATCGGCGCGAACGAGGCGGCACGGCTGCACGTGGTGGACTTCGTCGCGGAAGACATGAGCGACTTCCTGAAGCACGTCGATGGCATGCGCGTCAAGATGAAGCAGGCTGAGCGCGTGCTGCACACCGCGGGAGCGCAGGTGACGGAGCTGCCGATGAGCTGGCGGGAGAAGCTCCTCTTCCCGCTCGCCCACCCGAACATAGCCTATATCCTGATGATGCTCGGCATCTACGCGCTGATCCTGGAGTTCAAGTCACCCACCCATGGTGTGGCCGGTGTGTTTGGCGCGATCTGCCTCATTACGGCGCTCTTCGCGCTGTCCGTCCTGCCGGTGAACGTGGCGGGCCTGGCGCTCATCCTGGTGGGGGTCGGCTTCCTCTTCGCGGAGTTGATACACCACACCCACGGTGCGCTCACCGTCGGGGGGACGATTGCGCTCGCGGTCGGGTCGCTCATGCTGATCAACTCCCAGGAGATGTACGTCTCGCGCCCGCTGATCGCGGGCGTCGTCGTCGCAACCCTGGGGTTCTTCGTCTTCTGCCTCGGTGCGATCGTGAAGTCCCAGAGGCGGAAGCCCGTCACGGGGCAGAAGGGGATGATCGGTCTCGTCGGTGACGTGCGGACGCGCCTCGACCCGGAGGGCACGGTGTTCGTGGAGGGCGGCTGGTGGACCGCCAAGGCCGAGGAGCCGCCCATCGAGGCCGGCGCCCACGTGGAGGTCGTCTCGGTGGACGGCTTGCACCTCACCGTCAGACGCGCGACAACCGCGGACAACCGCTAGCGCCGTCTCGGGTCGGGCCTGCGGGCTCGACACTCCAATACGAAAGCGAAGTGAACGGAATGGGACCGCTGATCACGTTCCTCGGCGTCGTCTTCGTGTTTGTCGTGCTCTTCTTGCTGAGCGGCATCCGCGTGGTCAATGAGTACGAGCGCGGCGTCGTGTTCCGGCTGGGGCGCCTGGTCGACGCGCGCGGGCCGGGCCTGTTCTACGTCATCCCGATCATCGAGCGCATGGTCAAGATGGACCTCCGCGTGGTGGCGATGGATGTGCCGAAGCAGGAGGTCATCACGCGCGACAACGTCACCATCCGGGTGAACGCGGTCTGCTACTTCCGGGTGTTCGACCCCCAAAAGGCGGTCGTCGCGGTACAGCACTACTGGATCGCGACCTCGCAGATGGCCCAGACCACGCTCAGAAGCGTGCTGGGCCAGTCCGAACTGGATCACCTCCTCTCCGAGCGGGAGCAGATCAACCAGACGCTCCAGAAGATCATCGACGAGTCCACCGAGCCCTGGGGGGTGAAGGTGACGGCGGTGGAGGTGAAAGACGTCGAGCTGCCCGAGAACATGCAGCGCGCCATCGCTCGCCAGGCGGAGGCGGAACGGGAGAAGCGCGCGAAGATCATCGCCGCCGAAGGCGAGTTCATTGCCTCCAAGCAGTTGGCCCAGGCGGCGACGATCATCGGCGCGGCGCCGCCGGCCCTGCAGCTTCGCTTCCTGCAGACGCTGGCGGAGATCGCCACCGAGAAGAACTCGACCACGATCTTCCCGGTGCCGATCGACCTGTTCGAGGCGTTCCTGAAGCGCGCGGCATCACCCGCGCCAGAGGCGCCGACGCCACCGCAGGCGACCGCGTAGGCCGGGCGGCGAGGCCCAGCAGCCGTGTTCAGATGCCGTGGCACTGGCAGCGGACTGCCAGTGCCACAGTTCGCCATCCCTTTCGGAGGTTCACCATGGATGCCCTTGACGTCATCGAATGGCAGGACACGACGGGGACCGAGATCGTGCACCGATGGCCGATCGCGGGGCCGGGCAACATCCGCCTCGGCTCGCAGCTCACGGTCCGGGAGAGCCAGGCCGCCGTCTTCTTCCGTGACGGGAAGGCTCTGGACACCTTCACCGCGGGCCGACACACGCTGACGACGGCAAACATCCCGCTGCTTCAACGGATCATCAACATCCCCTTCGGCGGGGAGACGCCCTTCCAGGCGGAGGTGTACTTCGTCAACCTCCGCACACTCACCGGGCTGAAGTGGGGGACGCCGGCGCCCATCCCGTTCCGCGACAAAGAGCTGACCATGGTGCGGCTGCGCTCGTTCGGCATCTTCACCTGCCGCGTAGCGGACCCGTCGCTCTTCGTGAACAAGGTTGTCGGCACCGAGCACCGCTACGACCAAGTGAGCGTTGAGTCGTGGATGCGCGAGTTCATCGTCAGTCGCTTCACCGACATGCTCGGCTCCGTGCTGGAGTCGGTGCTGGACCTGGCGGCGATGTACGATGAGATTGGCGTGGCAACTCGCGAGCGCTGCCGCGACGACTTCAGCAAGTTCGGCATCGAGCTACTGGACCTCCTGATCGAGGCAATCACGCCTCCTGAGGAGGTCCAGAAGATGATCGATGAGCGGAGCTCCATGGAGGCCGTGGGCGACATGGGCCGGTTCACGCAGTACCGCACAGCCCAGGCCATCGGGGACATGGCGAAGCAGCCGGGAGGTGGGGGAGGGGGCATGGAGACCGGGGCAGGCCTGGGCGCCGGCCTCGGCATCGGCGCCGCGATGGCGGGGACGATCCGGGAAGCCCTCACCGGGTCGCAACAACCAGCACCCGCACAGCCTGCGCCGCCCGCCGCGGCAGCCGCCGCCGCCACGGAGCCCGCGACCAAGTGCCCGAAGTGCCAGGGCGACGTGCCGGCCGGCGCCAAGTTCTGCCCGGGCTGCGGCGAGACCATGGGCCCGACGAAGTGCTCCGAGTGCGGCGCAGAACTGCCCGCGGGGGCGAAGTTCTGCCCGGGATGCGGGAAGAAGCAAGGGGAGTAGTCGTGCTGTGCGAGCCGTTGTTGGGGCGGCTTCAACCGCGATTGAAGACGGTGGGTGATCGCGGCTGAAGTCGCTCCTACCAGATCGCAACGATAGCGAGGTCGGGTGCCATGCCGAAGGAACCCATCAGCCACACCGACTACTTCGAGCAGGTCTGCCGTGTGCTGGGGAGTGGGGGAGCGCTGCTGCTCTCGCTGGACCGCAACGGGAAGCCCAACCCCATGACCATCGGCTGGGGGACGATGGGCGTGATGTGGGGGAGGCCGATGTTCGTGGTGCTGGTGCGGCCGTCGCGGTACACGCATGACTGCATCGAGCACACAGGCGACTTCACGGTCAACATCCCGCCCGAGAGCCTCAGCGATGCAGCGACGTTCTGCGGGACGGTCTCCGGCCGCGATCACGACAAGATGGCTGAGCAGAACCTGACCGCTGTGGCGAGCGCTACGGTGAAGTCGCCTGGCATTAGTGAGTGCGCCATCACCTACGAGTGCCAGGTCGTCCAGAAGACCGATGTGGTGCCCGAAGCGTTCGACCCCGCGATCCTCAAGCAGTACTACCCGCAGGACGACTTCCACCGAGTGTACTTCGGGGAGATCGTCCGTGTCGTAGCGGACCGCGAGGCGGCAGAGAAGCTCTAACCGCGGTCAGGCGCCCTGGGCCGGGAAGTCCCGCCAGCACTCGAGCTCGCCGAGCCAGAACGTCGCGCTGGCTGTTGGGTTAGCCTTCCTCACCTCCTCCGCCTCGGCGAGGAAGCTCTCCCTGGTCCGACCGAAGAGGACGTGCTGGGAGACCTGTGTCGCGAGCGCCTCCAGGCGCTTGTGCGCGTACCCGGTGACGTCCCACTCGATGCGCGGCAGCGGATCGTGGACCGCGTTGTAGTAGTACAGGTGGGGGGTGACCCACGGCTGGCCCAGCCGCGCGGCCACGGGCTCGCCTGCCTGCCACCGCGCCTCCACGGAGATGGCGTGGGTGTTGCGATGATCGCGGTGGCGATCCCACGGCCCGTGGGTGAAGATGGCGTCCGGCCTCACATCGCGGATCAGCTCCATCGTGCCGAGGAATGTCTGCTTGTCGTTCTCCAGGGCCATGTCGGGGCGGTTGAAGCAGTGCCGCCGCGCGATGCCCAGCACCTTGTCGCACTCCGCCTGCTCCTCCGCGCGCATCTGCACGATGGTCGCGGCCAGGCTGGGGTCGGGGTATCCCTCGCAGCCATCCGTGTAGATCGCGACCGTCACGTGCACACCCATGTCGGCCATCTTCGCCATGGCGCTGGCCATCGCGATCTCGTCATCCGGATGCGCGCCGAACACCAGCACGCGCTCGTAGTTCATTCTGGGTTCCTCCTCGAACGGAAGGTCATCGACACGGTAGTTCGGAAGTGGCCGCCGGTCAACCTGCCGCGAGCTCCTCGGGGCCACTACCACATGAGCACGACTTCGTCGCGCGGAGCGCCGGCCGAGATCCGTCAGGTGGGGCCCGACGACTTCCCGGCGGTCCTGCGGTTCTTCGAGGGGCTCTCGCCGGAGAGCCGCCGCACCTTCGCGCCTCAGCCCTTCGATGAGGAGCACGCGCGTCGGATCGTCGAGACCTCGGACGGCGCCGAGAACGTGCGGCTCGTCGCGGTGCGGGGCGGGGAGGTTCTCGGCTACTGCTACTTCGAGTCGCGCGGGCCTGACCTGTACCCGACGGTGGGTCTTGGGATCATCGACCGGGCGCAGAACCAGGGCCTGGGAAGCCGTCTGATGTCCGCCCTGGTGGCCGAGGCCCGGCGGCTGGGGAAGCCCGGGCTGGTCCTCACCGTCCACATGGATAGCGCGCGCGCCCTGCGGGTCTACACGAAGAACGGCTACCGCATCACCGGCGAGTGCAGCAACGGGATCCAGTGGGAGATGACGTTGGACCTCGACGGCGAAGACAGCGCCCGATGAGCGCAGCCGCGCGACGCACCTGGACCGGGTCAGCGGCGTCCGTTACCACGATATGGGCGTGCCGCTTCGACGGCGCCACATGACGCTCGTGCATCGGCCGAACGTGGGTGAGGTACTGCTCGACAATCGACTCGACACTCCGCGCGCGCTCTGGGCCGGTGTCGCGGAGCGTGCGTCGGGCCAGGCGCAGGTCGGCGGGAGGGTCGACGAAGACCTTCACGTCGAGCAGGCTCCGGAGGGCTCCCGACCGGAGCAGGTGCATCCCCTCGACGATGACGACCTCGGCGGGCTCGACCCGCCGGGTCTCGGGCAGGCGGAGGTGGGTGCGGAAACAGTAGCGCGGGGAGTCCACCGGTTCGCCCCGGGTGAGCGCTCGCAGGTGCCGGGCCAGGAGACGGTTGTCGAGCGCGGAGGGATGATCGAAGTTGAGGCGGGCGCGTTCCTCGAGCCGGAGGTCAGGGCAGTCGAGGTAGTAGTCGTCCTGATGCAGGAGCGAGACGGATCGACCGCGAAGCAGCGTCGACAGAGCCGCTACGAGCGTGGTCTTCCCGCTGGCCGAGCCCCCGGCGATTCCCACCAGCACCGGTTTGGCGGGCTGTCTGGCGCGGCGTTCCATGTCGCCGGGGTCGGTTCGCGGACGTTCGGCAGGGCACCTCGCACCGGGCACAAAAACGGACGGCGGAACGTTACTGAACCTTGAAGCCGTCCGGGGCGTCTACTCGCTGTGGCGCCCGGGTTACCAGGCGGCCGGATTCACAGGTGTGTCTCCCATGATGGTCCTGTCCCTCCTGCTCGCCACCCTCGCGAGCGCGCCGGGGGCGCATGCCGAGGGGGCCGCGGCTCCTCAGCCTACCTCGGCCCAGGCTTTGCTCGAGCAGGCCTTGACGCTCGCCGAGTCGGTGCCCGACGCGGCTCAGCGCGCCGACGCCGTCGGCCTCGTGGCTGCCGAGCTCGCGAAGACCAACCCCAAGCGCACGGTGAAGCTGGTCGCCGGCCAGATGGCGAGCCATGCGCAGTCCGAGGCAATGGCGCGCGCAGCCGAGACTCTTGCCGGGGACAACCGCCTGCTCGGCCTCGCGACCCTGATTCGTGTGTCAGACCGTTCGGCGGCGCTCGTCGCGATCGGTCGCATCATCGCCATGGAGGCGCTCATCGACCTCGACGAAGCGGTCGATCTCACCTCGAAGATGGACTCGCTCACCGTCCGCCGCCAGACGGAGCGCGAGGTATCCCGCATCGTGTGGGACGAGCTCCCCGGCGACAAGCAGAAGGCTCTGCAGGTCGCCGTGCAGTGGGCGGAGACCATTCTCGACCCCCTCACGGAAGGCGAAGCGCTGGCCTATGCCGCTCAGGGAGCGGCCCGCCTGCAGGGTGCGGAGGCCGCAGCGCCGATCATCTCGCGCATCTCGAGCGATGACGCTCGGGACCTCGCCTGGCGGCTCGTCGTCCAGGAGATCGCACCGCGCGACCCGGTGGGCGCTGAGGCCTTGCTGGGACGTATCGGCGCGGTCTTCCAGCGCAACCTGGCGGCCGTCTCGGTCGTAGCGGGCATGGCAGCCGGCGGTCGTCCGGCCGACGCCCTCCGTCTGGCCCGGGAGATCCGCTCCTCGGTGGAGAAGAGCCTGGAGGACCCGCGCGACCAGGGCCTCATCCTCGGCGAGACCGCGGAGGCCATCGTCGGCGTAGACCATTCCACAGCGTTGAGCATTCTGGCCAGTGTCTGGCCGCCGGTCAAGCAATATGGCCTGCAGTGTCAGCTCGCGCCTCGGGTCGCGGAGAAGGACCCGAAGGCCGCGCGGGAGATGCTGGAGGACGCCTGGCTGGAGCTACGGCGCATGGATAGCCCGCTCCTGCGGGAGGAGCTGGCCTCGGAGGCCTTGACCGGGGCCATGCTCTGCGCGCCCGACCTCGTGGACGCCATGGCCAAGGAGCAGCCCCAGATCGTCCAGAACGCATTGCCGAGGGCTGTCGGCATCCTCGCGCCCAAGCACCCGGAACTCGCATCGAAGCTCGTCGAGCGGATCGGCGACCCCGTGGCGGCGGAGTCCGCCAAGGTCGCCGTCATCACGGCCATCGCCGGCACCCAACCCTCCGTCGCCCAGGAGCTTGCTGAGGGTCTGGTGAGCCCCGGTGCGAGGAGCAATGCCCTGGTGGCGTTGGCGACGGCGATGGGCACCGCGGCGAATTGACTGGGGCATGGGCTTTTGCTATACTGCGCCGGCCCCCTGACAGCAGTGGCGCAGGTCGAGCAGCGATAGGGCGCCAGAAACGCCGCCCCGGCGTAGGCGGAGGGGTCTGGCGGCTTACTCCGCGATCTGGTCTGATCCGGAAAGAGGCGAGTCTCCATGATCGAAGTGGAAGGCCTGACGAAGTACTATGGGGCCTACCCCGCCATCAAGGACGTGAGTTTCAAGGTGGCCGAGGGCGAGGTCGTCGCCTTCCTCGGGCCTAACGCCGCCGGCAAGACGACGACGATGCGGATTCTCACCAGCTTCACCGCTCCCACCTCCGGCAAGGCGTCCATCGCCGGCCACGATGTGTGGGACGACTCGCTGGAGTCCCGCCGCCACATCGGTTACCTCCCCGAACATAACGCGCTCTACCCCGACCTCACCGTCGTCCAGCAACTGCGCTATGGCGCTCAGCTCGCCGGGTACCCGGAGAGCAAGCTGAGGAGCCGCGTCGACGATGTGATGGAGTTGTGCGCGGTGGCCGATCGGGCCGACACCATCGTCGGGAAGCTCTCGAAGGGCTACCGGCAGCGGGCGGGGCTGGCGCTGGCGATCGTCCACGATCCGCCGGTGGTGATCCTCGACGAGCCGACCATCGGCCTCGACCCGCGCCAGGTCGCCGAAACGCGGCGGCTCATCAAGAGCCTCGGCAAGAACCACACCGTCATGCTTTCGACGCACATCCTGCCCGAGGCGCAGATGGTATCCGAACGAGTGATCATCATCAACGAAGGCTCCATCGTCGCCGAGGATACCCCGGAGAAGCTGACCGCCCAGCTCCGCCGCGCGCAGACGTTGTCGGTCCGCGTGAAGAGCACGGACCCGGTGGTCGCCTCGAACCTGCGCGACGTGAAGGGCATCAGCGCGGTGCGCCGCACGGCGGAGGCGGGGGACGGGGCCTGCTACCAGATCGAGATGCCGGTGGATGGGCAGGACATCCGGGCTGACATCGCCACGTTCATCGTGAACCGCGGGTGGGGCTTGCTCGAGCTGCGGCCGGTGGAGATGACGCTGGAGGATGTGTTCCTGCGCCTGACCACGGAAGAGGAGGGCGCTGCATAATGACCGCGCTGAAGATCATCGTAGGACTGGTTGTGGGTCTAGCGGCCTCCGTCATCATCGGTGTGGCCGCGTGGTTTGTGATCCGAGGGCTGTCGGCCAGGGACGAAGAGGCAGAGCGACCGAGCGTGCGGACCGCAGTCGGCCTGTCCGCCGTCACCGCGCTGTTCCTAGGCCTGGGCTACGAGGTATCCATCATTGTCATCAGCTGGCTGCTGATCCTCCGACACGCCACCCCGGAGCGATGGCCGGCCCCCTGGCTGCACTACGTGGCCATTCCTCTCCTGCTCATCGGGCTGGTCGCGTGCTATGTCACCTGGTTGCGCGGGGCCTACTATGTGACCGCCAAGGAGCTGCGCACGTACTTCAGCTCGCCCATCGCGTATGCCATCATGATGGCCGTCTTCGGGATCAGCGGGCTGCTCTTCTGGTGGACGGTTAAGAGCTACATGAAGCAGGAAGCGCAGGACATCGGCGGCAGCTTCATGACGACCTGCTTCCTGCTGCTGCTCATCTCGCCGCTGCTGACGATGCGGCTGTTCGCCGAGGAGAAGCGGTCGGGCACCTTCGAGATGCTCATGACGCACCCCGTGCGCGACCTCCAGATCGTCTTCGGCAAGTTCGTCGCCGCCGCCGGCGTGATGCTGGTCATGCTCGCCGTGCTGATGGTGCAGCCGCTGATCCTGGAGAAGGGCGGGGCGCCGGATTGGGGACCGATCTGGAGCTCGTACCTCGGACTGATCGGCTGGGCGTTCGCCTTCGTGGCCATCGGGGTGTTCACCTCGGCGCTGACCAACAGCCAGATCGCCGCCGCGGCGATGGCCTGGTTCATGCTGCTGATCCTGTGGTTGCTGGGCGCCCTGCGCATGGTCGAGCCGGGCAAGGCGATCTCGAGGATCGGCGAGTACATGTCTGTAAGCGGGGTCATGGAGCGGTTCTCTCAAGGCACCATCGAGACCACGGCCATGGTCTACCTGGCCTCGGTGACGGTGTTCTTCCTGTTCGCCGCGACCATGGCGCTGTTTGCCAGTCGGTCGAAGTGACAGGTTCCGCGTGGGACAGGCATCCTTGCCTGTCGCGGGGCCATGGCTGACAGGCAGGGATGCCCGTCCGACGGGAGTGGGTGACAGGCACGAGACGCCTGTCCTACGCGAGCCCGGGAGACACAACGCAACGAGACCGAGCTTGAGGACCGACTGCAGTTCTGAGGGTGAGACGAGATGACTGACGACAAAGACCGCGACGTTGACCTCGGCACCGAGCCCACCGATGAGGAACCGGGCGAAGCCCGGGCCCCCGCAAAGGCCGGCTCGAAGCGCAAGCCTGCGCCACGCCCGCGGCCGTCGAGACCGCTGCCGCACGATCCCCGGGCGCTGGAGGCGCTGGGGCCTGAGGCCACGCTCGGACAGCAGCTAGGCATGCCCGCGTTCTTCGCGGGGCTGCTCGTGCTCGTGGTCGGGATCGGTTGGGCGATCCTCACGCATGCCCTGCTCAAGCCCGGTCCGATCATCTGCACCGTGGCCGGCGTCGTGGGGCTGCTCTACGGCATCGTCATCGGCCTCGTGCCGCTGATCAGCACGATGCACGGCCGCGGTTCCCTGGTGGTCCTGATGTCCGTGGGGTTGAGCGCGGCGTGCCTGCTGCTCCTTGTGGGCGTGAACCTGCTCTCGCTCACCCGCAGCGTGAAGTTCGATCTGACGAAGGATCGCTACTTCAGCCTCACTCCCGAGTCGAAGAGCATCCTGAAGACCATCACCAAGGACGTGAAGATCACCTTGGTGGTCGCGACCAACCAGCTCCAGTTCGCCTCGTACAACATCGACGACGTCAAGCGGTTGATGCGCGAATACGAGTACAACTCGTCGCACGTCAAGTGGGAGCTAGTGGATGTCTTCCGGAATCCGAAGAAGGCGGAGGAGCTCGGCGTCAGCTTCGCCGGCAAGGCGCTCGTGCAGTGTGAGGGGCGGAAGGAAGAGGTCAGCCTGGCCAAGGACAACGAGGAGGGCATCACAACTGCCATCTTCCGCGTGTCGAAGCCGGGGAAGGATGTCGTCTACTACCTCACCGGCCACGGCGAGATCAAGCTCGACACCTTCGGCTCCGGCGAGGAGGCGGCCAGCGAGTTCCGCAAGTCGCTGGACAACCTGCAGATGGATGTGAAGGAGCTGGTCCTCGCTCGTGGGGAGACTACCACGCTCCCGACCGTCCAGGTGCAGCCAGGAAGCGCGGGGATGCAGAAGAAGGCGGCCGACGACGTACCGCCGGACGCGAAGGCCCTACTCATCCTCGGGCCGCAGACCCCCCTGACCCAGAAAGAGACGGACGCGATCGCGCGCTACGTGGACCAGCCCGGCTCGGGAACACTCCTCGCTCTGTCCTACAAGCCGGGCGCGCCGGACTTCGGCTCGCTGCTCAGCAAGTATAAGGTGGAGACGCGGCCCGGGATTGTGATCGACCCGTACAAGTCGCTGGACGGTGCGCTGGTGCCGGTGATCGAGCGGCCGCAGGGCCATGACGTGCTCAACCGCGTGGGGCTGGTCTACCTGCCCTGGTCCCGCGGCTTCAAGATTGAGCAGCCGATGCCGCCCGAGCAGAACCCGTACGGCCAACCCCCGCCACCCGCGCAGAACGCCAAGCCGCTGCTCCAGACCTCGGACATGTCGTGGCTGGAGACCAGCGAGCTGAAGAAGGGCGCCAAGATCGCCCCCAGCCCGGGCGAGGATCGCGGGCCGCTGACGGTGGCCCTCGCCATCGACACGAAGAAGGAGACCCCACCGACCCCGCCCGGCATGCCGGAGCCGCCTCAGCCCGAGAGCACGGGCCCGGGCTCGCGGCTGATCGTGCTCGGGTCTGCCGTGCTCATCACCGACGAAGCGCAGAAGTGGCTGCCTGTGCGCAGCGGAGGCAACCTGACCTTCACGGCGCAGGCGGTCAGCTGGCTGGCGGGCGGCGCGGCGGTGTCCGTGCCGCAGAAGAAACCGTACAGCTTCCGCGTCGCGTACGGCCCCGTTGCCCAGAAACTGATCCCGATCCTGACGATTCTCGCCATCCCGTTGGGCACCATCGTCATCGGCATCGTCGTCTGGTGGAGACGCCGGTAATAGAGGAGTGCGGCCCAGGGGAGCGAAAATGGGACAGACACGTTTTCGGAGGTCCGGAAATGTGCCTGTCTTGCTTCCCCCTTCGTGGATGGGAGATCGCTTCAGAGCCCTTCCGGGTGAAGCAGGCGGAGGTAAGACCAGTTGAAGACCATGCGACGTGCGGGGCTTGCCGCCCTGGTGATGCTGGCCGTTGCCATCGTCGCGGGCATCATCTTCTTCACGAAGGACCTCGTCCGGACCAAGGACACAAGCGGGAAGGTGACGTACAAGGTCGGGGAGCGCCCGGAGAAGGACCGGCTATTCAGCTTCGGCTCCCAGGACATCCGGTCGGTCGACGTCACCGTTCGCGAGGTGAGCTACAACCAGACGACGCCTTCCGCCCAGCCGGTCAAGGAGCGGGAGCTCGCCCTCGCTCGCGAGGGCGAGCAGTGGGTGCTGACCAAGCCGCTCCACGCCCTGGCGGCAACGGGCGAAGCCGACGGTCTGGCCACCGCTGTGGCCGACCTCCGCGTCCGGGCGAGCTTCACCGACCTCGACCCCAACGACCCGCAGTACGGCCTCAGAGACCCCTGTGTCATCGCGCGTGTGACCACCAAACGCGGCAAGAAGTATGAGCTGCGCATCGGCAAGGACACGGCGGTGGAGTCGAACGTCTACCTCTGGCTCGGAGGGAAGACGGTCTACTACGCCGCCAGTTCGGTGAAGACGTCCCTCATCAAGCAGCCCAAGGACCTGCGGGAGAAGAAGGTCGCCGACTTCGACACCAGCAAGGTGAAGCGCGCGATCATCGACCACAACAACGTGCGGATGGTGTGCGAGCAGGAGGGGAAGAAGGACAAGAAGGAGTGGTGGCTGACCCAGCCCGTGCGCGCGCAGGCCGACAACTACGCAGTCGATGACGTGGTGACGGCGATCAAGGATATCGAGGCCAAGGAGTTTGTGGACAACGCCAAGGCCCTCAGCGAGTACGGCTTCGGTAACCCGCAGCTCGTCGCGCGCATCGACTTCGGTAAGGGCAAAGACGACGTCGTGGTGACCTTCGGCAAGCAGACCAAGCAGAGCATCACCACGGACACCAGCGGCACCCCGTCCAGCAGCACGACGAGCACCACCGAGCTGAAGGACCTGGTCTACTGCACGGCTCAGGGCCGGGACGAGGTCTTCCTGGTGGAGGCCAACGTCATCGGCAAGATCGCCAAGAAGCCCATCGATCTGCGCGATAAGAACGTCGTCGACTACAACGTCAGCGATGTGCAGAGCGTGAGCGTCGTGCGCAAGGCGGGGGCCAACTTCGAGGCGGTGAAGAAGGACGCCAAGTGGTCGATCACCAAGCCCGTCGCTGCCGAAGCCTCGACCTCGAAGGTTGAGGACTTCCTATGGGACTTCAAGGACATCAAGGCCGAGGACTTCCTGGATGAGAAGGAGGTCAGCCTGGCCGAGGCGGGCCTGGTGGACCCTCAGGCCTCCGTGACCCTGACGATCAAGGACAAAGGGCAACCGCTCGTCATCAGCTTCGGGCGGCAGGAGCCCAACGGAACCCGCTACTACCTGAGGACGAGCGCCATGAGCAAGCCGGTGCTGGTGAACCAGAGCGCGCTCGACTCGTTCCCGAAGAGCGTGGAGGATCTGAAGGAGAAGCCGGCGTCGTTGTCGACGACCACGCCGCCGGCGACCGGCAGCACTCCGCCCACCACCCTCACGCCGACTCCGGCGACGAAGGCGCCTCCCATGAAGGCGCCTCCGCCGCCCGCGAAGGCCGGCCGCTAGCGCGACCACCCGGCCGCCTGTGCGCACGCGCCGAGGGCCAACCGCCCTCGGCGCTGTCGTCGGGGGGGAGGGGAGGTCGCCCCGTCGGGCGAAGGTCCGCCCTGTCACGTTCCGGGGCCCGGCATCGCCGCGGTCGCGGATGTGAGGTCTCTGAAACCCGAGGTCTGCCGTCATGCGGTTCGGCTGTTGCCCGGGGCTGGCCAGCTTCGTGCCGCCGACACTGGACGGCCAGGAGGACTCGCTCAGCGTTGCCCACGCCGAGCAGTGCGCCCGCATTCCGGCGTTGCTCGGCGTCCTCGAGTCGGCCGGCTGTGACTACGTCGAGTTCGGCGTCGGGATCACCGCGCCGGAGCAGCGCGAGGCCGATTACGAGCACTTCCTCGAGAAGCTGCACGGCTCCAGGCTCCGGGCCGAGGTGTTCAGCTCCTTCGTTCCCCCGTGGGTCAAGCTGGTCGGGCCCGACGTGAGCTGGTCGCGCAACGAGCACTATCTGGGCGTCGCGACGGAGCGGGTCGCCCGGGCCGGGGGCGAGTGCATCGTCTTCGGGAGTGGCGGCGCGCGCGCCCGGCCGGACGGGTGGCCCGAGGAGGAAGCGCAGGCTCAGCTCACGCGCTTCCTGAACCTCGCCGGGGACTACTGTGAGGCCCGGGGGATCGTGCTCTGCATCGAGCCCCTGAACGCGACCGAGACGAACATGATCAACCGCGTGTCGCAGGGCGCCGAATGGGTCCGCCGCTTGAACCGACCCAGCGTGCGGCTCCTGGCCGACTGCTTTCACATGGACATGGAGGGGGAGCCGCCGGAGGCCATCGTCACCGCGGGGAATCTGCTCGGCCACGTCCATGTGGCCGACCGGGGGCGACGCTACCCGGACGCCTTCGGGTACGACATCGACGGGTTCTTCCTGGCGCTCAGAGAGGCCGGGTATGACGGGCGCGTTTCCATCGAAGCGAACTTCGGTGACTTCGCGGCGGAGGCGCCGGCCGGGCTTGGTCGGATCCGGCAGGCCGCCGCACGCTAACACCTGCACACGGGGCTTCGTGCCCAGCTACTGAGTTCCGTGCATGTCAGGAAACCTGGTACAGTCCACGCGGCGCCCAAATGGCGGGCGCCTCAGTACAGTCCCGGTTTCCTGACATGCATGGGACTCAGTAGAGGAAGGAGTCAGGCCGATGTCTTCAGCCAGCGACGGGCCGGCAAAGCTCTCTGTTGAGGTGAGGGCCGGCAACCATGACCGCGAGTCCTGCCCCGTCAGCTTCGATCTGGGCTTCGGGCTGCCGCCGAGGAAGACCATCAAGCTCTACGAGCTGGGCTCGAACGAGCCCGAGCGCGTCTCCGTGGGTTCCTGCAGCGGCTGCTGCAGCGAGAGCGCGGTTGTGTCGCTGATCGTGGACCGGCTGGCGGCCGGCTTGACCAGGCGCTACCAGGCCGAGATCGTGGACTCCGGGGGGTGCTGCGATTGCGGCTGCGGAGGGAGCGGCGTCTCGCTGACCCACGTCCCGGGCAGCCGTGTGGACCTGGAGATTGGGGGCAAACTGTTCACCAGCTACGTGGTGAAGGAGGGCATCGCGCGCCCGTACTGCTATCCCATCATCGGGCCCGGCGGGGTCGGCATGACGAACCTCGGCCCTTCCGACCACCCGCACCACCGGTCGATGTACGTCGCGCAGGGCGAGGTCAACGGGCACGACAACTGGAGCGAGCTCGAGGGGCACGCCTGCACGGTGAACAAGTCGCTTGAGGTCGTCGCTCAGGGCGCCGTAATGGGCGCGCTCCGCGCCGCCGGCGACTGGGTCACGGCGAGCGGCCAGCCGATTCTCGAGGAGCGGGTCTGTCTGTGCACGTGGAACCTGCCGGGCTCTGCGCGCCTGCTCGATTGGGAGATCACCTGGGCAGCCCGCTACGGCGGCGTCTTCCTCGGTGACACGAAGGAAGCCGGCACGCTCGCCGTGCGCGTCGCCGAGAGCATGGAAGGCCGCTACACGGGGCTCATCACCAACGGCTACGGCGGGGTCACCGAGCGGGAGACGTGGGGCAAGCGCGCCCCCTGGTGCGACTACTCGGGGGAGGTCGATGGCCGCAAGGTGGGCCTCGCGATCTTCGACCATCCGAGCAACCTGCGCTACCCAACTCACTGGCACGTCCGCGACTACGGCCTCTTCACGGTCAACCAGTGGGGTATCCACGACTTCACCGGCGACTGGGCGCAGCGTGGCGATTACGCCCTGCCCGCGGGCCAGGAGCTGCGCTTCAGGTTCCGCGTGTACATCCACGAGGGGGGAGCCAGCGAAGCCCGCGTGGGCGACCGCTTCCACGACTGGGCGACTCCGCCCGATGTCGCCGTGACTGTCCAGGAGTAGTGTCGGGGCCGGTGGAGAGCAGCGGGGCTCCGTTCGGAGCCCCGCTGCCCATTCCTGCGCGGATCGAGAGGTCGATCGACCGAACTGCCTACTGCCAGGCCACCTCTGGGTACTCCACGCCGACCCCGTGCCTCGCGAAGAAGCGGCGTGCTACCTGTTGCACGTCTTGGGACGTCACCTTGTCGATTCCCGCAGCGAGGTCCATCACGAGCGGGCCCGCGAGGCCGAGCGCTGTCGCACGAGCCATCAACAGGGACCGGCCCTTGAGGCTATCGAAGTAGAGTGCGTTCCGGGTGCGGAGGTAGTCCTTGACCTGGTCAAGTTCCGCGCCCGTTGGCGGCTTGGTGGCCAACTCCTCAAAGTGTGAGAGCAACGCCCGGCGCACATCCTCCGCCCGCGCCGGGGCCACGTACGCCTGGAGGGCGAGGTAGTTGCGCTGGCTGAGCTGGGGAGGCAAGCTCTCGATCAGGCCGCGCTTGCGCGCCTCCTCGGGGGGGAAGCCCAGGCCGAGCGAAGCCCAGAGCTGCTGGTCGCGGTCGATGCGTCCCTCCGGGGCGGCTCCTGGGCCGAGGAGAGCCTGGATGACGAAGCTGACGGGGAAGTCGGGGTCGTCGTACGCGGGTGCGGGCACGCCCACGACCAGTGAGGCGATCTCGATCTCCGCCTTCCCGCCGACAATGAGGCCCGCGTTGGAGGCGACGCGCACGTCCGAGTCCTCGCGAGCCGGCGGCTCGGGGAGGTCGGCCTTGCCCGGCGCAGTCGAGCCGAAGTGGCGCTCGATCAGGGCCCTGACCTCCGCGGCAGGGGTCGGCCCGGCGACGCAGAGGGCGGCCAGGTTGGGGATGTAGAAGCGCCGGTGGAACGCGTACAGATCAGGCAAGGAGATGCCTCCGATGGTCTCCTGTGTGCCCATGGGGTAGGCACGGGCGCGGCTCCCGGTCAGGGCCAGCCGGAAGAGCGCATGGGTGGACTCGGCCGGCTGGGCCTGGCCCAACAGGGCTGACCGCACCACGTCGCGGGCGCCGGCGAAGGCTTCCTGGGTGAACTCCGGGGAGAACACGCCCTTCGCCAGGAACGCCAGGCCGTTGAGGAGGGTGTCGGCTGTTCCGGTGTAGCCGAATCCCACGTACTCCCAGTCAACCGCGGTGGAGAGGCCGCCTCGCACGTCCTGCATGTCGGCAACGAACCCGAGGCTGTCGTCGGTCTTGACCCGCATCTCCCAGCCGACGCGCATGGTGTGCTGCAGAATGGCGCGCAGCCCGGCCTTCCCCTCCGGCTCGCAGTCGGCTGTCACGCGGATCGCCAGGTGAACGGCGGTGAGATCGGTCGAGCGGTCCTCCAGCACGCACGCCTTGAGCCCGTTGTCGAGCGTGAAGAAGGTTGGCTGCTGGCTCCAGCCCGCACCGGCGAGGAGTAGCATGGTCGCCGCCGCGGCAAGCATGTGTGGCTGCTTCCGGCCTCTCATGTCAGACCTCCCCGCCGGGCTTGGTGGCGGTCGGTGGGCGGAACACCACCAGCACAGCCTTCTGGGAGTCGAAGTACTGAGCAGCCACGCGCTTGATGTCCTCGGGGGTCACAGCATTCACGGCATCGATGTAGTCCACAGCGAACCGGTACGAGTCGATCATCTCGTAGAACCCCATCGAGCCGACCTGGTCGCTATACGCCTCGTTCGTGAAGGCGTAGGAGTTCCGGAGCTGCCGCTTCGCTGCCGCCAGCTCTTCGTCGGTCACGCCCTCCGTCGCCAGACGCTGGAACTGCGCCATGATCGCCGTGCGGGCCTCGAGCTCCTTGTCCGGCGCCACGCTGGCCGACAGGACCACCAGACCGTCGTTGAGATGGGTGATGAAGTCGAGGTTGAAGGCGGTGACCAGTCCCTGGGCCTCGACCTCCGTCGTGAGACGGGCCTTGCGCCCGTCTCCAAGCAGAGTGTACAGCAGATCCATCGCACAGACATCGCGCTTCTTGCCAATCCCCGGCCCACGGAAGCCGAGGCCGATGAGGGTTGCCGTGACGCTCTCGGTCTGGACGCTGGTCTTGGGTGAATCGATGGCCGGCTCCGGCGCCGGCGGCCGCCAGTCCACGGCCTTCTGGGTGTAGCTTCCGAACGCCTCCTGGACGAGCGAGAAGAACGCCGTGGCGTCGATGTCGCCGACCGCGAGGAGGGCGATGTTCCCGGGGACGTAGAACCGCGCGTGATACGCCTTCAGCGCGTCCGCGTCGATCCGGGCCAGGGAGTCCGCGGTACCCCCGACGCTCTCCCCGTACGGGTGCCCCGGGTAGGCCGCGGCCCAGACGGCCTCCGTGAGAACCTCGAAGGCGCGTCCTTGGCGCTCGGCGATCTCCTGAACGATGGTCTTCCTCTCCTGGCGGACGCGCTGAGGGTCGAACTTCGCTTCGAGCAGCGTCCGGGCGAGAACCGGCAGGATCTGGGGCAGCACCTCCGGCGCGGTCGTGATGCTCACTGCCGTGAAGTCGCGCGTCGTCTGGGCGTTGACCTGGCCTCCGTGGCCCTCGACGACGCGGGCGATGTCGGCCCCCTCGGCGTCCCCCTCCTGGGTGTGGAAGAGCATGTGCTCCAGGAAGTGCGCCATGCCCGGCATCTCGGGCGGGTCGTAGAGGGAGCCGGCGCGGATGTACGCGCCCATGGCCACCACATCCCAGCCGTGCTCCTCCTTGACGATGATCCGCAGCCCATTTGCCAGCGTGTGCTCGCGAATGCGCGCGGGGTCGAGTATCGCCCCGGCCATGGCGCTCGTGCCGGCCGTCGCCAGCAGGACCAGCGCCGTCACAACCTTCCCCCAACGTTGCGCTCTCACATGGCCCTCCGTAGTCACCAATGCCCGGAACGTCATTCTGGCGGCTGACGTCTGACGTCTGCCGTCACCTCAACGCCCTCTTCAGAACCTTCCCCGTGGCCGAGCGGGGCAGGTCCTGCTCGATGGCCACCACGCGCGGCACCTTGTACGGGGCCAGGCAGCCGCGGCAGTGCTCGACCACCTCGTCCTCAGTGAGGCTCTGACCCTCCTTCAACACCACGAAGGCCTTCACGTCCTCACCGCGCCGCTCGCTGGCGACGCCGACGACGGCACAATCGGCCACGGCGGGGAGCTGGTAGATGACGTCCTCGACCTCGCGCGGGTAGACGTTCATGCCGGCGACAATGACCATGTCCTTCTTGCGGTCTACGATGTAGAGGTAGCCGTCCTCGTCGACCCGCCCCATGTCGCCCGTGTGCAGCCAGCCGTCCACGATCGTCTCGGCGGTCGCCTCGGGCGCCTGCCAGTAGCCTTGCATGACATTCGGCCCGTGGACCAGAATCTCGCCGACCTCCCCCACGGGCAGCGTCTGGCCGCTGTCGTCCGCGATGCGGACGTCCACGTCCGGGACCGGCGGCCCGACGCTGCCGGTCTTCTGCAAACCGTGGGGCGGGTTGACGCTCACCACCGGGGAGGCCTCGGTGGGGCCGTAGCCCTCGACCAGGATCGCGCCGAACCGGCGCTGGAAGGCAGTGATCATCTGCGGCGGCGCCGGCGCCCCGCCGGTGACGCAGATGCGAAGCGTGCTCAGGTCGGAAGCGGGGTCCTCGCGCACTCCGAGAAGAACCGTGAACATCGCCGGCACGCCGGCAAAGACGGTGATGCGACAGGCGCTGAGGGCCTGGAGCACCTCCGTCGGGCTGAAGCGGGGGAGCAGGACACTGTGCGCACCCAACACAATAGGCAGGATCATGCACACCGTCGCCCCGAAGGAGTGGAACAGCGGAAGAACGGTCAGGAATCGGTCGTCGGCGCCGACCTCAATCGCCTCCTCGCAGGCGCGCGCGTTCGAGAGGAGGTTGGTGTGGGTGAGGGTGGCGCCCTTGGGCCGGCCGGTTGTCCCGGAAGTGTAGATCAAGACCGCGGGCTCGCCGCCCGAAGAGGACCGATGGCGCTCCGGGTCGGCCGGGCGCCGGATGAGCTCGCCGAGACTCAGCGCGTCGTTGAGCTTGGTGTCGCCCCAGGCGATGAGGCGCTTGAGCGATGGCACGCGGTCGGGGAGCGCGCGCACGATGTCATCGAATGGGTGCGCCGCCACGATGGCCGACGCCTCCGCGTTGCCCAGAATGTAGGAGATCTCCTCCAGGCCCCAGAGCGTGCTGAGGGGCAGCACAATGCCTCCGGCGCGGCTGACCGCGAAGTAGGTGATGGCGAACTCGGGCACGTTTGGCATCCACAGGGCCACCCGGTCGCCCGGAGCAAGCCCCTCCTCGGCCAGAGCGGTGGCGAGTGAGGACACAGCGGCGTCGAAGTCGGCGTAGGTGAGGGTCCGGTCGCCGAGAGTGAGCGCGGGTCGGTCGGGGCCCTGCTGGGCGGTGTGGGCTAGCTGAGCGGACAGGCTGGCCGGCTGTTCGGCTCGGTCCACAGAATCCCCCTCCCTGGGGCCCGACGGATGCGCGGCAAACGTCCGCAGGCGAGAACGACTGCGCCACGAGGGCCGCGGAAGTCGGGCACATCATACCAGACCGCTCGCGGGCGGTCAACGAGCGGTTCGGCGCGTTGGCGGCCCGGAATCTCGGCTCCGAATCGTCCGGCCGGGTCGGGCGGAGAAGTTGCGTGGGTGGCGCCGAGGAACCTGCATGCGGGAATGGCGTATCTGGAATTGACACCCCCTAGTCGATAGCGTATACTCTTCCTTCGTACCCGTGTTTCGGTGACCGAGCGGATCAGCCAGAGGTAGATGGCAGATGCAGTACCGCCCCAAGGTGTGGATCGGCACTCTCATCGTCGTGTTCATCATCGGCTTCGAGGTGGGATTCCAGCCCGTCCGGGTGGTCCCGCGCGAGAAGGGCGGCCTGGCGGTGCTCGAGTTCAACCTCGGGCAGCCGGCTGCGACCGATGAGGCAGGGCTGACGAAGAAGGCCGAGGAGATCAAGGGTAAGCTCATCAAGGCGGCGCGCCGGGATGCGAGCTGGATCCCGGAGGCGCGGTTCGTGACCGACCAGCAGTTGCGGGTGTCCACGGTCATCCTGATGGAGAAGAACCGGGAAGAGGACCGCACGGCGATCCTGAACGAGCTGAAGAAGGAGTACCCCAAGGTCCAGGCGGCCCCGTCCGTCACGACGGCGGGCGAGGGCGAGCAACCCGTGGCCAGCCTGGGGCCGATCGGGATCTACCGCCCCATGCCCCATGTCCACTTGGGCCTGGACCTCCAGGGCGGGGCGCATGTGGTTCTCCAGGCCATGCCCAGCACCGAGATGACCTTCTCGACCCCCGAAGACAAGCCGATGGTCTCCGGGGAGGCTGCTCAGAAGCCCAAGGGCGCGGAGACGAAGACCGGAGAAGAGGGTAAGGCGGGCGAGGCGAAGGCCGGCGAGACGAAGGCGGGGGAGAAGAAGGCTGCGGAGACGAAAGCGGCCCCCCCTGAGACCAAGAGCGGCGGGGAGAAGGCGGGTACTGGTGAGACCAAGGCCCAACCGACAGGGGCGAGTGCAACGCCAGCGGCGGGGGCTCCGTCCGAGACGCGCGACTCCCTGGAGCAGAAGCTCACCGACCTGCTGGTCACACAGGGCGCCACGGGGGTGGACGTGCAGGTCGTCGCCCCGAACCTCATCCGGGTGTACACGCGTGCGGTCGGCGAGAAGGAAGCCGACCAGGAGCGGGCGGCGATGCGGAGGTGGCTCCAGGAGAAGTACAGAGGGGTCAAGATCGAGGACAAGGCCAGCAGCGTCTTCCTAGGGGCCGACACGGCCGAGAAGGCCAAGCACATCATCGACCTTCGGCTCTACAGCATGACCGACATCAAGGAGCCGATTGTCCAGAAGCAGGGCAGCGACCGGATCATCGTCGAGCTGCCCGGCGTCAGGGACCCCAAGCACGTTACCGACCTCCTGAAGAGCACCGCCCAGCTCGAGTTCCGTCTGGTCCCGAAGCGGTACAAGCCTACGGGCGCCAAGATGGACAACTACAGCAGTTGGAGCGACTCGCAGACCGGGCAACCCGTCTCCGAGGCCGTGGTGCTGACTCAGTCCGATATCCAGTTCTCGGGGCGTGACCTCAAGCCGAACGCCATGGTCGAACAGGAACCCGAGAGCACATACTGGGAGGTTCGGTTCGAGCTGAAGGAAGACAGGAAGCAGGATTTCGCGCGGTTCACCCGCGATCACGTTGAGTGGATCATGGCGATCGTGCTGGATGGCGCGACCAAGATGGCGCCCGTCATCCGCAGCGAGATCCCCGGCATTGGTGTCATCTCCGGCAGCATGACCACTCAGCAGGCCAGCGACCTTAAGCTCTTGCTGAACGCCGGTGCGCTGCCGGTGCCCCTCGAGATCGTGGAGAACCGGCAGATCAGCGCCACGCTAGGCGCCGATGCCATCCGGCAGAGCGTCGAGGCGGGGATTGTCGGCTTCATCATTGTCGCCATCTTCATGATCGCCTACTACCGCCTGCCGGGCTTGCTGGCCGACATGGCGCTGACGCTGTACATCGTGCTCATGCTGGCGCTGCTCTCGACTTGGTCGCCGCTGCAGACGACGCTGACGCTCCCGGGGATCGCGGGGATCATCCTCTCGATCGGCATGGCGGTCGATGCGAACGTCATCATCTTCGAGCGCATCCGAGAGGAGCTGCGGTCGCGGACGACGACGCGGGCGGCGGTAGAGGCGGGATTCCATCGCGCGTGGCCGGCCATCCTCGACTCGAACGTTACCACGGTCATCGGCGCGGCGGCCTTGTACTTCTTCGGTACGAGTTCGGTGAAGAGCTTCGCGGTCACGCTGCTCCTGGGCGTATGCACCCACCTGTTCACCGCCGTCACGGCTTCCCGTTGGCTGGTGAACATGGTCGCGCGCACGAAGTGGGGGGAGAACCGAGCGCTGCTCGGCGTGGAGGCGATTCGTACGCCGGCCTCGTCGCCCGCGGGCGGGTCGGAGTAGGACGCCGCTCGGCGCAAGCGACTCACTCGGGGGATTCGCACGCCGCAGCGGCGGGGCTCGCCGTCCGGCTCAGTCGTAGTCAGAGGAGGAAGTCACTCGGTGGACCTGTTCCGGAATAGGCGCTGGGACCTCGTAGGCAAGGCTTGGCTCTGGTACACAATCTCGGTCGCGGTCATGCTTCCGGGTCTCATCGTGTTGGCGATCAGCGGCCTCAACCTGGGGATCGACTTCACCGGTGGGGCCATCATGAAGTACCAGTTCGAGAAGCTGCTGGCCAGCGGCCCCGGCGGAGAGCCCGGGGCCATGGCCATTGCGCGGACGGCGGCGGAGGAGGCTGGCAGGGGGCAGCGGTACAAGACAGAGGTCCAGGTCGCCGACCAGCGCTGGCTGATCGTGCGCATCAACGAGTTCCGCGAAGACCAGCGGCGGATAGTACAGGAGAGCATCAGGAAGGCGCTGGAACAGAAGCTGTCGCCGACGTGCGGCGCCATCACCCAGGCCTCCGATGTGGAGTTCGTCGGGCCGGTCGTGGGCGAGGACCTGAAGCGCGGCGCGAAGTGGGCGCTGATCCTCGGCTGCGGCGGCATTCTGATCTACATCTCGGTGCGGTATCGCTTCCGGTTCGCGGTCGCCGGGATCATTGCGCTGATCCACGACGTGCTCGTCCTGACGGGCGTCATGGCCCTCCTGCGGGTGGAGGTGAACTCGCCGTTCGTGGCGGCGCTGTTGACGGTGTTCGGCTACTCCATCAACGACACCGTGGTCATCTTCGACCGCATCCGTGAGAACCAGACCATCCACCGGCAGGCGCCGTTCGAGGCCACGGTCAACGCCAGTCTGCTCCAGACGATGGCGCGGTCGGTGAACACCGTTCTCACGACCGAGATCACCCTGATCTGCCTCTACTTCTTCGGCGGGGCCTCGATCAAACCGTTCGCACTATCGCTGATCGTGGGGATCACCTCCGGGTGCTACTCGTCGATCTTCAACGCCAGCCAGCTCATGGTGACCTGGCGGCGCATGTGGGACCACGGGCTGGGCGAGAAGCTGTGGTGGCGGGCCATCCTGGCCCTGGCGCCGGCGCTCGCAATCGGCTTCATCCTTGGCCTGATCATCTCGCGCTTCGACCTGAGGGGGGTCGCGCTTTTCGCGACCGTGAAGCCGGGCTGGCTGGTGGCGGTGATCTCGTATGCCGTGGGCTTCCTGCTCACCAAGTATTTCTCGGTGGGCGCGTTGCGTGTCCTGGCGGGGATCCCTCCGGCTCGCTCCCGCGTGGCAGGTGCTCCCCGGCCGGGAACCTTCGCATCGCCTACGGTGGCGGCTCAGCAGCGCGCCGCGGGCGATGCCGCCGCACAGGCTGCGCAGGGCCTGTCGTCTGAGGGCGCCATGCACGCGGCGACGGCGGCCGCCATCGAGCAGGCCCGAGAAGAGCGCCGCGAGCGACGCAAGGAGCGGAAGTCCAGGGAACAGCGCCGCCCGGGCGAGCGGAAGAGGCGGTTCTGACGGCAGTAGTCAGTAGTCAGGAGTCAGTAGTCAGGAGAACGTCAACGGCAACGACAGGACCCGCCCCCGTGTTCGGGGAGGCGGGTCCTGTGCTTGACAGGCGGGGTCCGATGGTGGAGGTGCGAGTGCAGTGGTGATCGACTTCTGCTGCGCGATCGGCCCGTGGGCGTTCCGCCGACTGCCGGTGACGACGGCCGATGGCTGCCGGAAGGCGCTGCGCAGAGAGAAGATCGACCGTGCGGTTGTGAGCTCGCTTCCGGCGGTGCTCTACAAGAACCCGCACGAGGGGAACGTTCAGCTCATCGAGGAGACCGGCCGCGCATCGCGCACCTTCATCCCCTTCGCTGTGCTCAACCCCATGTTCCCCGGGTGGGAGGAGGACCTCCGACGCTGCCGGGAGGACCTCGGGATGCGTGGCCTTCGCCTCTACCCGAACTACCAGGGATGGTCATTGCGGCGAACCGAGGCGCGGGCACTCGTGAGAGCGGCTGTGGGAATGGGGTGGGTGACCGTGGTGTCGGTTCGCCTGGAGGACGAGCGGTTCCACCACTGGCGCATGAAGGTGAAGCCAGCATCGGTGGCCGAGGCGGCGCGGCTCGCCCTGGCGGTGCCGGAGGCCACGGTCGTGCTGAGCGGTGGCAGCTACCCCGAGATCGACACTTTCCTCCGTGCCGTGGGCGATGCGCTGAACGCCTTTGCGGAGATCGGCTGGGTCAAGTCGCCGCTGGAGGCCGTGAAGGCGTGCGTCGACCGCTTCGGCGCGGAGCGGCTGCTCTTCGGCACCAACTACCCGTTCGACGTGCCGTGGTGCGGCACGGAGAAGATCCGTCGTGCGGACATCCCCGAAACAGCGAAGACCGCCATCCTCGGCGGCAACGCGGAGCGGCTGCTGTCGCTCACCCGCTGACGTCGGTTGGGGGGTCGGGGGTCAGGGGTCGGAGGTCAGGGATCCGAGGTCCGGAGTCCGAGGTCCGAGGTCTGCGGTTTTCGGTCTGAGGTCCGTCACCGCCACGCCAGCTTGATCACTCGATGCAGCTTGGCATCAGCCACGTAGACGTTGGCCTGGGCGTCGGCGGCAATGCCCCGGGGCTCCATCAGGTCGACGCCGGCTGAGGGCTCTGGGCCGAAGGTCGCCAGGCTGTAGCCCTCTCGGTTGAAGGCCTGGACGCGGGCGTTGCCGGCCTCGGTCACGAAGATGGTGCCGTCCGGTCCCACGGCGATCCCCGCCGGGTCGAGGAGCTGCCCGGGCTCGGAGCCGGCCCGCCCGAAGGCGGCGACCGCCCCCCCGTCGGAGGTGAAGACGATGATCCGGTGGTAGGCGCCGTCGGCCACGTAGACGTTGTACTGGGCGTCCACGGCCAGCGCGGTCGGGCGGAAGCGGGTGGCGTCAGCGCGGGCGCTGGGGAACTGGAACGCGAACCTGCCCGCGGCGTTGAACTTCTGGATGCGTCCGTTCGCGGAGTCGGCGACGTAGATGCTGTTGAAGTCGTCGCGGGTGATGCCGAGCGGGGCTCGGAAACAGCCGGGCTGCTCGCCCTGCATGCCGAAGGTGAGGACGAACTGCCAAGTGGGGTTGAACTTCTGCACCCGGACGTTGCCGCTGTCGAGGACGTAGGCGAACTGGAGGTTGTCGACGGCGATGTCGGTGGGGTAGAGCATCTGCCCGGGCGCTCGACCTGCGGCCTCGTAGCGGTAGACGTCACCATACGAGGTGATCTTCTGGATCCGGTGGTTCTGGGTGTCGGCGACGTAGATCGTGCCCCGGCTGTCGACCGCGACGCCCTGAGGGCCGGCGAACTCCCCCGCCCCGCGCCCCGGGCCGCCGATGATCTCGACCGGAACCAGCGCGCGGTAGACCTCCTCCGGCCGGAGCGTGCGAGCCGGCTCCGGCGGCTCATCCCCGATCTCCAGGAAGTCGAGCCGGCTGTTCCGGTCGTCTGGCACAGGGCCTCCCTATCGGGTCCGCTCGCGTCGGCCGGAGTGCACGGTGGAGGGGTGCCTCTGCCGTAGCCACGGGGGCGCCGAGGAGGAGGCGGTGCCCTGGTGCATGGGCAACCCCTCCGGCGCCTCACTGGAGGCTGGCCGCGCCCGGTTCTCCGCCCACTCCCGCAGGCTATCGATCTGCTCTCGCATCGTCGCCGACAGGGGGAACGTCTCGCGAATGGCCTTGAGGATGTCGTCCGTGGTGAAGGGGCGGCCCCCGTCGTCGAAGGCATCGTACATGGCCGCGACGACCGCCTGCTCGATCTCGGCGCCGGAGAAGGCCCGGGAGTCTTCGGCGAGGCCGGGGACGTCGAACTCCTCCAGCTTCCGGTCGCCGGTGAGCCGCTTCGCGATGTGGATGCGGAGGATGTGCTCCCGCTCGTCGTCGCCCGGCAGGTCCACGAAGAAGATCTCGTCGAAGCGGCCCTTCCGTAGCAACTCCGGCGGGAGGTTCGTGATGTCGTTGGCGGTCGCCATGACGAAGACCGGCGAGTCCTTCTCCTGAAGCCAGGTGACGAAGCTCCCAAAGACGCGCGACGTCGTGCCGGCATCCGAGAACGACGAGCTCTGCGTGCCGGAGAAGCCCTTCTCCACCTCGTCCAGCCAGAGCACGACCGGGGCGATCGACTCGGCCGTGCCGATGGCGCGTCGCATCCGCTCCTCGCTGGATCCGACGATGCCCGAGAAGATGCGCCCCACGTCGAGCCTGAGCAGCGGAAGCTGCCAGAGATCTGCGACCGCCTTGGCCGTCAGTGACTTCCCACAGCCCTGGACGCCGATGAGCAGGAGGCCCTTCGGCTGAGGGAGACCATAGACCCGCGCGGCCTCGGTGAAGGCTTTGCTGCGCTTGGTGAGCCAATCCTTGAGCTTGTCGAGGCCGCCGACGTTGTCGATGGTCTCCTCGGTGTGGAAGTACTCCAACACGCCGGACTTGCGGATGATCTGCTCTTTCTCAGCCAGAATGGTCTCGACATCGAAGCACTGTTTCTCGACGAGGGACTTCATCAGCACGTTGTCGATCTCGATCGCGGTCAAGCCCTGCGCGGCCTTCACGACCGACTCCATCGCGGCTTCGTCGAGCTGGCAGTTGAGCCGCTTGTCCTCGCTCGCCCGGGCCGCGGTGTCCGCAACCTGCTGACGGATCTCCTCCGGCGAGGGGAGAGCATAGTCCACGACCGTGATCTCCTTCTCGAGCTCGGGCGGGAGCTCCAGGACCGGCGAGAGCAGAACGACACTCTTGTAGCTGCGCTTCAGTTGGTACGCCAGGTCTCGCAGCTTGCGGACGACCTTGGCGTCGTCCTTCAGGTACCGGTGGAAGTCCTTCAGCACGAAGACGGCCGCCTCGGAGGACTTCATGATCTCGTCCATCGCGGTCAGGGGATCGGTCGTGCCGTCACCACGGGGAGGCCGGCCGTCGAGGATCAGGCCGTTGGTGGTCGTCCAGATGAACAGCTCCTTCCGTCGCCCCGACGCGATGCTCCGGAGCGCGGCCTCCACCCGATCCTCCTCCCACGACACGACGTAGATGATCGGGTAGCGAGCGCGGATCAGCGTCTCGATGTCATGGGCCTGATCGCCAGCCATGGGCGCTTCCCACTCCCGCTGATGTCGGTGCGAGCGAACCGCGAACTCCCAGCCCTATAGCGTTCGACAGCGACCCGGCGCCTCCTTCTGCGGACCCCGGCTACACGCCGTCCCTGTGCAACGTCCTTGCCGCCCGGACAAGGAGGGGACGGCGACCGCTCGGAGGAAGCTCAAGGCCACTCTCCTGGAACACGGAGCGCGTTGCGTTGGCTGCGACGGCAGACCCCCGAGTCCCCAGCGTCGTCATCGGCACCGCCGGTCACGTTGACCATGGCAAGACCGAGTTGGTGAAGGCCCTGACCGGCATCAACACGGACCGGCTGGCCGAGGAGCAGGAGCGCGAGCTTTCGATCGACATCGGGTTCGCCCACCTCGACCTGCCCGACGGCACGCGGGTGGGGATCGTCGACGTGCCGGGGCACGAGCGCTTCGTGAAGAACATGCTTGCCGGGGCTACTGGGATCGACCTGGTGATGCTCGTCGTCGCCGCCGACGAGGGCGTGATGCCCCAGACGCGGGAGCACCTCGACATCATCACGCTGCTGGGTGTGGACTCGGGCGTGGTGGTCATCACGAAGGTCGATCTCGTCGAGGAGGAGATGCTGGAGCTGGTGCAGGAGGAGGTGCGCGGCGCCCTGGCACCAGGCCCCTTGGCCCGCGCGCCGATGGTGGTCACGTCAGCCCGAACGGGGGAGGGGTTGAAGGAGCTGGTCGAGGTCCTCTCCGAGGCCGTGCGGCAGGTTCAGCCGCGTGATGTCCGGGGTCCGGCGCGGCTCCCGATCGACCGGGTGTTCACCATGCCGGGATTCGGGACGGTTGTCACGGGGACGCTCGTGCGAGGCCGGCTGGAGGTGGAGGACGAGGTGGAGATCCTGTCGCAGCGGCTCACGGCGCGCGTGCGTGGACTGCAGGTTCACGGCGCGGAAGTGCAGCAGGTCGAGGCCGCCAGGCGAGTCGCCGTCAACCTGGCGCGACTCAGCGGAACCGGCGTCGAACGCGGCGACACCCTCTGTGCGCCGGGGAGCATGGAGCCAAGCAGCGTGGTTGATGTCCGGCTCCAGCTACTGCCTCGCACGCGGGCGCCCCTGAAGCAGCGAGCACGGATCAGGCTGCACCATGGCACCGCCGAGGTCCTGGGTCGGGTGTACTACATGGACCGGGAGGCCCTCGAGCCGGGGGCCTCGTGCATCGCACAGCTCCGGCTGGAAGGACTCGTCGCAGCCTCGCGCGGGGACCGCTTCGTCATCCGCTCGTACTCGCCGATGCTGACCATCGGTGGCGGGGTTGTGCTCGACCCCTCAGCGAGGCGGCACCGGGCCCACGACGCGGAGACTGTGGCGAAGCTCGAGGCGGCCGAGGCCGGGCAGGCGATTGATGTGGCCAGGCAGTGGGTGGCCGGGCTCAAGCGGCCGGTCATCGCCCCCGCAGAGCTCGCCACCGAGCTGCAGCTCGACCCCGCAGACGCGGAGCAGATCGTGTCAGCCCTGGTCGATGGGGGAGAGCTCGAGCCGCTGGCGGGCACGGAGCTGCTTGCGCCCTGGGCCCTTCACCGATCGCTGATGGAGTCGGTGGTCGCTGCCCTCGAGGGCTATCATCAGCGCAATCCGCTGTCAGCGGCGATGACCAAAGACGCTCTGCAGGCCGAAGTCGGGCGCCCACACGCAGCGCTGCTCTCCGATGTGCTCCGGCGACTCGGGGCGGAGGGCAGGATCGTGGTCGGCTCGGAAGGGGTGCGACTTACCGGCCACGAGGTGCAGCTATCGCCCGAGCAGAAGCGCGGGCTCGAGGCAATGGTCTTTTTCGCCCGGCGGGCCGGCTTCTCGCCGCCTACGCGGGAGGCGATGCTCGCATCGGCTCGGGCGCCCAGTCCGGACGAGGCCCGCGCTCTCTTCGCGATGGCGGTGGGATCGGGGGAGCTGGTTCCCGTGGGCGGGCAGGTCTACCACCGCGACACGCTGCGCGAGGTCGAGCGGCTGATTCGGGACCATGTGGCGCAGAAGGGGCCGTTCACCATCGCGGACCTGCGCGACATGACCGGGTCCTCCCGGAAGTACATCGTGCCGCTCGCGGAATACCTCGATGGGACCGGGCTGACCCGGCGACAGGGCGACCTGCGGACGGTGGGGCGATGATCGAGGACTACCGATTCGGGCGTGTGGTCGTGAGCGGCGAGACGTACACGAGCGACGTCATCATCTTCCCGGACCACGTGCGGGCCGACTGGTGGCGGAGGAAGGGACACGAGCTGTGCCGGGAGGACATCGCCCAGATCGTGGCGGCTCGGCCCGAGATCGTCGTGGTGGGGACCGGGGCCTACGGCCGGGTGGAGGTACTGCCCGACGCGGAGGAGGCCCTGGCGGCCATCGGGACGAAGATCATCGCCGAGCGAACGGCGAGGGCCTGCGACACCTTCAACGCTCTGGTCGGGGAAGGCAGGTATGTGGTAGCAGCGCTGCACCTGACCTGCTGAGGCTGCCGGTCCCGGGGGAGTACGATGGACTGCCCGACGTGTGCCAAGCCGGTTGCGGCGGACGACCAGTTCTGCAAGCACTGCGGCGCGCGCTTAGCGCCGGCGGCGCAAGGCCCGCGTTCGGCCACGGTGCGCGACATGGTGGCCGAGTACCGCCAGTCCCTCGCCGACAAGCCGGACGATACCTCCTCGCTCTACAACGTTGGGCTCGGCCACCTCTACTCGGGCCAGTACGAGGCGGCGGTGGAGGCCTTCACGGCGGTGGTGCGCATCCTGCCGGAGGAGGCGGTGGCGCATGAGAAGCTGGCGGTTGCGCTCGCCAAGCTGAACCGCCGGGAGGAGGCACTGGAACATGCGCGGCAGGCCTACCACCTCGACCCGGAGCGGGAGTCCACGGCGCGCCTGCTCAAGGCGCTGCGGGGGTAGGAGAAGGGCGGCGCGGGGCTCGCGCGGAAACCGCGTGTCGGACGGGAGCTACCCGGAAGACCGCAGGAGGCACGAGCGATGGCTATCAAGAAAGTGATCGCGGGGGTGATCGGCGCCGGCATCGGCAAGTTCCACATCCAGGGCTACCAGATGCACCCCGACGCCCAGGTAGTGGCGATCTGCGATGTCAACGAGGCGCTGGCCAAGAAGGTCGCGGCCGACTTCGGGGTGCCGCAGGTCTACGCCGACTACAAGCAGATGCTGAAGAAGGCCGGCCTCAACGCGGTGAGCGTCTGCGTGCCGAACTTCCTGCACCGGCCGGTGGCGGTGGACTGCCTGAGCGCGGGCGTGCACGTGCTCTGTGAGAAACCCCTCAGCGTGAACGCCCGCGAGGGGCAGAAGATCGTGGACGCCGCTGCCGCCGCCAAGCGCACGTTGATGATGCAGTTCAACAATCGCTACCGGCCCGAGGCCAAGCTGCTCAAGAGCTACGTCGAGGCCGGCGAGCTGGGCGACATCTACTTCGCCCGTTGCGGCTGGATCCGCCGGAATGGCATCCCGGGCTGGGGCGGGTGGTTCACGGGGCGCGAGACCGCCGGCGGCGGCCCGCTCATCGACCTGGCCGTCCACATGCTCGACCTCACCATGTACCTCATGGGCAATCCGGAGCCGGTCACCTGCATGGCCTCAACCTACTCCGTCTTCGGGCCGAAGATGGAGGCCCTCGGCCCGTGGGGCACGCCGAACAGGCAGGGCGTGTTCGATGTGGAAGACATGGCCGTGGGGATGATCAGGTTCGCGAAGGGCCAGACGATCCTGCTCGAAGCCTCCTGGGCCTCCCGGATCAAGCGTGAGTGGGTCTACTCCACCCTCTGCGGCACGAAGGCCGGCGCGAGCCTGGAGCGCGTCTTCCGCTTCGATGGGGTCGATGACAGCTCCATCGACACGCTGGAGGTCCTCACCCAGGAACACGGCGTGCCGGTCAACCGGTCACTCATCGTTGAACCCGACCCGGCGATGGGCCGCACGAATGCAGTGCAGCACTTCGTTGATTGCCTCACGACCGGCAAGCAGCCTGTCTCGCCCGGCACGGATGGCCAGCGGATCATGAAGATCCTCGACGCCATGTACGAGTCGGCGAAGAAGGGCAAGGCCGTCGGTATCAAGTGAGCCGGGACGAGCCGCCGGCGTCTCAGGCTGACCAGAACGCGACAGGCGCCTCCCTCGCCGTTCGACGGCGGAGGAGGTGTCTGTCGTGTTTTCGCGTGGTTAGCCGCAACCCGGGTGGCACGCAGCCCGTATGACCACCCGGGGCGTCGCGTCTCCTGGCCAATTCCTTGCAAAGGCCGCCCGAGTCCACTGGGGCCCTCGGGCCATCCGACCGGAGGTGCGCTGATTGCCGTGCGAACGCCTCCACCTCGCACCCGATCGTCGCTTGCCGTAGCCCGCTGGATTCTCGGCGTCGGTATCGTCGGGCTGCTGCCGGTCATGGCGCTGGCCGCCGACCGGCGTGCGGCCCGTCCCCTCCCGACGCCGGAACGGGCGGCCGCAGAGCTAGGCTACGACCTCTCCACGCCCTTGGCTCTTGACCAGTGCATCGCGATCGCCCTCCGCGCGCACCCTGACATCCGCATGGCGGTGGCGGCGCTGCACGGCGCGGTCGCCGACCTCGACCGCGCTCGGGCGGCCCTGTGGCCATCCGTGACTGCGGGCACGGACTACACTGTGACGAAGAACCCCCAGAGGACGGTGCAAGTCGGAGGGGTCCCGGTGCCGGTCGGGGGTGGCGAGACGACCACGCGGAACTGGGCGCTCACCGGCTCGTACACCGTCTACCAGATGGGGCGCGATCTCACGATCTCACAAGCCAAGAGCATGAGGCGCGCTGCGTTGGCGGGGGTCGATGACACCCGCCGCGAGTTGGCTTACCTTGTGTCACAGGCCTACTTCGACGTCCTGGCGGCCGACCGCCTGGTGAACGCTCAGGAGGAGAGCGCCGCTGCCGCCCAAGGGCACGTTGAGAGTGTGCAGGCTCGGATCGATGCCGACGACGCGGCGCCGGTCGAAATCCACACCGTTCGGGCCCAGCTTCACCAGGCACAACTGGACCTGCTGTCCGCCCGGAGCCAGGCGGCGATCGCGCGCGCCAACCTGCGCGCGGCGCTCGGAGGACCGGCGACCGAGATGCAGCTCGTGGATGCCTGGCGGGAGCCGACCTCTCTGCCGGTCCTGAGCGAATGCTCGGAGACCGCCGCAGCCAATCGCCCGGACGCGCAGCAGGCCCGCGCCTCCCTGCGCGCGGCAACGCTCGGACTGAGGCTGGCTCGCCTTCAGCAGTACCCGCAGCTCAGCGTCGGGACGTCGGCGGAGTGGGGCCGGTTCAACGGTGACACCGGATCGGGTTGGTCGGTCTTCGGGAGCATTCAGCAGCCCCTGTTCGACGGCGGAGCCGCCAGAGCGGGCGTCGATTCGGCCAAGGCTAACGTCGAGTCGGCGCAGGCGCAGCTCGACCGGCTAGACCAGCAGACGCGCCTCGAGGTGGAGACGGCGTGGCTGAACCTCCGCCAGTCGGCTGAGCGAATCGCCGCTGCCGAGGCCGGGCGAACCGAGGCCCGGGCCAGCCTGGCCGGCGCCGAGCGCCGCTACCAGACCGACGTGGGCATCCTGCTCGAGGTCACCGACGCGCAGAGCCGCGCCACGAGGGCCGAGGTCGAGTACATCAGCGCCCTTTACGACTACAACGTCGCTCTCGCCGACCTCCAACGGGCAACGGCGGGGAACGGGCAATAGGCAGCCGGCAACAGGCAACGGCGGGAGAGAGGGGACAGGGGAGAGGTGGGATCGCGTGGCGGGTCGTGCCGTTGGTCTGCTGTCTGAAGTCCGAGGTCCGAAGTCCGAGGTTCGCCACCATGTTGATCGAGATGCGGGACATCCGCAAGACGTACCGCATGGGCACGACGAGGGTTCATGCTCTGGCGGGCATCGACCTGGACATCGACCGCGGCGCGTTCGTCGCGATCATGGGGCCCTCCGGGTCGGGCAAGTCGACCATGATGAACATCGTGGGCTGTCTGGATCGGCCCACGAAGGGGCGCTACCTGCTCGACGGGGACGAAGTCGAGGGCCTCGACAATGACCGCCTGGCCGCGATCCGCAACCGCAAGATCGGCTTCGTCTTCCAGACCTTCAACCTGCTCCCCCGTATGTCCACTCTGGAGAACGTCATGCTCCCGCTGCTGTACTCGGGGGCGCGAGGCCGCCGCCAGCGGGCCGAGGAGGCGCTGGCGCGCGTGGGCATCGCTGACCGCGCTGAGCACAAGCCGACCGAGCTGTCGGGCGGGCAGCAGCAGCGGGTAGCCATTGCTCGGGCGCTGGTCACGCAGCCGGACATCGTACTCGCCGACGAGCCGACCGGGAACCTCGACTCACGCACGGGGCAGGAGATCATGCGCGCCTTGTGCCACCTGAACGACGAGGGCGTGACGGTCCTGCTGGTGACCCACGACGAGGATGTAGGGGCGTGTGCGAAGCGGGTCGTACGCATGCGGGACGGGCTCATCGTGAGTGACGAGCCCGCCCCGCACATCGTGCCGCCTGAGCCGGACGGTCACGAGGAGCCGTCCGGATCGCTCTCTGCCGAGGGCGCGGAACCGAACGGCGACGACGGGGGCGCGCCCACTGGTTCGTAGCCCAAGTCATAGGCGAGCTCGGTGACCGTGAACCCCTCCTCGGTCTTGCGCAGCCGCAGGTTGAGGTACAGGATGACCGACAGGGCGCTGGCGAAGGGGGAAAGCAGAACCATGGCGAGGCTCTGCGGGATGCCGGCGACGAGCGCGCCGTTCGCCTCGCCGAGCGCCGCCTGGATCGGCTTGAGCGCCAGTTGCTGGAGGCCGAGCCCCAGCCCGACCGAGGGGATCCCGACGATCGCCATGGCGGCGAGGGTGACCAGAAACGCACGGCCGAAGTTGCCCGAGACCAGGCCGAATGACCGGCCCACTGACGCGAACCCGCCGCGGCGCTCGATGCCGGCCACGGCCGGTGCGGGGGCCAGGTACGCCGCGAAGATGGACATGGGGATGAGCATGGCGGCGCCCGACACAACCTGGACGATGATCTGGTTCGATCCCGAGGCCGCCTTGGCGCCCATCGCGATGGCGATCGGCGCGCTGGCGAGCGCGGCGGCGATCGCACCGACGATCAACACGCCGAACCAGACGAGCGTGTACGCCAGGCTGCCCAGGCTGAGTCGCCAGACCTCCCGGAGGACCCAGTCGAAGCCCCAGGCCGCCCCCGGCGTCTGTCCGACCGCCCGTTCGGCGGCAATCCGGGCAATCGCTGCCGTCGCCAGGAAGCTGGAGACGAACAGGATGATGTACGAGACGACCTGGTACGCGCCCACGAGGATCATGGGGCGAAAGTCGAAGTTGGCGACAGTACCCGTGCCCGCCTTCATCGCCTCCGCCATCTTCAGGACTCCAAGCTCGGCTGCAACGTACCCGGTGAAGGCCTGCACGATCGCCGCCGGGAGCAGCATCACCGCCCCGATCACGAGCGCGGTGCCCGACCACGACACGTACACGCGCCAGGTGGCGGCGAGGATCCCTGCGACGCCTCTCGGCTCCAGGAGCCACGACTCTTTCGACTGCATGACGACTCTCCCTTCGGGTGGCGTTGCCCAACCCGCTGCAACGAACTTGCGCACCCAGAGTAGCACAGGGAGGACGGGGATGCAACCGGTCCCGCGGGTTCTCCCTCTCCACTGAACAAGGTGGTCCACGATGTCACGTAGGCTGAAGATCGGATGCGGTGTGATGGTCGTCCTGATCGGGCTGGCGGTCGCGATCCCGCTCAAGTTCCTGCGGGGGCGCCCGGTGGAAGTGGATGTCGATGCCGCGAAGCGGGCGGACATCGAGGAGACGGTGGTGGCCGTCCCCGTCGGCGGCCAGCCTGCGGCCATCGTGAAGCCCGACGACGTGAAGGTCATCCCGAAGGTCGGGGGGGAGGTGAAGAGCCTGCTGGTCGAGGAGGGCGACTACGTCCGGGCGGGACAGGTTCTGGCCTTCCTCGATCCCAAGGAGCTGGATGCCGACCTGCACCAGGCTGAGCAAGCCGCCATCGCCGCGCGGGCCCGGGCCGCTCAGGCGGCGTCAGACCTGAGGGCAGCCCCGGTCCGGACGCAGACAGCCATCGACCAAGCGCGCGCTGCGGTTGACCAGGCGGCCGCGACCTACCGCACGACCCTCCGGGGAGCCCGGAAGGAGGAGATCGAGCGCGCGCGGCAGGCCGTCGTGCAGGCGCAAGAGGACCTGAAAGACGCTGAGGCCACGCTGGCCACCGTTCGGCGCGGCGCCCGGCCGGAGGAAATCGCGGCCGCCGAGGCCGCCGTGCGGCAGGGCGAGGCCGCAGCCGATGCCGCCAAGGCGCAGCTCGACCTCCTAAGGGCCGGCCCTCGCCCCGAGGAAGTGGCGGAGGCGCAGGCGGCGGTGGATGAGGCGGAGGCGCAGGTCGCCCTCCGGCAGAAGGAACTCGAGTCGCAGAAGAAGCTGGCCGAGGGAGGGTTCGTGTCGGGCAATGCGCTGAAGTCGGCCCAGACGGCCTGCGATGCCGCCGCGGCGAGCCGGAACTCGGCCAAGGAGCGCCTCGCGCTCGCCAGGCAGCCCTACCGACCCGAGGACATCACCAAGGCTGAGGCTGCCTACCGGCAGGCAGTGGCCCAGGTGGAGCAGTCGAGGCACAACCTGGACCTGACCCGCACGAAGACGACACCGGAGGATCTGGTCGGGGCGCGGGCGCGCCGCGCCGCCGCCGCCGCGCGTCTCAAATCCGCCCAGGCGGACCTTCAGCTCGCCGAGCACCGCACCACCAAGGAGGACCTCGACTCGGCTGCGGCCGCCGTGCGCTCCCAGAAGGCGGGGGTTCGGCGAGCCGAAGCTGACGGCGTGTCGGTACTTCAGCGCAAGCTCGATGTCGCGGCCCTGGAGGCCGACGCCCGGCGGGCTGAGGCCGCTTTGCAGCAAACCGCCGAGCGGGCGGGCTACACCACCGTGATCGCCCCCATCAGCGGAATGGTGACGCAGCTAAACCGGAAGCAGGGGGAGTACGTTCAGGGGGGCCAGATGCCCCTGCCCTCCGCGGAGATGGCCATGCTCATCATCACCAACACCGAGAAGGTATGGATCGAGGCCAACATCGACGAGGCGGACGTCGGCAAGGTCAAGCCGGGCCAGACCGCTGCGATCACTCTGCGCGGCGGGGGGAAGGTTCAGGCGCGAGTGCACACGATCTCCCCCTCCATCCGTTTGGTGCAGAACGATGTGCGCACCTTCGCCATCAAACTGGCCGTGGACAAGGCGACACCGGAACTGCGCAGCGGCATGTCGGTGGACGTGGACATCGTCGTTCGCGCCAACCGCAACTGCCTCTCCGTGCCGGGGTTTGCGATCTTCGAGGACAAGCAGGGCAAGGAGTTCGTCTACCTCGTCAAGGACGGCAGGGCCGTGAAGCAGGAGATCAAGAAGGGCATCGAGGGTATCGAGCGCGTTGAGGTGATCTCCGGAGTGAAGGACGGGGACAGGATCATCACCTCGCTTGAGGAGAAGGGGCTGCGGGACGGCGCCAAGGTCAAGATCCGCACGCCGAAGGAGGGCACGCCAAAGGCGGAGAGCGGCACGAAGTCCACACCCGAGCCGCAGAAGGCCGGTGGGGGACAGGAAGACCAGGAGGCGCGCCCGGCAGTGCGCGTGAAGGTGGGCCATGCATCTGATTGAGAGCTTCCGCATCGCGTTCCAGGCGATCCTGAGCAACAAGGGGCGGTCGCTCCTGACGATGCTCGGCGTCACTGTGGGTGTGGCCGCGGTCATCCTGCTGGTGTCGGTCGGGGAGGGGGCGCGCGGCGACGTCGGCCAGCAGCTCATGGACCTCGGCAGCAACCTGGTCATCCTCATTCCCGGGCGAGAGGAGACGCGCGGCGGCACCCGCAGCCACGAGGAGGCCCACGACCTTCGACGGCGGGAGTCCGTCGTGCCCCTGAAGCTGGATGACGTGCGCATCCTGAAGCGCTACTGCCCGTCGGTCGCGGAGGCGGCGGCGGTGATCGAGCGCCCGGTCGAGGCCAAGTACGGGAGCCGTTACCGCGGCGTCGTGGGACAGGCGGTATCCGGGGCGTATAGCAGGGTCCGGAAGCTGGGGGTGCGGCGGGGGAGCTTCATCACCGAGCACCACGTGTCAGGCGGCCAGAGAGTCGCCGTCATCGGCAAGACGGTCCAGGACGAGCTCTTCAAGGCCGAGGACCCGCTGGGCAAGTCGATACAGGTGAACGGGGCCCAGCTGCGGGTGGTCGGGCTGCTCGAGATCAAGGGCCGCACGTTGGGCAACGACGAGGACAACCGCATCCTCCTGCCCTTCACGGTGGGCAGCGCCGTAATGGGGTCGAGCAACGCGGACTACATCATGATGAATGCGACCTCACACGAGACCATCGCGCGGGCGCGCCTGGAGGTCACCCGCATCATCAAGACGCGCCATCGAGGGGAAAAGGACTTCCAGGTCGTCGACCAGGCCGAGATCCTGAAGATGGTGAACAAGGTGCTGGGGATCATGACGGCGGTGGTTGGCGGGATCGGGGGGATCTCGCTCGTCGTGGGTGGCATCGGGATCATGAACATCATGTTGGTCTCGGTCACGGAGCGCATCCGCGAGATCGGCATCCGGAAGGCCGTCGGCGCACGCGAGGGGGACATCCTCCGGCAGTTCCTGATCGAGGCCACGACCATCAGCCTCATCGGCGGCGCGATCGGCATCCTGATCGGGGCCGGCGGCTCCTTCGTCCTGAAGGCGACGGTGAAGGCTCTGCCGAGCCAGGTCACGCCTCTCGCGGTTGTCATCGCGTTCTTGTTCAGCGCCGCCGTGGGCGTGTTCTCCGGCGCCTACCCGGCCTGGCGCGCGGCGAAACTGGACCCGATCGTGGCACTGAGGCATGAGTGACGCCGGCGATCCGGTGGGGGGAGCCTGCCAGCAGTTCAATCATCTCCGTCCGCTCATTCCGGCGGCCAGGGCGCCAGCCTCCTGACTCCCTTGTGCTCAGCGTCGGATCGTGCGGGACTGAGGCCCCCCCCTCCTTAGCGCCCCTTACGGTTTGCGCAGACGCGGTCAGGCAGAGGGACGCGAACATGCCAGGGATCCCCCATTCTCGGGCACATCGCGAGCATGACAGAGAGGGCGAGGCCTTGCCTGACAGGCGACCGAGTGTCGGCTTTTGTCGGGTTCTGTCAGCTATGGCCCGGTCCCGCTCTGGGTAGGCAGGTTCGGCATTGCCGGGCGCGCGCCCCCTGGGAGCCGTGTCTCACTGAGTCTCGGGGAAACCTGGCACAGTCCCCTTTCCGCCCGGACGGCGGCGGAAAGGCTCCAGTCCCGGTTTCCCCACTTACACGGCTCAGTAGAGAGGGCAGTCGGCTCACCCGAGCGACCACGCCTTCTGCCCTGTGGTGTGATCAGGGGACGGCCCAGGACGCGGCGGATGGTGGCGACGCGTCCTCGACAACGTCGTCGTCCGCTTCGGAGAGGAAGGCCGAGAGGCACCTGCATTGGCAGACACCATCGATGTGCTCGCCCTGGGCTCGGTGATGATCGAGATCACCCCCACCCAAGCCGGCGTGAGTCTGCGCGAGGCGCGGGAGCTGGTGGCGCTCCCGGGCGGTGCCTCCCTCAACTTCGCCGCCGCCCTCGCGCGGCTGGGGGTTCGCGTATCGCTGGCCACTGCGGTCGGCGAGGATGAGTGGGGGGAGTGGCTCTGCGAGCGCATGTCGGAGCTCGGCGTTGACGCCTCGCGCGTCAAGCGGGTCGCCGGGCAGTTGACCACGGTCTCGTTCTGCTGGGTGGACCAGCTTGGTGGGAAGCGCTTCTACTTCTACCGCGCACCGGGCCACAGCGACCCAATCGCCGAGCTGAGCGTCGCCGACATCTGCGGGGAGGGCTTCGGAGGAGCGCGCGTGTTCGACTTCGGCGAGGCGGCGATCCGCAACCCGCCACTGCGCGGCGTCGCACTGCAGGCAGCAAGGGCAGCGAGGGGGGCAGGCCTCCAGGTGTGCTACGCGGTGAACTACCGCGCGTCATCCTGGGCCGTCGGCCGCGACGAGGTCGTCGCGGTCCAGCGCGAGGCATGTGCGCTGGCGGACATCGTGGTGATGAACCGCGAGGAAGTCCGGCTGATCTCGGGGGATGACGACCCGGAGAGGGCGATCAGGCGCCTCGCGGACCTCGGCCCGCAGGTGGTGGCTGTGACCGGCGGCGAGGAAGGCACGCTGGTGGCCGCCGAGGGAACACTCGTCTTCGTGCCACCGCGACCCGTGACGGTCCTCTACGATGTCGGCGCCGGGGACGTGTTCCACGCGGGGCTACTCGCGGGGCTGATCGCGGGTAAGTCGGCGCTCGAGGCGGCGAGGTTCGGGTCGGACGCCGCCGCCCTCTGGATCAGCCGCCCGCCCGACCTCTCCGGCCTGCCCACCCGGCAGGAGGTTGAGTCGCTGCCGAGCATCGGCTAACCCGGAGACGCGAACCGCCTCACTTTGGCTCACTGAGAACGAGCATCCGCCAACTCATGGGCGCCATGTGGAGGCGGAGCACCCCATCACCATCGGGAAGGGCCGGGTGCAGCCCCAGCTTGCAGGCAGTTGTGGCACCGGCAGCCCCTCTGTCGGCCTCCCCGCGCTGAACCAGAGCACTGGCAGCACACGCCGGCTGCCAGTGCCACACCGGAAGATGGCTACCTACGGAAAGAAGCCGCACCCCCGAGGGCGGGATGGGCTTGACCGGCGTGGCCTGCAGGCCGAACACATACTGGCGCGACCCCGCGAGATGGGTGGGTGTGTTGATGAGGTTCACGCGGAGTGCCACCGCATCTTCCTCATGGCGCACGACGAGCGCGTCGTCCGCCGGCTCGACGGCCCAGCCCTGGTCCGACTCGGCGAACCAGGCCAGGCCGCGGTCATTGTCGCCGAGCCAGACATACGGCATGAACGAGTGGCGCCACTCCCAGCCCTCAGGGCCGACGGCGTGGGCGTTCGAGTCGGACCAGGAGAGGTTCGAGTAGTGGAGGTAGCGGGCGTGCTCAGCCTTGTCCGGCAGCTCGAGGGGTGAGGGTGAGCTCGACGCGCATCATGCCATCGTACTCAACCGTGGTTCGAGCAGTCGCCCGAAGCGCCGGCGACGAGGTGCGCGCGACACGTTCCACCACGGCGTCGCGGACTTGGGTGAATGCCGAGCGGACGGGGTCCCACGCCACGTCCTTGCCGCCAACCCGCGCCATGAGCCGAACGGCGCGCGCCAGCACCTGGGCGCCCGTGTTGATACTCACCGGAAGCAGGTGGTCGCCGAAGTCGTAGGCGCGGCCCCAGCAACGGACCTCAGAGCCCTGCACGCGGAGGGGGCTCCACGGCGGTAGCACGCGTTCGCTCCGGCCCAGTGTCGTGCCCAGCCACGGTGGCGGCGCCGGCTTCTCGAAGGGCCCTGTCACCGCGGCCACCTCCTTGCCGTCGGGGCTGATGATGGCCGCCGTGAGCGGGTAGCTGGCCGGCGGGACCTGCGCGTTCCGGAGGACGATGCTGCCCCGACGTCGACGGAGGATGTCCCGGAACTCAGCCGTGGCGACCGTCGGGCCCCCCTCAGGCTTCGTCAGAGCCAGCCGAACGCTGGAGCCGGCCGGCACGTCGCGAGACCGGAGCAACGCAACGCTGACTCGCACATCCTGGGTGACCAGGCGGGCGGCAGCCGAGACCCGTAGAGGCTCCGCATCCGGGTTGGGTCCGTATACCGTGTCCTCAGCCACGTAGCCCACGAGCAGCTCCGCAACGATCATCGGGAGCTTGCGGCCGACAACCGGCTCCAGCCACTTGCCGTCATTGCGGAGTGTAACCGTGTTGGTGCCTGGCCCCAGAAGGTCCGTGATGTCAAGGAGGTACGTGGCGGGGTCGGCCGGCTCGACCACCGCGTAGGGCGACGCCGGGCTCGCGATGGCCTCGAAGCTCGGCGCACAGTGGAGGAGCCACTTGCCGCCCTGGTACCAGGGCTCGGGGTGGTACAGACCCGTCCGGAAGGTGCACTCGAGAGGGCGGTCAAGCAGACGCGTCACGCCAACGTCAGGATCGACCGCCATCACCCCCTTCCCGTTGACCGTGAGCTGCAGGAACCAGTTGTCGCCGCCCTCGGAGGGGGTGTCGATGCGGGCGCGCGCCCTGAGCGCGATGACCGCGCCCGGGCGTGGGGAAGGGGCGGAGAAAGCCCACGTCCGCTGCTCGTCGGTGGCCAGGCTCACGGTGTCGGAGCCGCCGACGAGTGGCACTACGGGCTCGAAGGCAAGCCCCGCCCAGGCCCGCGAGGCGCCTGGGAAGGCGAGGAACAGGAGGACAGTTACAGCAGGCGTCGCGCGCGTTGGTCTGGGCCGGAGCGCACCGATCATCGGGGTTGACCATCCCTCCGCAGGCGTTCGTGCCACTCGCGCTCGAACTGCCGCTCCGACTGCCCGAAGGCGTGCCCGAAGGCGCGGCCCTCGCTTTCCCTGGCGAGACACGTCAGGAACTCGCGGACGTCGTACTCGCCGTGCACCGCGATGAGCTGCCGCACGGCGGCGAGGGAGGCGTCGTAGGCCCATTCGCGGGGGTCGAGGCCCTCGAACTCGCCGTCTGCGTGGAAGCGACCCTCGATCTGCCCCAGGCGCGGGAAGTCCCCCGGCTCCACCAGCGGCCCGACGAACTCCACGTCATGGAGCACGGTCTCCTCCGTCCACTGCGCGAGCCCCTCGCTGAGCCAGCGCGGCGCATGCCAGTCGCTGAGCTGGTAGGTGGCCACGTGTGTGTACTCGTGAACGAGCGTCGCGTCGGCCTCCCCGATCTTCTGGGGCGCGGGGCGAGGGAGGCAGACCTTGAAGTAAGGCTCTTTCGGCGCCATGTAGCCGTGGCGGGCGCTTGTGTGCTGGATGAGACTCCCCCGGGGGAGCAGCGTGAACATCGTCTTCGGCCGCTCGAAGCCCAGCATCTTCTCCACGCGAGCGGCGCAACGGTCGGCGAGGTCGATGAAGCGGTCGTAGCGGACGTCATCAGCGGGCAGCTCGAAGATGAAGGGCGGCCGCTCGACACGTCGGCAGGAGTCGCGCGCTTCGAGCTCGGCGCTGACCTGGTAGAGGAGGCGCGCCGGCCAGCTCGACCGCCCCTGCAGCCCCTGACCCAGCGCGGCCTCGCACGCCGCGGCCGCCTCGGGGAGCCGGTCCTGCATGTACAGCCGGTAGGCCGCCAGCCCGTGGACGTACTGCTTGGCCCACGTGGGGGACTCAAGGACGAGGCCGCGATCGATCAGAAAGTGCCGCCAACCGGGCGGCATCTGGTGGAGGCCGTCGAGGGAGGGGGGCTCGTCGAGGACGTCAGACCCCATGCTCGGCTCCCCCCGGTGTCGCTACCGGATCTTGCCGAGCAGTGAGAGCGAGGCGGCGCATGTCTCGCACGCTCGTTGAGCAGGCGATGCGGACCAGCAGGGGGGCCTTCGCGGGTCCCGCGCCGGCATCCTCTTCGGGGCCCCCGCGGCGAGATGGGCCTTCGGTCTGAAGTCTGGGGTCTACTTTTTCTTGCGTGAGGCGGCGGTGCGTCCGAGGAACGACTCAACAGCGTTCCGCACTTCGGGGTGGCATTCGATGACCTTCTCGAGGGCGACAAGCTCGAAGATGCGCTTGAGCTCGGTCGAGGCGCCGGCGATCTTCAGCTCGCCCCCGCGCTCACGGAGGCGCTTCTGGGCAGCGATGCACTCCGCGATGCCGCGGGTGGAGATGAGGTCGGTGCCGCCGAGGTTCAGGATGATCTTCCGGCGACCGGCGGCGAGCAGCCGCCTCAACGCCTGGGCCATCTCATCGGCCGTCTGGTCGGCGAGGTCGCCCTTGATGTCGAGTATCGTAACGCTGGTGTCGCTCAGGGATTTGCGGGAGCTGACGCGGAAGCCGCTCTCAGTCATGGTCATCGTTCACCGTCGAGGTGCGAAGCTTGCCGGAGGAGCGACCCCAGCCCCGCGAACGGGCGCTGGTTGGTCGCGGCCGAACCCCTCCTACAGAGACGGGCGCTGCACTGCGGGTCGTGTGTGTGACTGTTGGCGAACCGGGCTCAATCCGTGGTGTAGGGCACCAGGGCCACCTGGCGAGCGCGCTTGACGGCGATCGCGAGTTTCCGCTGGTGCTTCCGGCAGTTGCCGGTCTGGCGGGCCTTGCGGATGCGGCCACGCTCGTCGATGTACTCACGAAGCAGGCGGACGTGCTTGTAGTCCACCACAAAGGTGCGCCTATCGGCGCAGAAGTTGCAGACCTTCCGTCGCTTGCGCCTGAACTTGCCGCGCGGGCCTCCGCGCCCTCGTCCTCGTGCGTCTCCGTCAGACGGTCTGGGCAAGGTCCTCTCCTCACTTTCGGGTCGTCAAACCGACTCGGCAATGCAGTATACACGAACCACCAACGCCGGTCAACTCTGACGCGCTAGGGTCTGACGCGCTGGGGGGGACCGATTCTCGTCAGTAGGTGGATACCGCACTGCAAGGATGTTCACGCCGCTTTGGCGCAGTGGCGGATGGTCTCGTACTCCTGGTTGAGCACGCGGCAGCGGAGTGCGAGGACGTGGTCAGCGCCGTCGTGTCTCCAGCGCAGGCCGGCGCGTCTGAGGCGTTGTCCGACGACTACTTTGCAGGCCGCTTCGGCCGGTCCGCTGCCGATCATCAGGCCGCGACGCCGGTACTCCGGATAGCGCATGCGGGCCTGGTTGCTCCGGAAGCAGGTGCGCTCGACGCGGAGGGTCTCGGCGACCTGGGGGTCGCGCGGTGGCACCCGTTGCAGGGCGCGGAGGAGCTGGAGGAGGACGTGAACATCGTCTGCGGGCTGCTGGGGGAGGGTGTCCAGGAAATCGCCCTCACCACGTCACGCAGCAAGGCGCACCTGCGACCGGTCGTGGCCGGGGGATCGGGGTAGCTCGCCAGAAAGTCGCGCGCCACCCTTGGACTGTGATCTTAGTCGCGTCTCTGGGGTTTTGTGTCGCGGGGGGAACATGGGCATTGACAAACCTGTCATGGCGGCGTATCAGTCCCTCGGTAGAGTGGCGCTGACTGTGGGCGAGGTGGTAGCGGATGAGCGCTCTGCTGCACGCAATCGTGCCTCTTCTCGGCCTCGCCCTGCCGGGGCCGCCACAGTGGCGTGGCCTGGCTGACCCACCCCCTGCCATTTCCCTCGCGCAGAACTCCCACGCGACGGCCACAGCCCGGCGGCTTGTGAAGCCACTTCCAGCCTCTGGCGCAAGGGTGATCGCAAGGCCGATGAAGCTGACGGATGGGCGAGGTAGCCGGGAATGAGAGGGCAGGCCTCGCCCGACAGGAGGGCTAGCGATGCTCGCCCACGTTGCATTGGCATGCCTGGCCTCTGGCGCGGTCGCGCACGCCCAGCCGCCGGGCGCCCTGAGCGCTGCTGACCGCGACATCGTACGCACTCTCACCACTGCTCTAGCAGCGCGAGAGAAGGACCTCCCGCCGTTGACCATGTGCGGCCTGTTCGAGGGCTTCTACACGCCCCTGTACTGGGCCATCACGGAGTACCTGGTCGTCGCAGCCAAGGGCGACCCCGCTGACCTGGCGCGCGTGCCGCGAGGCGACCGTGGAGCCGCAGGCGTTGCTGTGTGGGAAAGCGCGGACGATGACTCCTGGGAGAGGGAGATCCAGGGGGTGTACCGCGGACCGACGCCCTGGATCTCGCCGGCGGTCGCGGCCGACCCCACGCTGGTGGCGGACATGTACCGGCTCGAGCGAGGGGACCGCGATCGGGTGACGGTTCTGGACTGCACCTCCGGTTACCCGATGGTCAGTCTCCAGCCGCCGAAGCCGGACCGAGCCAGCCGTCTCTTCGCGATCTACCTCGGCCTGGAGACGCCCACCGGCCCGTTCGACCAGGTCCTCGGCCACCTCGTCACCGACGCCGCGTGGCATGTCACCCCACCGCAGCTCAAGGGCGATGTCCTGGCGGTATCCGGGACAGTCTACACCCCCGACACGGGCGCGCTCACCCACGTCTCGGTCGAGGCCGTAGTGGCCCCTTCGTGGGCGCCCCTCCGCTACCGGTACGTGACGCTTGGCGCGAATGGGCGAGGGGTTGCGGAGGAGTTGGTCTGGGGCGACCTGACGGAGGTTGGCAAGGGGGGACCTGCCCTCGCGCGGTCTGCGACCTGGTGGAGGTTCAACTACGCCTTCCCAGGGAAGCCGCCGCTGGTGGAGACGTGGCGGTTCAGGTGCACCGAGTTGCGCCCGAGCGATCCCGGCGGCGAGCCGTACCAGTTCCCCCGCCTGGCGGCCTTCGACGAGGCCACCTCTGGTGCCGCGGCGGTGGCCGCCGAAGCGGGACGGTACGAGGGCAACAAGCTGCAGGTGCTGGCCAGGGACTTCGCCACGATGAACCCACCCGAGCCGCCGGCGGACCTCATCCAGCTCAGACCCGAGAGCGCCATTGAGGGTCTCAAGAAGCAGTATGGCTTCTGATGGCCATCTGGTCCATAACAGGTCGTGGCATTCGTGCGCGAGCCGCAGGTGCACAGCCCAGGCGGTCTACACCTGGCGGCGCTTCCGCCGCGCGGAGGGAGGGTTTGACGGTGCGTCAGTGGTGGCTCGTCTTAAGTCTCGTCCTGCCGTCGGGGGTCGCCTGGGGGAACGTCACCGAGGTCTCAGGAGACGAAGCCAGACAGCTCCTGGGAACGGTGGAGGCGGGCCTCCGAGCGAGGTGCCTGAACACCCCCGCCCTGACGGTCGCCGGCGTCTGGCGCGGGTTCTACACGCAGGTTCACTGGGACATCTGGCGCGACATCACGAAGTATCCCAAGGACTTCGAGTCCATGGTGAAGGGGGACCGGGCGGCGGTGGCTTTGGCCCTGTGGGAGAGCGCCGACGGGGAGGAGTGGGAGGCGGAGTTCCAGGGCGTGTACCGAGGACCCAACAGCTGGGTATACCCCAAGCGGCCCGGTGACCCGCGCGCGGTATCGGACCTGTACCGCCGGGAGCACGCCACGCGCGATCGGCTGGTGGTGCTCGACCTCTGCATGCAGGAACACCCCTGCGTGTACGCCACAACACCTCCACGCCACCCAGGGCGCTCCTACGTGGATACGTACCTTGGGCTGGCAGACGACCGCGGCCCCTTCCCCGAGAGCCTGGAGTTGTACCTGGGGGAGCTGCACTGGCGCCTGGGGCCGATCCGGCGAGACGGGGACCGTCTGCGGGTGAGCCTGGGCTCCTGGGATGAGGCGGAGAAGAGCGCCGGGGAGCTGCTGCTCGAAGTCGACACCGCCAAGTCGTTTGCACCCATGTGGTTCCGCCAGGTCTGGGTGACCTCGGCCGGGAAGGGGAACGCCACGGAGATACAGTGGAGCGATTACCGCAACCTGGGCGGGGGGGCTCCAACGGTTGCGGGGAAAGCCATCCAGTGGGAGTTCAACTACTGCGGCCCACCTGGGCACGGTTGGCTGGAGTCTACGGAGGTGGTCGACTGGCTCCAACTCGCCCGGACGGCCCCCTCTTCGCCCCGCCCGTCCCTCCCCCGGTGCGCGGATCTCGAAGAGGGCCTGTGCGGGCCGGTCGACACCGTCGACTTGCGCCAATGCTGGGGGGAACCGATCTGGGTGGCGACCCGCAACTTCGGGACCGAGACCGCGCCCGAGCCCCCGGCAGACCTCGCCGGCCTGGACGCCCGGGTGATGGCCGCCCAGATCAGACACGCTTACGGGTTCGAGTAGGAGGCCAGGGTTGGGGACAGGCGCTAGCCCACGACCTTGCGGGCGCCATGAATGGCGCCGCTACACGATCGGGCGCGATGAATCGCGCCCCTACTTCACAAACGTGCACATGCCGCCGTCAGGTAGGGGCACGATTCATCGTGCCGAATCGAGTAGGGGCGCGGTCTACCGCGCCGGAGGCCGTAGGTTAGGGCCTGTGCCAGGGTTGGCGGACCGCGCACCTTCGTGGGCACTGGTGGGCCTTCACGCGGCGGCCGTGGTTGTCACCTTGGGGGTGGTGACGCCTGCTTGCGGCGCACGGTACGACTGCGCGGCAGCCTCTCTGGCCACACTCGTCACAATCATGGTATGCCCCTTGGACCCTGACACCGCCGCCGCGGCCCTGGCCAGGAGAGGCCAGCCGCCATACTCTCTCCTGGACGTGAAGCAGGTGGCTCTGGACTACGGCTTGCCCCTCGAGGGACGGGAGTGCACCCTGGAGGAAGCGCTGTCGCTCACCAGTCCCGCGCTTCTGGCCCTCGGGGCCCCCGATCACTTCGTGGTGGCGCTGAACCAGGGGGGGCCCAGCGTCCAGGCCGTCGGCGGTGACGGCATCACGGTGCTGTCGCGGGAGGCACTCGCCGGGCGCTTCCGGGGGATCGCCCTCGTCCCCGTCCCCAGAGCAGCTCCAGGCCCTCGCCTTGTCGTGACGGAGCCGCATCACGAGACGGAACTCGCCGGCCTGGGCGACACGGTAGTGCACTCGTTCCAGATCCGCAATGAGGGCGAGACCCCCGCCACAGTGCAGTTGGACTCGACGCCTTGCTGCGGCGTCACCGCCGCCCTCGACGCCACGGACATCCTGCCCCAGGCCACGGCGACCCTCGTGGTCGGCGTGCGCGTCGTGCAGTTTGGGGGCCTCCTGCGTGCGGTTCGCGTGCGGACGAACGATCCCTCGCGCCGACTCCTCTGGTTCACGATGGCGGTGCGCACCCCTCCTGGTGTGACGGCTTTCCCGATGCGCCTGGAACTGGTCTGTGACAACCTGCCGGGGGGACGTGACAGGAGCGCAACGATCGCTGTGACAGGGACGTCCGAGACGGACGTGCGGGAGATCGAAGTGGACGGCGTTCCCGCGACGGCGGAGAGCATCCGCAAGCTGGAGAAGGAGGATCGGCGCCTGTGGGAAGTGGGGGTCCGTCCTTCTCCGACCGCTCCCCCCGGCGAGTACGTGGGGAACATTGCCATCCACACGGTGGTCTCCGAACGTCCCAGCACCATCACCATCCCCCTCGTCCTGCTGGTCCGTGCCAACGCCACTCCCGAGCCGCGCATGGTGTTCCGGGGGTTCGTCAGCAAGGGATCGCCTCCCAAGCCGATTGCCATTCGCCTCCGCACGCGGTCGGGTGAGCCGTTCCGGATTCTTGGCGCGAAGAGCACCGATCCCAGGATCGCCGTGAGGACCCGAACCGACGGGGTAATCACGGTGTCGGTCTCCGCAGCTACTCAGGGCGTTGTCGATGGGGACGTCATCCTCACGACCGACATCCCCCTCGAAGAGACCATCCGCATCCCCGTCTACGCCCACATTCTCGCCCGGTGATCGCGATCCGGTGCGTCGCGATATTGACGCGCCCCGCGCGCTGCGGTATAGTAGCGCTTCGGGCCTCTCGGGGCCTGGGTGGTCATGGCTGGCTGGAGAAGGGGAGACTCATGCAGCGCAAGAAGACGATCGACGAGCTGGCGGAGGAGGTCGGTGGGATGTTCGCGCTGGTCGTGGGCGTGGCGAAGCGCGCCAAGCAGCTCAAGGAGGGGCGCGCGCGTGTGGTGGACTGCCCGTCCGCGAACGTCCTGACGGTGGCCATGCAGGAGTTTCAGGAGGGCAAGGTCATCGTCCGCCCAGCGGGAGAGAGGGAAGAGACCGCCGAGGCCCAGGTCGCTCCGGCGGCTGCGACGGAAGCACAGCCCCAGCCTGAAGCGGCCGAGGCGGAGGCCCCCGAGGACGAGGCGCCCGCGGATGAGGCCGCCGCCGACGAAGAGTGAGGCGCCGGCGGCCCACCCTCCTCGGCACCCCCCGCTGACGTAAGGACTTCGCCCAGATGGCTCCGAAGCGAGACTACTACGAGGTGCTCGGCGTCTCTCGCAACGCCGACGCCGGAGCGATCCGGTCGGCCTATCGGAAGCTCGCGCGCGAGCATCACCCCGATGTCTCGGATGCGCCCGACGCCCACCAGCGCTTCCAGGAGATCGGCGAGGCCTACGCGGTGCTCTCCGATGGCGACCAGCGCGCCCGCTACGACCGCCTCGGCCATGCCGGTCTCGAAGGCACAGGCTTCGACTTCGGCGGCTTCCCCGACATCTTCGACATGTTCCGCGCCGTCGTGGGCGGCTTCGGCTTCGAGGAGGAGCCGTCCCTGCGCGGGTCCGATCTCCTGGAGGAGATCGAGATCACCCTCGAGGAGGTCGCCACGGGCGTCGAGCGCGAGATTGCCGTGTCGCGCTACGTCACCTGCGAGGAGTGTGCCGGCGAGGGCGCCGAGCCCGGCACGCAGCGCGCGAAGTGTCCCACCTGTCGCGGCGTCGGCCGCGTGCGGTACCAGCAGCGGTCCATGTTCCTCACCTTCAGCCAGGAGGCCGAGTGCCCCGACTGCCGCGGCACCGGCATCCACATCGCCAAGCCCTGCCCCAAGTGCAAGGGCAGCGGCCGCCGGCGGAAGACGGAGAAGCGGACCGTCAGCGTGCCCCCCGGCATCGAGGATGGACAGCGCATCCGCTACACCGGGGGCGGCGACGCCGGCCCCCTCGGCTCGGCAGGCGGCGACCTCTACGTTCGCCTCCACGCAAGACCGCACGAGCTGTTCGTACGCCGTGGGTCCGACCTCGCGTGTGAGATCTCGCTCGAGTTCCCACAGGTCGCCCTGGGTGATGTCATCGAGGTGCCGGGCATCCTGGAACCGCACGAGCTCACGGTGCCGCCCGGCACGCAGCACGGCGACACCCTCACCGTCAAGGGCGGCGGGCTCCCGACTCCGTGCCGTCGAGGCCGTCGAGGCGACCTGCACGTCCTCATCCGCGTCACCGTCCCCCGCCGCCTCACGAAGAAGCAGCGCGACCTCCTCCTCCGGCTCGCCGGCGAGTCGGGGCTCGAGGTGACGCCGCAAGCCTCGGGCTTCGTCCACGCCATCGGAGAAGCCCTCGGAGGGAAGTGATGAATGCAGAATGATGAATGATGAGTGGTGGTCGGCGGCGCCGTCTCCGTTGCCGTCATTCATCATTCATCATTCCGCGTTCACCATTCGCTGTCCAATGCTCTGGATCCGCCTCGACATCCCCTGCCCCTCATCCCTTACCGACATCGTCGCTGCCATCGTGCTGAGCGAGACCGGCCGCGGCCCGAGCATCGAGGTCAGCGACGACGAGGACGTCGTCCAGGCCTACGTTCCCGGGATTGAGGCGACCCGGTCCCGCGAACGGCTGACGGCTCGTCTCCAGGCGGGCGGTGGGCCGGTCGCAGGGCTTGCCCGGCGCATGACCTCCGTCTCCCTGGGGGAAGCTGACTGGGAGACCGCCTGGCGTGAGCACTTCCACGCTTTCCGGGTCAGCGAGCGCCTGGTCGTGAAGCCCTCCTGGGAGCCGTGGCCCCCGCCGGACAGGCCCTCGGCCTCGCTCGAGGGCGACATCATCATCGAGATCGACCCGGGCGGGGCTTTCGGCACTGGCTCCCACGCAACGACACAGCTCGCCCTGCAGGCCCTGGACCGTGTGGTGCTGCTGGGCCAGACTGTGGTCGATGTCGGCTGTGGATCCGGCATCCTCGGTCTGGCAGCCCTCGGCTTGGGAGCGGGCCTGGTGGTCGCGATCGACGTCGACCCGGCCGCGGTCGAGTGCACAGTAGGGAACCTCACTCGGGACACTCGCCACTCTCGCGTTCTGGTGTTGCAGACGGACAGCCTCTCAGCTCTCCGACTGACCGCCGACGTCATTGTGGCCAACATCACCGCTGAGGCAGTCGCCGAGGTGGGGAAGGGGGTGCCCGCCCTCCTGAGAGAAGAAGGTCGGTACATCGCGACCGGGTTGCTGGAGGCCTCGGAGGAGTCCGTAGCGGCCCAAGTGAGCCAGGCCGGACTGGTCGTCGAGCGCACTGACCGCCTGGATGGCTGGACCTGCCTGACCTTCGTGCCGAGCGCCCAACGCACTGAGCCCTCCTGATGGCTCGGGAGATCGGCGGCGGGACCAACACCGTGAGACGGGTCTTCGTGCCGGCCGACAGCCGGCAAGCCGATCGACTTGTCCTGCGGGGCGAGGAGGCGCACTACCTTCTCCGCGTCCTACGCCTCGGACCGGGAGACCGATTCGGCGCGGTGTTGGCGAGCGGCGAGGAGCGCATGGCCACGGTCCAGGCGGTACGGGGCCAGGAGGTGGAGGCCTCGCTGAGCGACCAGGTCGTGGCTCAGGCAGACCCGCGGGTCGATGTGCGTCTGCTGGTCGGGCTCCCGAAGGCAGCGAAGCTTGAGCTCATCATCCAGAAGTGCACCGAGCTGGGTGTGTCAGCAATCCACCCCTTGGTCTGCCGCCGGAGCGTGCCGCGCCCTGGCCCGACCGAAGCCGCCCACAAACTCGCGCGTTGGGGGCGGATCGCCGAGGAGGCCGCCCGCCAGTGCGGACGGACCTCGGCGCCAGTGGTCGGGGCGCCGATGCCCTTCGCTGCGGCCGTCGCTGGCGCGGCGTCCTCGAGTGGCACTTGGCTGATCTTCTCGCCGGATCGGGCCTCTGTCGCGGAGCCCACCAGCCCAGCGGTCGGTCCCGAGTGGCGTGAGCCGGTGACGCTTCTCGCCGGACCTGAGGGGGGCTTTGCGCCGGAGGAACTGGCGGAGGCCGTCGCCGCGGGGTTCCGCCCGGTCAGCCTTGGCCGACGCGTCCTCCGCGCAGAGACGGCGGCGATCGTCGCCTGCGCTATCGTGATGAGGGAGCTCGGCGAGCTCGGCTAGTGCTGTGTCACGTGTCATGTGTCGGGTGTCATGTGTCACGCAACGGCAGGGCGACGGCCCGAGCCGCTACGTGACACATCACACATGGTACGCGACACGACACTAGCCGGGGCTCTGCGGCGCGCCGACCGACGCCGTCACCGCCACCACGCCCCATGTGCCGTCCGCCTGCTCGAGCTGTAATGTCACGGCTCCTTGGGGGCCGCCACTCACCTGGATCGTCGCGGTCGTGCTTGTGGTCTGCGCGGGCTCCGCCTTCATCACCGAACCGAAGTACGCCTTCATCGCCTCCAGCTCCCGCTGCTTCGACTCCTTGAGCTTGGCGATGATCTGGCCCCGCTGCCCAGAGGGGATGGTGTCCCAGTCCTCGTTCTGCCTGCGTGCGTCGTTCACGTAGTTCCACTGGTCGGCCGCCCCTGCCAGATCGCCGGAAGCCATGGCCCGCACGAACGCCTGGGCCGCGGAGTCGGCCGTGCCCCCTCCCGACCTGCTCTTGCAGCCTGCGGCGACGGCGGCAACGCCGATGAGAACCAGGCCGAGACCGCGGAACATGCGTGTCCCCATGGTCTGTTTCGTCTCCCGCTATCGGTGAGCGATGTAGAATGCCCGCGTGCTGTACCGGTTCACTGGCTCGAAGCCGTACGCCTCGAAGACCCCGCGGACCTCCAGCCCGGCCTGCCGCAGTAGCTGCTGCACCTCGGCGTCCTCGTACCCCCGCTGCTGATGAACCTCGCGGAACTCCCGGCTGCCTCCCTCGCCGCGCCACTTGAACCACATGTCCACGGTGCAGGTCCGCGTCCTCTCGTCCCAGTGCGACTGCCACGAGTAGAGCAGCGTGTCATCCGACCTCAGGTTGTCCTGGGTGAACAGATCAAGCGCCAACGCGCGGATGGTGTTCAGGTCGAAGATGAACCACCCGTCCGGCGCGAGCGCCTGCCCCACACCCCGGAAGGCGGCGAGGAGCCCCTGCGGCTCCAGGATGTAGTTCAGGCTGTCGTACAGCGACACGACCAGGTCGAAGGCACCCGCTCGGAAGCCCAGTGCCCGCGCATCCTGGACCGCCACCGGCAGACGACCCTCCCGGCCCGCAATCCGCACCATGCTCTCCGAGAGATCGACCCCGAACGTCCCATGCCCTCGACGGGCCAGCTCCGCCCCGACCTTCCCCGTCCCGCACGCGAGGTCCAGCACCCTACGCGGGTACACCTCGAACCTCCGCAGCAGCCTCTCGACGTAGTCTACCCATTCCTGGTACGGCACCGAGTTCATGAGCTGATCGTAGTACGGTCCGATCAGCTCGAAGGCCCCGGCGCACTCCTCGGCCGTCGGCAGAGAGCGATCGCCGAGCAGCCGCTGAAGCCAACTTCGGCGCGATGGGTGGGTGGGACACGTCTCCTGAGGCAACGGCAACGCATCCTCCTTGCCCGAGCACCGGGCACGTCCTCAGCCTGCGTTGAGGTAAGCCATCACCGTGAACACGCGGGGCAAGTCACTGCGGACGCTCTTCCCGTAATCGCCCGCCGGCCACTTCACCCGCGCGGCAACCATGAACCGGTTGGCCCGTTCCTCGCTGGACCGGATGATCTGCAACTCGAGCGGGACCTCTACCTCTTGCTGCGGCCTCAGGCTCGCGACGGTCTGGGGCGCCTTGGTGATGCAGTTCACATACCGCGGGTCGACCTGGGCCTCGACGGAGAGGTTCCTCACCTCGGTCTCGCACCGGCTCTTGATTCGGACCTGGCAGCTGAAGGTGCTCCCGACCGAGACCGTTCTCGGGGCCGCGAGCTGACACTCGATCGGGTATGCCCCCCACAGCCTCCGCGTTTCGCTGAACGCGGCCGCTCCCGCCAGCGCCCACTCCCTACCGCTGTAGCCCGGACCACGGTTGCGGCGGAGATTGGGGACGCAAATGCGGCTCACGTCGTGTACGAACGCGCCCTGGAGCGGGCCGTCCTTGGTGAGCCGCGCGGCCGCCGTGGTCAGGCGCCGATGGAACTCCTCCGGCGCCGCCGGCCGGCTCAGCTTCTGGTGGCTGAACCAGTTCACCTGATCCCCCCCCATGAGGTAAGTCTGGTTGGCCGGCATCTCTGCTCGCCACTTCTCCACCAGTTGGTCGTACTGAGCCACGCTGTCGCACTCGTAGAGCATCACTGCGTTGATCGTCACGCCGGCATCCGCGAACATCAGCGGATCCTGTCCGTGCTGCTCCCCGTGCCACCAGCTGAGCAGGAAGGTCCAGAGGGGGATCTTGAGCTCGGCGTCCTTGATGATCTGCCGCAGGATCATGGAGACCTTGTGGGCGCGCCACCAGTTCCACTGGTGATACAGGTCGATGTTCGTCTGCCATCCCCCGCCTTCCAGCCTGTCGCAGATCCAGCCCATCCGGTCGTTCCGTGCCATGCTGGCCCATTCGGCCGGGAGCTTCGCCGGCATCTCCCGAGCGAACGGCTCGACGAGCTCGTACCCGCCCCAATCGGCGCCGCTGCGGATGTAGTCGAGCCCCACGAAGTCCACGCCTGGGATGGCCTGCATCTGGGCGAAGAAGGCGGCCAGGTCCCGCGGGCGCTTCGGGTCGAGCAGCGAGATGGCTGCTCGTTCCTGCGGCACCCGCATGCTGCGCGAGAAGTTCTCCGTCCACCGGTAGTGGGGTTTGTACTGCTTGGTGCGCGCATGATCGCTCGGCCGATTCGGGTACGTCTCGTACGCCACCGCCCACACCCCGAACTTCAGCCCGCGCCGGTGCGCCGCCTGGGCCATCTCGGGCACGTGCTCGATGTTCACCCGGTTCCACGGCTGCTCGTCGCTCAGACCGGAGTTACGGCCGTAGGCCTCGGTCACCCCGGCCCGGAACCACATCGCATCGGCCCCCATGAACTCGGCCCAGTCCATCATCACCTTCCAGTCACCCGGCTTCCCGTTGGGGCCGATCAGATTGTCGCTCTGGGGGAAGTCGGGCTCCCAGGTGACGGCGCACATCGCGGGAGGCAGCGTGGGGACCGGAGCCCGCGCGATGCGGAGGGGCGCGTACGCTAGGCACGTCGCCTGGCCCGCGGGCTTCGGCTCCGGCTCAGGCTTGGTTCGGCGATGGTTCGCTCTCTCCCGTCGGCGACGCTCCCCCGGCATCTCCCACTTCCACTGGCTCGCGTCGAACGCAGCCCGGGCCTCCACTGCGTAGACCACGTCCGGACCCGCGGGGGCGCCGAACGGGACCGGCCACTGCCCCTCCCAGAGCCCTCGCGCGGAGTCGTACCGCAGCGGTAGCTTCTGCACCTGCCCCACCGTCTCCACGATGTCCCCCTGCGCATCGCGCACCACCAGTTCGGGCGCCACGTCCGAGACCGCCGTTCCGTCCGGGCGCATGTACGCGACCTCGATCGGGACCAGCTCATGCCGCGCACACTCGGGGCGGGGGAGGTTCACCGAGAGGGGGAACGTCGGCCCTTGGGAGACCGGAGCCTTCTCCCGGTGTAGGAGGTGACGCAGAGAGCGCCCTACCGGCTTCCGCGCCGCAGTAAGCGCGATCAGGGCGCAGGCCACCACCATCCCGAAGCAGCAGCACGTGGAATTCTGCTCACGCCGCCGGCGCCGGCGCCGTGTCGGGAGGTCGGTGGGCCGAATGCGAACGGAGGACACCCTCATCCGCAATGCCGAGTGCTGAGTGCCGACTGCCGACTGCCTGACCGTTAGTCCCGGATCAGCAGCCAGGAGACCTCACGCCGCGACGCCGCCAGCGCGATCGAGCTGGCTCCGTGGTCGAGCTCCGCCTTCAGGGCGATCCGTCGAGTCGCCGGGTCGAGGGTCACGGTCGCCCGTTTGCCCTGGACCTCGGCCAGAGGCGCCGCCGTCACATCGGCATCGGCCAGCACGCCCGTGATGGTCTGCACGCCAGTCGCCACCCGCATGCCTGGCGGCGGATCAAGCTCCTTGACGTGCAGCGTCTTCGTCGTACACAGGCGCTGGAACGTACCGAACGACGTGCCGTTCACCACCATGCGACGCGGCAGCAGGAACGGATCGGACTGCTCGTCCGCTACGCCCTTGTCGATGCTGACCACCGCCGTGTACCCCGCATCCTTCGCCGTCTCGAGTACGAACGTGTCGTAGTTCCCGTAGGGCAGGGCGAGGGAGGTCGCCTCCATTCCCGCCTTGATCTCGATGGCCGCCTTCGAACCGCGAATCTGGTCCTCGACCATGGGGTGGATGCTGTCCGGCGCCTTGCCGCGCGCGACGCGGGTCAGGTCCTCGTGGGTCTTCGTGTGCGAGCCGATCTCCCATCCCGCCGCCGCCAGCGCCTGGCAGTCCTCCCAGCTCAGCTTGCGCTCGCCAGTGCCCACGTCGTCGGTCATGACGAACGCGACGCCCACGAAACCGTACCTGCTGAGCATCGGCTGCACGACCTTCAGCGCGCTCTTCCAGTTGTCGTCAAAGGACAGCACGATCGGCTTCTGGGGCAACTCGCTCTGGCGGTTGAGAAAGGCGGCGACATCGCGCACCGTCACCGTCTGGTAGCGCTGGTCCGACAGCCACTTCAGGTACTTCTCCAGGTCGGCAGTGCTGACGGAGAGGGCGTTCTTCGCGTTGGGCCCGACATCGTGGATGCACCAGATCGGGATGTCGCGGGCCGGGAGGGGCTGGGGCGCCGTGGGCTGCGTCGGCTGTTTCGCCGACTGCTCCGGCGATCTCTGCCGCTTGCAGCCGCAGCCGGGAGTGGCTGCCAGGCCGACCCCCAAGCACGCGGCGAGCACGATGGCCGGCGGGCTGCGGCGAACGCTCCGCCGTCGCAGTGAGACACTCGTCATGCGGGCTACCGTCCTTCCGACCAAGGGAGTGCCGTGCAGGGCCAAGTGGCAAGAGGAGCCGCCGGCCGTTCTTCGCGGACAGTCGGCGGCCCTCACACGCGCACATATCCGGCAGGGGATACGACTGGTCGGGGCGGCCGGACTCGAACCGGCGACCTTTGGACCCCCAGTCCAACGCGCTAACCAAACTGCGCCACGCCCCGACCCTCAGTGGTCGCTCGCCAATGCCCGCCGGCCCGAGACTGTAAGCGCCCCGGTCGGCGGCCCCAGCTGTGGCCGAGCTACTGGACGGCGTCCTTCAGACGCTTGCCCGCCTTGAAGACCGGCGCCTTCTGCGCGGGGATGACAATGGTCTTGCCCGGGTCCGTGGGGTTCCGCCCCACCCGCTCCTTCCGCTGCCTCACCTCGAAGGTGCCAAAACCCGTGAGCTGGACCTTGTCGCCGGCGGAGAGTGCGTTCTCGATCCCCTCGATCACAGCGTCAATGGCTTCGCCCGCCTGGACCTTGGTGAGGCTCACCTTCGTCGCAACTTCATTCACCAAATCCCCTTTGGTCACGGTCTTAGGCACAGCCTATCACACCCCTCCCTGCTCGGAATCGAGCGGAATCTGGTGCGGCTCCTCCGTGGTCTGGCGCACTCCGGCGACGGCCACACGTCCCTTCGTATTCTATGCGGGAAGCGGAGGGCTGTCAACTTCGGTTTTGCCCTCACGACTCATGAGGCGCGCGACCGCTTCCCGAGGCGGTACTCGACCTTCGATCACGTCACGCACGGCCTCCGCGATGGGCATCTCGACCCCGCGCCGTTCAGCCTCCTCGCATGCCGCCAGCGTCGTCGTGACCCCCTCCGCCACCTGCCCACCCATCGAGGCCTCGATGTCCGCCGTCTTCTCACCCTTGGCCAGCCGGTTCCCCACCTGCCAGTTCCGGCTCAGGTCGCTGGAGCAGGTGGCGATGAGATCCCCCAGCCCCGACAGTCCTGCGAACGTCTCGGCCCGCGCCCCCATCGCTACCCCGAGCCGGCGGATCTCCGCCAGACCTCGCGTGAGCAAGGCGGCCTTCGTGTTGCTGCCGAAGCCCAGCCCGTCCGACGCGCCCGCGGCCAGCGCCACGATGTTCTTCAGCGCGCCCCCGACCTCCACCCCGATGATGTCCGGGTTCGTGTAGACCCGGAACCGGGGGGAGAGCAGCAGGTGTTGCGCCGCGAGAATCAGCTCGGCCTCGCGACCGGCGATCACCGCCGCCGCCGGCATGCCCCGAGCGATCTCACGCGAGAGGTTGGGGCCCGAGAGCGCGGCGATGGCCGAGTCGCCCCCGAGCGCCTCCTGCAGCACCTGCGACATCCGCAGGCCCGTGCCCGGCTCGATGCCCTTCGTTGCCGAGACGACTCCCACCCGACGCGCCAGGTGCTCGCCGGCCCTCTGCGCCACCTCCCGGAGCCAGCGCGAGGGCACTGCGAAGACGACGATCCGCGCACCGGGGAGCACGTGCTCGAGGACCGACGAGGCCGTCACCGCATCGGGCACCGCGGCCTCGGGAAGGTACCGCTGGTTGGTGCGTGCGGTGTTGACCTCCTCCGCGACCTCGGGCTCCATCGCCCAGAGGCGAGTCGAGACGCCCTTCCCGCCAATGAGACACGCGAGAGCCGTTCCCCATCCGCCTGCGCCCACGATGGCAACCGGACTGATGTCACTCCCGCTCACTCGGTCGCACCTCCCTCAGGTGGGTCTGCAGTGCCCGCTGCCGGTTCCGCTGTCGCCCGCTGCCCGATCCTGCTCTCTGTGCCTGCAAGCAGCCGTTGGATGTTCTCGCGGTGCCGGTAGATCGAGAGCAGCGCCAGGAAACCCGCCACGGCGATCGTTGGCGGCCCGCCGCCCAAGGCCCACGCCGCGAGTGGGGATGTTGCGTACGCCACCATCGACCCAACCGAGATGGTGCGCGTGAGGGCCAGGACAACGCCCCACGTCCCGAAACACACCAAGCCGACGGGCCACCTGATGGCTAGCATGATCCCCAAGCCCGTCGCGACCGCCTTCCCCCCGGCGAAGCGGAGGTACGGCGAGTAGCAGTGCCCGATGACGGCCGCCGCTGCCGCCGCCGACAGGGCCCACCCACTGAGCTGGAGCACGTGCTCAGCGAACAGCACCGGCAGGGCGCCCTTCAGCACATCCCCCGCGAAGGCCAGCACCCCCAGTCTCATTCCGAGGACCCGCATGACATTGGAGGCGCCGACGTTCCCGCTGCCGGTCCGACGGATGTCTACGCCCTTCGCCTTCCCGATCAGGACCCCGATCGGCACTGCGCCAACGAGATAGGCCAGGACGATCGCCAACACGGTGGCCGTCGCCGCTCACCTCCTTCCCCTGGGCTCGCGTTCGCCGTCGCGTTCATGGCTGGGGCGGACGTAGACCCGGATCGGCGTGCCGTCAAACCCGAACTCCTCCCGGAAGAAGTTGACTAGGTACCGGCGGTACGACCAGTGCATCAGCTCCGGGTCGTTGACGAAACAGGCGATCGTCGGCGGCTGCACCGCCACCTGGGCCGCGTAGTAGATCTTCAGTCGCCGGCCTTTGCGGCTCGGGGGTGCGTGTTTCACCGTGGCCTTCATCAGGGCGCGGTTCAACGTGCCCGTGGCAATCCGCCGGCTGAAGTTGTCGGCGATGGTCGTGCAGAGGGGGAGTATCTCCCCGATGCCCTCCCCCTCCGTGGCCGAGGTGAAGAGCAGCGATGCGTAATCGAGGAACGGCAGACGCTCCCGCACGTGCTTCTCGAAGTCCTTGCGCAGCAGCCGGTCGAAGCGCTGGCTCTGGCGAGCCGACTCCGCCTTGGGGTTCGCGCCGGGAATCGCCCCTCGCACCCGCACGAGGTCCCACTTGTTCGCCAGGATCGCCGTCGCCCGGCCGCCGTCGTCTGCCATCCCCCCGATGCGCTGGTCCTGCATCGTCACACCCTCGGCGGCATCGATCAGCACCAGCACGGCATCTGCGCGCTCGATCGCTTTGGCCGTCCTCAGGGCCGAGTAGAACTCGATGGCCTCCTTGCTGCGCGACCGCCTGCGCAGGCCGGCGGTGTCCACCAGGAGGTAGTCCTGCCCGTCGCGCGACAGGGGCACATCCACGGCCTCCCGGGTGGTGCCCGGGACCGCGCTCACGATCACCCTCTCCTCACCGAGCAGTGCGTTCACGATGGACGACTTGCCCACGTTGGGCCGGCCGACGACCGCGACGGCGATGCGATCGACCTCCTCTTCCCCCTTCTCCGGCGCCTTCGACGGAAGCTCCTGCAGAATGGCATCGATCAGGTCCTCGATCCCGACATTGTGGATCGAGGAAACGTCGAGGGGAAGTCCCAGGCGCATGTCGGTGAACTGCGAGGAGTCGAGCCGCGTCTTCTCCATCTTGTTGGCGACAAAGACGTAGGGCTTCCCCGACTTGCGCGCGATGTCGGCCACTTGCAGGTCGTGGCTCGTCAGGCCCTCCTGGCCGTCGACCACCACGATCAGGAGGTCTGCCTCCTCAAGGGCGATCTTGGCGTGCTCCGCCACCATGTCAACGAGTGCATCCTCCTCGCCGCCGATGAGGCCGCCGGTATCGACCAGCGTCACCTTGCGCCCGCCGAGTCCGGCCGCCGCATACAGCCGATCGCGCGTCACGCCCGGCCGGTCCTCCACCACGGCAATGCGCCGCCCCACCAGTCGGTTGAACAGCGCCGACTTGCCGACGTTGGTGCGACCGATGATCGCGATGAGCGGACTCGCCATGCAGCCAACCTCTCGACTCGGAACAGCCTGCCCCGTTCCGCGTTCAGCCTTCCGCGTTCAGCCTTTGCCGTACGAGCGGCACGAGGCCTCCGGCTGCGACCAGCTCCGCCGCGGGGCCTGTGAGCGGCGGGAAGGTGCCCTCGCCGTCGCGTGTGAGGTTCCTCACCGTGCCCCCGGTCGTGTCCGCTTCAACCTCGTCTCCCGCCTCCACGCCGTCCACGAAGCCCGGGCACTCCATGATCGGCAGCCCAATGTTGAGCGCGTTGCGGTAGAAGATTCGCGCGAAGCTCTTGGCGATGACACATGAGATCCCGCTCGCCTTGATGGCGATCGGCGCGTGTTCCCGCGAGCTTCCGCACCCGAAGTTGACTCCTGCCACGATGACGTCGCCCGACTGCACCTGGTTGGCGAACTCCGGGTCGAGGTCCTCCATGCAGTGGGCTGCGAGCTCCTGCTCGTCGCTGGTGGTCAGATACCGCGCCGGGATGATGACATCGGTGTCAACGTGATCGCCATACTTGTGAACCCGTCCCCCGAGACCCATGTATCAGGCCCTCCGTGGTGCCGAATGCCGACCCCGACCTCGCTTCCCGTGTGCCCTGCCGTTGCCGTCATTCGTCATTCATCACTCATCATTCATCACTTGACGTCCTCCGGCCCGCATATCCTCCCGCACACCGCTGACGCCGCGGCCACCGCCGGACTCGCGAGGTACACCTCGGACTTCGGGTGCCCCATGCGGCCGACGAAGTTGCGGTTGGTCGTTGCGATGGCGCGCTCGCCGCTCGCCAGAATCCCCATGTGCCCGCCCAGACACGGGCCGCAGGTCGGCGTGCTCACCGCCGCCCCTGCCTCGAGGAAGAGCTCGACCAGGCCCTCCTGCGTCGCCTGCAGGTGGATGTCGTGCGTGCCGGGGATGATGATGCAGCGAACCCGGGGCGCCACCTTCCGGCCGCGCAGGATCGCCGCCGCCTGCCGCAGGTCCTCGATGCGCCCGTTGGTGCAAGCGCCGATGACCGCCTGATCGATGACGATATCCTTCAACTCGCTGACGCCCCGCGCGTTGCTCGGTAGGAACGGCACGGCCACTTGCGGCTCGATCACGCTCGCATCCCACTCATAGACATGGGCGTACTCGGCGTCCGCGTGCGGGTCGAGCACCACGTACTCGCGGCTCGCGCGCTGATCGACGTACGCCTTCGTCACCTCGTCGAAGGGGACGAGGCCGTTCTTCCCGCCGGCCTCGACGGCCATGTTGCACATCGTGAACCGACCGGCCATGTCGAGGCTCCGAATCGCCGAGCCATGGAACTCCATCGCCCTGTAGAGCGCGCCATCGACGCCGATCTGCCCGAGTGTGTACAGGATCAGGTCCTTCCCGCCCACCCACGGCTGTGGCGAGCCCTCGAACACGAACTTGAGCGTCTCCGGCACGCGGAACCAGCACTCGCCGGTCGCCATCCCCGCCGCGCAATCCGTTGACCCAACGCCCGTGCTGAACGCCGTGATCGCACCGTAGGTGCAGGTATGTGAGTCCGCCCCGATCACGCAGTCGCCCGGCAGGACCAGCCCGCGGTCAGGGAGGAGGATGTGCTCGATGCCGGCCGCGGTCTCGTAGTAGTGGACGATCTCCTGGTCGCGGGCGAACTCGCGCATGACCTTGACCTGCTCCGCCGCCGCGATGTCCTTGTTGGGGGTGGAGTGGTCGGCGACGAGCGCGATCTTCGCCCGGTCGAAGACCCTCCCCGCGCCCATCTTGCGGAACCCGCGAACCGCGATGGGTGCCGTGATGTCGTTCGCCAGCACCAGCGTGAGCTTCGCACTCACGAAGTCCCCCGCCCGGACGGAGTCCCGTCCCGACGCGCGCGCCAGCAGCTTCTCGGTGATGGTCATGCCTGCCATTGCTGAGCACCTCAACGGTCGTCCTGTCGCACGGGGTGCTGGCCTACCTGCCTGTCGATGGGACAGCCGGATAGACGCCGGCGCCTACGATGCGCACGCCCTCGATGTCGAGATGGTAGTCGCGCTCGCTGGCGCGTCCCTCGACGAGGACCCAGAAGGTCCGGCTCTTGTCAGCGAGCACCTTCGGTCCAAGCCTCTCCGCGATCTCCTGGATCTTCTGCGAACGGGTCGCCGCCAGACACGCCGCTCCGGTGCCCAGGCTGTGCGGTCCAGCCATGACCAGTACGACGCGGTCTTCCGGGTGGTTCGGGTGTGGGCCCCGCACGATGATGCCGTGGTCCAGGGTGTGGATCACTGGCTGCACCTCCCCCATTAGCCCCGCGTCCCTCGCTTCCTCCCGCATCTTGCCCAGCCGGTCCGGAGGGATGTCATCCTGCTCGCCTGGAACGCACCTCCTCGTACCCCCCACGGTCTGGTACAGGGCGACCTGGTAGTCCGTCACGCCCTCCTGGCCTTCGGCGGGCCCGAGTTCCCAATAGGGTTCACGCCCCTTGAGCATCGCTGGCAGCAGACGCCCCGTTCCCGGGTTCGACTTCTGTGAACCGATGAGGTAGAGGTTCCATGGGTTCCCCTCGAGAGTCGGCGATGCGTTCTGAGCCGAGATGAGCTCCACGGCGATCGACTCGCCTCGTGCTGCAGCGAACGCCGAGAACAGCCCCCGGATGCCGAGGTTGTCCCCATAGGTCCGTTCGTCCCACAGCTGCCCCCAGATGCGGCTTTGTGGACCGGGGTACTTCGGGCTGGCGACGATGTATGCCGGGTCCGGCACTGGCCCTTCCAGCATGTCCTGCAGCAGCGCGACCCGCGAGTTGACGCGCGAGCGGATGTGGTTGCATACCTGGCGCTCCAGCTCCGCTGTCCCTCGGGCGCTCTCCTCGTAGGTGATGACCTCCCTGCCTCGGAGGTCAGCCGGGACCTCGTGGCCTCCCTCGATGAGCAGCAGAAGCTCCTTCTTCTGGGCCACGGCATACCCGATCTCGTAGAACACGTTCGGGCTGTAGCAGTCGGCCCGCCTCGGCGTGATCTCAGCCAGCACCACCTCCGCGCGATCGATGAGAAGGTGGATCTTGTCGAGAAGGTCGTAGCCGGCTGCCAGCACCTCATCCGCCCGGATGCAGGCCAGGCCGAGCTCGCGCTGCACGGCGTCCTTGAGCCCGCGGTACGTCGGCCACTTGGCGTCGTAGGTCATCACCGCGAACACGAACGGCCGGTTCCCCACCAGGTCCTGCACGATCGTGCTCACACCCTTCTCCGTTGCCATCACGGCTCGCCTCCCTTTGGCCCGTCGCTCTCCGGAGCGCAGACCGTCATCCTACGACTGCCCTCGGGTCCGGCTGCACTCCTCCGCCACCTCGACCATGGCGATGAAGTTCCCCGCGCCCCTCTCGGTGTAGGTCCCCGATGCCGTCCCGCCCAGACAGAACGACCTCGGTCCGGCCGCCTCCAGCCGCTCGCGCGCGATCTCCTGCACTTCCTTCCGGCTGCGCTTCTCGATGATCTCCATGTCGTCGAGGTTGCCCACCAGGCAGACCCGGTCGCCGATGCGCCCCATCGCCATGTGCAGGTCGCAGTCGCCCCACGGCGGCGCCTCGAACGGATCGGCCGCGTCCACCCCGATCGCCGCTAGATCCTCCAGCACCCGCATGATCGGACCGTGGTTGTGGAAGTAGGCTACGCCCCCATGATGGTGGATGATGTCCACCAGCCTGCTGTCGTGTTTCACGACCAGCGTCCGATACGCCCCTGGGCCGAGCTGCACGCTGGCATACTCACCGCCGACGATCCGCCACGCATCCACTCCCGCCGCGCACGCCTTCTCGACCCACCGGTTCAGCCGCTCCGCCGCCACCGCGACCATGTGCGCCATCGCCGCCGGGTCGTCCGCCCAACAGAGGCAGAAGTCCTCCGGCGAGAACCACGTGGCCGGGAAGCAGATCGCATCCCCCATCCCCGACATCGCCAGGGCATCCTCGCCGAGGCGCTGTCTGCTGGCCAGGAACGCCGAGACATCCGGCTCTGGCGCCTGGTAGGGGATGGAGAGAACCTTCTCGATGTCGGCCGTCGTCTTCAGCGGGAACTCAACCGTCGCCGCGGTGATCGAGGTGCGCCGGTGCCGCATCGTCAGCTCGCCCGCCGGCGTGTGGTACGTGTAGACCGTCACGTCCCCCTGCTGACCGGTCGTCACCTGAGCCGCCGTCCCCAGGATCGGATCGCCCCCGCCGATGCCGGTCTCGATGAAGCAGTCGCACTCGGCGATGAGCCGCCGGCCCATGTCGCTATCCGCAGCGACCCTCCCCAACCCAAAGGGACTCACCGGAACGCGATCCGGCTCCCCATGCCGTATCGCCATCAGCAACCTCTCTCTCGATGTCATGCGCTGTGCCTTCTCCTCCGCGCCCTTGCCGTGCTGTCACCCGTCACCTGTCCCCTGCCGTTCCCCGATCCACCCCCACAACCTGGCTTGCCTCACTGTCACCGTGACGAACCGCCCGGTCAACCCCTCGTCACCCGGGAGGATCACCAGCTTGTTCTGCCTCGTGCGTCCTCTGGCCTGCCCAAGGGTCTTCTCGTCCGGTCCTTCCACCAGGACCTCGAACTCCTCCCCAACCCGCTCCTCGTTGATCTCTCGCGCGATGCGGTTCTGCGCGCTCACCAGCCGCTCGAGTCGGCGCTGTTTCTCTGGCTCGGGCACCTTGTTCGGGAGGTCGCTTGCCGGCGTGCCGGGCCGGTCGTTGTACTTGAACATGAATGCCTGATCGTACCGCAGCTCCTCGAAGAGCGCCAGGGTCTGCCCGAAGTCCTCCTCGGTCTCGCCGGGGAAGCCGACCATGACGTCGGTCGTCACCGCCAGTCCGGGAATGGCCTCCCGCGCGGCTCGCACCAGCTCCCGGTACTGGCCGGCCGTGTGCCCCCGGCCCATCCGCGCGAGAACCGCATCGGACCCCGCCTGCACGGGTAGGTGCAGGTGCTCGCAGACATTCTCCAGCCCCGCCATCGCCTCGATCAGCTTCCGCGAGAGGTCCTTCGGGTGCGAGGTCGTGAACCGGATGCGCCTCAGGCCCTCGACCGCGTTCACCCTTTCGAGCAGATCAGCGAAGTCAACGGGCCACTGTCTCACCGAAGCGGTGTAGGGACGCGATTCATCGCGCCCGATCCGTCTAGGGGCGCCATCCATGGCGCGCGGGAACCTGGGCTGTGGTTCCCCTCCCAGCCCCCGCCCATACGAGTTCACGTTCTGCCCGAGCAGCGTGACCTCGACCACGCCCTCCCTCGCCAACTGCTCGACCTCCTCGATGATCGCCTCGGGTCTGCGGCTGACCTCGGGCCCGCGCGCGTACGGCACGACGCAGTACGCGCAGCGGTTGTCGCAGCCGAACATGACGTTGACCCACGCGCGGAACGCCTCCGCCCGCGCGTAGGGGATGGGGGAGGAGTCCGGCGCGCACAGCTCCAGCAGGTCGCGCCTCCCCGCCCTCTCGTCGCCCAGAACCCCCCGGAGGGCCTCCTCCAGCCTCGCATAGCTCCCCGGGCCCACCAGCAGGTCCACATGCGGTGCCTTGGCCGCGATCTCCTCCGGGATGAGCTGCGCCATGCACCCGGCCACTATCACCACCAGCTCCGGCCTCCGCTTCTTCGCCTGCCGCAAGTCCTGCAACCGCGAGTACACCTTCCGGTGTGGCTTGTCCCGCACCGAGCAGGTGTTGAGCACCACCACATCCGCCCCCGCCACCGACCCAACCGGGGACAGCCCAAGCCCCGAAAGGATTCCGGCAATCCCCTCCGAGTCATGCTCGTTCATCTGACAGCCGAATGTCTCGATGGTGTAGGTGCGCATGGTCGTCTGGGGGGTGTGGGAGAGGAGTATACCATCAGGGAGGGGCGGGTGCAACGGGCGCTGGACTTGGGCCAAGCGTCGAGGTAGCCGAGTCCGCATCAGGGATGCCGTGACTCGCCCTGCGGCAGCTCACTGCCCCGCAGTGAGGGCGCCTATCACGACGAGGCAGCACAGCACCATCGCCGCGAGCGCGATGGCGGATGAGCAGGCGGCCCCGAGGAATGCCGCCTTGGCGGCCATGGTTGGGGACCCGCTCCTGTCCACTCCCCAGGCGTTGGGGTCGAGGGCCAGGTAGGACAACCACGCCTGGACAATTGCTGCGGCCCACAGAAGCCCTGCTGCGCCCGGCAGGCACACCTCGAGTGGGAGCTGGATCGTGAACCCGATAAGTGCTGCCGGAGAGGTGGTGACAATCGTGAGGGTGGCGGCGACAATCGTGAGGGTGAGCCACAGCCACTCCGCGGCGCGCAGCAGGCGGAACGGGTGCGATAGCAGGGGAGCCTGAGCCCATAGTAGCAGGCCGATGGCCGGCACCATCAGCGGGACCCAGAAGAGCGCCACCGGCAGGTCCGCGAGCGGCTGCCGGACGGCCAACGCTGCGCCCAGGGCGGCCAGCGCCACCAGCTCCGCGACGGCGGCGGACCCGAAGGCGCAGACCGCCGCCGCTCGCAGTCTGATGCGCCAGAGATCGCGGTGCGGAAGGGGGGCCAGGTAGACAAAGCAGCGCGGCGGTCCGCCACTGAGGTCGCCTGGCCACAGGGCGAGCACGAGCGGGATGGCCCCGACCGGGATGCAGATGAGGGGGAAGCCGATGGCGAAGGACCAAACCCCGGCCGAGTGAGGCGTGGCGATGGCCTCCGGGAGGCAGGCCATTGCAGCGAGGAGGAGCGGCCCCGCGCAGAGAGTGGCCAGCAGGCGGCCGGCTGCCCACCCCCACCGGGCCCAGCCCGCCTCCGGCACGCCGATCCGCCCCCACGCCTCCCGCCAACCCGTCACGTCGATGAGTGCCGAGAGCGAAAGCCGGTGGGCCAGCCGTGGCCGGGGGAGCACGCGGCGCAGAACCTGATGGGCTCCCGCGAGCATCAGCGTGAGGAGCACCCAGGCGGCGCCGGCGAGCAGAATGAGGGCAGCCCACAGCCAGACCGGGGGCTGCGGGATGGGCGGCCCCATGAGCCACCGCAGGGCGGGTCTCAGCATACCGGCCCACAGGCTGATATATAGCGCTATCGCTGCCAGCCTCGAGTAGGGAGCCGCCGGCTTGCGAGCCAGCCACAGCGCAGCGCAGCGAAGGGCGAACAGGGCAATGGCCACGAGCACCCAAGCCATCAGGGGGGATGGCGAGGGCGCCTCTCGTCCCTCGATGCGGGCAGCAAGGGCCCCGGCCAGCATCAGCCCGAGCCCTACCGCGATCGCCACGACCAGTGCGCCCAGGCGCCCCATCGCCGAGCCGAGCTCGCGGCCGTCGGGGGACGCAGGTAGTAGCCGGAGCACGTGGCAGTCCGTCAGGCCGCGTGAGGCGCCAGGGCCAGCTGTGCCTCGGAAGCGCCGAAGCTCGGCCGGCAGGAACAGCGCCAGAGCCCAGACCGAGACCACCACGCCTGCCGCTAACCACAGTACGCCCCCCATCGCGAACCCGTAGACTGCGACGTGGTAGGCGGGGAACAGCATCCAGGCCATGAAGGCCACTAGGACCCACACCGGCTTGCCATAGGCGTTGGGCAGCGCCCGCGTCAGCCACCAGTACAGCCCCACGCGGAACTCCATCGCCGCGATGGCGCGGAGAGCACGTCTGCGTTGGTCGATGGCACCGGCCTGCACCGGTCTCCCTCCGACTGAGCGGCCCGGGGACTCGCCGCGCGGGTCCCGAGGCGTCCCATCAGGGACGCTGCCCAACTGCTTCTACTGAAGCGACGCGAAGATGGGCACCAGACCGCACAGGAGTATGGTCGCCACTGAGACGGCCGACAGGATGATGACCAGGAGCACGAGCCTGTGGGTCGCCGAGGTGCGCCAGCCATTGCAGTTCACGCCCCAGGCGCCGGGCCGGTCTGTGATGCGGGCCGCCGCCACGACGAGCGCGGCCATGGGCCACAGTGACAGAGCGACTGCTCCCAACCAGTTGCCCTCTCCGTTCCAGACCCCGGCGAGGAGTGCGATGCCTGGGAGCAGAGTCATCAGCGCGAAGGCCCCCCACCCCCACTCGATCCCCTCAACGAGACGCGCTGGGTACCGCAGCAGCAGCCCCTGCGCCCACGCGATCAGTGCAACGGCGGGCGCCAGGGCGGGCAGCCAGTATAGGAGGGGCGGCACCGACGCGTTCGGCCCCGCGAGGAGGCACGCGAGAGCCGAGCCGCCCGCACCGAGGAGTTCGCTGATCACGGCAAACGCGGCGGCGTACGCGAGGGTCGCGGGGAGTTGCCCGCGCCAGCGCCACCCAGGCCGGACCGGGAGGACGTTGCTCACTTGGGCGTAGGGCTCGTAGATCACGCCCGGCACCGAGCGGTCCATGACAGGGCGAAGGCTCATCAGAGGCAACACAACGAGGCACGCACGCGCCATTAGCGCAACCAGGCCGGCCTCGGGGCGACTACCGGTAACCAGCCTGACGGCCGCCCATGCCACCACAATGACCGCTCCGTCGAGGACCGTGCGTGCCAGCATCATGGCGGCGGGAGCCGCCCACTTCCTGGCCTCGAACCTGGGCAGCGTCGCCCGCCGGACGCCCTCCGCGGTCACCCAGCGGAGCTCTCCCGCCCAACGGGTGCATCTTCTCCAGACCGCGTGGACCGGCTTGGGTGTGGCGGCCCCGGCGCTCCCTCCACGCCTCCCCGCTCCTCCGTACACAATGAACCGGCCAGCGTGGACGATACCCAGCAAGGCGGACCCCGCCGCCAGCCAGAAGCCGAGCGCCCTGAGGTCAGGCCTCGCCCCGCTGTCTCCCGCGAAAGCTACCCATGACAACGCCATGGCGGAAAGGGCAGGCGCCCATCCTGTGAGCAGAGCTCCCAGGCGCCCGGCCAGACAGGCCAGCGCCCGATCGGTGCCACGCAACGGCAGAAGCAGGGGAAAGGGCGAGAACAGCACCGACCGCCCCCCATACGGAGCGGGAATGGTGCACGCAGCGGACGCTACACCCAGCAGCACGCTCGCGAGGCCCCAGTTGAGAGCCGCCCACGGGTGTCGCTCCCACGCGAGCCCAGGCAAGCTGCACAACGCGGGGATGTGCAGCCATGACCGGATGGTCCCGAGCCCGGAGCCGTACAAGCAGAACCAGATGCCGACAGTCATCACGCCCGGCCACCGCACCCGCGTCAGCCACAAGTACAGGCCCACGCGGAACTCCATCGCCGCGATGGCGCGGAGGGCACGTCTGCGAGCCTGCGAGTCGAAGCCCGACATGCCCCGCTCCCTGGGCTACTCCCGGTCCTCGGTCAGCGCCACGAACAGCTCCTGCAGCCCGAGCCGCTCCGTCTCATGGCTCTCGGCCCCAAGCTCCCGCGCCAGCGCCTCCGCGCGCTCGGGCGTGTAGCCCACGATGACGGCTCGCGCCTCGTCGCCGTGCCGCTCGACCCTGAACCCGCCCTCGCCCGTGACGCTCAGCGGCACCTGCTTCACGCCGCGGTAGTGTACGCGCCGCACCGACTCCGCCAGTGACTCGACCGGTCCACTCGTCAGCGCCGCGCCCCGGTCGATGATGCACAGGTGGTCGCATACGCCGTCGAGTTCGCTGATAATGTGGGAGGCCATGACGACGGTCGTCTCCTCATCCGCGATCGCCTCGATCATCGTCTCCATTAGCCGCTGCCGCACGACCGCATCCAGGTTGCCCGGCTCATCGATCAGCAGAAGCTCGGGCCGGTGCGCCAGCGCCATGAGCAGTTGCGCTTGGGCGTTCTGCCCCGCCGAGAGCGTGCCGACCCGCTGGTCGAGTGGGATGCGGAACATTGCGAGCAGCTCCTGCTCCCGCTCCCGGTCCCAGGTCGGGTAGAACTGGGAGACGAACTCGACGTGCTCCCGGCAGGTCATCCAGTCATAGAGCTGCAGGTGCCCCGCGACGTAGCCGAAGCGCGCCTTCGTCTCCGGCTCCGGCTCAACGCGGAGCTGCTCGCCGAGGATCGTCACCCGCCCGGAGTCGCGCATCAGGAGGCCGGTCACGATGTCCAGCGTCGTCGTCTTCCCCGCCCCGTTCCGCCCGAACAGGCCGAAGAACGCGCCCTTGGGCACGCGGAAGGTCAGACGCCCCAGCGCCCGCACGCTTCCGTAGCGCTTCTCGAGCTTCTCGACGACGAGCACATCCTCGGTCATCCGAGTCACCCGCCTTCGCTGTAGAACTCGTCCGCCAACTCGTCGAATAGCTCCCGCGCGAGATCGGGCTCGATCCCGAGGCTCGCCCCCGCCCCCAGAGCGTCGCGCAGCTTCACCCGGAACTCATCCTCACGTCGCCGCCGCGATTGCATGATCTGCCCGTTCGCGATGAAGCTCCCGAGGGCGCCCCGGGCTTCGAGCACGCCGAGCTGGTCGAGCTCCCGGTAGGCCCGCGCCACGGTGTTCGGGTTGATCCGTAGATCGATCGCCAGCTCCCGGACGGAGGGCAGACGATCCCCCGCGCGCAGCTTCCCGGAGGCGATCATGGCCTGGATCTGCGCCATGAGCTGCCGGTATAGCGGGACATCGCTCTTGGGGTTCAGCCGAATCAGCATGTGCGACCATTGTACTAATGTATTAGTACATCAGTATATCCATCTCGCCCGGCCCCGTCAACCCTCCACCCGCCCTCGTCGCCTGCCCTTGATCCCTGGCCGCCTCCGCCTCCCCTTTTCCTCCCGCCTGCGATGCGCTATAATGTGGCGAGGGCCGGAGGCCGATGGATGCGTACCCACAGGTTCATCCGCCGCTTCTCGCGCGGGCTGCGTTACCTCAACGCGTTCGTGCTGATCGCCGCCGTCAGCGGCGCCGGCTTCTTCGCGGGCGCGGTGGCGCGCATCCGCTCTGCTCTGCCGCCGAGCGAACAGCTCGCCTCGTACATGCCGCACGTCACCACCGAGATCTACTCGACCGAGCGCCAGAAGGACGGCACCGAGTCGCACACGCTTCTGGCCCGCTTCTACAAGGAAGACCGAACCCCCGTCTCGCTCAAGGACATCCCCCTCGCCCTGCAGCAGGCGACCATCGCCCGGGAGGATCGGCGCTTCTACCAGCACCGGGGGGTCGATCCCCGCGGCATCCTCCGCGCCATGCGCCAGAACCTGGGAGTCTTCTTCCACGGCGGCGAGTACACCCAGGGCGGCTCGACCATCACCCAGCAGCTCGCCCGGACGATCTGGCTCACCCGCGAGAAGACCGTCGCCCGCAAGCTGAAGGAGATTCTGCTGGCGCTTGAGCTCGAACGCCGCTTCTCCAAAGACGAGATCCTGGAGATGTACGTCAACGAGGTCAACTACGGCCACGGCGCCTACGGCGTGAAGACGGCGGCGGGGCTCTTCTTCGGCAAGGACCTCAGGGACCTGACCCTCGGCGAGTGCTCCCTGCTCGCCGGGCTCCCGCAACGCCCGGCCTTCTACTCACCGTACACCAATCCCCAGGCCGCCAAGGCCCGGCGGCGCTCGGTGCTCAACTGGATGGTCCATGAGGGCTACCTCACGGCCCGGCAAGCCCAGGACGCCGACGCCGAGCCGATCCAGTCACATCTCGTCAAGCTGAGAGAGCGAGGCGTGACCTCCTACCGCGCGCTGTACTTCACCTTCAGGGTCAGGGATGACCTCATCAGGCGGTTCGGGTGGGACATCGTCTACCAGGGCGGCCTCCGCGTCTATACCACTCTTGACTGGCGGCTGCAGCAGGCGGCCGAGGAGGAACTCAGGCAACAGGTGGAGGGCCTCCGCGCCGGCGGCCAGATTCGCGGCAAGCTTGTCGGGCAGGGCGCGCTGGCGTGTGTCGAGGTGCGTACGGGACGCGTGCTCGCCATGGTCGGCGGCGTCGGGCCGTACAAGGACCTGCAGTACAACCGGGCAGATCCCGGCATGCCGCCCTGGGGACGCCAACCGGGGAGTTCCTTCAAGCCCTACATCTACGCCGCGGCCCTGGAGTCCGGCTTCGGCCCCGAATCCTACATGAGCGGCGTCCAGAGCATCAGCCTGCCCAAGGGCGATGGCAGCTACTGGCACCCGAAGAACTACAACACCGGCCAGGAGCACATGTGGTCGCTCAGCGGCGCCCTGGCCTGGTCGGTCAACCTCGTGGCCATCCGCCTGCTTCGCGAGGTCACGGTCGACAAGGCCGTCCGCTACGCCTCCCGCCTGATGGACATCCCCGAGTCACGGTTTGAGGGCTCCCGTTACCTCTCGCTGGCCCTCGGGACGGCCAACATCTCGCCGCTCGAGCAGGCCTCGGGCTTCGCCGTGTTCGCCAACGGCGGCCTGCGGGCCGAGCGCACCTTCGTCGACCGCATCGATGACTACCGCGGCAACGTGCTCCGGCAGGTCCAGCCGAAGACGGAGCAGGTCATCAAGCCCGAAACCGCCATCAGCATGATCCAGATGCTCAACGGCGTCATCACGAGCGGTACCGGCTCGACCATCGCCGGCTACGTGAACTTCCCGGCCGGCGGCAAGACCGGCACGACCCAGGGCGGCTGCGATGCCTGGTGGGCCGGGTTCACGCCGGACCTCTCAGCGGCGGTGTGGATTGGCAACGAGGACAACACGCCGATGTACGGCGCCTCCGGCAGCGGCTTCTGTGCGCCGGTCTGGGCGCGCTTCATGCGGCGGGCCATCGACCTCCTCGGCTGCAAGGGCCAGTTCCCGAAGGGCACCGGCGTCACCGGCTGGCGGCGGGGACAGCAGGAGGAGAAGAAGACCGACACGAAGACCTACACCGTCTGCGAGGAAAGCGGCGGTCTTGCCACGGAGAACTGCCCGGCCACCAAGCAGATCACCCTCCCCAAGGACAAGCCCCCGCCGCCGCGCTGCACGCTTCACGGCGGGCCGGCCGTTCCCGGCGAGGACGGTGGCGGCGTCTCGGTCGTCATCTGCACCCAGTCGGGCGGGCGGGCTACGGAGAACTGCCCCGAGACCGAGGTTCGCCTCTTCGCGCGCGGCCAGGTGCCGGGCCTCTGCACCATGCACGGCGGCCGCGGTCGGACCGAGCCGCCGGAGACAAAGAACGCGCCTGAGACGAAGTCCGGCGGCCCTGGGGACACGGAACCCTCGCCAGCCGAGCCACCGAGCGTCCCCAGCGTCCCCGGCCAAGGGAAGGGCGACGACAACGGGCCGTAGCCCCGCACACTCCGACGGAACCCGGCGTGGGGGAGAGCCCAGCGCAGACATGGCCGCGGACGAAGCGCCTACTCACTCACCTCCGCGAGGAGCCTCGCGGCGATGTCCTCCGCGCTGACTCCCTCCGCCTCCGCCGCGAAGCTCGGGATGATCCGGTGCCGCAGCACGGGCCTTGCCAGCGCGCGGACATCCTCGCAGCTCACGTTCGGCGCGCCCCGCAGGGCCGCGGCCGCCTTCCCCCCTAGCGCCAGGCATTGCGTGGCTCGTGGCCCGGCGCCCCACATCACCCAGTTCCGCACGTAGGCCGGCGAGGTCGGGTCGTTCGGACGCGTCGCCCGCACCAGGCGCACCGCGTAGGACAGCACGTGATCGCTGATCGGCACCCCTCGCACCAGCCGCTGGTACCGCAGGATCTCCTGGGCGGTCATCACCGTCGAGATCTCCGGCTCGTAGTTGCTGGTGGTCGTGCGCGCGATCAGCAGCTCCTCCTCAGACTGGGGGTAGTCCAGGTGGATGCTCAGCATGAACCGGTCGAGCTGCGCCTCGGGTAGGGGATAGGTGCCCTCCTGCTCGATGGGGTTCTGCGTGGCGAGTACGAAGAACGGTGGCTGGAGCGGTCGCGTCTGCCCGCCCGCCGTCACCTGCAGCTCCTGCATCGCCTGGAGCAGCGCGCTCTGCGTCTTGGGCGGCGTCCGGTTGATCTCGTCCGCGAGAATCACGTTGGCGAAGATCGGCCCCGGCACGAACCGGTACTCCCGCTGTCCCGTCTGCGCGTTCTCGCTCACCAGCTCCGTTCCGGTGATGTCCGAAGGCATCAGGTCTGGGGTGAACTGGATGCGGGAGAACCGCAGGTCGAGCGCCTCCGCCGTCGTCCGCACGAGCAGCGTCTTCGCCAGTCCCGGGACGCCGATGAACAGGCAGTGGCCCTGGGCGAACAGCGCGACGAGGAGCTGCTCGACCACCTCCGTCTGCCCGATGATCGCCTTGCCGACCTCCGCCAGCAACCGCCCCCGCGCCGCGGCCAGCGCCTCCGCCGCGAGCAGATCGTCATCCTCTGGGATGTGGAGCGGCTGTACGCCGTGCGTCATCCGTCACCTCGTCATGCCGTTCCCGTGAGCGCCGGACTTCGGCGAGCTCAGTTGAGTCGCTTCCAGCCGGCCCGCCGTCGCCGTCTCCTCTGACTCCTGACCCCTGGCCCCTGCCGTTCCTAGGGCGCTCCCACCGCCTCCCGCGCCCGCGCCACCGTCGCCTGCGCCTCGGCTCGGGCCGTGCGGCCTCCCGCGCGGAGTACGTCCATGACGTAATCCGGCGTCTCGGCGAGCTCCGCCCGCCGCGCCCTCGCCTCAGCGAAGTACTCCGTCATCAGCGCCACCACCTGCTTCTTCACCTCGCCGTAGCCCACGCCTCCCCTACGGTAACGCTCAGCCATCTCCTCGCGTTGCTCCTCCGACGCGAAGAGCCGGTACAGCGCGAACACGTGGCACGCCTCCGGGTCCTTTGCGTCTTCGACGGGCGTCGAGTCCGTTTTGACCCGCATGACCTTGCTCTTGATCTCCGCGGGCTCCTCGAAGATCAGGATCGCGTTCCCGTAGCTCTTCGACATCTTCCGGCCGTCGATGCCCGGAACAACAGCGACCTCCGGCAGGATCAGGGGATCCGGCAGCTTCAGCACCTCGCCATAGGTGTTGTTGAACTTGATCGCGATGTCCCGCGTCACCTCGACGTGCTGCTTCTGGTCCTGCCCCACGGGCACCACATCCGACCCGTAGATCAGGATATCCGCCGCCATGAGGACCGGGTAGGCGAACAGCCCGTGGTCGGCCGGGATTCCCTCGGCCACCTTCTCCTTGTAGGCGTGGCAGCGCTCGAGGAGCCCCATGGGGGTCACGGTCGACAGCAGCCACGTCAGCTCGCACACCTCGGGCACATCGGACTGCAAGAAGAGCGTCGACCGCTTCGGGTCGAGCCCCAGGGCGAGGAAATCCATCGCCAGCGCGACGCAGTTCTCACGCAGGGTGGCAGCGTCGCGGATGCTCGTGAGGGCGTGGTAGTTGGCGATGAAGTAGTAGCCCTCGTGCTGGTCCTGCAGACTGATGTACTGCTTGATGGCACCGAAGTAGTTCCCGATGTGCAGCGCCCCGGATGGCTGGATCCCCGAGAGTGATCGCATGTGAAGCCCTCCGATCCTGCTCTGCCCTCCCTTGGGAGAGAGGGGGTGGTCAAGGGAACACGAAAAGGCCGTGGGCTCTGCGGACGCGCCCACGGCCTGGTTCCATCCCGACGGGGCAGCGGAAGGGCGGCGTCCGCTCTATGCGAAACGGCGCCAAGCCCACACCACACTGCTCTCAGCGCGACGTCTCATGGGCCCCTTCCCTTCCGTCGCACTACTCTACCAAACCGCGCTGAGCCTGTCAACAGCCGGAGACTGGGCGAGTGCGACCGCAGATTGTAGGTAGTTGGCCTCTGGTAGCAGTAGCACTGGCAGCCCCGCTGCCAGTGTCGCCGCGCTCAACGGGAGCACTGGTAGCACACGGCGGCTGCCAGTGCCACGTCGACAGACAGCTACCTACGGAAAAAAGTCGCACCCGTTGGCGGGAGCGCGGGCAGGATGCCCGCGCTCCCCTCCGTGCCGCCTCACGCCCACACTCCGGGGATCGCCCGCGAGCAGTACTTGCAGGCGCCGTTCCTCAGGCTGACCTCGAGAACCTGGAACCCATTCCGCCTCACGACCGCCTTCCCGCAGCGCGGGCACCACGTCGTCACCGGCGCCTCGCCGGGCACGTTGCCGAGGTACACGAAACTGAGGCCCGTCGCCCGCGCGATTCGGCGACAGCGCTCCAGCGTCTCGTACGGTGTGGGCGGCAGGCTCTTCATCTGGTACTGTGGGTGGAAGCGCGAGAAGTGCAGTGGCACCTCGGTGCCGACGTTCGCCTTGATCCATGTGCACAGCTGCCGGATCGCCGTCTCGCTGTCGTTCAGCGTCGGCACCACCAGGTACACGATCTCCAGCCACTTCCCCAGCCGCTTGATCAGCCGGATCGTGTCCAGCACCGGCCCGACCGTCCCCACGCAGTACGTCTTGTAGAACTGGTCGGACATCGCCTTCAGATCGATCTTGATGGCATCCAGCGCCCCGGCCAGCCGCGTCATCGGCTCCGCGCGGATGTACCCGTTCGAGATCATCACCGACCTGATCCCCGCCGCCCTAGCCGCCCTCGCAATGTCCAGCATGTACTCGTAGAAGACGACCGGTTCGCTGTAGGTGTAGGCGATGCTCCGTGCGCCCTGGCGCTTCGCCATGCCGGGGAACTGGCTCGGCTGCAGCGCCATCACATCGCGAATCTGCTCCGGCCGCGATTGCGAGATCTCCCAGTTCTGGCAGTTCTTGCAGTCCATGTTGCACCCCGCCGTCGCCATCGACAGCGCGGTGCTTCCTGGCAGGAAGTGGAAGAGGGGTTTCTTCTCAATCGGGTCGACGTTGAGCGCCGCGCACTGCCCGTGGACCAGCGTGTAGTACCGCCCTCCGCGGTTCTCTCTCACGCCACAGAACCCCCGCTCCCGGTCGCCGACCACGCACTCCTTGGGGCACAACCGGCAGCGGATCTTGCTCCCGCCGAGCTGGTCGTAAAACGATGCCTCATGGGCCGCGGCAGCAGCCTCCGACGGTCCGGCTCCCAGCATCGCCCCGCACGCCGCGCCGACCGCGCCCGCGGCCAGCAGCCTCAACGCCTCACGCCTCGACAGCTCCTGACCCATCGTCTTACCCTCCGCTTCACCCCAACGCGATCTCGCGTACGTCGATCCTGTTGCGGTCCCCAGTCCCCAGCCCATGCTCGGCGTCCGCCGCTACGCGCAGATACTTCGGCTCCCGCTCGCTCCCCGCAATCGGCGGCAGGCCGTGCTCTTTCCTGAGCCGTTCGATGATCTCGAACGCGACCACATCTGCGGCGACGGGGTCGACCGCGACCATGATCGCCCCGTACGGAACCGTCGTCGTCGGCTTATACCCCGGCCCGCCGTCGTAGCAGGCAAGCAGCCCGTCGTAGACGACCAGCCGGTGCTTGTCCTTGATGAACGGGGCGCAGTTGACGTCTACCACGTACGGTGTGCAGTGATCGGTGTGCAGCTTGTTGGGGTTGTGAATCGACCCGAAGTGGTTCTTCAGCGCCCCGCTCAGCCCCGCTAGGTCGTGGTCCTTCAGCACCGGCACATTCACCAGTGCGGTCGCCTGCTCCGAGATGATCCGGCTGTAGCACGAGCCCGCCGAGCCGACCGTCGTCGGCTCCGCGTCGTACCCGACCTCATCGGTGCCTCGGCACACGTACGCCGCGCCGCCACTTCGGTCGAACCCCGCTGCCTGAAGCTCCCCACCGTCCCGGTCGTAAACGAGGATGTTGGCCGGCCGCGTGCCGACGTGTTCAGCCAGTGCCCGAGCCACGGCGGTCGCGACTTCGGGATGGGAGCTCAACGGGGGGCCCGCGAGGCAGTTCACTTTGACCGCCACCACATCATCCGGCCTGAACAGCGCCTCCCATGCCGCCTTCGCCTGAGCGGCGGGGGTAAGCTCCGCCATCGCCCGATCGACCATAGCCGCGACCTTGTCGGCACTGATCGTCGTGCCCCTGACCGCCGACGGGTCGCGAACGATCACTACTCTATCCGATTGCACGGGCGGTGCACTGGTCGCGCTGGTGGGCGTGCTCTGCGCGGCGGCGCCGGTCTCGCGCTCCCGCGCTCGGCACCCAGCCAACGCCAGCCCCGCCCCACCGACGACCTGTAGGAAACGTCTCCGCGAACCCATGGCCGTCTCGCTTACGGCGTGTCATGTGTCAGGTATCACGCATGGGGTAGCGGCCCGGAGGACCCCCCGCGGCCGCCGTGCCGTTACGTGACACGTGACACGACGTTCATCACTTCGGTCTTAGCCCCAGCTCTTCCTCGCCGAACACGTCCGCCGTGAACACCCACAGCTCCGCGCCCTTCTTCCAGGCATCCCCTGGGAGCCCGGCCTTCTCGCTGCAGAGGATGGTGAGCATCGTGTCGCGGTCCCACCCCTGCTCGGGAGCCACCTGGGGAAGGAAGACCCCGCTCTGCCACCCCTGCCGCACTACCACCCCGTGCTTCCCGATGACGATCTCGTCCGGGCTGTTGACCTTGCGCAGCGGCGACATCGCGCTGATCTCAATGCTGACCTTGGGGAGTTCCCTCTCGCCGAGCGGCGGGAATCTCGGGTCCTCCATGGCGGCCGAGATCGCCCGGTGCGCCACGGCCTCGATGAGCGGCTCCCGTGGTTCCAGCTCCCCGATGCAGCCGCGCAGGCGGTCGCCGATCTTGAGCGTGACGAAGCACGCCGTCTTCCTCGCCAACGCCGCGCTGCCGGCGGGGTCCAGCGACGGCTTCTCGCGCTGGGCGAAGGAGGCCTCGAGCGTCTGCCGAGCGATGCGGAGCAGCCGCGCCTTCTCCTCTCGCGTCAAGGTCGGCTCTGACGTGGCCGGCTGCTTCTGCGCCTCGCCCGCCTTGGCTCGCGCGCCCTCCGGGGCCATGAAGGCGACTGCGCCGTAGCCGACACAGCGGCGCTGGGCCTTGGTCTCGGGGGCCGTGTCCCCGGAGTTCTCGCACTTGAGGACGACCGCCTTGTCCACTCCCACCTGCTTCGCCGCCATCACGCTCGTGAGCACCGCGTCCATCCCGCACAGCGTGCACAGCAGGTTGCGGATGCCGGCGTGCATCAGCTTCCGGTCAGCGGCCTCGATGCGGGCGGGATCGAGGGTGGCGATCGCCTCCAGCATCGCCTTGTCGGACCGGTCCGCATCCTCGTACGCGGGGTAGTGGGCCATGTCCGAGCTCGCGATCAGCACCGTGTCCGGCCGCTTCAGTAGCGGCGCCAGCGCCGCCGCCACCTTCCGGCGCTCGTCCTCGGTCGCCTCGCACAGCAGGATCGGCACGATCTTCGCCTCGGGCAGCACCAGCTTGAGGAACGGGAGCTCCACCTCCAGCGAGTGCTCCGTGGCGTGCGCCGCGCGTGACCGGATGAACGGCGGCCCCGTTGCCGCCAGTTGGTCCACCACCGCTTTGTCGACGTTCACCGGGCCGAAGGGTGTCTCCCACGCGTCCTCATCGGAGAGCGCCGCCCCCTCAAACGGAGTCCGGTGCGTGTTGCCGATGAGGATGGCGGTGGTGTACGGCTTCCCCTTCAGCGCCTTGTAGGCATACGCCGCGACCGGGCCGGAGTACGTGTGCCCGGCATGCGGCACCATGACCGCGACGAGGTCGCCCTTCAGCGCAGGCACTTCGGCCTTGTCCAGGAAGCCCTCGACCTGCTTGCGCAGAGCCTCCGGGTCGTCCAGGTAGAAGCCCATGCCCGGCGGGCCGGCAACAGCCATCGGACGCATGATCCTCGCCTCCTCCGTCGGCGCGGCAGGCCCCTCGTTCGCGACTGCCGGCAGACCGGCCGCGGTCTGGCTTCGCTTGCACGAGAGCGCCGCCCCGATCACGCCGGCCAGGAGTACCACGAGAGACACCCGCTTCAGCCGTCTGCTCATCGCCTCAGTGCCCCCAGAAGTCGTCGCGGGAGCACCCATCGCTCCGCGCCCGACAGCCGCGTCTGGGCGGCCCCACGCCCGCTCGCACGCTTCTTGATTCGACGCCGCCTCGCCCTTTCCTGTTCGCCGCGGAGCGCGAGCATCCTCCCGGGACCGCCGTCCCAAGCCCCGGCGCCACCGCTGGTGCTAGCCCCCCCCCAACGAAATGGGACTCGGAGCGTTGACGTCATGCCCCGCATGAGCTATCTTCTGCCCGTCCGCAGCTCACCCATCCGAGGACACACTGCATGCCCCAGCAGGACCCCCTCCCGCGACTCCGCCGCATCGACATCGTGCCCGTTCGCAGCGGCCGGCAGGAGATGCTCGCCCTCCGCGATCCCTCCGGCCTTGTCCACCAGGCCCTCGTCGTGTCCCCGAGCGCCCTCATCGTCTTGCAGATGCTCGACGGTCGCCACACAATGCGCGAGCTTCAGACCGAGCTTGTCCGCCGAACCGGGCAGCTCGTCCGCTCCGACCAGCTCGAGCGGATCATCAGCCAGCTCGACGAGGGCCTCCTCCTGCACACTCCGCGCTTCGAGGAGCATCGCCAGCGCCGCCTGGCGGAGTACCGCGCCTGCGGTGTCCGCGAGTGTCGGCATGCCGAGGGCGGCTACCCGCTCGAACCCGACGCCTTCCGGGCCATGGTCGTCGGGTGGCTAAACGACCTCCCCCCCCGAGCGACGGTGCCGAGCGGCCGGCTCGTCGGCGCGATCGCCCCCCACATCGACTTCGGCCGCGGCGCTCGCGGGTACGCCCACGTCTATCGCGATCTCGCCGAAGACTGCAACGCCGACCTCTTCATCATCCTGGGCACCGACCACTTCGGGGACACGCAGTTCGCCGCCACGCGATGCGACTTCGAGACCCCTCTCGGGCGCGTCCGCACCGCGCGCGGCGTCCTCGACCGCATGGAGGCGCAATTCATCGGCGACCTCTTCGATGGCGAGCTGCAGCACCCGGCCGAGCACACCGTAGAGTTCCAGGCGGTCCTGCTCCAGCACTTCCTTGGGGGGAAGCGCGACTTCGAGATCGTGCCGATCCTCTGCGGGGGGTTGCAGGAGGAGATAGAGGAGGGTCTGCCCGCCTCCGAGAACGCCGAGGTCAGCAGCCTGATAGAGTGCCTGGGGGAGATCGTGGCTGACGGCGCGCGGAAGACGTGCGTCATCGCCAGCGCCGACCTCAGCCATGTCGGCCCGGACTTCGGCGGTGACCGCCCGGTGACATCGGCGTTCCTGGAGAAGGTGGAGGCCTTCGACCGTCAGGTACTCGAACCCGTCATCGGCCTCGAACGCGACCGGCTGTTCCAGCTCGTCGCGGAGCGGAAGAACGACACCAACATCTGCGGCCTGTGCCCGATCTACATGGCCCTCGGTGCCCTGGGGGAGTGCCGCGGCGAGCTGCTCGACTACCAGCAGGCCGCCAGCCCCGACCGCCGCCAGGCCGTCTCCTTCGCCGCCGCGACCTTCTGGCGGTGACTGCGGCTGCGACTACGCGGAGGGGCTGGCGAGCGCGTCCCGCGCCGCGTTCAGCAGCTTCATGTACTCCCGCATCCAGGGGGCGCTGTCCCAGAAGGTGCGGCTGGTGACGAGGTTCCCGTCCACGACGACCGGCTCGTCCACGTAGGTGGCGCCGCAGACCTCGGCATCGAATCGGCACTTCCTCACGGTCGTCACGCGCTTCCCCTTGATGACACCTGCCGTCGCGATCACCTCGATCCCGTGGCACACCGTCCCCACGGGTTTGCCCTCATCGAAGAAGCGGCGGACGACCCGCATGAGGTCCTCATCGTAGCGGATGTACTCCGGCGCGCGGCCGCCGGAGACCACCAGACCGAGGTACTCCTCCGGCACGATGTCCCGGAACGCGATGTCGCTCGCCAGCCGGTAGGACAGCGACTCGATCGTGATGTCCCAGTCCGGGTGGCCGTCGTGTTGCACGAGGTGGTACACGCGCTTCTCAGGAGCGGCGATCACCACTTGGTAGCCCTCTTCCTGGAGGCGGAAGTAGGGGTAGAGCGTATCCGTAGCCTCAGCGGCATCGCCGATGATCAGAAGCACCTTCTCCATGTTCGGCCTCCGTCGCACAGGGACGCCGCGCCCCCCGCAACTGCCTCCATCGTCGGGACGCACAAGGATTCGGCGGTGGGTGCCGGAAACCTTCGCACCGCTTGCCCTGGCGTCCGTACTGGGATCCCAGGGCTGCCACTGTCTCTGGCCCTTCCGTGCCCGCGGGTCCCCCGACCCGCAGTGCCGTTGCCATCTGTGTACGGGTGCGGGTCGGGGGACCCGCGGGCACGGAACGGCCACCGCTCTTGCGCTGACGTCGGACCAACGGCACTAGCGCTGGCCGCCCCACGCGGCTCGAAGGAGGATGCCAGGTTGGGCACCACAGATTGGATGACCTCGCCGTCACCTCGGCCTCACGCACCCGGCGCCCGCGCGATTCGGGCGGCTCTGTCAGTCTGCCTGGGCGTGCTCAGTCTGGCAAGCTCGGCCGAGAGCCCCTGGGGCGCCCTCCTGGCCGCCGCCAACCTCACGCCCCAGACCGCTCAGCTCGATCCGAACCGCTGGACCGGCGGTGGTGAACACCGCCTCGCGGAGTTCCAGCGCCTCTGGGACGACTGGCAGCTGGTCGATCCGACGGCGCAGTCATGGGCGCAGAGCACTCTCGCCGCGCCGGGGAGCTTCGTGAGGTTGGCGGCCTTCTCTGCGCCGAAGATCGGGGTCGACCTGCCCCCCGACCCTCGGCCCGCTCCGCCACGCCGAGCCCTCGGACCGTCGAAGGCGAGGGCCGCCCTGGTCGCCGCCATCGCAGACCTCCATGCGGCCTTCGGTCCGGCTCTGGACGCAAGCCGGATGGCCGACTTGCGAGCCAGGGCCACCCGGGTTCCCGCCTCGGTGGCGCAGGCGGCGGCGATCGTGCTGCGGGCGGTACCGGACGCGCTCGCCAAGCGCCGCAAGGCCCTCGAGGCGTTCGGGGGCGAGGCGGAGGGGCCGGCCGCCTTCCAGGCCGCGCTCAAGCTCGCCCAGCAGACAGACGTTGACGACGCAGTCCTGCGGCTCATGGACAAGATCGACCTCGCGAGCCTGCTGGGCGGAGGACTCGACCTGGCCGCCGCCGTCGACCGCGCCACGTCAGTTGGTGGCCGATGGCCGCAGCGGGAGTTCGCCCTCGGGTGGGACACGCCGCTGGGCCAGATCGTGCTGAACGGCAGCCAGGCCAACACGTATGCGCCGGGCGCCTACCTCCTGGCCATCGACACCGGCGGCAACGACCGTTACGAGGCCGGGGTCGCCTGCACCTCGCCGGCAACGCCCGTCTCGATTGCCGTCGATGGCGGCGGGAACGACGTCTACGAAGCGAAGGACGGCTTCGCCGCCGCGGCAGGCGTCCTCGGCTACGCGTTCCTGCTCGACTGCGGCGGCGACGACGCGTACGAGGCGGCCGGCGGCTTGGGGACCGGCATCTTCGGTGTCGGGATGCTCATCGACCAGGCCGGCAAGGACACGTACCGCGGTCGGCAGCTCGCCGAGGGAGCCGGGGTGTTTGGCCTGGGAGCCCTCAGCGACACCTCGGGTGACGACACGTACCGCTGTCTAACCCAGTCGCAGGCCTACGCCGGGCCGAAGGGCCTCGGCCTTCTGGTCGACTGTCAGGGCAATGACGACTACGTGGCCGACGACACCAACATCGTGAACCCCTCACCACAGACCGCGGAGCACAACGTCAGCCTGGCCCAGGGCTGCGGCTTCGGACGCCGCGCCCATCCCGGCGACGGGCACTCCCTCGCCGGAGGCATCGGGCTTCTGGTGGATGTCGCCGGCAATGACCGCTACCACTGCGGCGTTTTCGGCCAAGGAGTGGCCTACTGGTATGCGATGGGGCTGCTCGTGGACCTGGCGGGGAACGACACGTACGAGGGTGTGTGGTATGTCCAGGGCAGCGCAGCCCACTACGCCGTGGCGGGCTTGTGCGACCTGGCGGGGGACGACACCTACCGTGCGACGATGACCCAGTCACAGGGAGCGGGCCATGACTACAGCCTCGGCGTGCTGCACGATGTGGCCGGCGACGATGTGTACGAGTGCCCTGGAGGCGCCGTGGGCTTCGGCATCTGGAACGGGATCGGGATCTTCCGGGACAGCGCCGGCAACGACAGCTACAAGACTGGCCCGTCATCGCTCGGGTCCGTGGGCGACTGCCGTCCCGAGAGCTCGTGCCTGGGGCTCCTCCTCGACGAGGGCGGCAACGACACCTTCCCTCCGGACAGCATGGCCAAGCCGCACAGCGTCTGGGTTCGCCCCGTGCCCGACGGCCGCCCGCTCGCCCGTGGCGCGGGCGCCCAGCGTCAGTGACCGCCGGGCGCGACCGGGACACGGTCGGGCTCCTGGTGCGCCGCCGCGGCGAGGATGCGCTCACGCCCCGTCATGCTGGCCACAGACCGTCATGCCCCCTTGACTGGGCATACGATCACGGTGAGGGAGAGAGGTGGGAAGGAGTACTCGAACCTGGGCGCCTCGGCGCGGAGGGTGGAGTGCCGGGCCACCACGCGCGTCGGGTCGGCGAAGCTGTTGGTGACATCCGGCTCCCCGGCCGCGTCGCGATCCGCCAGCGTCCACACCTCGAGGGATGGTGCTACCTCGCCGAAGGCCGACAGGTCGAGAACGCGCGTGACCGCCTCCAGCGAGTCGTTGACGGCGAAGACCGTCAGCCGGTCGCCTCGGGCCGACAGCGTTGCGCTGATGTCCGGCCCGACCGTGGCGGGCACGCTCGATTCGGTGCGCAGCGGGCGCGTGCCCCCGAGGGTCGCATAGAGCTGTTGCGCACAGTAGGTGGGCGTCCGATAGAGGCGGTAGCGGTCCGTCTGGATGATGCCCGAGCAGAAGCTGTTCGTCAGGTTCGACCGGTTCGCGATCTCGACCAGGTCGCAGTGTCTGTGCATCAGGTTGTGATACCGGGCGCACGCCAGCGCGTTCTCGAGCGTCCAGAGCATGGCGCGACGCGGGCCCCAGTCGCCGGCGGTGGTGTTCCACTCGGTCACGCCGATCTTGATGTCGCGCCCCGGCGCGTACTCGCGGATCATCCCCCGGATCACCTCGATGTCCTGCGCCATCCCGCCCAGATCGGCACAACCGTAATGGTGCGGGCAGACGTAGTCGAGCAGCTCGCCCGCATTGCGAAGGACGCCCGGCGTGGGGAACGAAGCCATGAGTCTGATGGTCGGATCGACTGCCTTCATTGCCCGGCAGAAGTCAGCCAGTCTGGCCTCGTACTCGGCACTCGCGATCTCGTTGGCGACCTGCCAGTACCGGATGCCGTATGGCTCGGGGTGCCCGTTCTTCGCGCGCAGTGCGCCCATGGGCGTGTCGGGGGCCCCGTTGAAGTACTCGACCTCGTCGGCCGCCTCCTTGGGGGTGCGGCCGGTGAAGCGGACGCAGATGAGCGGCTCGGCGCCTACGGCCCGGCAGAACTGGACGATCTCCTCCAGCCCCGGCCCGGTCGGCTGCAGGCCGCCCCAGGCACGGAAGGGCTTCCGTCGGTCGGGGTCACCGATGGTATCGCGCCAGTCGAAGTACTCGGTGGCACTCCCCCCGAACCGGATGATCCCCGGCTTGAGGTCCCGCACCGCCTCAACCACATCGCGCCGCCATCCGCCGAGCGTGTCCTCGGGCATGAGCGAGGCGTTGTCGAGCCACAGCGTGCCGGGACCGCGGAAGTCGATCGAGAGCGTTGCGTCGACTTCCGTCTCGCTAGGCGCCAGGCGGGCAGCGTACCGGCGCCATTCGCCATCCGCCACGATCTCGCACGACGCGCAGACTCGCCCCTCGCGGTGGACTCGCACCCGCACGGGACCGGTCAACCCCTGCTGTCGAAGGTAGACACTGAACGTGCAAGCCTCGCCCTTCCTGACCGCGATCCCATCCTGCGCGATGCCGACCGTGCATGGCGCGCCGCCTGGGACGCCGATCCGCTGCGACACGTCGCCACTCACCTTCGTCTCGGGGTCCAGCACGTACTCAGCCCGGTTCATCGCGCCGCTCGGGTGCCACGGCTTCTCGCGGAAGTCGGTCTCCTTGATGAACGCGACGTCGTATGGGCTCAGCCCCTCGAAGCTGCCGTCGTAGAGCCTCTCGGCCCACATGCCGGGCACGAGATCGCAGAGGTACTCGATGAACTGCCCGCACTGGAACGGGTTGATCTCGCCCGGGCAGAGGGGTTCGCGGGTCACCTTGATGGGAGCCACCCGGAGGTTCACCTCCTCAATCTTCAGGTCGTCGAACCACGCCGTGCCCGTGCCCTTCTCGAAGCCAACGAAGAAGATGGCAATCCGCGTCAGTCCGTCCGCCGGCGCCTGGAAGAAGATGGGCACCTCAGTCCAGTCGGTGTCGCCCCGGTGGTTCTCCCCGCTGGCAATGGTCCCTCGGCCGCCCGGCTGCTGGATCTGGAAGGTGCCATGGACTGGCGCCCCGTGTGGGTCAAGCCCCTGGGTCCTCACCCAACCGCTGAACCGGTAGAAGCGGCCCGGCTTGAGCATGACCTCCTGCCCGAAGGCGGTGTCGGTCAGCTCGCCGCAGCTCACTCGCAGCGACTGCCGGCCCTCCTTGGCCGTCCCCGTGTCAAGGGTGATCTCAGGGGTCGCTCCGTAGACGTGCGTGGTCCAGCCGTCCAGTTGCGGGCCGGACTCGAAGCTGGCGTTCAGGAGGTACGGCGCTTGCGTCCCCTCGCCGACGCTCAGTGACCGGGCCATTGTGGCCAACCAAAGGGCGTAACCCGCCACGGCGCTCTGATCCCCCACCTGTAATCGCAGCGTTCGCGCCGGTGCTTCCCCGCTGTCGGGCCGGGCACCTGTGAGGCCCGCGAGGAATCGACAGCACACCGGCGAACCTCGAGAGGGGGAGGTGGCGCGCATGACCGAACAGGACCTCGGGATGCTCCTGGTGTTCGCGCTGTTCCCCCTGCTCGGCCTGCTCATTGCCGTCCTGGTGTCTCTCGCCCGTCAGGCGGACCTGGGGGCACGAGTCAACCGGATCGCTGATCGGATGCGGGTCCTGTCGGATCATGTCGAGAGGCTGAGGTGCGAGGTTGCGCGGCTCGAAGGGCGCCCGACTGAGCCGCCAACTGCCGGGGCCCCCCCGACCGAGGCGCAGCCGTCCGTCACGACACTCCCTTCGGCCGTCCTGCCGCCGCGCGACTACGAGCTCCTCCCGCCCCCTGTCCTGTACTCTCCCGTCGCGCCCGCCCCGCCGGCGGTTCCCGAGACGCCGCCGGCTCCCAGCCCGGCCATCGCGCACCTGCTGGCGGCCAAGGCGCACCACCGTGGCGAGGGGCCCCCTCCACTCCCGTATGTCCCGCCGCTTGAGCCCCCGGTCGCGCCGGAGGAGGAGAGAGGCCCGCGCTTCGATGGCGGACGGGTCGAGGTCGCCATCGGGATCTGGGGCGCCAGCCGCATCGGCATGATCTGCGTGCTACTCGCGGCCTCGTTCTTCCTCCGCCATGCCTTCATGCAGGGATGGATCCGGCCGCCGGTCGTGGTGGCGATGGGCCTGGCGGCCGGCGCTATCTTGATGCTGGTGGGCGAATGGTCGTACCGGCGTCGCTACGGCGTGCAGAGCCAGGTGCTGACGGGCGGCGGCGCAGCGGTCATGTACCTCACGCTCTTCGCGGCGCTGCACCTGTGTCGGCTGCTCAGTCCCTCGCTCGCCTTCCTCGCCATGGCGGCGGTGACAGCCCTCGCGGCCTGCCAGGCCCTGCGCCATGAGTCCGAGACCGTCGCGGTCTTTGCCTGGATCGCGGGCTACCTCGTGCCGGCTCTGATTGGGGAACCCGCGGGCAGCGCGCCCGGTGACTCCTCGTCGGCCTTCCTGTTCAGCTACCTGTCTCTCTTGAGCGTGGCGGTGTTCGCGGTGGCGTGCCGCTACCCGTGGATGACCTTCACGAGCCTGGCGCTGATCGCCGCGTACTCGGGTGGGGCGTACGGGTTCCGGTCGGCCTCCGCACCGGTCGCCTGGCCCCTGGGGTACTCGCTCCTGGTCACGCTCGGGATGCTCTGGTTGGCGGTGGCGCGGAGGGAGCGCACGGGACAACCCTTCGGCGTGGTGGGAGCCGCTGCCGGATATGCAGTCGCAGGCGTCCTGCTCTCGGTGAATGGACATGGCAGCCTGGAGGCGCCCTACCTGTACTTCCTGGTGCTATCGGGCGGGCTGTTGTGGCTGAGTCGCGCCCAGGGCTGGCCGGGCCTGCAGTGGTGTGCCGTGCTCGGAGCGACGGTCGGCTTGGCGGCCATGCTGTTGACGAGGGCGACGGGGTCTGGCGAGTTGCTTCTCCTCTATAGCGCCGTCGTCGCGGCGGCATCGCTGGCCATCTCGGCAAGACCGGAGCGGAGCGCCGAGCCCCTGGCCGTCGCGACCATCGTCTGCGCCTATGTCGCCGCCGCCCTCCTCACCTGGGCTTCGTCCCAGGGCCCGGTCCCGGCCGAGCTCATGCTTGGCTATCTCGCGGCCCTGGGCGCCGCGGTGCTCGCCCTGGCCGTCCGTCTGCAGTGGCGTGTGGTGGGCTGTGTCGGTGTGGTCGCCGCCTTCCTCGCGACCCTCACCGTTCGTGGGGGCTTGCCGGGCCTGCCTGGGTGGGTCTATCCACTGGGATACGTCTCGGTCCTCGGCTTGGCCGCCCTCAGCGTAGCCGCGAACCGCGACGACCGGACCATGGGCGCGCTGGCGCTCGCGGGCGTCTTCTGCGGCCCGGCGCTTGCCGCCACGATGAACCCCTCGGTGCCGGAGCTGATCGTGCCGGTGTATCTCGCAGTCGCGGCGATCTGGGGAGCCATCGCGGTCATCGAGTCGCACCGGTGGTACGGGGTCGAGTGGTTGCCCCTGATCGGCGCCTGGGTGCTCTACCCCCTCTGGCGGCTCACGAGCGGACGGGAAGAGCCCCGCCCGGAGCATGTCAGCTTCGCGGCGGTCTACCTGCTCACGTTCCTCGCCGGCGCGTGGCTCCGCCATCGCGTGAAGAGGGAGCGTGCCCGGGCTGGCGAGGCGCTCTTCACGGTGCTGAACGCCGGGGCGTTCTTCGCCATCGGGTGTTGGGACCTGGGCCGGATCAGTGCCCCCGTGGACGGCCAGGGCGCCCTGGCTCTCGCCCTGTCGGTGGTCTACCTGGTGGTGGGGGTGGCCGCCACCGTCCGCCGACCCGAGGCCGGCGCCTTCGGCCCGGTGCTGCTGGCCGTGGCGGGTGCTGCCTTCTCGGGAGCCGTCGGGCTGCTGATCGAGGGCTACGGGGTCAGCGTCCTGTGGGCCTTCGAGGCTGTCATCGTGATGGTGGTGGGCCTCTACTTCCGCAACCTCCTGCTGCGTCTGGAGGCCTGGGCCATCCTCGCCCTCGCCCTCGGTCGCGCGCTGGCCGTTGACAGCCACGTGGAGCCAGCGACGTATCGCTTGCTCGCCAACAGCGCCACCCTGTCTCTGCTGGCTGTGGTTGCCGCGCTCTGCGCGGTGACGTGTGCTTACGCGCGGCTCGACCGCGCCGCCCCGGCGGGCCAGCGCTTCGTGCTCTCCGCGGTGCCTGTGCTCGCGAGCGCGCTCCTCTGGCAGGTCCTCACGATGGAGGCGTGGCGCTATGTGGGGTGGGAGCTACGCGCCGGCGCAGATGCCCAGGGGTATGCCGTTTCGGCCGTCTGGACCGCCTACGGCGCGGTCCTGGTGGCCCTGGGGCTTCTCTTCAACCACTCGGCGTCGAGGTGGACGGCACTCACGCTGTTCGGCCTGACAATCCTGAAGGTGTCAATCTTCGACCTCGCCTGGCTGCCCCTGCCCTACCGAATCCTGGCCTTCCTGGGGCTGGGCGTCGTGCTGCTGGCCGTGTCCTTCGCCTATCAGCGCCTCGCCCGCCCGCAGGCCAGGCCGGGCAGCCCGGCCGGTGATGCCCCTCAGGCCTGAAACACCATCCCGAACTCGGGGACGAAGCCGTGCAGATAGTCCGAGGAGGTGCTGAGCTCCTCGAGCAGCTCCGTCTCGTTCTTCGTCGACCCTGGGATGATCTCCGCGACCAGCCAGCAGCGGTCCGCCGGCGCCACGGACTCGCTGATCGACGACTCCTCCGCCGCCTCGTGCGACTCTACCAGCGCGTCGAGCACCCTCCCGATGTCGATGTGCCCGCGCCGGTTGTACTCCTCGGTGAAGGGCCAATGGTGGCTGGCGTCGGGCGTCGTCTGCTGCAGGTGGATGACCTCGGCGAAGGCCCCGAAGCGTCGAATCCATGCCAGGTAGTCGAGATCGGGCCCGCTCAGACCGTAGTGCATTCCCGCCTGGTGTCCCACGTCGAGCGTGAGGTAAAGGGGCACGCCCGCCTCGTTCCCTCGGTTGGCTTCGACGAGGAACCTCTCCGCCTGTGCGAGCGTCCAGGGCACCTCGGACGGGATGTACATCTGCTCCTGATAGAGCGCGTGCATGCCCTTCGCGCGAGCGACCACAGCCAGCTCGCGGAACGTCTCGACCAGCCGCACCCACGCCTCCTCGTGGCGTGCCTCGTCGCTCATGACCTCAACGCTGAACGCGTCCCAATGGCCGCCGAGGCAGTCGGTCCCCATGGCGAGGGCGAGGTCCATCGCCTGCTCGATCCACTCGCGCATCCTCTTCCGGGGCGAGGGATGGGAGTGCGAGAGCCCGTGGAAGCGGTGAGTGGCCACGCCCGTGTAGACATCGGTGATCCGCACGCCGTACTTCTCGGAGGCCGCCTTCACCTCCCTTGCCGTCTGTAGCTGAAACTCGCGGTCGCCGGAGAAGAACGGGTCGATCACGTCGCCGCAGAACGAGTGGTTGCGGAACCCGATCTCCCGGGTCAGCCGCATCCAGTTGTCCGGCTCCTCCCACCGCCGCGTGAGGAAGGCGCCGTTGATCCCCAGCTCCACCGAAACGGATCGTCCCATCACAAGACTCCTCGCACCATGCAGGGGCGCGCCCCTGGCGTCACCGCTCCTGGTGCCCGACGAAGCCGCGATCCATGCCGGGCAACCGGTAGGTGTGCCACTTCGCGTGGCCGTCGGCAAAGGCAATGACGCCACCACCTCCATGCCGGAGGACGAACTCCCCGTTCGGGCGCGCGTCCCAGAGCATGGGCCGCCTGTCCGGACTGGCGACCTTGGCTAGGTCCGCGCCCGAGAGACTGGCCGACAGGGCGTACGGGCCGCCCCCGTGCCTCCACCGACGCCCATCGTCGCCGGGGCAGGTCAACAGGTCGTTGCCCTGTGCGTAAGACGCAATGGCCTTGGACCACCGGTCGGCAGGCGGCAGGTGGTCGCCGTTATCTACACAGTACGTGGTCAGGGCAAGTGCCAGCCGTTTCTGGTTCTGCGTACACCGCGCCAGACGCCCCTTCTCGCGGGGCGGCCTGTACGGCCAGAGGATTGCCGCAAGCCCGGCCACAATGGCCACCACCACCAGCAGTTCCATCAGCGTGAACCGGGCTCCAGGCTGCTCCTTCCGAGAGGCAAGTGTGGGGCCTCGAGCCACGGCTTCCTCCCGCTCCCCGTAGTCACGCCGGCGGTCCGAGAATCGGGATGGCTCCTGAGACCGCCTCACCGGGGCCCCGGAACCCGGAACCGCCTCCGGCCGTCGACCCGAGACCTGGAACCTGAAGCCTGAAACGTCGTCGCCGCTACCCCATCCCCTGCCCGCCCGTGACGTTGATCGCCTGCCCGGTCATGTAGGACGACTCCTCCGAGCACAGGAAGACCATCACGTTGCCAACGTCGTCGTAGGTACAGCCGCGCTTCATGGGCACCTGGTCGACGTACCTCTGGCGCACCTCGGCCTCGGTGATCCCCCAGCGCTCGGCGTACTGCCTGTAGAGCGAATCCACCCAGAGTGGCGAGTCGAGCAGGTTGCCGGGGCAGATCGAGTGGACACGGATGCCCATCTCCGCGTACTCGAGCGCCAGCGACTGGGTGAGACCGATCCCACCGAACTTGCTGGCCGCATAGGCCGAGTTCTTGAAGCTACCCTTCTTGCCCGACTTGGAGTTGATCTGGATGATGACCCCCGACCGCTGCTTCTCCATCACCCGCAGGGCGGCCTGAGCGGAGATGAAGTACCCGACCAGGTTCACGTCGATGACCTTGCGCCACCTGGCCGGGTCGAACTCGACCGTGTCCCCCGAGATGAGGATGCCCGCATTGCAGACCAGGATGTCGAGCTTGCCGAAGGCGTCTACCGCGGCCTGAACGGTACGCGCCATGTCCTCGGGGCTGGTCACATCGGCCTGAGAGGCGATGGCGGGGTGACCCGTCTGCTCGCGAATCCCCTTCGCGATCTCCGCCGCTCCCGGGCCGTTGATGTCACACACGCACACCGAGCATCCCTCGCGCGCCAGCCTCATGGCCAGGGCCTCACCCAAGCCCTGGGACGCGCCGGTGATGAGCGCTGCTTTCCCTTCCAGCCTTCCCTTGCAGCGACCCATGAGCCTCACCTCTTGCCGTTCCCTTCGCTCGTGCCGTCCCTCGTGTCTTCGTGTCTTCGTGGTTCAAGCCGTACGTTCCCCCACACGGCCCAGTCGCAGTTGTTCGACCCCACGCTGTCGGTGACCAGGCTGAAGAGCACCGGCTTCCCCGCCCACGGGCTGAGGTCGACCGATCCGGCCTTCCAGCCGTCCGAGTAGGGCATCGGCAGGGCCCATTGCGGCTGCCCGTTCACCTGCACCTCGAAGGATACCGGCTCCCCGCCCTTCCTCAGTTGCGCGCGGAACGCTAACTGCAGCGGCTCCTGGGGAAGCTGCAGACACCAGTCGAGCGCTGTCCGCCCGAAGGCCGGCGGGTGCCCGCTGATGGTCAGCCACGTTTCGCCGTCCACCTTCTCCTGACCGACGGTGCCGCTTCCGTAGATGGGCCCCTCGACGAGCAGCTCACCCGACGTGCTCCCGGTGATGAAGGGCAGCTTGCCGAGGTCGACGCCCGCGGCTACGGGCGTCGCGTCGTACAGAAGACCGAACGGTTGCGGGCGCGGAAGCTCAAGCTCGACGATGGCGCCGTCCTCGGCCGGCGTCGCGCCCAGGAGCTTGCCGGGCTGGTCGGGATCGCCCAAACAGGCAGCTCCCTTGCCTCCGTTCGGCGAGAAGATGTGGACGCGGATCGGGCGGCCCCCGTCGGCCTCGCCGAGGTTGACGACGCGCGGCTGCCCCCAGACGGCCCAGTCCCAACCGCAGTCGTTCCTCGGGCCGGGACCGGTCGTGAAGCGGAGGATGATGGACTTGCCGCTGTAGGGGGTGAGGTCCGCCTCCCGCCACGCCCACGACCCGCGCACCTGATGCTCGCCGAAGACCTCCTGCCCATCCGCCGAGACAGCGAAGGTCGCCCCATCGCTCAACGGCTTCTGCTTGTCGGTCGCCGCCTCGGCAGGGCTCGTGAGGTCCGCGAGGCCAATGGCGAAGCGGAGTATGGTGCGCCCCGCCTCGGGCACCTTGACCGGGAACTCGCCATACGCCTCGCCGCCCAGGGCCACCCCCTGCCAGGGCGGATGGGCTGTGATGCCCGGCAGCGACACCCCACCGCATGCCCTCTCACCGGCGGCGAAGCTCGCCCCGGCGCTCAGCGGCTCCTGGCGGTCCTTCAGCAGAATGCCTGCCGCCGCCGAAGGCGCGAGCTCCACCAGGTCAGCGACCAGCGCCGTCTGTCCCGCGATGCGGAACAACGCGCGCCGCTTCCCATCCCTGACCTCCTCGAGCACTATCGGTTGGCTGGCGGAGATGAGGTGCAGGGCCTTCGGGTTCGGCGGCTGGTCCACGATGGGGTACCGCCGCTCGGGGTTCAGGCCGAAGAGGTGCGTGCCGTCGAAGGCTCGCCAGTCCGCCACGTACCCCGGCCCGTCGTACGTGTTCAGGCGACTGAGCAGCAGCCACGCCGCGTTGGTGGGTCTGGCCCGCGACGCGAGGCGACGACCGGGCGGGTTGTCGAACATGGCGGCGATCTTGCCATCCTGCTCGCGCCAGGTGAACAGCTCTTCGGGCCAGCGCACCACCTCTGGGGCAGGCGTCAGCCGGTGCTCCTGGAAGTACCGCGCTTCCCTCAGCACGAAGGCCGTGCCAACGTTCGCCGGGTCCAGAGCGCCGTCGAGACTGAGCGTCGGCCACGCTCCGAGCTTGTCGAAGAAGTCGTGGTGGCCGAGGAAGGCGGGGAACGAGGTCGCCTGCGAGGGCAGCCCGAGGTGCCCATACAGGCCGCAGTACGGTGAGAAGATGAGGCTGCGGATGGGGTGCAGCCTGACGCCCGGCGTGGGGTTCACCCAGAACGGCTCGCCGAGCTGCGCGAAGGAGCAGTCGAGCAGCGCCTCATTCAGCCCCTCCGTGCTCAACGCGACCTCAGGCAGAGCGGCCTGCAGCTCCCTCAGGTAGACCTCAGCGCCTCGCGCGCATGTCATCCCGCCCAGGTCGCCCTCGTGCGTGGAGACGATGACCGGGAAGTCGAGGTGCAGCGCATCGAAGCGCACCCTCTCCCACGCCCGGCGGAAGTGGTCGATGAGGAACCGTCTGACCTCAACCGAGGCCGGGTTCAGACAGTAGATGCGCCCCGGGTTGTCCGCTTTGTCGAGCCACCACCCGACGGGGCTGCCGCTGGTGCGGTCCTGCTGCAGGTACTTGTCGACCTGTGACAGCTCGGGGCTTTCGGGGCTGATGCCTACCAGGTTCCCGTGGGGCATGACGCGGAAGCCCAGGGCCTGCGCCGCGCGGCACCACTCGATGAACCCGTCGCACGGTTCGTAGTTCGGGTACTGCACATCATACGGGAACCTGCGCCAACCGGGCACGTAGAGGAGCGTCTGCTTCGGGTCGACTTGCTCCGCCAGAGCCCGCAGGTCCTCCACCGTCACGTCGTTCGACACCCGCACGACGAGTCGGATGTCGCGGATCCACCCCGGCTTACGGTTCGCGATGGGTGTTAGCCCAAGCTCGCCCGCCATGGCGGCGCGGTAAGCGAGAGCGGCGACCCTCCAGTCGCCCCTGAACGCCTGGATGTGCCACACCGCCGAGAGGACTCGGTGAGCCTGGGTGAACGGCTCTCGCGTCTCGGTACCGAAGCTCAGAGCCAGCTCGTGTCCGTAGCGTCGGATATCGACGCTCTTGAACTGCGCCTCGGGGTCCTCGGCCCAGACGTAGAAGCCACCCTTCTCGCCCTGCAGCACGATGAGCGGCGCCTGCCAACTGGCCGGCCATGAGTAGCGCTGTGACCCCGGCCCGCGCAAGCCATCGATGGTGAGCCCGCCCATCGCAGGCACGACGATCTGGGTGCGGGCGGCGTCAATGCCGGCAATGCCCCATACGGCCTCGAGGAGCTCCGGCGCGTCGCGGTGCGCCGACTGCCGAAGCGTCAGGCCGCCATCCGCCTCGATCCCCAGCGCGAGTTCCGTCTGCGCCGTCGGATCGCCCGCCAGGCCCTTCAGCGAGACCGTGACGGCGCCGTTCGCGCGACGGCAGGTCACCTGAGTGGCCTGGTCGCCGGAGCTGAAGCCCTTGGTATCCCGAAGCGCAGGCGCCGCAGTCGACTCTGGGTGGGGCACGAAGAGGCTGTCGCCACCCGTGCGGTTCTCGATCGCCACGAGCGTGCCGTCGCGGAAGGTAGCGCGCATGGTTGTGGTGGCGGCAGTGACCGTGCGGTCATGGATAACCACGTCGGCCTGTGCCACGGCCACCGCTGTTCCCAGCACGGCGAGCAGGCTGATCCCGAGCGTTTGCACCGGCTCTGCCCCTCTCAGTGTCGCTCGATGAAGACGGCGAACTCGTCTCCGATTTCTGCGGGCTTCGTCCAGAGCTGATCGCCGCCTGACACGGCAACACGGCCCTGGGTGACACTCCGCCCGCTCGCGCAGTCGAACCACCGGAATCCGTAGATGCCCGGCGTCATGGCCCTCAACCCAATGCTCCGTGTCGGCTCCGAGGTGTAGGCGATGTAAGCCCGCCCCGGACAGGCCAGCACGTATCGGGTGCCACCGTACGCGAGTTCGTCGTGAGGCGCCATTGCGCTCAGGTTGGTCGACTCCATGAACCGCACGAGTCGGCCGCAGTCCTGAAGGCCAGCCAAGGGAGTCCCCGCGACATCCATCCCCAGGATCATCACGTAAGCCCCGCCCATCGCGCACGCCCAGCTCTTCCGTCGGGCCGGAGCCCCAGCCCCCCAGTCTGCCGCCTCCGCCAAGGTCAGGTTGCGGCGGCCCCCGGCCCTGCGCCAGGCCTCCACGACGCCCTCGTGCAGCGCCTGGGCGGTGGGTACGTTGTATTGGATGGCGAACTGGTCGATGTTGGGGTCGTCCGCGAACTCGGAGAAGTCGAGCCCCGAGAGCTTGTGAACGGCGATCGGGTGGCGGTTGCCATCGGCCGCGCGAATCTCGGCGGCGATGCGACGGACGCGAGCGGCGCTCAGCGCCTCCTGGTACTCCTCGGCGACGCACCAGATCAGATTGCGGTGGTGCTGGAAGCGACCGACGATAGCACGGATGAAGCCCTGTTCAACGGGGCCCACGTCGTCGCCAGTGTGCCACACGCAGGCGCTGTCGTCGTAGAGGATGAGGAAGATGACAATGCCGTGGGGGTCCAGCTCGCGGAACCACGTCTCCCACTGGTCGAGCACGCGGGCGTTCACGCCCTTCGCCGGGTCGTGATCCACGAACGGGTTCTGCGTGGCATCGCCGTCGCCGCCGTGTGACCTCACCGCGATCATGTAGAGGCAGTTGGCCCCAGTACGGGCGAGCCTCCGGATGAGTGCGAGTTGGTCGCCCGACCGGGTGCCGTCAGGGCGCAGGCTGCCCCGGTAGAGGAAGCCCTCCGGGTCACCCGGGCCACACATGAAGAACGGCCCGCCGCCCTGTCGTCGGAGCCACTGGGGATGCTCCGGATCGACGACGATCTGGCCCTTGGCCGGGTGGTGCGGTCGGGCCTCTGCGGGACTGACGGCGGCAACGAGCAGGCGGAGGGCCTCGTTCTCGCGTTCGCGGCTGTCAATGCCGGCGTCGTTCCAGCTCATGACAATGTCAAGGGACGGCATCACCACCATCGCACGCAGGCCCCCGTGGCCGAAGGCCCCATAGGCATCCTGGGGCGCATCGGGCCAGTGCCGCCCTCCCTCGCGGTCGATGCCGTTGGTCCACCACAGGAAGCTGTAGCTCCCCAGGTGATCCGTCTGGTTGTCGGGGATGTTCAGGGAACCCATGGACCGCTGCCCGGCGATCATCTCGGCCGCCTCGCCGGCGGTCCGTGGGATGGTGTTCGGCAAAGGTCGTGTGACTGCCTCGAGCGCGTGCTGCTCGTCCAGGAGTTGCTTCCCCCGCCACGCCCCCCGGCGCAGGTAGAGCAGGCCGAAGCGGGCGAAGTCGCGCGGCGATACGGCGAGTCGACCGGGCCGGTCGCCCGTCCCGAACGCCATGAAAGTGGGATTGTCCTCGCACTGGAGCAGGTCGGTGAGTCGGGGGTGCAGCACCTCCTCGTCCACCCGCTCCCACGTCGACCGGTAGACCTGCAGGAAGAGCGTATCGAAGAACAGGGCCATCTGCCAGTCATTGTAGTCGAAGGCCGTGCCGGGCGCCTCGCGCACACCGTAGGACGACGTCTGGCTGGCCATGCACCGCCACGTGATCCCACGATCCTTGAACCCCAGCCCTGCGTTCAGGCCGTTGAGCCTCGGCTCGAACCTCGCCACCGGATCGTCAAGGCTGCCGATCCGGCCTTCCTCGACCGCCTTCAGGAGGAAGTGGCCGAACCAGGGCTTGGCGGCTGAGGCGGCATCGCCCCGGAGAGTGGCGTCGCCCCACGAGTAGATCATGTAGCCGTGGCGAGTCACGCAGCCCCGCCCGCCGACGTACTGCGCGAAGGCATCAAGCCCGGCCGCGCTCAGGCCGACCTGGGTAGGCGCGCGGACTTCCCAGGCGACACCGGGGTACACGGGCCCCCGCTCACCCGGGGCAGCCACCAGGAGCGCGCCAGCCAGCAGACCATGCACCGCGCTACCCCTTCCTCAGCTCCAGCTTGATGTTGTCCAGGTAGAACACCTTGCGATCGGTCGAGTTGCTGACGAAGCCGAGCCACTCGAGCCGCTTGAAGTTCGCGTCGCAGGGCAGCTTCTCCAACCGCACCGCTGGCTGGCCCGGCGCCGTGACGGTGAGGTCGTATGTGGCGGTGCTCGCCTTGCCGAGGCCGCAGACGATGTCGAAGTGCACCCACTCGTTCACCGGGAAGGTCATCACCGGCTGGCGGCTCGCCGTCATGGCGCCGCTGGCGTCAATGCCGACACTCGGGCCAACGCGGTAGGGATTCGCGGCATCCCGCCACTCGTTCCACACTTGCGCGCCCGGCTCGATCCGTAGGTCGTACTGCAGCCGCGCGAGGCCCTCGATCAGGTAGGGCGAGTACCAGAGGTGCGGATTCCACGGCTGGTCGAGGCCGGGCGCGTCGGCGAACTTGAGGCTGCGCTTGCCCGTCGCCGCGATCTCATCGGTCACGCGGATGGTGGCCGCATCGGTCTCGCCATAGGTGGTGCAGCCTGCCGCCGCGGCGCCGACCGGCGTCTTCTCGAAGCCGTCGTCGATCAACTGCGGTTCGGGCACGGGCACCTTGCCGAAGTCGATGGGCGCCCTCTTGATGCGCTTCGGCAGGTCAACCCACTCCTTTGGCCCAGTGAGCCCGGCAGTGGTGATGTCGATCGGCACGAAGCCGATCTTCAGGGCGGGAGAGTCGGGCTTCAGCCGGAAGTCCGCCCGCTTGGGGTCCACGAATCCGGGGTCGGCCACGATCGAGTGGACATCGAACCCGAGCTTCTGCCAGTCATCGAGGGTGAGATCGTTGACGAACTGAAGCGGCTCCCCGCGCGTGTCCCAGTAGCAGTTGTTGTCGGCAGTCCAGTTCCGGTGCGGCCCGCCGGAGGCCCAGACGCGGCCCGAGTCGAAGTACACGATGTTGCGCTCGAAGTTGAACGCGATGTGCTCCTCGTCGCGGCCGCGCACCACCTGCTGGTCGCGAGCGAAGGCGAAGATGTTGTTGCGGCAGAGGTTGTCCTTGCCGTAGTGCAGCGTGAAGCCGCCGCTGATCGTGTGGTACACGACGTTGTTCTCGATGAGAATCTGGGAGCTGCCCTCATCGGGGTAGATGCCCCCCGCGCCATAGCCCTTCGGGTAGCACCAGACATCGTGGATCAGGTTGTAGCGGAGCTTCGTCCCCGGCGAGGTGCCGAGGGTGTAGATGGCGCCCATGTCGCTCAGGACCGCGCGCCCGATGTGGTGCAGGTGGTTGTACTCGATGAGGTTGCGGTGCGCCTTGGTCGGGCCGTAGCCCCAGGTCCACCCGCACGAGATGGCGGTGTAGTTCGTATCGCAGATCTCGTTGTGGGCGATCGTGTTGTCGCTGCTCTGGCCGATCCACACGCCGATGGCGCCCGGGTACACGATGCCGATGTCGTGGATGAAGTTATTCGAGACCTCGTTGCCTCTCGTCTCAACCTGTTCGTTCGGCGGGATGCCCCCGTCGCCAATCTTCACCCCGCCCGCGCCCACATCGGTGATCTCGTTCTGCACGAGGCGGTTGTCCTGGCACCCCCAGTGCAGCCAGATCGCGTAGGTGCCAAGGTGCGCGAGGCTGCACCGCTCGATGGCGCAGTGGCGGGCGCCGTTGGCCTCGATCACGGCCGGCACGCTGACGGCAGCCTGCCAGTCGCAGTGACCCTCAGGTTCGAGGGTGTAGTCCGTGCACCAGAAGCTCAGCCCCTCGAAGCGGACGTGCTCCACGTAAAGCCCCACGCTAGGGTCCCCGTTGACCCGCACGAGCTGGCCGATCCTCGGGGCGACGATGGTGCACTCGTTCGGGTCCTCGCCCGGCAGGGGGCGGTAGTGGACAATCCCCTGCCCGCGGTCGAGCCACCACTCGCCCGGAGCGTCGAGCGCCTTGGGCACGTTCTCGATGTAGTACCTCTGGTCGGCCCAGAACGGCCAGTGCATCTCCCCGGCCAGCACGATGGTCTCATTGGCTGCGTCGACGGCCGAGATGGGGAAGATGCCCGTCTCCCAATGGAAGAAGATGACGGCATCCCCTCCCTCGAGGTTCGTGGACTGCTTCAGGTCATCCGGCTTGAAGCGGAAGGCCTGCTTGCTGGGGTCGATCTTGTTGCCTGTCCTTGGGTCCTCTGCCACGCCACCCTGTCCGGCCATGGTGTAGTAGCCTGTGTTGGGGCTGCGGGCCAGCGTGCGCCGCTGCTCGTTCACGAAGAGCTGCCTCAGCGGCCACTGGCCACCCTTCGCGCCGGGGAGTTCCGCCGTCCAGACGCCGTTCGGCTGCTTCTGCCAGTGGTCGACTGCGACCCCACCCGAGATGATCGCCCTCTTGCCGGGATAGGCGGCGTAGGTGATCGGGCACGCCTCGGTGCCCGAGTCCTGGGGCTCAAGCACGAACGGTTCGGTGAGCCGATACACGCCCGACTCCAGGAGCACGTGCACTGGCGCGGTGAACGTGCCGCCGGCCTTCAGCTTGCGGACTGCGTCCCGGGCGCCAGTCAGGCTGCGCAGCGGGCCGTCGGTCTTGGTGGCGTTCGCTTTCTCCAGCTCTCCCGACCAGGAGTCGTTCCCATCGGGAGCGACGAAGAGGGTGATCTCGGCGCCCCAACCAACAGCGCAGGCGACAAGCAGCAGAAGCACGGCGGGAAGGTAGTGCCGGTAGTACCGCATGGCCCTGGACCTCCTGTATGAGCACGGTCGTGGCCCCCTTTCCCCGATCAGTGCAACCGGACCTTGCTCGATAGGGGAGTGGCGCCGTTGCGGCGAACACCGCAGTGCCCGAACGACCCCGGAAGGCGGTGAGCCATGCGAACCCTCAACCGCGCGGTTGTCCTGGTAGCCTTGACCTGTGGCGTGGTCCTCAGCCGGCCCTACGTCGAGGGCTTGGCCCTTGGTCCGTGGGAGGTGCGGGACGGCGTCTACCGTGCTGCGGCGCCGAGCCGCGTGCTGTACTACTTGACCGACCAGCCGCGGATCGCCGGCGAGGGCACGGTCGAAGCGACGGTCACGGTCGCACGACGGACGGTCAACGGGGGCTGGGGCGCCGCCGCTCTGCTCATCAGCACCGACCCTCAGAGCTTCTGGACGCTCACGCTCGTAGAAGGTCCGGACGGTGTGCGTTACACCGAGCTCATCGAGCTCTACAACGGGATCCACCAAGCCCAGACCGCCGGCCCCACCCGGCTGGCGCTCGTTGAGGGCGCCTACGGCGGCACCTGGGAGTACGGCCGCTCGTACCGTCTGCGTCTCTCGCTGACGCGGGATCGGATCGTCGGTGAGGTCGCCGAGGTGGGGAAGGCGGCGCCGCTCGCCCGCCACGGGTGGCTTCTCTCGGGCAGCCTGGCGCTGCGGAGCGGCTGGGCTGCGCTGCGCGAGGAACAGTGCGAGGCGGAGTTCCGGGACGTGGCGGTGTCGGCGCCGCAGTCCGTAGCGCCCGGGGCCTCGGCCAGGTCCTACTCTCAGGGCCGGAACGGTTCCGTCGGCCTTTACCTGGGGGAGGACTTGCCGGGCGCGGAGCGCCCGCCCGAGCTTGGCGGGCTGACCTCCCGGCTTGAGGGCGCCGGCTTCGGTGTCGCGAGGCTGTCATCGGCGGAGCTGTCGGCTCCCGGCGCGCTGAGCTACCCAGGCCTGCGCTACCTGGTCGCCGACCTTCGTCGGATGCCCGCCGTGGCGCTCGGCCCCCTTCTACAGTGGATACAAGAGGGCGGCGTTCTGGTCAGTGTCGCGGCCCCCGCCCTCGGCGGGTTCCTGTGGCGCTCCGGCGGAACGTGGCTGACGTGGGACGAGCACTCCCAGCATGGCCTCGAGGCTCTGGGGAATGACGGCCGCGAGATCGTGCGCTGGTCGACAGAGGAGACCGGCCGCTGGACGCAGGTGGCATCGTCGCCGGCGGCGGGCCCCCCCGTCCTCTCGGTGCGCGAGGGCTCGGCGCCGAACGGCCAGCCAGGGCTCGAGGTCGTCCTGCCGCACTTCACTGCCGGCTGGTGGGCCGTCGGCCGGCAGTTCGAGCGTCCGCCCGCCGCTGAGGGCGAGAGGTTGACCTGCTTCTGGGCCAAGGGTGATGCGAAGACCCCGGAGCTGAGCGTGGAGTGGACCGAGGAGGACAACTCACGCTGGATCGCGGTCATCAGCCTCGAGGCGAGCTGGCGCTACTACGTCCTGCCCCCGCAGGCGTTCACCTACTGGCCTGACAACCCGTCCAAGGGGCGTGGCGGGCCAGGCGATCAACTGCACCTCGAACACGCCATCGCTCTGCACTTCGGGATCTCAGGCAGCCACACGCCCTCCGTACTCGCGGCCGATGCGCGCGAAAACCGGGTCGCCCTCTCGCCCATCGGCCTGGCCAAAGCCAGCCCCCAGGCCCTGTCCGACCTCGCGCCGGTCACGCGCCCAGAGATCGAAGCCCTCTCCCCGGGCTACAAGCTCCACGAGATCAAGGACGCGGCCGGGTGGGAGCCAACCGACCTGGGGAGACTGTGGGGCCTGCCGGGCAAGCTTCCCGCCCCCTCCGCGCTCGGGGCCGTCGAGCGGCCGGGCGGCGAGGGCTTCGACCGCGGGCGCTGGTGGCGCTGGGTTCCCCTCGTCCACGCTCGGGATGCCGCGGGGCGGAACCTCGGGGCGCCCATGTCACTCCTCCTCAGCGAGATGCTGCCCATGCCTCGCTCTGCCTGGGTGAACCTGGGCCTGCGCTCATCCGCCGACCTCGCGCAGGCGGGAATCCAGGAGGCGGTGGTCGCGGCCATCCGCCGCCTCGCGAGCGGCCCCGTCCTCTTCGAGGCCGGCGCGACTCACTTCCTCCTCCGCCCCGAGGAGACGGTCGCCGCTGGCGCTCGGATCGTCAACCTCAGTTCGACCGAGCAGGCGGCCGACGTGCGGTTCTCGGTCACCCGCCTCGACACCGGCAGACCCATCGCCGAAACGGCCTCCACGACGACCACCCCTCCCCGCGGGCTATCCGTCGTGCGCACCACCCTGAAGCCCCTGGCGGAGGGGGACTACCACCTCACTGTCGAACTGCGGCAGGCGGGCCAGGGTATCGACCGGATCACCCAGCCCCTCACCGTCAAGCCGCGGTTGGCTACGCCGCCTCCGGCCGCCGAGGTGGTCCGGCGAGATGGTGGCCGCCTACTGCTCGACGGCAGGCCCTGGCACCCCGTTGGCTGCAACTACTGGCCGCACACCCTCGGCGGCGTGCCGGGCGGCGCGTACTGGCTCGGTTGGCTCGACCCCCTGCTCTACGACCCGAAGGTGGCCGAGGCCGATCTCGGCCAGATGGAGCGCTGGGGATTCCGCGCCATCGCCGGCGTCGGCGCCGACGTTGGCTGGGCGCCAAGTGACGACAACCCCACCGTGCGCAATCTGCAGGACTTCCTCTGGCGGTGCCAGCGTCACCACATCAAGGTCATCTTCTTCTGCCGGGGCCTCGACCCGCGCGGGCGCGACGACGAAGTGGCCCGCGCGCTCATCCGCGCAGTACGCTACCACCCTGCCTTAGCCGGATACGACATCGCCTGGGAGCCCGGGTACTGGGGGGCTCGGGGGCAGTATGCGGCCCAGTGGCGCGCGTGGCTGACCGAGCAGTACGGCAGCGTGGAGGCGGCAGAGAAGGCCCTCGCGTACGAGTTGCCGCGAACGGAGAAGGGGGAGGTCGAAGTCCCGCCCGATGTATGGTTCGAGAAGAACGGCCCGTGGGATGCGGCCGCGGCCGCCTACCGGGCCTTCTGGAGCCGTCAGCTCGGCGCGGAGTACCGCCGCTCGGCGGCGATCGTGCGCAGCCTCGACCCACTGCACCTGGTCGGCTTCCGGGGCAGCAACGTGACCTCTCCGCTCAACTTCAAGCCCGTGGAGCAGCCGGGCGTGCTGCACTTCATGGACTGGGCCGGCCCCGAGGGCTATGACGTGCCCGCCTACGGCCGGCTGACCGACTGGCCCTCGGTGTCGAACCGCGGCCTGTGTACGCGCCTGCTCAGCTTCCTCTCCGGGCGGAAGCCGGTGGTGTGGATGGAGTTCGGGATGCCTGTGTACCCGAATGGCACCACCTGGCGCGACGAGATGATCCGGATCACGCCCGAACGCTACGCCTACCAAGCCGAGGAGGGCCGGCGCTGGTGGCAGATGCAGGTCAGCTCCGGCGCCTGGGGGAGCTTCGTCTGGTGGTATCCCGGCGGCTTCCGCGTGGGGGAGAACAGCGACTGCGGCCTGGTCGACCCGAACAACGTGCCGCGCCCGATCGCCGATACGGCCAGGAGCTTCATGCCCCGCTTCGCGGCGAGTGAGAGCTACGCCCCCAACTCTTGGCTCGAGCTCAAGCCCGAGGCGAACCCGGGCGGCTGGGTCGGCGAGTACGTCCGTCTGCGGGACGAGTACGCGCGCCTGGTCGAGCAGGGCCGGCGGGTCGACGTGCGCACCGCAGGGGTAGCGATGAGCTCGGCCGACTGCCCCCTCATTGACCCCGCCGGGCGCCCCTGGCCGGGTATGGGTCCGCTGCGCTACCTCGACGCGATGTTTGAGCGAGTGCGGCTGCGGGCGGGGGATGGCCCGTGGCAGGAGGTCGAGCTGCCGACAGCGCCCGGCGCAGCTGCCGAAGTCCGGCTGCCGCCCGGCCAGCCTGTAGACGTTGAGGCCTGGGCCGGCAACCTCGCCGAGGCCGAATGGCTGCCGGACGGCTCCGCCGGCGCCGCCCAGCTCAGCATCACCGGCGATGCGAAGGGATCGGCAGCTCTGGACCAGGCGGCACCATTCCAGGGCAGCGGGCACTTCGCTGCCATCCGCATCACCGATCGCTTGGCCGGCGCGCTCAAGCTGCGATTCCAGGTGGAGGCGGCGAATCGCGCCGCCTTCGGAGAGGTCCTGCCGCTCACGGTCGCGCCCACGCAGTAGCCGCTGCGCGCAGCGACAGCGCGCGCCGCCCGGAAGGAGACCCCACCCGTGTACTGGACCATCGCCGCTCTCATCACCGTGCTCGTCATCGCCAATGCCTGCGCCGGCCAGGAAGTGGCCCTCACCCACTGGTGGGCCGACGCTGCCTTCCTGGGGCAGGATGCCCCGCCGCCCATCGCGGGCCCCGGTCTCGAGATCGTGCGCCAGGCCCACGGCACCTTCCGGTTGAACCGCTCGGTGTGGGATGCGCCCCTCCGGATCGGCGGCCGCGAGTACCCGCACGGCCTGGGCACCCATGCGACCAGTGAGATTCGGGCGTGCCTGCCCGGCAGGGGACGGCGGTTCATGGCCGAGGTGGGCGTGGATGACAACCCGAACACGCGCTCCGGCTCGCCCAGCGTGGTCTTTGCGGTCGAGGCGGGGGGGAAGGAGGAGTTCCGGTCGCCGGTGCTTCGCGTGGCCGACGGGGCGATGAACGTTGGCGTCGCGCTCGGCGGGGCTGAGTCGTTCACGCTGCGCGTCCTGGACGGCGGCGATGGCGAGTCGTGGGACCAGGCGGACTGGGCGGCCGCGCGCGTGGAGCTCGAAGACGGCCGCACGCTCCACCTCGACGAGCTGCCCGTCCTCCGTGGCCCGACCGAGCCGGTTGTCCGGCTGCCGTTCTCCTTCCTGTACGGCGGTCGTCCGTCAGGCGACCTCCTGCCGCTGTGGGAACGCACCATCACCCGAGAGGAGGGTGGCTTGGTCCACCGCGTCTCGTTCCGGGACCCCGAGACCGGGCTGAGGGTGACCGCCACCGTCCGGCGCTTCGCGGAGTTCCCCGCCCTCGACTGGGTGCTCGAGTTCGCCAACGAGGGCCCGTCGGATACGCCGGAACTGGAGCGGGTACTCCCGCTCGACCTGCAGTTCGCCGCCCCTCCGGGTGAGCTGATGCGGCTGCAGTACGCGCGGGGCAGCAGTTGCGAGATCACCGACTTCATGCCCCTGGAGCGGGAGCTGAAGCCGGGCGACCGGGTCGACCTCGCACCCGTGGGCGGGCGCTCATCCAACGGCACGCTGCCGTTCCTCAACGCCGACTGGGGCAATGGTGGGGCGCTGGTGGGAATCGGCTGGTCGGGTCAGTGGGCGGCTGCGATCAGCCGCGTATCCCAGACTGAACTCGGGCTCCAGGCTGGGCAAGAGACCTGCCGTCTGAGGCTGCGCCCCGGGGAGCGCATTCGGACGCCGCGCGTCCTGCTGGTCCTGTGGCGCGGCAGCGACCGCCTGCGGTCGTACCACCTGCTCCGTCGCCTGCTTCTCGGGCACTACTGCCCGCGGATCGAGGGGGAGCTTGTCATCCCGCCCATCGCGTACCCCACCGCAAACAGCATCCTCCGGAGCGGCAAGCCTGCCAACGAGGAGAACCAGCTCGAGATGCTGCGCGCCGGCGCGGACGTGGGTTGCGAGGTCTTCTGGCTCGACGCCTACTGGTTCCCTCAGGGCTTCCCTGGCGGTGTGGGCACATGGGTGCCCCGGCCGGAGGACTTCCCCCGCGGCCTGCGCCCGCTCAGCGACGAGGCGCACCGGCGCGGCATGAGATTCCTCCTCTGGTTTGAGCCTGAACGCGTGGCCCGGGGGAGCCGGATTGCCAGAGAGCACCCCGAGTTCTGCCTGGAGGCCGGGCCGGGCGATCTCCTGTTCAACCTCGGCGACCCGGAAGCCCGGCGGTTCATGACGGACCTGCTGTCCAACGCCATCGAGGAACATGGCATCGACATCTACCGCGAAGACTTCAACATCGACCCGCTCCCCTTCTGGCAGGCGGCTGACGAGCCGGGCCGGCAGGGCATGACCGAGATTGGCTTCGTCGAGGGGCTCTACGCGATGTGGGATGAGCTCGTCGCGCGACACCCAGGGCTGGCGATCGACAACTGCGCGAGCGGCGGGCGGAGGATCGACCTGGAGACCGTCAGCCGGTCATACGCGCTCTGGCGCAGCGACTTCCAGGATGTGGGCATCCTCACCCAGCCGAGCTACCTCGGCGCCGCCGCCATCGCCAGCCAGGTGCAGACCGTGGGCCTTGGCCTCTACGTGCCCTTCAGCACCAACGCGCTGTACAGCTTCGATCCGTACTCGTTCCGCAGCGCGATGACCGCCGGCGTGGCGTGCTACCTGGACCTGCGCGACCCGCACCTCAACCGCGAGCAGGCCCGCGCCGCGATTGCGGAACTCAAGGAGCTGCGCCGGTATTACCTGGGCGACCTGTACCCGCTGACCCCGGTCACGACCTCACCCACCGATTGGTGCGCGTACCAGTTCGACCGGCCGGACCTCTCCGAGGGCATCGCGCTGTTCTTCCGGCGACACGAAAGCCCGTACCCCGCGCTCGACGTTGAGTTGCGCGGGATCGACCCCGCCGCCCGCTACCGGTGGTCGCTGACCTCGGGCTATGACCGGCCGAGGTGGAGGTCCGGAAGCGGAGCCGAGTTGGCCCGGCAACGCGTGGTGGTTGGGGAGGCGCCGGGCCCCGTCCTGCTCCGGTACCGCGGAAAACCCACTACGGTCCGCCCACCCAAGGAGGAATCCAGCGCTGCCGGGCGGAAGTGAGGTAGAACGCCGGCCCAAGCCCAACGGAGGTAGGGTGCATGGGACGACACGGTTTCACTCTGATCGAGCTACTGGTCGTCATCGCCATCATCGCCATTCTGGCGGCGATCCTGTTCCCCGTGTTCGCGCGGGCGAGGGAGAAGGCCAGGCAGGCAAGCTGCCAGAGCAATGAGAAGCAGCTCACTCTCGGGTTCCTGATGTACGCTCAGGACTACGATGAGCGGCTACCGGGCCAGATCACCTGGACGAACTCGGGCACGGAGTACACCTGGCACTCGAAGATCTTCCCCTACATCAAGAACGTTCCGGTTTATACGTGCCCGAGCGGCCCGGACCAGGGCGCGATGAACGAGCCGGCGGTGGAGCCTCCGGGCGGCGACACCTGGTGGGTGCCGGACGCGCTGAACGGCATCCGTTGCGGGTACGGCTACAACCTGGCGCTGGGTTGGGGCTACGGCCACTACCCGAGCGGTGCCGCTCTTGGCCAGATCCAGTTCCCGGCGGAGACCATGCTCCTGGGCGACAACGCCCATCCCGTCCATGCCTGCTGCGGCGCGGGTGAGCGCACGTGGTTCCCCCGTCGCTGCGGCTACTGCCCTGCGCCGGCCGACTGGCAGGATGAGAAGTACACGGCCCACAGCGGCGGCTCGAACCTCGGCCTTGTGGATGGCCATGTCAAGTGGTACAACTGGCACACCCTGGCGCAGAACCGGATGCAGGGCTTCTAGCGGCGCGACAGCGCCTGTGAGCTCGGTCTGGTGCGGCCCAGCGACGGCCGGCAGCACGCTCCGGCGGGGAGTCTGCCGACCGTCGGTAGGTCGTCGCTTTACGTCCCCCAGAAGCCCCGAACGCGCGCGTTCCCGAGCCACCTCTCCGGGTCCTCGATGATTTGCCGCATCAACGTCGAGTAGTGCTGGTAGCTCGCCAGCGACACATCGGGCGGCACGAGGTGGTCTACCTGGGGGAAGTAGCCGCCCTGTAGGCAGAGCCACGGCGCCTTCGACAGGATCTGGCGCTCTATCTCCTCTCGGCCCCTCGCGAGGGCGCGCTTGTCGATGCCGCCCTGGATGATGAGGCTCCTCCCATACTGCTTCCGCATCGCGACGGGGTCGCAGCCGGCAGCGATCTCAAACGGCCTCAGCCCCGTCACGCCGGCCTCGAGCCACAGCGGGATCAGCACGTCGTTGTTGCCGTCACTGTCGACGATGATGATGTCGACACCATGCTGGTGCAGAAGCTCGGTGACCCGCTTGAGCGGAGGCAGCATGAACTGCCGGTAGGTGCGCGGTGAGCACAGGGGGCCGCTCTTCCCCGCCATGTCCTCCCAGATGAACGCGAAGTCGAAGTCGATGCGCTCAAGGAGCGGTGTAGTGAGCTCCACCGCGAAGTCCGCGATGTGCTCGCAGACCTCGTGGACGAGACGCGGATCATCGTAGAACATGGTCGAGATTCGCTCGACGCCCATCAGGCTGCGGGGCCAGCCGTAGAACGACCCGCACCAGAGGCCCAGCGGGTAGTCGCGGTCGCGGACAGACTCCGCGTACCGTTCCAGGTCCTCGCCTTGCGGGCACCGGCCGGGCACCTTGGCGTCGAGGCGAGGCCTGATGACGCGTTCCCAGTCATCGCGGCTCGCCATCGGGTACTCGATCCACTCGGGCATCGAGCGCCCGGGATCATCCCTGAAGAGGCGGACCGTGTTGCCTTCCTCGTCTCGCACGACAAGATGGTGCTCGGTCTCCTGCAGGACCTTCCTCTCCAAGGGCGGGTGGAGGTGCGGGCCATAGGGGCCCTGCATGGCAATGGGAGCGCACGCCTCGCGGTCAGTACCGAAGTAGTCTGCCAGGTCGGCCTCCTCAAGCAAGCCCTCGGCGCGCCACCGCGCGAGCGTGGCCGGCCATAGCCACGGCTGCAGCAGAAAGGCGCGGTCCACCGGCTCAAAGCGCGCGGTGGCCAGGAAACGCTCGCGCTGCGTCATGTCTGCACTGACTCCTCGGTGTGGCACGCGCGTCCCGCGCGTGAGTGCTATGGGTGGTGATGCATCCGCAAGACGCGGATGCCACGTCATCCTCGCTTCTGCAGCACGCACCCGACCGCCTTCGGCTCCAGCTCAACGGCAAGGAGTGCGAAGCCGTCCTTGACCTGGGGCTGCAGCGGCTTGCCCTCCCAGGCGTTCTGATACGTGGCGCCGGGCACATGCTTCACGCGCAGGCAGGGCGCGTGGATGCTGCGTCCGTTCGCGTTGTAGAGGGTCCAGACCGTCTCGCTCCCGGCGGCGAAGGCGTTGGCGAACACCCCGGGCAGCTCGGTGCTCACCAGCGGCTCGACGTTGTGCGAGGAGAAGGCCTCCCGGTGAGCGCACAGGACCTCGACCGCGCGGCGTTGGAAGGCCATCGCCGCCGCGTCATAGCCGTTGAGATTGGGCTCCCCGATGTCGTAGCTCTCGCCGTTGAAGAAGGGGAACTTGAGCAGCCACCAGTTCCCCGCGCGGGGCGCCACGTAGTAGATGATGTGGAACTGCTTGAACTCGGGGAACGCGAAGCGCGGCAGGTCGATGAAGTGCGGGGCAAGCGGCTCCCGATCTGCGCTCCAGAGAGCCTGGTAGGTGAACGATCCATCGAGGTACTGCCGGCTGACCTCGGCGGGCGGGTACTCGCTGTAGAGCGCGACCTCAGGGCCGACCGCCTCGCGGATGCCCCTCAGCATCTCGACTTCGCCCGCGTACGGAATCTCGTACCCGTTGTGGCCGTGGTCCTTCGCACAGCACAGCCAGCGACCATCCGTTGTGCCGTACTCATCGACGTACATGCCCTTTACACCGGTCTCGCGATGGACGCGGGCGTAGGCCTCGGCGAGATGCTTGCGCCAGCCCTCCATGTAGGGGCACTGGTTGTAAGCGTCGTACTCCTTGATGTAGCTCGGGCTGCCGTCGGCGCGCTTCATCGCCCACTCCTTGGCATGGGCGCCGACGGATTCCCCCTTGTCGCAACTGAGGTACCCATCTTGGTAGAGCCCAACCGCCACGCCGGACTGTTGTGCCTGGGCGATGTTGTTGCGGAAGTAGTCGAGGCCACCGACGGTCTCGTCGTAGTGGTCGTAGTCGCCCCAGTCCCCGTACGTCTTCGATGAGGACCAACCGAACAGGTGCACGTAGTCGCAGAGGCCGAGGTACTTCAGAGAGTTGTCGATGGCGGGCTGGACGGCGCCCCGCTCCTTCGGGTCGGCGAACGCATCGTGATGCGCGTTGCGGGTGACGAAGGCGAACGTACGCTCCCACCACGGCTTGGGTGCCGGCGCCACGAACCACGTCTTCAGCCAGTCGCGGTACGCGCCGAAGATGGCGCGCCAGTCGCCCTCGCACGGCCGCAGCTCAGCCTCGGTAGCCATGAACGAATGGCCGGGCGCAATGTCGCGCTCGACGTACTCCGGCGCCCACTCGCCGCCCTCTGCGGTCTTGGCGAAGCGGATGAAGTGGTGCTGGGCAGCCCGGTCGTGGGTCAAGCAGGCCAGAGCGATGCCTAGCTTCGGGTTGAAGAACCCGTCCATCTGCAAGGGGTGAGGCTCGCCGAGCGGCTCCCGGAAGCCCAGGGGCACGTCGTTGACGATGCCGCCGCGCTTTCCGGAGAGGTACCAGGTGTCCTCGACCGTGCCGATACGGATGCCCCTCAGCACCGGAAAGCGGACCGTTGCGGTGACGGGCTCCGTGCCCTCGTTCGTCAGCGTCAGGAGCAGCGTCATGGCCCCGGTTCGGGAGGGCGCGCTGAGAACGGTCGCGCTCAGCTTCGCCTCGGCATTCCGCACCGACCAGGAGTGCCCGCCCCCCGGGGTCAGTACGCTCTTGGGGGTGAACCGCCGCCAGCCCTCATCGCGCAGCTTCTTGCCGCCGATCTCTACCTCGAATACCGGGCCCTTGGTCCAGGCAACCTGCCCGGGCCAGGTGCGGACGACATCGCGCGACCAGGTCAGCCCGTGATCGGTCTCCCACACCGCTTCGAGCTTCCGCGTTCCGGTGGCCCCGAGCGCTCCCGTCGGTGGAGGTGGATAGGACAGATGAGCCCACGTCGGCTCCGGCACGCGCGGGGCATCGGTGCGCACGGTCGCGCCGAGGATGGCGAAGGTTGCGGTCTCCATGCGGTCGTGCAGAACCAGCGCCGTGGGCCGGCGCTGGGGGTCGGGATGCACGGCGACCACGCTCAAGCCCCGCTTCATCCCCCACTGCCCGCTCGCCACATCAAGAGGCAGCACAAAGTCGGATGGGCTCTGGGCGTAGCGGATCTCGAAGACGACCTTCTCCGGCTCGGAGAGCATCTCGACCGGCCGCGGATGGGCCCAGTCGATCCCCCACGGCTCCGTGCCGGGCGTCGCGGCGGCGGTCAGCAGGTAGACCTCCCGGGCCGTTGGAGGAAGCGGCATCTCAAGGGCGCCCAAGGCCGCCACGCCGGACTGGCCTGCGCTCTCGGGGCGCTCCGGTACGGCGAAGGGGATCTGGTCCACGGTGACCTCGCGAGTCCAGAACCAGTCCGAGAGACCCAGGCGCCCCGCGAGGAAGGGCGAGGGCTTGCCGCCGGTCACCGTGAGAGGCAGCACAGTCAGGCCGTCCTGGCCCTCGGGCCATGGCGAGGTGCGGGGCTCGGAGGCAAGGACCTGGACAAGCGGCCAGGACGGCGGTGTCGAACTGAAGGTGATCGTGTCCAGGGCCATCGTCGCCTGGTCGCCCGCGCAGTCCAACCCGACGGCAAGCTGAGTCGCTGTGAAGCGGTCTTTCAGCTCCACGGTCACGTTGTGCCACTGGCCATCGGCGCGCAGTTCCTGAGCGAAGAGCGGAATGCAGGCGTGCTGGCCCTGGCCCGAGGCGTCGTCCCCAAGCCACACGGCGTAGGTCGTCGGTCCCAACTGGCCGGAGGCCTGGTAGCGAAGTGAGAAGTAGGGCAGCGCGCCCAGGTCCACCGGCTGGGGCAGAGGGAGCGGCCATCGCATCTGCTTGCCCGCTCCGCGCACGGTGAAGGTTACCGCGCTGCCGTTGGGGGGGGCGCCGAAGTCGGTCGCCGGGCTCGTCGTCCAGCCGAGGGCGGGCTCGAGCTTGCCGACCTGGCGCCAGTCGAGCGCGACCGACCGGGTCTCCCGGGTCGAGGGCCGGGCGATCTTGGCGCCCTCGGGCACACTGTCGCCAAACCAGAGCCGCTCGATGGTCAGCCGTGCCGTTCCGCCGGCTCCGACGATCACCTTGACCGCGATCTGGGTCGTGTCCCCCTGTGTCGGGAGCTTCAGGAGATCAACCGCCAGTGTGTGCCATGCCCCATCGGGCTCGATCTCGTCACTGAACGCGAAGGTCAGCCCGCCGTAGGTGCCCTCCCACCCGTGCACGAAGTAGTCGCCCGGCTGGTTGGACAGGCCGTCGGCCCGGTAGCGAAGGAGAAGGTACTGCGAATCCCCCGCGATCTCGTCCGGGCTCAGCGTGATCTGCCAGGGCAGCTCCTGGCCGGCGCCCTCCGCGCGGAACACGAGCGCGCCGCCCTCGGTCGTGACGCCGTAGGTGGCGGGCACGGCCGTAACCCAGCCGGTACGGGGCTCCCAGCGCGGAGCGGACGCCCCATCAATAGCGCTCTGGCCCTGCGCCAACCCAGGCGAAGCCCCGAGAACGCTCAGCACCAGCGTGATGACCCTCATGTCGAGCCGCCTTTCCTGGAAGGCCCCTTCGGTCGGCGATTCCCGGTGAGGTTCCATCCCTGGCCGGCCGCCACCTCGCAGGTGCACCGCGGACCCGTCGCGAACCCCCGCCCGGAATGCCGCCTTGCAGGAGGGACCGGATGGACCAGGTCCGTATCGGCGTGATTGGTGTGTGCGGACGCGGAGGGCTTGCCAACCACTGGCGGGACAGCGACCGGGCGGAGGTCGTCGGCGGTGCCGATGTGAACCCAGCGTATCTTGAGGACTTCAAGTCCCGGATGGGCGACCACGTGTTCGTCACCACCGAGTACCGCCGATTGCTCGAGCGCTCGGATGTGGACGCGATCGCGGTGACCTCCCCGGACTTCACCCACGAGGAGTACGCCGTCGGCGCACTGGAAGCCGGCAAGCACGTGTTCTGCGAGAAGCCCCTGGCCATCAGGACCGAGGGCTGTGACCACATCCTGCGTGCGTGGAAGGCCTCGGGGAAGCGGCTGATGGTCGGCTTCAACATGCGCTACATGAACATCTTCCGCGTGATGAAGGAGATCATCGATGCCGGCGCCATCGGCGAGATCAAGGCCGCCTGGGTACGGCACTTCGTGGGCTATGGGGGCACCTTCTACTACCACGACTGGCACGCGAATCGTCGCGGCACGAACAGCCTCCTGCTCCAGAAGGGCAGCCATGACCTCGACATGATCCACTGGCTCTGCGGCCGGAACACGAAGCGCGTGGCGGCGTTCGGCTCGCTGGACTTCTTCGGCGGCGACCAGCCCAACGACCTCCGCTGCCCCGAGTGCCCCGAGAAGCGCACTTGCTTCGAGTACGACACAAGTGGCCGCGACCAGTGCTGCTTCCGTCAGGAGGTCGATGTCGAGGACAACAACGTGATGGTCATGGAGCTCGAGGGTGGCATCAAGGCCTCCTACCTCCAGTGCCATTTCACCCCCGACTACCACCGGAACTATGTGCTCATCGGCACTGAGGGCCGCGTGGAGAACTCGGAGCCGGAGGACAAGGTCTGGGTGCAGATGCGGCGGTCGAGGAGCTGGAAGGAGCTCGCCGATCGCGAATACCGCGTCCGGCCGGCGATGGGCGGCCACGGCGGCGCCGACCCGGTCATCTGCGAGGACTTCCTGGACATGGTAATCGACGGCAGGGAGCCGCTCGCGACGCCCGAGGCCGGCCGCTGGAGCGTCGCCGCCGGCTGCGCGGGAGCGGAGTCCATGAGGAGTGGGGGAGGAGTCGTCGAGGTGCCACCTATCGATTGGGGGAGCTGACCATGAGGACCGTCTTCATCGCAGCCTGTTGGTGCCTTGCCTTCGGAGGAGGGCGTGTCATGGCAGACGTGAACGCAAAGGGCCACGGAGCTGTGGCTGATGGCGTAACCGACGACACCGCGGCGATCCAGGCGGCACTGAACGCCGCCGAGACCCAGGGCCCTGTCTGTTTGCTGCCCGCCGGCCGCTACCGGGTGAACGGCGCCCTCGTTGTGCCACCCGGAGTGACGTTCCGGGGCGCATCGGACGGCGTGCCGCACTCGGAACACCCGATCGGCACGCTCCTTCTGGCCCATGGCGGACGGGGACAGGCCGACGGCGAGCCGCTGGTGACGCTCAAGCCCAATGCGGTCATCCGCAACATGATCATCCACTACCCGGAGCAGACGCTGCCGGACGTGCAGCCCTACCCCTGGACCATCCGAGCTGATGGCGAGCTCTGTCAGGTGTACGACATGACGCTCACCAACCCCTACCAGGCGTTGGACTTCGGGACCAAGTGGAATGAGCTCCACACCGTGCGCAACGTGTTCGCCTGCCCGCTCAAGATCGGTGTGTACATCGACCAGTGCACCGACATCGGCCGGATCGAGAACGTCCACTTCAACCCGAACTTCTGGACACGGATGGCCATCGAGCCGGGCTTTCCGGGCGGCGACATCAAGGCCTACCTGGAGAAGAACCTGATCGGCTTCAAGATCGGCAAGACCGACTGGGAGTTCATCACCAATTGCTTCGTCATCTTCCCCGTCATCGGCTTTCACTTCGCGGACTTCGGCCATGGGCCGGGCAACGCGGTCATCACCCAGTCAGGCTCGGACATCTGCCCCTGCGCCGTCCGCGTCGACCAGACGCAGGGCCACGCCGGCGTGCAGTTCGTCAACGGTCAGTTCATGGGTACGCTCGAGGTGGCGGAGACGAATCAGGGACCCGTGAAGCTCACCAACTGTGGCTTCTGGCCGGTGGCGGAGACCAAGACCCAGGTCGAGAAGCACGGCCCGAGCACCCTCGTCCTCACCGGCTGTCATTACGCCGGCTGGGGGGCGAACGAGCCCTGCATCCGCGCCGACGGCGGACGGCTGATCGTGAACGGCTGCGAGTTCATGCAGGAGGGGAAGGCCCAGATCGTGCTGCGGCCGGGGCTGACGGCTGCGACGATCTTCGGGTGCCTGTTGCGCGGCCCGGAGGCCATCGCCGATACCTCGGGCGGCGACGTCCAGATCGGCCTCAACACCACCCAGTGAGAAGGGCCGGCGTCCGTCGCCGGCCCTCCCGACATCCCCTCGCTGTCGGGGCTACACCCACGGCGTGGCCTTCGGGTCCTCGGTACAGTACGCCGAGAGCACCTTGTTGATCGCCTTCGCGATGTTCCGGCAGTCGGCAGCCGTGAACCACTGGTTCAGGCCCACGCTGATGCAGCGGTCGTAGAGGTCATCGGCCACCGGGCAGTCGCCCCGCTTGTACTCGGCCTTGCCACCACCCGCGAGGTAGTGCGGGCAGGTGAACGGGCAGCCGTCCTCGGTGGGACTCCCCTTGAGCGTCACCGGGAACATCCACGAGTAGTGATGCCAGTCCGGCGGCGCGCCCTCGCCGCGCATGCCGCACCCGACGCCCTCCGCGTTCAGCGCCTCCACGATCCTGCGCCCCAGCCCGATGCTCTCCGGGAAGAAGCGCAGCAGATAGCCGACCTCGCCCTCAGCGTCGTTGAGCTTCTGTGGCCTGATCCCGCGGAAGGTCCTGAGCTGCTTGAGCACCCGCATCTTCGCGGTGTTGAACCGCTTGACCGTGGCTGGCATGCGCTTGAGCTGCACGACGTCGATGGCCGCCTCAAGCTCGGACATGCGGTAGTTCGTGCCGCAGTAGAGTTCACCGGGGTACCGCTCCGGCCCGAAGCGATCGGGCCGCCAGAGCCCGCCGCACTCGGCGAGCTGCTGCGCCCGCTCCCAGAGGCGCTGCGTGTTCGTGATCACCAGCCCGCCCTCGCCGCCGCCCACGATCTTGTACGCGGAGATGCTGAAGCAGCCGAGGTCGCCGAACGTTCCGACATAGCGCCCCTTGAACTTCCCACCGCACGACTGGGCGACATCCTCGACGACCTTCAGCTTGTGCCTACGCGCCACCCTCATGGTGGCGCCCATGTCGCACACGCCGCCCATGACGTGCGTGGGGGCGAGGGCGACGGTGCGCTTCGTGATGAGGGGCTCGATCTTCTTCGGGTCCATGTGCAGCGACTCGTCGATATCGCAGAAGACGGGGATGCCCTTCGACTGCACCACCGCCGCCGCGGTCGCGAAGAACCCGATCGCCGGGACGATGACCTCCTTGCCCGGCCCGACACCTGCGGCCACGAAGGCCGCGTGCAGGGCGGCGGTGCCTGACGTCACGCCGATGGCGTGCTTCATCCCGAACGTCTCGCGCGCCAGCCGCTCGTAGGCCTGTACTTTGGTCTCGGATAGGTTTGAGTAGTAGTTGGCCAGGAACGGGCCGCCCCCGATGTCCTCCTGCTCCAGCGCGGCGCGGATCTTGGCCCGCGTGCCCTGGGAGAACCCGAAGCGCTCGGCCACCGACATGAACTCCTCGATCCCGATCTTCGGTTCGCCCTTGCCCTCGATCTGGGTAACAGCCTTCAGCCCGCCCTGCAAGGCGAGTCTCTGTCTTGCTCTCTCCTGTGACATCTCGGTCGCTCCTCCATGGTGAACTGCGGGGCGGACGATTCGGGGCTGCGCCGCCAAGGACCTCTTGGGGGAGGTCGGCCAGGGCCTTGTCGGCGAATAGCCGCGCGCGAGCAACTTGCTGAACACGGCGCGGGAGGTCCTGTCGATGGCGACGATCGTGCAGCCGCAACGGGAGATTCCTGTGATCGCGGACGTCGATGTCTGCGTGATCGGCGGCGGGCCGGGGGGCTTGCCGGCCGCCGTTGCGAGCGCGCGACGCGGCGCCCGCACCCTTCTGGTCGAGCGGCAGGGCTTCCTGGGGGGCATGGCTACGGCGGGCTTCATCGGCCCGATCCTCGGCCACGTCGCCAGCCGCTCGAACATCCCTGTGCTCGGCGGGATTCCCAGGGAGCTGTGCGAGCGGATGGCGGAGATCGGTCAGGCGTGGGAGTGGGAGCGCTCCCTGCAGTTCTGGGGCGTGCCGTTCAACGCCGAGGGGTTCAAGATCGTCGCCGACCGCATGGTGCAGGAGGCTGGCGTCAACCTGCTCCTCCATTCGTTCTTCGTGGATAGCGTGGTCGAGGGTGGCCGGATGACCCACGCGATCGTCGAGAGCAAGTCCGGCCGTCAGGCGATTAGGGCGAAGGTGTTCGTGGACGCAACCGGGGATGCGGATGTCGCGTTCCGCGCCGGGGCCGAGTGTACAAAGGGCCGCCCCGCCGATGGCAAGAGCATGGCGATGGGCAGCATGTTCCGCCTCGGTGGCCTGGACACGCTGACCGACGATGTGCGGAACGCCTGCGTCGAGAAGATGCGCGAGAGCATTCGTTCCGGGGAACTGAACCTCTATGGGGCCAGTCTCGGGCACCTTGGGTCGACCATCCGCGAGGACGAGCTCACCGCCAACATCACTCGCTTCGCCGGCGACCCGACAAGTGCTACGGACTTGACGCAGGGCGAGCTCCTCATCCGCGACCTCACCTGGAAGGCCATAGACCTCTGGCGTTCGGTGCCGGGCGCGGAGGGCCTCTACCTCATCGCGACACCGCCCCATGTCGGTCTCCGCGAGTCGCGACAGCTCGTCGGCGTGCACCGGATTACCGGGGCGGACGTTGTCGAAGCGCGCAAGTACGGGGACAGCATCGCCCGCTGCGGCTACTGGATCGACATCCACTGCCCGCGCGGCTTGGTGAGCGCCGGCGACGTACACCTCTGCTCGCTGAAGTGCAGCCGGAAGGACTGCTACATGCTTACCGAGTACCCCGACCAGCTTCCCGACGAGCTCTACCCGCCCGACGGCGAGTGGTTCGACATCCCGTACCGCGCGCTGGTGCCCAAGGAGTTGGATGGCCTACTCGTCTCGGGTCGCTGCATCTCAGCGGACTACCAGGCGATGGCCGCGATGCGGGTCATGGGCCCCTGCATGGCCATCGGCGAAGCCGCAGGCACCGCGGCAGCGATCGCGGCCAAGGCGGACACGCAGCCGCGTAACGTAGACGTGAACGCGCTTCGGACCTCACTGACTGAGGCCGGGGTGCTGGTGTAGCCGTCTCTGTCGTTCGGACGGGCCGAATGGGCACTGGGGCCAACGCGGGGCCGGCGGCCGGCATGTAGGGGCGCGGTTCACCGCGCCCGATCTGTGTAGAGGCGCCATTCATGGCGCCCGAGAGGCGTGACGTAGCGCCAGTGCCCCTCCGACCTCTCCGAACGGCGCCAACACAACACACCTTGGAGGCATCGCGTGAAGCTCTTCATCTCGGCCGACATCGAGGGCATCAGCGGCGTCACGAACAACGAACACAGCTCGTCGACTGGGCGGCTGCACAACGAAGCCCGCAAGTGGATGACGGGCGATGTGAACGCGGCCGTCGAGGGTGCGTACACGGCCCGCGTCACGGAGGTGCTCGTCAAGGACGCCCACGGCTCTGCCCTCAACATCATCCCCGACGAGCTGGACGAGCGGGCCACGCTCATCCAGGGGTGGGGCGTTCAGGACGGCATGATGGAGGGCCTCCGGGAGGAACACGGTCTTGTCTTCCTGGTCGGCTACCACGCGATGTCCGGCAGCGCGGACGGGGTCCTTTCGCACACGTGGAGCGGGGCCCCGCGCAGCCTGCGCGTGAACGGCACCGAGATGGGGGAGATGGGCATCAGCGCCCTGTTCGCAGGCGCACTCGGGGTGCCCGTTGGCCTGGTCACCACCTGTGAGACGGGCAAGCGACAGGCGCGGGAGCTGTTGCCCTGGGTGGAGGCCGTGGCGGTGAAGCGCGGCATCACCCGGGGCGCGGCGGAGCTGCTCCCGATCAAGCGCGCCCAGCAGCTCATCCGCGAGGCCGCTCAGCGCGCCGTCGAGCGCGCCGGCGACATGAAGCCCCTTCTCGTGACGCCGCCGGTGGTAGTGGAGATGACCTGGTCGTCGCCGCAGATGGCGGTTGCGTGCGCTCTCCTGCCGGGCGTAGAGCAGGTCGACACCTACACCAGCCGCTACACCGCCGAGGATCAGCTCGGCGCCATGCGGCAGTTGCGGCACCTGCTGAACGCCGCGCACCAGTCGGGCTAGAGGTGGTTCCGGAACCCGGCGGCGCGACGTGTCATGTCCCCTCGCCCCCTTGCGTGGGTAGCCATTCGCAGCCGGCCCGCCGACGTGCTCGTCATGCCGCGGAACCGAGGCCGGGTGGCAGTGCGGCCATGACTGCGCTCGTTGCGGACCTGATCGAGGTGAGTGATGATGCTGCACCTGGTTGTCTGCCTCGCCCTTCTGGCGGGGCTGGTCCTCGCTCTGACGACCGGCGCCGCCGGCAGCCAGGGGCCGCCGGCCATCACGGTGCATGAGGGCGATCTGCGGGTCCTGCTGGGCGGGCACGCCACGCCGGTTGAGCGCCGGGCCGCGGGACTCCTCGTGGCCGAGGTCAAACGCCGGGCCGGCGTCGAGATCGCCCTCGGTGAGGGTGATCGTGTCAGGTACTCCCTCCTCGTGGGCACCCCTACGGCCGGAGATGCCGTGGCCGCCTACACCAAGCAGCACCCCGAGCTGGCCGCCCTTGGCGATGATGGCTACCACGTTGCCACTGAGCCGGACCGCGAAGGACGCCTCTACGTGATCGGCCAGGCCCCGTCCGGCGTGGTCGCAGGAATCGGCAGGCTTCTGCGCCTCACCCGTTACGCGGACGGCGAGCTGACGATCCCGGGCGCAGCGATCACCGACACGCCGCAACTGCCTGTCCGGGGCATCTACTTCGCAACCCATTTCGGCAACTTCTACCACGTGGCGCCCCTCGAGGAGGTCGACCGCGTCATCGAGGACCTCGCCCTCTGGGGCGGCAACTCGCTGAGTGTCTGGTTCGACATGCACCACTTCACGGCCTTCACCGACCCGGCGGCCCAGGCGCACCTTGCCCGGCTGAAGCACTTCGGGGAGACCGCCCACTCGCTCGGCATGTCGTTTGGCCTCACGTTCATCGCCAACGAGGGCTACGGCGCCAGCCCCGAGCGCCTTCGACAGCACGGCGCGCCCGGTAGCTACGGCTGCGAGCTCTGCCCCTCGAAGCCTGAGGGCCTGGCCCTGATCGGCGAAGGGCAGGCGGAGGTGATCGGCGCCTTCCCGCAGGTCGACTTCATCTGGACCTGGCCCTACGATCAGGGCGGGTGCTGGTGTGATGAGTGCAGGCCCTGGGGCGCTAACGGGTTCCTGAAGGCCTCCGAGCAGCTCGCGCGCATCTACCACGAGCGGTTCCCCCAGGGCCAGGTGTGGCTCTCGACGTGGCTGCTTGACACCTTCCCCGGCGCAAGCGGCGAGTACGAGGGCCTCTTCCGCTACCTTGGCGAGAAGCAGCCGACGTGGCTCGCCGGCATCATCGCCGGCACGCACCGGGATGTGATCCCGCCGCAGCTTGACAAGCGGCCATCTCCAGAGCACTACCCCCTCACGTGCTTCCCGGAGATCTCGATGTACGAGATGAACCCGTGGGGCGGTTGTGGCGCGAACCCGTTGCCGGCCTTCTGCACCCGACTGGCCGAGAACATGCGCGGCAAGATCGTGGGCGGCTGGCCCTACTCCGAGGGAATCTACGAGGATGTCAACAAGGTCTTCTGGGTGCAGACCTTCTGGCGGCCCGGCCAGGCGACCGACGACATCCTGGGCGAGTATGCCTCTTACTACCTAGCCCCGGAGGTGGCCGCGGACGCGGTGCAGCTCTTCCACCTGCTGGAGGCCACTCACCCACGCAACCTGTGGCGGCTGCGGAACCTTGCGGAAGCGGACGACGCCTGGGCGCTGGCCCAGAGCATCGACGCGCGCCTGCCGGCCTGGGCGAAGACCTCCTGGCGCTGGCGGCTCATCTACGTCCGCGCGGCCATCGACCAGGTCCTGGAGATCCAGGGCTACGTCACACCCGAGGCCCAGGCTGCGCTGAAGCCGCTGGCAGATGAGATCGTCCGCATCTACTACGCGGGGGACACGTTCATCCGTCCGCCCCAGTTCCCCCGGCCGCGCGACGCCGGCAACCTCGCCTTCGGCCGCCCCGTCATCGTGTCATCGGCACACCCCGAGTGCCCCGAAGGTCCACGGATGCTCACCGATGGCATCCTCTCTCAGGACGACTCACAGGGCTTCTGGGCCCAAGACCCCGCCCAGGACAAGGCCCCTCAGGTCACTGTCGACCTCGGCGAGGTAAAGCAGGTCAGGGAGGTCCGCCTCCAGTTCCGCGGGCTGTACGGCACGTTCTGGTTCATCCCGAGCAGCGTCACCTTTGAGGTCTCCCAGGACAACCGGCAGTGGGAGACGGCGCTGACGACGGACAAGGTGCCCAAGGAGGGGGCGGACTACTCGCCCGACTTCTGGAGCTACCCCCTGGGCAAGCAAGCCAGGTACATCCGGCTCGCGCTGGGCGCGTCCCAGCACGTCGGCGACCAATACGCGGGAATCGTCGAGCTGACGGAGATCGAAGTCTACTGAACGGAGCGGAGGTGGCACGAATGCCGTGTGCACTAGCCCTTCTGGCGACCGTGGCGGCGGTGCATGCCGCCGATCTTGAGCACCTGCAGCCCTCGGTGGCCTGGCTGCGAACGGAGCGTCTCCGAGGCACGCTTTTCCACCAGCCGAACGTCGGGCCCATGCCGACGAAGCTCCTGCAGCCGGCCCTGCCGAACGCGCGCGGCAAGCCCGTGCCGGTCACCCTACGCGGGCGACACTACCTGTTGGTCATCGTCGATCACACGGGCAGGCTCAACGCCACCGTGAGGAACGTGGACGCCTCCGAGCACTTCGCGCAGGCCGTCTACGCGATCTACTCGCCCGAGGGGAAGGAGCTCCGCGTGGGGCGAGTGGACCCGGGGAAGAGCGAGACCATCGCGCTCTCGGGCCTCGCGCCCGGGCAGTACGTGATCCTCCTCAACTCGGGGCCGGCCTCCTCGAACGCTGCCGAGGTCATCGTGGGCAACCGCCTCTGGGCCATCGACAACGCCACCGCCTCGGAGTACGTCCGCTCACCCATGCACTACCACTTCCTCCGCGACCTCAGGCTCGGCGGCTTCAACCTGGCCATGGTCGACGTGGAGGGCATCAGCCAGTCATTCGTCACCGACGAGGGCCTGAAGGCCTGGACGAAGCTGGCGAAGGCCTGGACCGACTACGCGGCCAAGGTTGGGCTGCACATCATGCCCGCCATCGACCTGGGCGGCACGAGCTACGAGATCGAGGCGTGGCAGGGACTGCCGCCCGGCCTGTACATCGAGCACTTCAAGGACATGCCGCTTGCCCCGTGCCCGCTACGGCGCGAGTACTGGGAGGCGATCCTTCTCCGTCGTGCCCGCGAGGTCGCTCGTTTCGCGCGAGACAACCGCTATGTCGCGGGCGTCGGCATCGACCCGGAGATGTACCAGGCCTGGGACTACGGCCACTACATGCTCAGCGGCACCTGCTTCTGCGATCGCTGTCTCGGCGGCTTCCTGAGGGAGAGGGACCTCGACAAGAACCTCCTCCAGGAGAAGGCGACCGGAAAGGAGCGCTACGAGTGGCTGGTGGCGCACGACCGCCTGGGCGACTACTACCGCTACCTCGCCGACCAGATGGCAGAGACCGCCGCTTGGTGTCGCGATGAGCTGCACCGCATCGACCCCGACCTGCTCATCTGTGTGTACGTTCTCGAGATCGGGAACTGGTTCTGCGAGGGGCTGGCGCGCGGCTTCTCGGAGCCGGGCCTGCCGGCCATCAACTTCTGCGAGGCGACCTACTACAGCCTCGGCTATGACCGCAACTGGCTCGACCAGACGCACCAGCGCTTCCGCGAATGGGGCGCGAACGTGCTGCAGGGAAGTGCCCTCTGGGACCTGCACTTCCCGCCGACGAAGCCGACCTTCCTCGCCGCGCACGCCTACAACTGCGGGGTGAACGACGAGGGGTGGTGGTACTGGCCGGGAGACGACCTCTACCAGGATCGGGGCGCCACCCACGCGTACCTCAACCAGCCCGCCTACTTCGAGGACTACTGGCAGGCTTGCGCGTGGGCGAATGCGGAGACCGCCAAGACCTTGGCTCAGCCCGGGCGCCCGAGCCCCCTCGTCCAGGCTGAGGTGGTGCTCTGGAGGGGCATGATCAAGGCCGACGGGATCGACGGGCCGAAGGAGATCATCCGGCCGCAGGCCGAGCCGCCGTTGTCCGTCTGCGTCGCCGCGCCGACGACGCTCTACTTCGTCGTGCCGGAGCGGCTCTACGAGTTCACGGTCACCTGCCAGGCGCGCGGCGCAGGCAATGCCGGCGCGGTGACGGTGCGCGACCCCGCGGGCGTCGCCGTGGGCAGCGTGCGAGGGGAGCTGGACGCGCCGGAGCCGCTGAAGATCGCGGTCACGCGTCCCGGTGTGTGGTCGGTCGAGATCGCCCGCGAGGGCGACCGGCCCCTGCGAGGCGTGGGCCTCGCGTGTACCGGGCCTATCGCGCTGATGTCGTCCTCACCCGAATCGTGTCTGGCCGCAGCCACCAAGAGGCCCGGCTTGATCGGCTACTGGCCCCTCGATGAAGGCCAGGGCACGCGGACCAGGGACGCCTCGCCGCCTCCTCCATGTGACGGGGTGGTCACCGACGCGAAGTGGGTGCCTGGTAGGATCGGGAGCGCGCTGAAGCTCGATGGGCAGCATGGCGAGGTCTCGATCAAGACGAACTGGGCCTTCAGCGACCTCCCCGCCTTCAGCCTGTCCGCGTGGGTCCGGCTCGATGCCCTCCCCGAACCGGGCAAGGGCGCCTCGCTGGTGAACAAGGGGCCCGAGGCCCCCGTCCAGCACTTCTGGTGGTGGATCGGCTACCCGCCCGACTACAGCCTCGTCCTCGAGGTCGGCAGCGAGAAGCACCAGTGGGGGCAGAGCTTCGCGAGCCAGCCGCTTCAGTGGGAGCTTGGCCGCTGGCACCACGTCGCCACAGCTTTCACCAGCAACGGCCAGACATCGACTGCCGTGCTGTACCGCGACGGCCAGAAGGTGGGGGAGAGCACCCTCGCCGAAGGCTTCCACTCGGGCGCCTACGACCTCAAACTCGGCACCTACGGCGGGATGCACTGGCTCAACGGCACGCTCGACGAGGTCAAGCTGTGGGACCGGGTGCTCACGCCCGGTGAGGTTCTGTCAGAGTACCGGCGCGGGGGATGATCCGGGATCGGTGAAGAGCGCCGTGGCTGCGGAGCGGGGTGCATTGCCGTTGGAGTGGAGGCTGGGGAGGAGGGGCGACCATGTGCGCTGAACGTGCCGCGAAGCACGAGCCGACAGGCTGCCGGCCTGTCCAAAGCGACAACGACCTGCAAAGGACGTGGGACCATGGCAAAGACGCTCAAGGTCGGCATCATCGGCGTCGGCGGCATTGCCGGCGCGCACTTCCCCGGCTGGAGGGATAGCCCGCTAGCAGAGATGATCGCCTTCGCCGATCTCGATGGCGCGACGCTCAAGCGCGTCGGCGAGGCGCAAGGGGTGAAGCGGCTCTATGAGAACCCGAACGACCTCATCGCCAACCCGGGTATCGACATCGTAGATGTGTGCACGCCGAACATGTACCACACGCCGCTGACCGTGGCGGCGCTCGGGGCGGGCAAGCACGTCATCTGCGAGAAGCCCCTCGCGCCGACGCCCAAGGACATCAAGAAGATGATTGCGGCCCGCGACAAGAGCGGGAAGCTGCTCATGACCGCGCAGCACTTCCGCTTCCAGGGCTCGGCGCAAGCCCTGAAGGCCGAGCTCGACAAGGGTGTCCTCGGGGACATCTACCATGCGCGCAGTTGGATGCTGCGCCGGTCGGCCGCCCCAACGCGCCCCGGCTTCATCCTCAAGAAGCACAGCGGCGGCGGGCCGTGCATCGACATCGGGGTGCACATCCTCGACCTCACGCTGTGGATGATGGGGCACCCGAAGCCGGTCGCGGTCTCGGGCATCACGCAGGACCGCCTCGCCCATCAGAAGGGCGCCTTCAGCAACTGGGGCGGGCCGATTCCGAAGGAGTTTGATGTCGAGGACTTCGCCGCCGCTTTCGTCCGGTTCGCGAACGGCGCGACCCTGGTGATCGAGGTCAGTTGGCTGCTTCACCACAAGACGAGCGGCGAAGACATGCAGATGTGGCTGTACGGGGAGAAGGGCGGCTCCCACTGGCCATCCAACGAGCTCCTGACCGCCTCCAATGACACGCGGCAGCTCCTCAACACGCAGCTCCAGAACGCCGAGGCTGGCGCACCACATGCGAAGGAGTGCATGGCCTTCGCCGAAGCGGTCGCCAACGGCAAGCCCTCACCCGTCCCCGCCGAGCAGTCGTTCGATGTGATCGCGATCCTCGACGGCCTCTACCGGAGCGCGAAGGCCGGCAAGGAAGTGCGGCTGGACTACTGAGCCGCCTGTCAACGAGAGATGCCGCGCCAGTGATCTGGGCGCGGCATCTCTCATGGCTGCGCTGGCTGCCTCGGGTCAGCCCCTCGTCTCCACCTCGAGGCCCCCCGTGATCAGCCCCGCGAGGTTGTAGACCAGGGCCGCAAGCGCTCCACCGATGAAGCCCGCGATCACGGAGATCGGCAGCCCGATGACCATACGAGGCAAGGCGACCAAGATGGCCGGTATGGCCAACGCCCACGCGACCGGACCGGAAACGATGACCTCCACCACCAATGCAATGAGCGCGACGATGGGCGCTGCTATGGCGGAGACGAGGCCCCACTGCCACCAGCCGATCGCCTGCACTCGGGGCCGCCTGTCCTCGGTGGTGGGTGTTGGGCTTCGCTCCCCCCTCGAGGGCTGCTGCAGAGGCGCAGCCTCGAATCCTATCCCGCCCCACATTGGGGCGAGTAGATTGTAGGCCAGGCTGCTGACCCCGTTTAGGGCACCGCTGAGCACCCCTAAGCACACAGGCGCCAGCAGGAGCGTCAGCGCCGCCCTCCCACCGGCCCAAATGCCGGCCGGGGCCTCCGGCCTGATCAACGCGAACATGGCCCCGCCAATGGCCGCCGCCAGCCCTCCGACGGCGCTGGTGATCAACCCGACGAGCAGGGCCGAGAGCGGGCCGACGCGCGTCAGCTCTCGCGTTCCCGGCTCCCAGTCCACGGGCTCGCGGAAACGGATGGGCAAGCCACCCGGCCACTTGACGACCAGGTTGAAGACGTGGGCCGTGGCCCAGAAGGAGGCGGGGACCATTATCAGCGTGAAGAGGGTCCCCTGGATACCGGCCAGGGCGAGAAAGAGGGCCGGCCCCACCCTTTCGGGTCCTCCTGCTGGGTTCCCCATAGCCGCCTGGAACGCGATGCCCAGTGCCAGCTCGACAAGGGCAATGACCACTGCGACCACTACGCCAGCCTTGGCACAGGCGCGCGGGTCCACCCAGTGGATCCCCACCCGGCTGACTGCCGGGCCAGCCCGCGCCTGAGGCGCCAGCCGCGACGGAGGCGGCGCAGGGGCTGGGCCCGGCGGCACCGGGCCCGGAGCCGCCACACCCGGAAGCGGCGGCGTCAGGCTGCCGTTGCACCATTCGCAGACGCGCCCGGGCCGACTTGCCATCCCGCAGTGAGGGCACTGCACGTGTCCCGCGTGCTCCAGCTCCTCCTGCTCGATCGCGGCGTCCTCCGGCGGCAGCAGGGGGCTCACGGGGATCGGAGGTGGTGGAGCTGGGACGGGAACTGGGACTACCGGCTGGGGAGGTGGTCTACTCGGGGCCGGAACTGGGACTCCTGGTTGGGGAGGTAGTAGAGGCGTGGCTTGCGGGCTCGGCACCATCATCAGCTCCCCGCACTTGCACCGACCGGTCTGGCCCGCTCTCTCGTCGGGTACGGAATACGTACTGCCGCACTTCGTGCAAGTCACCTGTATCGGCACACGGCTCACCCCCTGTTACCCATGGCTCTGCGGCCCGTGTCCCGCAACGATCTGGCCAGGCATCACTCCTTCGGCAACGAGTCGTCGAGATGACGGTCACCTGTGCCCGAACCCGGCCCACAGAGCAGTTCTCCTGCTTCCAGGTCTGGGGGCCATGGCGAGGAGAGGGGAACCAGAGGGCGTGCGGCCCCCGACCTCGGCGCCGAGTCAGGCCCGCTCGAAGGCTCGCATGAAGTCGTCTCGGGCGATGCCCCCTTGAGTGCAGATCGTCCTGAGCGTTGAGCTCTTGAGGTTGGGGTTGTTGGGCATCGTGAGCAACGTCCGGGTGCCATCGGGGTTCTCGCGCGCCATCGCAATGTATTCCCGCTGCCGGACGAGGTGGAAGCCGAGCGACTCGAAGGTCCTGATCACCCGCGCCCGGGGAGCATCAACCGGGAATCTGGGCATCGGTCCGGTGCTCCCGCATCTACGACGAACGCCTCGAGGACCGGTGAGTCGTCCTCGAGGACGTCCTCGCCGAATGTCTCGATGTGGAAGCGCACCGCAGAAGTGACGTCAGCGAGGGCCTCATCGTAGGTGGCGCCCTGGCCGACCACCACACCCTTCAGGCCCAGAGGGTAGGCGACATAGCCGTCCGGGTGTTTCCCGACGATGATCTTGATCGGTCGCATGTGGCATACTCCTGGGCTGCTGGCCTGCACCTCATGCCCCCCCTGACGCCAGCGATGGTCCCCTGATCCTGCGGGCCCATAGTACCACGACACGTGACCGAAGGCAACGTCTGTTAGCCTGGGGAGCAGGTGTGCGCGGCCTCCCCCGCCAGAGCGACGGCGGCAGGCCCGGTCGTCCTACTGGACGGCCCGCACCAGCGGCGCGAGGATCGCCGCCACGACAGTGAGGAACTTCTCATCGGCCGCGGTGAAGGCGCCGACCTCGTCGCAATCCGCATCGATCTCCCCGATGATCTCCTCTCGGTCCCAGACGAGCACCACGATCTCCGACCGGACCGTGGCGCTGCACGCCAGGTAGTTGTCGAGCTTCCGCACGTCCCCGATGATCTGGTTCGCCCTCGTCGCCGCCGCCGTCCCGCAGACTCCGCGCCCGATCGGGATCTCGGTGTGCTCGGTCGGAGCGCCCACGAACGGCCCCAGTTCCAGCGCGTCATCGCGCAAGATGTAGACCCCCACCCACTCGTAGTGCGGGTGGTCCTGCTGGATGAGCGCCATCGCTTCCTGCAACCGGTCCGTCGGAGGAGCGTCGGTGGCCGCCACCTCCCGGATCGCGCGCACTGTGCCGGCGAATCTCTCCTGCATGTCCCCCACCGTCCTTTCCCTGGTCTCAGCCCTTCAGCCACCGCTCGAGGAACGGGAAGCCCTTCTCCCCGCAGAACTGGTGTTCCCCCGGGAAGGCTTGCATGTCGCACCGGTGCCCCCAGCCGGCGGCTGTGTAGGAGGCTCTGATCTGCTTGAACGCGGCGCGCGCCGATCTGATCGGGAAGATGGTGTCCTCGGTCCCATTCTCGAAGAACACCGGTCGCGGCGCGATGAGCGAGGCGATGTCCGGCATCTCGGCCCACTGGAGAACACCTGGCACGTAGTTGTCCTCGCAGTGCGCGATGGACACGATGGAGTCGCGCCAGTAGGCCAGGTAACCGCTGATGAGCGCCGCCGAGATCCGCTCCTCGACGGCCGCCGCGAACGTGGTGATCTCCCCGCCACCCGAGATTCCCATGCAGCCGATGCGTTTCGGGTCGCACTCCGGCCGCGTCTCGAGGTAATCGATGCACCGCATGGCGTCGTAGACGCGCAGACCGGGCATGGTGCGACCGAGGAGCATTCCCGCCAGGCTCGACCGGCGGCAGCTTGAGCTGCCCTTGCCCTGCGCGATCTCGGGCTGGTCTCGCCGCTCGCCGAAGGACAGCATGTCTGGAGCGATAACGAGGAAGCCGCGCCGCACGGCCTGCACCGCGAAGTCCTTCTGGTAGCCCCCATACTCCGCGCGCTCCGTGCCATCGTCGTTGATGCCGACGATCTCGTCCTTCCCGGCCCCATGTCCGTGGAGGCAGATCAGGGTCGGGAGGCGCCCGCTCGCCTTCTCCGGAATCAGGACCCAGGCGGCGACGGTGAGGTTCGGGCGGCTCTGGAAGATGACGCGCTCGCGCGTGTAGCCGTCCATCCTCTTGCGCTTGCTGACCTGAGGAGCCAGATCACAACGGCGCTCGTCCATCGGCCCCAGTAGCTCGAGGAACTTCCGCTTGAGCTTGGCGCGCCACGCCTTCCATTCCGTCTCGTTCCGGGCGTCGCACGACAGGGCCGGCTGAACGGCCTCGTAGGTTTCCATGGCGTGCTGCATCGGGCTGTAGGCGCGCCTGACGGGCTGCTTGGCGGGTTTCTTCTTCTGGGGCACGTTGTGGGTCCCTCCCTGTGTTCTCGACGGCCTCGGTCGACACCAGGAGTGCACCACCCGGGCGGCGAACTGTTCCTGCATCCCCTCCTCGATGTTCCGGAGGTGCATGTCGATGCTTCACCGCCTGCGGTCCCCTTGCCTTCTTCCCGTGGTCGGAGTGTTGGCGTTGGCGCCTGCGGGCGCTGTGGAGGGGTTCCTGAGGAACGCCGGCTTCGAGACCACAGCGGCCGTCCAGGGCGCGCCCACTCCGGACATCGGGTTCGGGGTGTGGACACTGGGCGCCGGCAACCTCGGGCCGACCGACTGGACGATGAACGCCGCGTTCCCGGGGGACCTGTCGGTGATCTCCGGGGACGCCCATGGCGGCCAGTCCTTCCTGCGCCTCCGGGCCAACGGCAAGCGCGGAGTGGCGCACGTGTACCAGCCCTGCCCAGGCCTCGAAGCAGGCAAGTGCTACCGCATCTCCGCCTGGTTCCGGGGCGGCAGGGGCGGCATCGGCTTCTACGAGTACCGAGAGGACGGCACCATTACCTGCCCCACGGTAGTCTCGGCCTCGCCCGGTCCGGATGGCTGGCGGCAGTCCTCGGCGCTGTACCTGCCGATCGGGCCAGGCTTCAAGAACGCTGCGCTGGCCATCATCGCGCTCGTGGGGGAGACGATTGACGTGGATGACCTGCAGACCGAAGAGGTCCCCGATGACGTCCCCACTGGGCTCGGCCCAATCGTGCTGGAAACACAGACCTTCCGGCTGGCCATCTCGCCCCGCGGCGCCTTGCAGGAGTTCGTCGCCAAGGCGACCGGCAGGAACTACGCCGTGGCCGACACGCCCCTGTTCCGTGTGTCGCGTCGCGGCGCCGAGGTGCCGGTGCACTACGTGAAGCGCGCCGGCAACACCCTCGAGGTCCACTTCCTCGACCCGGAGATCGTCGCGTTGATCGAGTGCGAGACCCGACCGCGCTACCTGACGCTGACGGTCCAGCGGGTATCGGGTGACGGCCTCGACTGGTTCGGCCTCTGCGAGCCTCGTCTGCAGATCACCGCCAACGTCGGCACGCTCGTCAACGCGGCGTGGGATGACGCCTTCGCGGCGTGCGCGCTGGCCTGCAGCGACCGCACGGACTCCTTCGGCGCCGACAGCGGGCGGGCGTGGCTGTGCGCGCGGTGCTACCCGGAGTACGGGGTCGAGGGCGCCAAGGTCGCGATCGTCGGTGTGCCACTTGCTCCGCCCGGTTCGACGTCCCGTCTTCTCGACGCCATCGAGGGGGTGGAGATCGACCAGGGCCTGCCGCACCCTACACTCAACGGGGTCTGGATCAAGCGATCGAAGGCGCGCTTCGCCTCCTACCTGATGGCGGGGGGCGCGAGCGAGGCGAACATCGACCAGGTCATCGAGTTCGCCAAAGGCGGGTTCGGCTGCGTCGAGATTCTGAACTGGTGGGACTCGACGCCCACCTACGACGTGAACCCGCAGCTCTTCCCGCACGGTCTTGCCGGTCTGAAGCAGTGCGCCGACAAGATCCACGCCGCCGGGATGCAAGTCGGGCTGCACTGCATGCAGGGAATGGTGGGCTGGGGGGGCATCGGGATGAGGGACCCGCACGTCTACCCCAAGGCGGACCCCCGCCTCCTACAGGATCGCCACGCGACCCTCGCCGCCCCCCTTACTCCCGAGGCGAAGGAGATCGCCGTCAAGGAGGGTACGGCCGGCTGGCCGGACCAAGGCGATCTGTTCGTTGAGGGCGAGGTCGTGCGCTACGGCCGCCGCACCGAGACCGGCTTCGCGGACTGCACGCGCGGCCTACACGGGACGACCGTCGGCGCGCACCCCGAGGGCGCGAAGGTCGGGCATCTGGTCAACGTCTTCGGGATGTGGGGCAACTGCATCTACGCGCCCGATGTGAACTCCACGATGGTGGACGAGGTCTGCGACAACCTGGCGAAGGTGTTCAACGCCGTCGGCGCAGACATGAGCTACTTCGACGGCGGCGAGGAGATTGCCGCCCAGCCCCCGCACTGGCGCAACCAGGGACGCATCGCACTGGGCGTGCAGCGGCGTCTGAAGAAGCCGGTGATCCTGGAAGGGAACGCCCTCTATACCCACCTCTCGTGGCACGTGATCACCCGGGGAAGCCCCAGCTTCGACCCGATCTACTATGGCCGTCGCGACTACACGCTGCGGTGCAAGGGACAGAACCCCGCAGGCTGGGCGAAGAACCTGCTCACCGGCGACGTGGGGTGGTTCGCGCCGCACGTCTGGTCGCCCTCGACCGACGCGGTCACGCCCGACGAGGTGATGCTCCTCTGCTTGAAGGCGCTGGGTGGGAAGTCGCCCATCTCCTTTCAGGTGGACTGCAACAACCTGTGGGTGAACCGCCGCATGACCGAGATGCTGGAGATCATCCGGACGTGCGACGACCTGAAGCGCAGGGAGTGCTTCTCTGACGACGTCTGTCGGGAGCTGACCAAGCCCTTTGCCGAGCACCTCCTGGAGCGCGTCGGCAGTGACTGGGCCGTACGTCCGCTCCGCTTCGGCCCACCACGCGTGGTGAACGCCTCTGTCGTGGGCGGCGCCGAGTGGGACTACGGGAACCCGTACGCGGAGCAGCGCCCCTGGGTCCGCATCCGCGCCCGCACTCGCCTCGCGCCCTACGGTGCTAAGGGCAACGTTGCCCTTGCTGACTTCGAGAAGGAGGTGCCGTTCAAGCCTGATGGCGCGGCCTCGGCGGATCTGGTCCCGACCGCCGAACCCTCGACCGAGCGCGCTCCGGACGGGTCAAGCAGCTTCTGCTACCGTGCGACGAACGGCGGGAAGGGCCGCTCGGGCTGGTGCCGTCTGTCCCTCACCTTCCCGCAAGTGGTTGACCTCTCGGCCCATCGACGCCTCGGGGTCTGGGTGCGAGGGGAGGGCAAGGGCGGCATCCTAAACGTCCAGCTCTTGCAGGGCTACGGCTCCCGCGACCACTACATCGACCTGAACTACGACGGTTGGCGGTACCACGAGCTGGACCCGCCGGAGACGGCGCGCTACTGGGACTACACCTGGCCCTACAGCATGATCGACCTGTTGTACTGGGTGTTCCAGTACGGCGCGGTCAAGGGTGTGAACCTGTACTACAACGACCTGCCCCTGGGCGAGACCGCCTGCCTCGTCGGGCGAATCGAGGCGCTCCAGGAGTACCCCTCGCCGCTTGAGTCCCCGGCCCTCGAGGCTGGTGGCCGTAGGATGATCCTTCCCGTGTCGGTGCAGCCCGAGGACTACGTCGAACTCGGCTGGGACGGGAAGTGTCGGCACTTCGAGCGGAACGGTGGCCTCCTCGGCGAGGTCACGCCCCAGGGCGACCTTCGTCTCGCTACCGGCGCGAACCGCGTCCGCCTCACGTGCGGCGGCGGCGAGAACGCGAGCCCCCGCGCCGAGATCACGCTCTCCGTGAAGGGCGATCCCCTCCCGAACCGGGCCGCCAAGTCCTCGCCCGCTGAGAAGGAGGCCGGGGCTGAAGGCCTCCCCTCTGTCACCCTCGCGCCCGATGGCAAGGGTGGCTTCCGCGTCATGCGCGGCCCCTGCGAGTGGGTCGGCGGCCCACCGACTCACACGATCGCAGCCTTCGACGGCGTCAGCAGCTCCTGGACCGTAGCCAACGATTCCGGCGCTCCCCAGCGAGTTGCCCTCGCGATCATGCGCGGTCGGTCGGCGCTCGACGTGGACTACGATGACCCCCGGGGGCTGACCCTCGAGACGTTCGACGACCTCGCCGCCTACGAGATGGGGGAGGGGAACCCGTTCGAGAAGTACGTCATTGGGGGAGGAAAGCAGCTTGCACCGTGCGGCCCGGTCCGTGAGGGCGTCACGCAGACCTTCGTGCCCTCGACCGACGACGCCCGCGCCGGGAGGTCCTGCGCCGTCTACACCGCCACGAACGCGGCCGGGGCTGGCGGCTGGTGCGCGAAGGGCAAGCGGCTCGCCAAGCCCCTCGATCTGTCGAAGTACCAGGCGGCTGCGTTCTGGCTGTGTGGAGACGGGAAGGGGGAGACCCTGCGCTTCCAGTTCCGCGACATCGACGGGGCGCCCGCCGATTGGCTGGTGCCGATCGACTTCGCGGGTTGGCGGCTGCAGGTCGTCCGGCTAGCGGACGTCAAGGCCTTCGACTGGACGAAGGTCGAGTACGTCATCTTCTACTTCAACGACATCCCCGCCAAGAGCACGGTCACGCTACGATTCGATGACCTGAAGGGACTTCCTCGGGCGCGGCAGCCGTTGTCACTCTCGCGGCCCAAGCTCTCAGTCAACGGCCAGGTCGTCGCCCTGCCGGTCGATCTGATGCCGGGCGAGGGGGTTGTCATCGACGAGGTCGGGAGAGGCGCCGTGTGGCGCTCGGAGACCGCGCCCGTCAGACTCCTACGGCCGCTGCAGCCAATCGCGCTCCAGCCCGGACAGAACAAACTCGCCCTGTCCTGCGACCCGCGGAACCAGGGCATTCACGACGTCAGTGTTCGAGTCGTCCCGCTCGGCCCCTGAGCGTGCCCCGCCGTCCGGGACTGTCCCGCGTCTCGCGTCGTCTGCGAGACGCGAGGATTGTCCCCCGTTGCCGTCGAGGGCTCTCGCAGCGGCCCCATTGCACCAGGTCTCCCGACTTGGAGCCTGTCCTGAGACCCGTAGCTAGCGCAGCCCTCCAGGGCTGCGGACGTTCCGGTTTCAGGATAGGCTCTTACCTGAGACCCTCAGCAAATGGCGAGTCACGCGGGAGCCAGAACAACCCACCGCGCGGCTCAACCCGCGCTTCGATCGGCGTCTCGGCCCGGATGTCGCCGTCGAGAAGCACCGGCCCCGGCTCGGCGGTGTCGATTCGGACGCAGCTGCCGCGGAGGACCCTGACCTCAGGCAGGTCGAGGTGCTGTCCGGAGAAGACCCGGGGGAAGTGCCGAGCAAACCGCAGCCGGCTCACGCGCTCTATGGCGACCACGTCGAGCAGCCCGTCCGTGAGGCTGGCCTGTGGCGCAATCCTCATGCCGGCCCCATACGCAGGCCCGTTCGCGATCGCGATGAGCAGGAAGTCCCCTTCCAGCGTTCGGTCGTCGACCTGCACACGCGCGGGCATCGACTTCAGCACGAGAAGCTCCTGCAAGACCCCGTGAACGTACACTGCCTTCCCACTCAGCCGGTGGCGCCGGCCCATGAGACGCCGGGCGACCCGCGCGTCGAACCCGCAGCCGACCACGCTGGTGAACGGGATGTTGCCCGGCATGAGAACGCCGTAGTCCAGCCGAGAGGGGGCGCCATCAAGGAGTTGGCGAACGGCGTCCTGCACGCGCGATGGGATGCCGAGTGCGGCGGCGAAGTCGTTGCCGCTGCCGGTGGGCACAATGGCTAGCGGGGGCGGTGTCGGGAGTCCGACGAGCCCCGCGAGCACCTCCGACACCGTTCCATCGCCACCGACCGCAACAACGAGATCGCTGCCGGGGCCACGCTCCCGAGCCAGCTCGGTGGCGTGCCCCGGCCCCTCAGTGTGTGACACCTCGAGCTGCCGTGCGCACGAGGCCAGGGCGCTCGCCGCCAGGCCGAGGACGCTGCCGGCCCGCCGGCGGCCCGCCACCGGGTTGGCGATGATCGTGACCTTGCCGAACATCTCCATTCCGCGCTGCCTCGCGCCCAAGCGGGGCACCGGGTCGCTGGCGCAACCGACGCCCTCAGACGACGAGCATTCCCTCAGCCCCGGCAGGAACCTCCCCACAGTGGTGAGGAACCTCGGAGGTGCGGGAGCGGAGTGGCCTCCCGCTTCGGAGGCAACGCGATGCTCCAGGCAGCCCTACTCAGCGCGATCGGGCTCCCGGCCGGAGCCAAGGCGGACTTCCGGCTCGACCTCCACCAGGCGGGCGGGGCGGTGACCCCTGGCCTCGAGATCCTCTGCGCGGGCGACCTGCCGACCAGGGAGGTCGACGAGATCCTGGCGCCACCCTTCATCAGCGAGGAGGACCTGATGAGGTACCGCAGCGTGCGCGGGTTCAACTACGTGCCCTCATACGCCGAGAACGGGCTGTCCATGTGGCGCCGGTTCGACCCCGCCGTGTGGGATCGCGAGCTCTCGTGGTGCGAGAAGCTGCACGCCAACACGATCCGCATCTGGCTCGACCCGCGCGCCTACGAGGCGGGGCCGGCGGACTTCGGGCGCGCGTTCGAGGAATCGCTGGCAATCGCCGCGCGGCACGAACTGGAGGTCATCCCCACGCTCTTCAACTGCTGGCCCAGCGTGCGGCCGGCGGAGTGGGGCTTCGGGCATCTCGATACCGCGGCCATGAGCCAGGCGAACCTCCGGGGCTTCGAGCCATACGTGCGGTCCGTCATCACCGAGCACCGCGACGACGAGCGGGTGCTGATGTGGGACCTGATCAACGAGCCGGAGTTCGTGGGCGACGCGATGTCGCCGTTCATCCCGTACTACTGCGCCTACATCCGCGGGCTGGGCACGAGTCGCGCGCTCACCATCGGGTCCGGTGGCTGGCCGCTGAACGAGCGCTTCGCGGGGCTGCTCGACGTCCTGACGCTGCACATCTACGCGACCGACGCGGCCGGTTACCAGGCAGCGATCGACGGCTTGAAGGCGATCGGTCGGCGGTTCGCCAAGCCCGTGATCTGCAACGAGTGCGTTGTCGGGTCAGTGGACGACGAGCGGCACCGGGCAGACACTGAGGTGACCGTGGCGGCCATGGAGACGAACCAGGTGGGGTACTTGGTGTGGGGGCTGGTCGATGGCCACCTCGCCGCCTCTCGCCCCGACCGCCAGGAAGGCAGCAACTCGTACCAGTCATTCTTCCACACGGACGGCACCCCGCGCGCAGCCGCGGCGGCTCTGCGCTGGTGAGCGCCAGGGAGGGGTGCTCGATTCGTCTCTGTGGCTGGGGTTGACAGGGTGCGACTTCTCCCCGTAGGTAGCCATTCCTCGACGTGGCACTAGTACTACAACGATGCTTCGGCGTCTGGCGGCCCCTGGGCACCGCTATCGCGGTCCAGAATCCACGCGCGTTCCAGTGGGCACGATTCGTGGGCCATCGATGAGGCGCAGTCAGACGCATGTCAGACCAGAAACAGCCATACATATCGATTGGCCGGGGCACCGGGAAGCTGCAGAGCCGACCAGGAACGGCAACTCCAGCAAAGCATCGTTGTAGTACTAGCAGCCGCCGTGTGCTGCCAGTGCTCCCGTTGAGCGCGGCGACACTGGCAGCGGGGCTGCCAGTGCCACTGCCGCCAGAGGCCGACTACCTGCAATCTGCGGTCGCACCCGGGTTGACAGGCGCTGTTCGTTCCTGTACACTCGGCACTCACAGCGCGGCTCCATGGCCTATAGGTGTCGTACCCCTGATCGTGAGCACTCCCCGCTAGCTCAACGGTAGAGCGACTGGCTGTTAACCAGTGGGTTCCTGGTTCGAATCCGGGGCGGGGAGCCAGCAGACTCTGAGCCGTCCTTCGCAATAGCGAGGGGCGGCTTTGCCGGTCCTGGTAGAAGCCGGTTCGAGCCGCAAGCGACACCGTTCGGGCTTCGTCGCCCCCAAGATGAGCGACCGGGCGGCGCGTGAGGGCTTTGGCTGCCAGGTGGTCACCGTCCTTGGCTGCACGAACACCAGCGCCTCACGCCAGCTGGACCAGATGCGGGAGAGCCAGGACCAGAAGAGGCGGTCGGCTGGCTTGAGCCGAGGCCGCACCCCAGACCGCTGATAGACGGCCATCTGATGCCGCGGCGTGAGGATCCCCAACTGCATGGAGAGGCGGGTGCGGAAGCGAAGGGCGACGAGGGCGGGAAAGGGAAGGGGAAGGGAGGGGAAGGGGTCTTCAGCTCGGCTGACGGCATCGACGAGAACGAAGGTCACATGGGATGGCGCCCATTCCACAGGGCCTCGCTGTGGTCCTACAGTGGGCAGTACACTCACTTCGGGTCCTCGGGAGGAACTGCGCAGGCGGCAGGCGTGCAATGTGTGCGAGCAAGCGAAGACGGAAGGGAGCAAGGAGGATGGGGAACAGGAACATGACCAGAACCTTCCGGACAGAGCTTCGCGCATGCACCCTCTCCGTCGGCCTGCTCCTCGCGGCGGCCGGTGTCTGCGGCGCTGACGTTGACGCCGGCGTTGTGCGCGATCTTCTTGCGAACGGGCGTCCGCGAGTGGAACCTCCATCCCATCGAGCGCTTGCGGAACGGATACGGACGCCTGCTGGAGTGGGCGCTGGGGCGCCGCCTGCTCGTCGTCGGCGTCGCGTTGGTCGGCCTGGTCGCCGCGGGAGTCATCTTCCCCACGCTCGGCTCGGAGTTCGTGCCGCAGCTTGATGAAGGGGCGTCGGCCGCCTCGATCATCAAGCTCCCCAGCATCTCCCTGCCGGCCGCCGTGGACATCCACACGGTCATCGAGCGACGCCTGCGTGAGATCGCCGAGGTCAGCGACGTGGTCTCCCGCGCGGGAGCGGCGAAGATCGCCGACGACCCGATGGGTCCCGAGGAGGCCGACGTGTTCATTGGCCTCAAGCCCGGCAAGCAGTGGCGTCGAGGGATGACGAAGGAGCGGATCGTCGCCGAGATCGGGCGTGCCATCGACGAAATGCCGGGCGTGAACTTCTCCCTCTCGCAGCCGATCCAGTTGCGCGTGAACTGCATCGTGTCGGGCGTGCGCTCCGACTTGGCGGTGAAGGTGTTCGGCCCGGAGCTGGACGTCCTCAAGCGCGAGGCCGACCAAGTAGCGGAGGTGCTGACTGCGATACCGGGCGCCAGTGAGGTGCAGGTCGAGCAGACGGCCGGCCTGCCGGTGCTCGAGGTCCGCACGCGACGCGACGACCTCGCGCGGTACGAGGTGAATGTCGAGGACATCCGGCAGGTCGTCGAGACCGCCTTGGGCGGAAAGAAGGCAAGCGAGTTCATCGAGGGGCAGCGGCGCTGGGACATCATTGTGCGCTTTCCCGTCGAGTACCGGGACAGCGCGGAGGCCATTGAGCGCGTGCTGGTGACGGCCGCGAACGGGTCGGAGATTCCCCTCGCGCAGTTGTGCGACATTGAGCTGGTCAGCGGGCCGGCGCAGATCAGCCGCGAGCACAACCAGCGGCGGGTAGTCGTGGAGTGCAACATCCGCGGGCGCGACATGGGGAGCTTCGTCGCCGCGGCGCAGGACGCCGTCAGACAGAAGATCGGGCTGCCCCCGGGCTACCACCTCGAATGGGGCGGCCAGTTCGAGAACCTCGCGCGCGCCCGCACGCGGTTGATGATCGTGGTGCCGATTGCGCTGGCGTTGATCTTCGTGCTGCTCTACGCGACGTTCGGTCGGCTGCGCCCAGCGTTGCTGATCTACTGCAACGTGCCCTTCGCGGTCATCCGCGGCGTGTTTGCCCTCTTCGCCCGGCAGATGCCCTTCATCATTGCGGCTGGCGTCGGGTTCATCGCGCTCTGTGGCGTGGCGGTGCTGAACGGGGTGGTGATGGTGACGCACATCGACCAGCTCCGCGAGCGCGGCACGGCACTGCTCGAAGCCGTGAGGGACGGCGCGCGGACCCGACTGCGCCCTGTCCTGATGACCGCCCTCGTCGCGGGCCTCGGCTTCATCCCCATGGCCGTCTCGCACGGCACGGGCGCCGAGATGCAGCGTCCGCTCGCCACTGTGGTCATCGGCGGGCTGATCACCTCCACGCTGCTAACGCTGCTCGTGCTGCCGACGCTTTACACGTGGTTGGAGCGGGAACGCGAAGACATCGAGGTGTAAGGAGCGCGGGATGAAGCAGATCAAAGCCGTCATCCGGCGTCACAAGATGGACGACGTTCTCTACGCTCTTGCGGTCATCGAGGGGCTACCGGGCGTGATGGTCAGCGAGATACGCGGCTTCGGAAAGGGTCGCGATCGCTTCGCTCCCGGCAAGGTACACGAGGGCTCATTCCTCTTTGTGGAGTGGACGAAGCTTGAGCCTGTCGTCCGTGACGATCAGGTCGGTCCCGTCCTTGAGACGATCCGGGCGGCCGGTCACACCGGGAACACCGGTGACGGCAAGGTCTTCGTTATCCCCGTGGATGACTGCCTCAAGATCCGCACCGGCGACCGAGGCGAAGGCGCGCTCTGACCCGGGCAACGGCAGCCCACCTCAGGGGGGAACCGAGCCGGTGCCCGGCCTCGACCGCGGGCTCCCCACCAGCGGGCGGGGTGCCAGCGCGGCTGCGGCTCCCGGCGCTGGCCCCAGAGAGCCTGCGAGAGTCTGCCACCGATGCACGAGGTAGTCGGTGGCGGCCCCCGCAGGAGTCGCAGCCCCGCTGCCGCCGGTCAGCAGAGCGAGGCGGATGTTGCCCGTCCTCGTCCAGGAGAGCAGCGCCGTGGGCTCTCCATCCCGCAGCAGACGGCCGTTGCCCGAGAAATCGGGCCCCAGGGCGAACTCACCGGTTATCCCGCCGCCCAGGTCCGACGACATGGTGGCCCAACGCGTCCGCGCGGCCGGTGTCGACTCGAGGGTGAACTGGATACCGAAGCTCTCGCTGCCGTACGTGCCGCCGGTTGCCTGGGCGAAGTCGGGCGAGGCGAACCTCGGCCGAACCAGCGGGACGCCCATGGTGAAGTGCGACCCATCGCTTTGCTGGCTGTCAACCGCTGTGTTGCCTGAACCGGTGAAGACGTGGAACTGCTGGCGCATCCGGTCGGGCAGGACCGATTCGCCCGTCATGTCGGTAGTGTCGTCGCTCATGTCGAAGGGCGTGCCCTGATCGTCGACGACCGTACTGTAGTCCACGGCGAGGCCGCTGTTGCACTCCACCTGATAGCCGGTGGTCGTTCTCGATGGGTCAGCGGGGTCGGGCTGCGGGATGGACTGCTGAACGGTCTGTGTGCTGCCATCTCGGTAGGTGATGTCCAATCGCGCCGAGCCGTCCCGGAAGGCCGTGACGACCGTGATCGTGCCATCGGCGCTCGTGATGGTGTAGCTCCATGACCCGTCAGGGTTGCGATGGGGCGGCGTGACCGAGGGTGGGTGCGTTCCCGTCTGGGACGACCGGAGGCCCCACAGGATCTGGCCCCACTCCTGGACGAAGATCGCCGCCGCCGATTGCCCCGATGCCGAATCGGCAGCAGTCGACAGCGCGCCTCCCGCGCCGCCTCCGGCGCAGCCGGCTACCACGCCCACCAGGCACGCCAACGCAACGAGGCAGGCCACACGCAGCTCGGTTGTCATCCCCGTCCTCCTCTTGGCTCCGCGGCTAGAACCGGTAGTCGACACCGGCAACGACGGTTTGCTCTGCCTGCGGGAAGCCACGGTATGTGACGTAATGCGCACCGGTCAGGTTGCCGATCTCCAGGAAGTAGTCCTCGTGCAGGTTGCGCTGGAACCGAGCGCTGAGGTCCAGCAGGCCGTATCCCGCCACCTGCTGGGTGTTCGCCGGGTCGTGGAAACGGTCGCCTATCCAGGTGCCTGCCAGGCCCACACGAAGCCCGTTGTGGGCCAGGTAGTCGAGGCGGGCTCCGCCTTGCCAGTGGGGCGTGTAGGGCCACTGGGTCCCCGAGACGCTGAACGCAGGGAACACCCCGCTGCTGTCCTGGTAGCGCACCCATGCCCGCCCGGTGAGCCACCCCGTCAGCCACTGCTCGTAGGATGCCCCGGTGACCCAGCGGCTACCCCGGGCCACCAGAACCCGCGGCGGCAGGAATGTGGCCGACGGGTCCTGCACATCGACCAGGAGGCCGCGCACCCGTTGGTATGCACCCGAGACCGTGACGCTCGCCGAACGGCTTGTCTCGCGCTGGAACCGTAGCTCGTACGATCGACCGGCGCCGCCTTCAACGAAGTTCAGGTACTGCAGCCCGACCGGGTCGGCCAGCGGCTCGACCGGCGCCAGCTCGCACGCGTCGTTGCGGATGATCGGGATCGCCATCAACGAGACCCACGTGGCCTTGTCCGGGCGGTAGAGGGCGACCGCCTTCGGGAGCGCCACCGTGGGCGACCCGCTCTGTCCGCCCAGGTAGCCGCCCACGGTAAGGTGCAGGCGGTCGCTGACCCGAGCATCTCCCTCCACCCAGGCGGTGTCGGTCTCGGGGCTCAGATGGTCTGAGAAGGGGGTGAAGACGACGGTCCCTGTGCCGGGGTCAACCGCCCCCGAGACGCCCGAGAACCGCTGGAGGCTCCATGAGTGCGCGTAGCCGCCCCGCACCGAGTACTGCCTGCTGATCTCGGCGTCCAGGCGCACCTCCGGGATGTCCTGTGAGTCGGTCGCCTTCAGCCTCTGGAACGGGCTCGCATCGGCCCCGGTCAGCGCGTCGGGGTTGTGAGCATTCAGCTCGGTCCGGCGATGAGCGTACTTCGCCGTCGCGGAGAGGTGCGGCGTCAGGCGCTGCCGATAGGCCAGGACGACATCCCCGCTCGGGAACGACGCCGTGTCGTCCGGGTCGCTGGGCACGGCCGCGGTGTGGCGCCCGGGGAGACCCGCCTTCTGCGCGTAGCCCGTGCCCCAGACCACGAGCTGCTTCGTGTCGGTCGGCTGGTACCCGGCGATGACCTCCCCGAACGCCTCCGTGCTCTCCTGGTTGGCGCGCCAGTGGTCGCTGTGCTCGATCAGCCCGCTCGCGTAGTAGCTCAGCCGTCCGTCGGCGGCCGAGTCACCGTGTCGGGCGTCCAGGTGCACCATGCCGGGGTAGCCGCCGGACAGAGTCGCTTCAGTCCGCGCATAGCGCCGCGTTTCCAGCATCGCAGAGGGATCGGTAGTGACCGAGGTCAGGATGTCGCGCACGGCGTCGCGCGAGCGTCCCTGCTGGAGGTAGAGGCGCGCGAGCTGGTAGTGTGCCTGGGGGTAGTCCCGGTCCAGCGCTACTGCCTGCCGCAGCTCGGCCAGGGCCCGGTCGAACCGGCCCTGACGCATGAAGATGCGCGCGAGGACGGTGTGGGTGAAAGCCGACCGCTCGCCCAGCTTGACGGCCTTCGTGCCCGCGTCCAGCGCCTCGCGGTACCGGTTCTCCTCGAGGTGAACCACCGCCAGGTTGGCGTAGGGCAACCCCCACCCGGGCTGCAGCTTGACGGCGCGGTTCAGGTGCTCGATGGCCTCCTTCATGTGCCCGAGCGAGGCAGCCACCCCGCCGAGGTTGTTCTCGGCGGAGGCGGAGTTCGTATCGAGCGAGAGGGCGGCCTTCTGCTCGTCGAGGGCCTCCTTGAAGCGCCCGCGCTTGGCCAGCACGACTCCCCATCCGGTGTGGGCTTCGGCCAGGCTCGGGTCGAAAGTGAGTGCCTTGCCGAACTCCCGTCCGGCCCGTTGGGGGTCGTTGTTCAGCAGGAACAGCAACCCCAGGGCGCTGTGCGCCGGCGCGCTCTGCGGGTTGAGGGACACCGCCAGCTCCGCCTCGTCCAAAGCCGCATCAATTCGGTCCTCGGCGGCCAGGAGCTTGGCCAGCGTGAGGTGCTCGCTGGCCGAGAGCGGGTTGATCTTCAGGGCCTGGCTCAACTCCCTCCGAGCCTCGCGGAACTGCCCGGCGAAGAAGCGAGCCGTCGCCAGGGCTTCGTGAGCCAGGGCCGATCCAGGTGCCGCCTGGACCGCCTTCACGCCCGCGGAGATGGCCTCCTCGAGGTTCCCCTGCGCCAGGCGCACGTAGGCCAGGTAGGTGTTGGCCAGGTAGTCTCCGGGCCCGAGGCGCACCGCCGCCGCGGCGGCCGCATCGGCCCCTGCCGCATCGCCCAGACGGAGGCCGGCCGCGGCCAGGTAGGCTTGCGGGGCGGGATCGGTCGGCGCCAGCTCAGCGGCACGCTGCAGAAGTGCCACGGCCGGGCGGCTGTCACGCTGGCCCAGGGCTACCAGACCCAGGCCAAGCTGGGGGCGAGCCTCCGCCGGCTGCGCCTTCGCCGCCTGGGCGAACGCGTCCCTGGCCTCTGCCGGACGCCCGGCCCGGAGCAGCGCGAAGCCGAGGAGGGTTTGCCTCCCCACATCGGCCGGGGGAAGCTCGACGGCGCGCTGGGCCTCGGGCAGCGCCTCGTCGGCTCGCCCGAGGTCAAGCAGCACTTCGGCCACGCCGGCATGGGCGGCCGGGTCGTCCGGACGCGCCCTCAGCACCTCCTGCCGGCGGGCAAGCTCCTGCTCGAGCTGCGCCGGGTCAGTGCCGACCTGGGGGTACTCCGGCTCGATGATCAGCGTCTGCAGGCTGGCCTCCCAGGCTACCATCCCCGAGGGGTCGATGACCGCGGGGCGGGTCGGCGCCGAGTCCGGGCGCGCGGTGCTTTGCTGGGAGCTCGCCACATCGACGCTCCCGAGCTCGTTGTAGAACCGAACCATCCCCTCGACCACGGTCAGCACCGTCGTCCCGTCGTCGGCGACCTCCACCTGGAAGGTCGTCCCCTCCGCCGCGGCGATCGCTCCCGCAGACCGCACTTCCAGCCGTCCACGACCCGTGAGCACCGCCAGGACCTTGCCCACGACCACCCGCCAGCCGCCGGGCCTCTTGGGTTCGCTCAGGATGACCTCGGTATTCGGCCCCAGAGTCACACGCTGCCCCGCCAAGGTCACCACGTACACCGCCCCGTCCCGGCCGGTGCGCACCCGGTCACCTGGCAGCGCAACCTGGAGGCCCCTCTTCACCGGCACCCACGCGCCCTGGCCCCGCCGCATCTCGACCCGCCCCTTGGCCGACTGAAGCTGGAACCCCGCCTGCGCCTGGGCGCCCTGGTGCAGCCCGAGCACGCAGAGGCAGGCGAGGCTGGCCCATCCCAGCCACCGACCAGCAGCGGACGTGCACCGTCTCGCACTACCCCTCATTGCCCTTCTCCTTGCCGGCGGCCTCTGCGCCGTCCCGGGGCTTGGTGTCCGCACGCTGCGGACCGGCCAGGCCATGCGCCTTGATCGGTTCCTGGCGGCCCTTGACTGTGAACTCTCCGAGGTCGATAGCCCCAACGTCCTCCCGGAGCCGAACCGCCACGCTCTCACTGAAGATCAGCGGATAGCCGAGATCCTTGGTCAGCGTCTCCAGCCTCTGGGCCACATTCACCGCGTCGCCGATCACCGTTGCCTCCATCCTCTGCTCTCCGAGATGCCCGATGGCAACCGGGCCGGAGTTGACCCCGACACCGACCTCCAGCGCCACCCCCGCCACCTCCCACGGCTTGGCCAGCGTGGGGAACGCGGCCAGCATCTCGCGCGCGGCGCGCATCGCGCAAGTGGCGTGGTCGGCCTTCCGGTATTCGCGCCAGAACACCGCCAGAATGGCGTCGCCGGGCGTGATCCCGATGTCGCCCCCGTGCCGCTTGATGATCCCCTCAACGGCCAGTCGGTAGGGAGCCAAGAGCCTCAGCGTCGCCTCGGGCCCCACCTGCTCTGAGATCGTCGTGTAGTTGCGGATATCCGAGTAGACGATGGTCGCGTCCTGGGTGCGCGTTCCGCCGATGCCGGTGGCGAAACCCGGCAGGAAACGCTGCAGGAGCCCGGCCACCTTGCCGCTCTGAAGAGTGGTGGTGACAGCCCACGCGAGCAGCACACTGCCATCCGCGCGGAACACGGGCAGCCACACGCCCCGGCGCCGCAGCAGCTCGCGGGCGACGGCGAATAGAGCGGCCATCACGGACACGACGATGAGGGCTGCGTAGATCGGCTTGACGCGGCGCACCCCCAGGGAGGTCATCGCAGCGAGTATGGCGATGAGCGCCAGGAGTGCCCAAGGGTTCACGGGCCGGATGAAGTCGCCGCGGATGAGCGTGCTCAGCGCGTTGGCCTGGATCTCGGGACCGGGCATCGCGCCGACTGCCGTCCAGATCTCATCCCAGGCCTTCCGGCCGATGATCACCGCCTTCCCACCGAACGTGGCCCGGCCGTCGCGGTCGCTCAGCGCGAGCACGTCGTTCAGCAGAAGGGGCTCGATGGTGTCCGGGGGCCCCGACCAGTTGATGAGAACGGCATCCCACGTCTTCTGCTGGGGTCCCCCACGCGCGCTGCCGCGCATCACGGTCACCGCGGCGGCCGCCCCATCCGCGCTCTCCTCCGGTTGCTCGGCGGCCTGCCAGAGCAGGCCCATCCGCTCCCCCGTCACCACCGGGATCTTGGCTCCGGCCGCCACCAGCGACTGGCCTTCGCGGCTCGGGTCTGAGGGCTTCGCCGCCCCTCTGAAGCGCTCGAAGGCGAGCAGCGACAGCGCCAAGTGCGGGGCGGGACGGCTATCGGCGCCCATGTTGTCGGGACAGACGATCAGGGGCATCGACCGGACGGTCTCATTCGGCTTGTGCGCCACCGGCGACCCCACTCCCCAGACCGCCGAGCCGATGGGGTCGACCGGGTACTCCAGCTTGATGGCGTCGGGCTTCACACTGGCCGGAGCCGCCACGACCACATTGCCCGCCCGCCTAAAGGCCTGGGCCAGCTCCGCATCCTCGAACCGACACCGCCTCGAGAACATCAGGTCGAACACGATGGCCTTGGCGCCCCAGGCGCTCAGCTTCCGCGCAGCCTGGGCGTACACCCGGCGCGGGATCTCACAGCCATCCGGCGGCGGCGGACACACGCGGTAGCTGTCGTAGACCGATGGGTCAGGACCCAGGTCAACCACGACGATGCGGGGATCGAGACGACGCGGGGGCAACGACCGGAAGAGCACGTCATACACCCGGAACTCGATGAAGCTCAGAGAGGGGACCAGAACAGCCGCCAGGATCACGACCACCACAGCAATCGCGCCAGGGCTTGTCAGGATCGTCGACAACCTTGAGCGCTTCATTCGGTGAGGGCCGCACTCCTCGTCGTTCCCAGTGAGTCAGGAGCAAGGACCTGAACCGCTCGCCGCGGCCATCCGGGCTGCCGCCCCCTTACCCGTTCGCCGTGGTCACGCACGCACCTGCCTTGGGCGCCGTGCTTCCCCTCTGACGACCGGCTCGCGGCGCACGCGCGGGAGGGCACGAGGTCGGCGGGGCTACGTGGGAGCCACGCTGGCTTGGCGCACTGGGCATCGGGGGTGGCGGCGTGGCGCCCGCGGTGCCGGCCACGTGCCAGGAAGCCCCGCCTTCGTCAGCGGGGCTTCCTGCTGTAGCCGACCAGGATGGGCGGCCTACGCCTTCTTGCGCCTCTTCAAAATCATCCCGATCCCACCACATGCGAGACCAAGGAGGGCGAGGGAGGCAGGTTCGGGGACCTCGGGGATCCCCTGCCCGTGGTACTGGAAGTTGTCGAAGAAGACGCTGTTGCCATCCTGGTAGCCAACCGCCCAGAACCTGACGTAGGAGATATCGGCAGCCGCTACGGACAGCGTCCTGCCTCCCTCCAGGTTCGATGGCAGGACATCCGACCCCCACGCCAACAAGGCGTTGTTGGCGCCATAGGCCTCCAGGTGGATCTGGTCCTCATCCACGCCGTAGTCGCCCAGATCCACTGAGACCGAATTCACCCCTGGGATGCTGAAGTCCGCTTGGAACCGGCTGTCTGGGCTCGCGAAATTCAGGGAGAAGACGTCCTGCCCAGCCAACGGTGCCCCCGGCACGCAGGTGTCGACCTGAAGCAGCCCCCCCGATATGTCTCGGAATGTCACCCCGGGGTAGGTGATGGTGGCGTAGTCGTGGTCCTCGGTCAGGTCGTCAAAGGTGAGCAGGAGCGCTCCGGCTTGCGACGTCGCTAGGACAAGGGCAGCCACCGCAATCAGGAGCGAGAGGCGCGTCAACACGAGACACCACCCTTCCTCGGCCGTCAGGGCCTTGAACCTGAACTGGACGTGCCCCAGGCTATCTCAGCCTCCCCGACCACGACGTAGAACCTCGACCCCCGCACAGTCCGCCGGGCCGCCCTGCTGCCTACCAGGCGCCGTCGAGGAGTTCCGGGCCGAAGGGCAGGAGTTGCATCGATCTGGCAGACCCGCCGCCTCCCTGCTCATACACGACGTGGACCGGCTGGCAGACGCCCTCCTCGGTCGGGCCGAGGTTCCCCGCCGCATCCAGTGCGTAGAAGAGGATGTCCGGCGGCTGGTTCGCGTCAACCGTCAAGGAGACGGTCATGGAAACCGCGCCCCTTTCGGCGGGATGGAACTCGAATGCCGAAGGGTCGCCGCCCTCCCCGACGATCGCGACGAACATGCCGGCCAACTTCCGGTCGTCTGTGGCGTAGAGGTCCACGTCTATGGTGGGGACTCCTGCGTAGCCTCCATCAGGCCACGTGACGTCATAGTCAAGAGCGGGGGGTGTCATGTCGCCCCTGATGATCACCTGGTCCGCCCAGTCGAGCAGCACGTTGCCCGCTTGGTCGAGGACCTGCCCGTGAAGCACGGCCGAGTCGCCCGGCCCCAGTGTGGTGGGCAGCGGGATCCACAGCTCGTTCTGGCCCGGGTGTTCGGGGTCGTAAGGCGGGAGCACCTGCGGCACGGCCACCGGCGGCGGATCGCCCTCGGGCAACAGGCCTAGTAGGCGGATGGTCTCGTTGGCATCGGCGATCCACTCCGCCTTGAGGCGGCGGGGTATCCTTCTCCCCGCATCTTGCACCTTCTCGACGAAGGTCGCCATGTGGCCGGCGGCATAGCCCCAGGAGAGGCGCGCTCCATCGAGGTCCCCCCGCCTGTAGGCCTCCATGCCGGCTGCCAAGTCGTCGGCGGCATCATCCAGTTTGGTAAGCAGGTTCTGGCCCAAGGCATCTGGGATCATCCCCGACGCCCAGGCGATCTCCACTTTGGCTCGCAGGAGCGCGATCAACTCGCCCACAACACCGTCTTCCACCACCTCGCCCAGTTCATCCAGCGTGATCGGATCGAAGGTCCGGAACTCCACGTTCGTCAGTTGGAGGGGGAGGGTTTCGTCGTTCGTGATCACCCACGTGTAGGTGCCGTCCTCGTTCTGCACGAGGTAGCCGCCGCCAGGCACATCCCCGATGTCCTCCGGCACGATGGGATTGCCGTTCGGCCACCGCAAGTCCCGTAGTCGGCAGCTTGCGTCGGAGGTGTTCCAGCCCACCCTCACTGTCTGTCCCTTGAGGGCCGTCCCATTGCTGTAGGTGAGCGTTGAGTTGTAGACCCCCGAGACCACCTCGGTTCCCACCGCCCCGTTTCCCCAGGGGTTCATGGTGCCAGTGTACTGACCGGTGATGACCTCCAGTCCGTTCAGCGTAGCGTTCACCCCCGACCGCGGCTGGTCGGGGCTGCTGAACCGGAACACCTTCTGGTATCCGGCTTGCGCTGGCAGGACGGCTCCCAGGGCGATCGCTACCGCAAACGCCACCAACAGCCAGCTATGAACGCGAGAGCCACTCATGTTCCCCGGCCTCCCTACCTTCGTCGAGCATGCCACTGGCTGTCGAACCAAGGAGACGGCAGCGGCTCCGTTGTTGTGTGAGGGGGCTTCCCAGAGGAGGACGAAGGCACTGTGGCTTCGACCCCACGGTATCGTGACGCCACCTGTCGTCCTGCCCCCCATCGTTCAGTGCCCCGGCGCGTCCTGCTCAGTGCTCTGGTGGCGGAAGCCCTTTCGCCGCCTGGCCGCCGCCTCCTTCGGGGCATGTAAAGTTCTCGTAAAGTTTCGCGCCCCGCGCCTGCCGGTCGCCGGGCACGCCGGTCGTGCCCACCCAACCCGGCGAGGCGGCCCGCCTTGCCGGGTGCGAGCTGCCATCCCGAGTGGCACCGGAACGGCGCGCATCGCAGCGGTCGCCTTCGAGGGCATGAACCTCGCGGCGGTGCCCTCCGCACTGGCGGACCAGCACGGGACAGCCGCGACGCCCCCATTCGCCCGCCTGCCTCCGCGGGGCGCGAGGCTGGGCGTGGCGGGCGCGCCACCCCAACAACCCACTTCCCACCGGCCGACTCCATCGACCGCTGATGCCTGGCCAAACTGCCGCTTGACCAGAGGACTCCCACCTTGACGCCGCCCCTCACTGCCTCGCTCTCCGGCCGC
>Ga0315289_10000059_pt1 | contig 168267 bp, 230 predicted proteins | sample YL17G11_40_MG_FD_203452 | JGI IMG/M metagenome (GOLD analysis project Ga0315289, IMG submission 203452) | Sediment microbial communities from Yellowstone Lake, YNP, Wyoming, USA - YL17G11_40 | ecosystem: Environmental > Aquatic > Freshwater > Lake > Sediment | place: USA: Wyoming | collected... | reverse complement strand
AAAGAATGCAGACGAATTTTACTGTTCAAAAATTAGAAGAGCCTAAAATTCATTCGTATCTTTTAGGATGGCAAACTTTAGTTAATGGTAAAAACTTTCAAAGGATTTTGCAAATATTTCCTGATGGTAAGTTGTTTTTGAAAACGAATAAAGATTAGAATGAGTAAAAATTAAAAAATAATCTAATCAAATAGATTTAAAAGGTCAATTCTATGACTAATATCTATATTTGGGACATAAACAAATGGGATGATGGACGTATCTGGGATGGAACTGGAGAAATACAAACAAAACAGCAATTAATTAGATCTGATGCTAATGTTAAGACTTTAGACCAACAACAAATAATTGTTTCTGATGCTACTGTTTTAATTCCTAGTAATCAGCAGACTATATTATCTGATGCTAATGTTTTAATTCCTAGTAATCAGCAGACTATATTATCTGATGCTAATGTTAAGACTTTAAGCAATCAGCAGATAATTGTTTCTGATGCTAATGTTAAGACTTTAAGCAATCAGCAGATAATTGTTTCTGATGCTACTGTTTTAATTCCTAGTAATCAGCAGACTATATTATCTGATGCTAATGTTAAGACTTTAAGCATTCAGCAGACTATATTATCTGATGTTAATGTTAAGACTTTAAGCATTCAACAGACAATTACTTCTGATACTAATATTAAAGTTTTAAATAAACAGCAGATAATTGTTTCAGATACTAATATAGTAACTGAAAATGTTCAGCAGATTATTAATTCAGACGCTGTTATTAAAGTTGAAAACATTCAACAGACTATATTATCAGATGCTAATATTGAAGTTTTAAATAATCAACAGATAATTACTTCTAATGCTAATATAGTAACTGAAAATGTTCAACAGATTATTAATTCAGATGCCAATGTTGTAATTCCTAATAATCAGCAGATAATTGTTTCTGATGCTAATGTTAAGACTTTAAGCAATCAGCAGATAATTGTTTCTGATGCTAATGTTAAAGTTTTAAATGTTCAACAGATAATTATTTCAGATGCTAATGTTGTAGTTCTAAATAAGCAACAGATACTTATAACAGATGCTAATGTTAAAACGGAAAACATTCAGCAAATACTTGGATCTGATAGTAATGTACTAATTGAGAATAAACAACAGATAATTGTTTCAGATAGCAATATAATAATTGAAAATAAACAACAGACAATTGTTTCTGATACTAATATTAAAGTTTTAAATAATCAACAGACTTTAAATTCAGATACTAATATAGTAACTGAGAATGTTCAACAGATAATTATATCAGATGCTAATGTAGTTAAAGAAAATACACAACAGATTATATTATCAGATACTAATGTTTTAATTTCTAATAAACAGCAAACGATATTATCAGATGCTAATGTAGTAGTTCTTAATAAACAACAAACAATTACATCTGATACTAATATTTTAAAACAGAATATACAACAGATAATTACTTCTGATGCTAATGTAGTTGAAACTGATAATCAACAAATAATTGTATCTGATGCTAATGTTTTAATTCCTAGTAATCAGCAGATAATTGTATCTGATGCTAATGTTAAGACTTTAAGCATTCAGCAGACTATATTATCTGATGCTAATGTTAAGACTTTAGACCAACAACAAATAATTGTTTCTGATGCAGATATTTTAAGAAGGAACACACAGCAGTTAATTATATCAGATGCAAGTATTTCAAAATTGTTTGTACGTCAATTAATTACATCTGATGCAGATATTTTAAGAAGGAACACACAGCAGGTAATAAAATCTGATGCTAGTGTAGTAATTCTTGATAATCAACAAATCATTATATCAGATGCTAATATTTTTAAACAGAATATACAAAAGATAATTGTATCTGATGCTAATATTGAAGTTTTAAACAAGCAGCAGACTATAGAATCTGATTCTAACGTTAAAACTTTAGGCCATCAACAAACAATTATTTCAGATACTAATGTTGTAGTTGTAAATAAACAGCAACTACTTATATCTGATGCTAATATTGAAGTTTTAAACAAGCAGCAGACTATAGAGTCAGATGCCAATGTTAAAACTTTAGAGCATCAGCAAATAATTATTTCAGATGCTAATGTAATAATTCCTCAGCAACAACAATTAATTACTTCTGATAGTAATGTTGTATCTATAAGTAGGCAGCAAATTATTGTATCTGATGCTGATATTAAAGTTTTAAATATTCAACAGGTAATTACTTCAGATGCTAATATTAAAACTTTAAATATTCAGCAAACGATAGAATCTGATACTAATGTAGTAATTTTAAATAAACAACAGACTCTTACTTCTGATGCTGATATTTTTGCTACAACTCAAAAAATAATTACATCTGATGCTTATATTATATTACTAGGACAACAATTAATTACTTCAGATGCTAATGTAGTAATTCTTAATAAACAACAAACAATTACATCTGATTCCAATGTAATAATTTTACAACAACAGATACTTACATCTGATGCTAATGTTTTAAAATATAATGTTCAACAACAGATTATATCTGATTCCAATGTTGTAATTCCTAGTAATCAGCAAATAATTGTTTCTGATGCTAATGTAGTAATTCCAAATATCCAGCAGATACTTATATCTGATGTTAATGTTAAAGTTTTAAATAATCAACAGATAATTGTTTCAGATGCTTATATTTATTTTGCAACCCTTCAACAAGTAATTACATCTGATGCTAATATTGAAGTTTTAAATAATCAGCAAGTAATTACTTCTGATGCTTATATTTATTTTGTAACCCTTCAACAGTTAATTACATCTGATACAAATATTATTGTTGGAAGAATTCAACAAGTTATAACTTCAAATGCTTTTATAGGAGGTAAAGGTCAAGGACAGATTGATAGCAAAGGAGAAAAACCTTTTATTCAATCTACAAGAGGTGAAGAAGGTTCTATTCAGTCAGGAAAAGAAGAAGGAAATATTCAGTCTACGTTAGGTGATGAAAATTATATACAAACAAAAGAAAATGAAGGATACATTGATTCGACAGATGGTAAGAAAAATCAAAATATAAATTAAAGGATAATTCATGCAATTTATATTTAGAGGTCAGGCAGAAAGACTTTGGGCAGAATTTAAAGATAATAATTTTAATTTAATAGATGCTTCCGGTTCCGTAACTGTAAAGATTATGTATCAAGACGGAACCTTAAAGATAGCTTCAGGAGTAGGTATTCATGATTCTACAGGAATATATTACTATTCAATAACTCCTGATGCAAGTTGGGATTATGGCTATTATGGTGCATGGTGGTCTGGATGGATTAATGGTGTATATACTACTCAAGATGTTCCTAATATTTGTAAATTAAAAGATCCAGCAGAAGCTATTGTAGAAGGTGCTTTATTAGATGCTATGCGATCTAAATTGTATATGCATTTAGATGCTGGAGGATATAGAAATAAATATTTAAGTGATAGAGAAATGTTGGACTTTTTACAAAATGGGTTGGATTGGTTTAATGCCGAGCCGCCATTGGTAACAGCGTTTAGTTTTAAAACGCTACCTACAGTTTATTATAGAGAAGTTGAATTAGGAGCAATTATTCACGCTTTAATTGGTTTGGAAATATTAGAAGCTGGAAAACATTTTGCATATAATGATAATGGAATAAGTATTACCAGAGATAGATCTGGAAAGTATTTATCGATTTATTCATCTTTAGCTTCAGCATATCAAGAAAGAATAAGAAAAGTAAAACAGATGTATGCATTTAATCATGTAGGAATGCGAGGATTATTTTCTTCAACTGTTGGTTTTCCTAGATCGCTCAGCCGGGCCCTCAGGGGTTGTAGCAAATTTGCTGGAAGTCAATAATATTTAAGAAGTAATTAAACATTATGAAAAACCTATTTACAAAAGAACAAGAAAAACAAATTTGTAGTGATTATTTTTCTGAAAGAAAACCAAGTACTGCTACTTTAGCTAAAAAATATAATTGTGACGGAGCAACTATTCAAAATGTTATTCGAAGAAGCGGTTATGTTTTAAGAAATTTAAGTGAATCTCATATAGGACAAAAATCTTGGAGTAAAGGGTTTACAAAAGAAACTAATAAAGGGTTGCAAAAAATAAGCAAAAGTTTAGAAGGACGTAAAATACCTGAAGAAATAAAAAGAAAACGATGCATATTTACAAAAGAAGAAGAACATCAAATTTGTAAAGAATATTTTTCAAAAGAAAGCCCCAGTATTACAGTTTTAGGTGAGAAGTGGAAATGTAACCACGCAACTATTAGAAATATTATTATAAAAAATGGATATAAATTAAGAACTTATAGTGACTCTCACAAAGGAGAAAAAACAAAACAAAAAATGCATGATTCTCATTTAGGACAAAAATCTTGGAGTATAGGCCTAACAAAAGAAACAGATGAAAGAATAAAAAGAGCAAGCGAAAAAAAGAAAGGACAAAAACGTTCTGAGGAAGAAAAACAGAAAATGAGAGAAAAAGCATTGTCTCGAACTAATTTAGGACCTTTTAAAGATACTAAACCAGAACTTAAAATGAAAGAAATATTAACATCTCTTAATATTCCTTTTGGCCACCAATTTAGATTAGGAAATCATTTATATGATTTTCATATTTTAAACACCAATATTCTTATAGAAGTAGATGGAGACTATTGGCATAGCAACCCTAAAAAGTTTATTAAATTAAATAAAATACAAAAAGAAACTAAACAAAGAGATATTAAAAACGAACAATTAGCAAAAGATAAAGGATTTATTCTTTTACGTTTTTGGGAAGATGATATTTTAAATAATGCAAAAGAAGTAAAAAACATTTTACAAGAAAGAATAAGTAATGCCTATTTATAATAGTAGTAATCCATTACAGTTAAATGAGCCTTTATATGAAGATTGTGGACTAGGTTTAGATAAAGAAGTTTTAGATTATATAAAAGAAAATCATTCTTTGCAAATAGTTTTAGGTGGTGAACCATTCTATTTATATCAAAGAATGACCTCCGGAAGTGTGGTTAATGGAACTATTTCATCTTGGGATCAAACAACTCCTCAGCATATGAAAATTTTGTGGAGTCCAGGAGATGCTAATCATCCAGATTTGAGAAGTTATACTAATGATGGTTCTGGATCTTTTTCTTTGTTTGAAAGTGGAATTCCATTAGTAAGAGTTTTTGATAAAAATGATTTATTATATGATAATGAATTTGCTTTAGAAGAAATTGTAGGAGTAGGAGTTTCTACAAAAAAACAAATAAAGCTTTATTTGAATTCTGGATACATTCCTTCAGGGGCTATAACTTATTCATATAAAGTATTATGTGAATGTGTAGATTATTCTACTAATCAGCCAGATATGAATTGTGAAATTTGTTATGGAGCGGGATTTCCTATAGGTTGGGTTAAATATAATTGTGTTGCTTCTAAATATAATCCTGCGAATACAATTTTAGTTCGAGTACCTAAAACTGATTATAGAATTATTTTAAATAAAGAAGGGCTTGTTGAACAGCAAAAGAATCGCCATTGGGCGTTATCAACTCCTTATGTTAAAAACTACGATATAATAAAAGGGACTATTGGGGATAATGTAGATAAGGTATATGAGATAGTGAATAAAATGGATAGTTTCCTTCGCGGGATTTTCTTGCATCAAGAATTTGAAGTTATATTATTAGAAAAAAATGACGTTAGATATAAAAGGGTTGAAACTTTGTAAAAAGGGTTTAAAATTGCAAAAAATATTTTCAAAAGAGGAAGAACAACAAATTTGTAATGAATATTTTTCAGAAGAAAAACCAAGTACTACTATTTTAGCTAAGAAGTGGACTTGTGTTCCAGAAACTATCAGAAAAATTATTATAAGAAACAATTACAAATTAAGAACACATAGTGAAGCAATAAGTGGTAAAAATCACCCTTTTTATAATAAACCTCGATCTGAGGAAACAAAAAAGAAAATAAGCGAAAAAAATAAAGGTAAACCTAAATCTGAAGAACAAAAAAGAAAACAAAGTATAACAATGAAAAGCAAAAATAAAAAACATACTGAAGAAGCAAAACAAAAAATGAGAGATAAAAAATTAGGTAAAAAACGTCCTCCTTTTTCTGAAGAATGGAAAAGAAATATGAGCATATCTCGAAAAGGTCGCAAAGCTTGGAATAAAAATCTTACAAGAAAAACAGATGAACGAGTTGAAAAAATGAGTAAAAAATTAGAAAATAAACACCCTTCTATTATAACAAAAAAGAAGATGCATAAAAACCATAGTCCTTTTTCTAATGAAACTAAAGAAAAAATGAGTAAAAGTGCTTTAATTCGGATAAAAACTCAACATGGGCCTTATAAAGATACTGCCCCAGAACTTAAAATGAAAGAAATTCTTAATGAATTAAACATTCCTTTTGAACATCAATTTAGATTGGGAAATCATAATTTTGACTTTTATATTTTAAATACTAATGTTTTAATAGAGGTTGATGGAGATTGGTACCATGGAAATCCTAAAAAATATTCAGTATTGAACAAAATGCAATTAGAACAAAAAGAAAAAGATAATAGATGCAATGAAATAGCTATAAATAATAACTTTATTCTTCTAAGATTTTGGGAAGACGATATTTTAAATAATATAGAAAATATTAAAAATATTTTGGGGAAAATCTTATGAAATATTTGCAGATGCATGATATTATAGACTATTTTGCAAAATCATTTCGAAAGATATTTGCTCAAAATACGATTTGGGTGAATGAGGATAACGAAGTAGTAGAATTAACTGAAGGAAACACGCCTCAGGTGTATGATCATTTACCAAGGGAACCTGAAAACTATCCATATATTTCAATTGAAGGAGGACCTGGTGCTGGTGATCCTTGGGCAATAAATGATAGAGTAGATAATTTATGGATAAGTGAAAGATTTGGATCTCAACCTTTATCTTATGAAATTTTAGGAAATGGGTATAAACGTGCGTTTGGGATTCAGTTAAATGAAGATTTGAAATTAAGAGATGTAGGAATTGCTTTAAAATATGCAAGTAGATTGAATGGAGATATAACTTTAAATTTATCTTCAGCAAGTGCAAGTTTTCCAGGAGTTGCAATTGCTTCTGGAACTATAGATGCTTTTGAGGATACCGATTTTGTGTGGAAGTGGTGTGAGTTATATCCACAAATTACTTTGTTACAAAATCAATTATATTTTTTAACTTTAGAAGCGCCAAGTGATTGCATATATTATGTTGCAAAAGATACAAATCCAGATGCTACTTTAACTCCATATCCTTATTTGGCTACTAAATATGGTTCAGGAGCTTGGAGTTTATCATCTAGCTCAACTCTTTTCGCAGTAGTTCAAGGCCCAGTTTATATAAGATTAGGAGGAGGAATTAAGTCAAATTTAATATTTAGAATTGAAGCAAAAGATATTCATAGTATGCGTTCTGTAAAAAATATTGTTTTTATGTATTTAAATGCTTTAAAACATGCTGATTTAAAAAGAAAAGAAGCAATAACATATCCTCCAACATTGAATGTTGATTTCGATTTTATGAGTGAGACTACTGAAGTTGGTGTTAAAATTATAAATATTTCAGAATCAGCAGAAAGTGTAAGAGAAAGAGGAAATGATAGAATATTTTCAGTTTTATATACTGTGGAGGTTTACGGGTTCTGGCAGGAGGATTTTAGAGCAGATACTGTAAAGAAAGTTGTACCGGATATTAAGAGTTTTGATCCTTAAAAATATTTTGAGAGTTAAAAATGCAAAATAAATGTATAGATTGTAATAAAGAAATTAGTAGATATGCGAAAAGATGCCGTAGTTGTTCAAAGAAAGGACATAAACAAACAGAAGAAGCAAAAGAAAAATGCCGTGTAGGAAATATAGGTAAACATAATCATTATTCTGGTAAAAACAATCCTAATTATGGTAAACATAGACCTTGTTATGAAGCAACAAAACAAAAAGCATTGACTCCGGAAAGAATCCAAAAAGCTTTAAAAAATGGTTTTGGTACTAACTGTTATTATAATAATGAATTTTTTCCTTCTTTACAAGAAAGGGATTGTTATATAAAATTAAAAGAATTGGGGTTTAGAGTTAAACATAATTTTGAAGGAAGATTTGATTTTTTAGTAAATGATAAAATTGTAGTTGAGTTTCATCCTTTTGATATAAAAAGGTTAACAGATGATTTGTATTATATGCAAAGGAGAGAATTATTAGATAATTATGGATATAAAAATTTAAAATTGATTGTTATAAAGAATTTAAAAGAAATCGAAAATAATTTATTAAAGGAGGTTTCAAATGGTATATAAAAGTCCTGGAGTGGAAGTCGTTAGTATTGCTAATCAAAGAATAATTAATATTTCTGAGGAGGTCAGAATTCCAGCAATTATAGCAACTGGTCCAAGTATTAGAACAGTAATAGATGAAGCTGTGGTCAGAGCAGCTGGTTCTGGGTCTTCAAATCAAGATTTTTTACAACATTTTAATGTTACTGTTAGTCAAGTTGCTGCTATTCCTGGTGTTTCTGGAAGTTATTCAAATTGGATAGGAAATTGGACTTATGGTGCTGGAACTGATGAGAATAATTTAGGATATATAGAATGGAATAGTGGAACTCCTGGAGATGGTCAGCCAAGAGAAGGAGAAACATATTATGTTTCTTATACCTATCCAGTAGATGCAACTCAGTTTGATCCTACAACGTTTGTAGATTCAGATGATGTGCTTGCTTTTTATGGAGAGGAAAGTGCAGCCGCTGATGGTTCTATGACAATGGCTGCAAATTTAGCATTAGAAAATGGTGCTCCTGCTGTTATGTGTGTTCAAGTTAGTGGTTCTGCTGATTCTGATTGGCAAACTGCAGTAAACAAGTTAAGAAAGAAAAAGAATGTTGCATATGTAGTTCCAATTACCGTTGATTCTACACAACAAGCTTATTTTGTTAATCATTGTTTGTTAGAATCTCAACCTTTAATTGGACATGAAAGAGAATGTATTTTGGGAATGAGCTCTTCTTCGACTGTTGATAATCATATTACTAAAGCAAACGCATTAGCAAGTAGTCGTGCTATTTTAGTATTTCCTGGAGATAATGTGGATAGAAATGATTTGACTTTAGATGGTTCTTATATAGCGGCCGCAGTTGCTGGTGCTATTACGAGTCAAGAGAAAGTTGTATATCCAGTAACAGGAAAAACTCTTGTAGGCTTCTCTCTTTTAGATGAGGAATATGAACCATATGATATGAATCGGCTAGGAGCAAATGGAGTTTTGGTGTGTTATAGTGTGTCTGGAGTTGTAAAAGTTAGACATGCTTTAACTACTGATCCAACTTCTGCGGATACGGTTGAAGTTTCTATTATAGCAAGTGATGATTATGTTCGCAGGATTACAAGAAATAAACTTGATGAAAGGTTTATTGGTAAAGGAATTGTGATAGGGCCAGAAACTCCTGGATTGGTTGAAGAAGCATTAAAGGCTATTTGGAACGCAATGGTTAGAAATGGATATATTTATGCTTATGGAACAAAAACAGATCCCCTAACTGGAGAGGTTCCAATTAAGGCGGTTCAAAGTTTAGTAGATCCAAGACAAGTAGACGTGACCGGTGCAATAAAGTTCCTTTATCCACTTGACTACATTCGCGTGACTTTTTATTTGTATGTGTAATTTTAATAATTATAAGGATTAAAATGATAAGTAAAGAAATACTCGAAGAATATTATATTCGAAAACGATTAACATTAAAACAAATTGGAAATTTGTTAGATATTTCAGATGCAACTGTGTTACGGTGGATGCGAAAATATAATATTCCTACAAGATCAAAAAGTGAAGCAAATAAAGGTAAGCCAAAATCTGAAGAACATAAAAAAAAGTTAAAAGCAAGTTCTTTTGTTAGATGGTCTCGAAAAGAAGAGCACGAAAAAACAAGTAAGAGTGTTAAAAAAACAATGTCTGACCCTGTTTTTCGGGTTAATTTTTTAGAAGCACAAAGAAATAGAAAACCTCCGCGACCTCATAAAAAGAATTGGCCTAAAGAATCTTGTGAAAAAATAGGAGGTCCTCGAAGAGAAAAAACTTATGAAGAATTTTATGGGGAAGAGAAAGCTTCTGAAATAAAAAGAAAACAATCAAAATCTCGTGAAGGTAAAAAATTAGGGCCTCATTCTGAAAAAACAAAAGAAAAAATGAGTAAAAGTGCATTACTTCATATTCAAAATCATTCAGGTCCTTTTACAAATACAAAACCTGAACTTAAAATGAAAGAGATTTTGACTTCTTTAAACATTTCTTTTGAACATCAATATCGACTTGAGCATTGTTTATTTGATTTTCATATTCTCAATTCTAATGTTCTTATAGAAGTAGATGGAGATTACTATCATAGTAATCCTTTAAAGTTTCAAAAGTTAAATAAAATGCAATTAAAAGTAAAAGAAAGAGATATTAAACATAATGAAGTAGCTAAAAGCAATAACTTCATTCTTCTAAGATTTTGGGAAGATGATATTTTGAATAATACTGAAGAAGTAAAAATGAAATTAAAAAATTTAATTGGAGGTGAAAATTATGGCAAGACTTCCATTCACTGCTAGCGAAGTATGGTTTTCCTATGATGTATCTATCGATGATATTCCTGTTGGTACTCTTCGAAGTTTTAATCCAACGCAAACAAGGACGGTTGATGTTGTAAGAGAAATCGCAACTAACGGAGGCCAAATAAAAGAGATCGTTCCTGGAGTTACTGATTATACAATAAGACTTGAGAAAGTTCGATTATATAATAAAGTTTTGTTTGATCATTTCGGAATTGTGACTAAAGATATTCAAAATCAAATTAGATCTGTAGATATTAAAGAAGCAATTCATCATCCGCAAACAAATCTTTTTAATAATGCGGTAACTGGTCCTCCGGGGAAGGCTGATGGTAATGCAGGAATTGTTTATACAACTTATGAGGATTGTTGGATTACTGATTGGGGTAAAACTATTTCTACAGGAGCAATTACTAATGTTGAAACAATGACGGTAAGACCTACTCGGGTTGCATAATTAGTTTATTAAAGTAAAGGAGGAAGAAATGAATTATGGTGAAGTTTTGACATACATAACTCGTATGGCAAAGAAAAAAGTTAAACCTTTTAGAACTTGGAAAGGATCCAAAGTTCAAGATTGGGAAGTTGAAATTGAGTTGTTAGATGTAGGAAAGAATATTGAGATAGCAAAAGCTCTTGCAGATACTCCTTTTAGTGTAATTGCTTGGCTTGCTAAAGTTGAATTGCTTGCAAGATGTATAATTTCTATTAATGGAGAACCTTTTATTACTCAGGAACAAGTGGATGCTTATAATAAGGATCACGATCTTGATAAGGAAACTGCTATTTCGGTTCTTGATTATAAAAAAATCCTTATTAAAAAGTGGGATTCAGTTGTTGTAAATGTTATCGATGCTGAGTATAATAAATTGCAAGAAGAACAACAAACTTTTTTATTGGGAAAAGGAGAAGAGACTAAGGAAGAAACAAAAGAAAAAGAAGTAGAAGCACAAAAAGTTGTTGAAGAAGTAAAAAAGCTTGATGAAGAATCTAAAGATCCTTCTGTTCAAGTTAGAGCTTATGTAGAACCTAAAGGCGAGCAGAAATAGAAAACTGCTCGCTTTTTTTTGGAGAATTTATGTTTAGTAAAGAGCAAGTAAAAAATGCTATTTTTGAAAATATATTACCTGTAATAACAATTAAACCTTTTAAAAAAGTTGATTGGTCTTTAACTTTAAAAATTGATGAAAAACCTTTTCCTCAGACTTTAGAGGAATGTGTTAAACTTTTAGCTTCTGTTTTGATTATTCCAAATAAATCTGAGAAAGAAAAAGAAGCTTTTTTAAGATCTTTAAACTTTTTTGTAGTTGATAAAATATTTGAAAAGTATACTAAAGTTTACAATGAATGGATTAAAGGTTTAAATAAAATAGTTGAGGATATTGTAGAGAATGATGTTCAATCTAAGTTTTTATGGGAAGTATCTAAAAGTTCTGGAATTGATAAAGTTTTAAATTCTTCAAAATATAATAATGCTCAATTGTTGTGGATCTTTTATAATTCAGTAAAAAGTAATAAAGATAAAAATAAATACATAGTTGAATTAATTAAAAATGTTTTTGAAATGTTGCAGCCTTGGTTAGATAAAGAGTTGTATGATCGAGTAAAACAATCAGAAGAAAGCACTCGAGAAAATGTTTTGTTTGATGAAAAAACTCAAGAATATCTTGAAAGTCAGGATGAAGGGGATAGTGTTGAGATGGATTATATGTAAAAAGTTACTCTTTTCTTTAAATTTTGTGTATAATATATTAGATAAGAAAGGAGCAATAAATGTTAAACTTTTTAAATATAATAGAAAAATTATGCAAAGGATTTTTTGTAATTCTTTTTATTATACTTATTGTAGGAGTTGCAGTAACTCCTGTTGGATTAGCCTTTCTTATATTGTGGGGGATGTGTTCAAATAAGAAGAATGAACCTAAAGAAAAATTACAAAATAACATTTATTGGTCTTCTTGTAGTAGCATTATTAAAAGAAAGCAATCTAAAAAAATTACAATGTATAATGATAGAGGATATAAGTTTGAAATAGTTATTTAGGAGGTAGTAAAATGTCTTTAATTATACCCCAAAATCAAAAAGGATTATATCTAAGAAAATTGTTCTTTTCTTTAAATTTTGTGTATAATATATTGAACAATAAAATAAGGAGGAGAGATGAAACAAAGTGAAGTAAAGGGAAGAATGAAGGTTAAGATTAATGAAAGAGCCCGTAATGGAGATAATGGTATTGTTGATCCTGTAGGAAAAACAGGAACAGTAGTAGCTATTTTTCCTTCTATAATTGAAGTAAGGTTAGATAGAACTCGTGATACTTCGGCATGGCATCTTCTTTTTAAACCAGAATGTTTAGACCCTTCTGATGAAATTGTGAAGGAAAATGAAATGGAGAAAGTTCCTGTAATAACTGCTAAAGGGCATAAATATTTTGAAAAACTACCGTTAAATAAAGGAATAGTAAGTCCTTCGACAGTTCTTTGCCAAATTAAAAACCATCCGGGATTTACTAAGGATGAATTAGCCCGCCGTTATTATGAAATCCTCTGTGAAGATGACCTTGAAGATAGTTACTCTGAAAAAGAATTTTTGCAATCTTTTAAAGAGGTTTATGAAAATTTATTATCAAATGGGATGTTGAACGAGGTTTTTTGAACAAAGTTTTTTGAACGAAGATTTTATAAATAACCAAGCTTTTGAGAAGAACTCAAAGCAGGTAATGCTTTTATAGGTTACCTGCTTTTTTTTATTTATAAAGGAGTTTTATGGTTGGTGAAGAATTAGCTGGAATGTCAGAACAATTAGGTAAGTTAGGGCCTGGTGGAAAAGAAGCTGCTGTAGGTGTTACTACTTTAACAAATTCTTTCGAAGCTTTATTTAGACTCTTTGGCTGGTCTTATGCTGGGGGGCATATTAATACCTTTTTAAATCAGCTTGGGGTCATGAATAAAGAGAGTGCAAGACTTGGACCTCTTATCTTTGAGAATTCCCAACAATTACATTTATTTACTACAAGATTAGGTTTAGCAGTTGGTGGTATGGCAGTAATGTTGCGAGAAATGGACAACCTTGAAAAGAAACAGTCTGAATTAAATAGAGCTCTTGGAATAGGTGTAGTATCAATTACTAAATATTATGAGCAACTTTCTACGGCTTCCGGGATGGGAGGTAAAGCAGCAAGATCTGCGGCTGAAGAGATTATGAAAGCGTTAACTGAGCAGAGGATGTGGTCGGAACAAGAAATTAATCAAATGCTTCCTCTTTTTGTTAAATATTCTTTAGGCATAAGTAAGTCTTTTCCAAGAGATTTTGTTACTATGCATGAACAACTAGGAATGTCAATAGATAATATTGCTGATTCTTATGAAACAATGGCTTTGAATGCAGCGGCCGCGGGAGTTCCTTTAGAACTTTATAAAAATACTGTTTTTGGGTTGACTTCTCAAATACAACAATATGGTTTTTCAATTCGTGATGCAATGGCATTTACGAATTTATTTACTGATGATTTAAAGAAAGGAACTATAACCGCAAGAGAAGCACAAAATGTTATGCAAACATTAGCTCAATCTCAAATGACTGCAGGAGGGTTCAACCTTAGAGTAAAAATGGCAATGATGTTGGGCAGAGCTTGGGAAGATGTTTCTCCCGAAACTAAAGAAGCATTAGATGTGGCAGCTAAAAAAAGATATGGGGAGGCTTCTACCTTCAGAGGTTTAGGAGTTGCGCAGCAGGCAGATGTTTTTCAAACAACAGCCGCTCCAGAGCTTTTTGGGCAAGTTTTCGCAATTGCTGGAAAAGAAACCTTAAAAATGTTTTCTAATAAAGCAATACAATCTATAGGTTTTAAACAATTTATGGATATGGAACTTATGCAATTTCAACGAGTAGTCCCCACATTAGAAAAAGGTGGTGAAGTTTTTACAAAGTCTATTGAGGAAATGAAAACTCCTACACAAGAACTTACTAATGCTCTTGATGAATTAAGAAAGACGATGGAAACAAGTACTAAAGGAATGCGAGAATGGTATTATCCTTTCTTACAATTTATGGATTATTTGAGATCCCAAGGGTTAGGAGGGGTTGCTGGTGCTGCTGGAGGTATTGGAGGTGCTGTTTTAGGTGCTGTCCCTGGAGCTATAATGACTGCTTTAGCTTTAAGAGGAGTAGGATTTGGTGGAGGTGCTGGAGGATTAGGTGTCGGAGCAGCAGGACTTGGAGCTGGATTAGGAGCTACTACTTTGGGATTTGCAAGGTTAATACCCTATTTAGCTTTACTTACCACTTCTATGATATCTCTTGACCAAGTTGTGAAAGCTGTTACAGCGGCTCAGGAATGGGCTAAAACAAAAGCAGAAGAAAGAGAAAAAAAGGAATGGTTAAAAACAACTGCAGCAGGAGAATATACTGCATTAACAGGACTATTAGGAGCTCAAAGATTACGTGAAACTGGTGAAGAAAGACTTGCACGAAAAGCTATGGAAGAAGTAAAAGGAGGATATCTTTCTCCTGAAGATTTAAAAAGGGAAATTGCTTATACTTATGAAAAATATAGAAAAGGGGTTGGTGAACGAGCTCTTCCCCTCGAAAGAATAAGAACAATAGAAGCGGGGATTCCGGAGATAACAAAAGGTAAGGAAGAAATTATTATAAAATTTCCAATAATCGCAATTCCTTTAGGAAAACAGCCAAGTATTTCTGATTTAATACATGGAGGGGCATAAAAAAGTAAATGAAAGGTAATTTATGGGAAAAAGAGAAATTATAAGAATTTGGAAATTAAATAAAGTAAGGGAAGAAAAAGGAGCAACGGTTTCTGGATATATAAATGTAGCCACTCGAAGTAATCCATTATTTCCAAGAGGAGCAGAATATATTATTGAAGGATCAATGGAAAAAATTAATGATGATACTGATTTAACTAAAAAAGTAGATGCTGGTATGGTTTATAGAGTTTATAGAGATGTTGATGAAAAAAATACTCCTTTTATTATAAGAAATAGTGAAAGATTTGATGTAATGGGAAAAGAGAAAGAAGAAAATGTTGGGGCCAAGGCATATTTTACTTTTCACATAAATCCTCGAAATATTAGCATTGCAAAAAATAAATTAATTACTAAAATAAGAACTAGAGGTGGTTTTGAATTTCAACATTGGGGACCAGATATATCTACTATTGCGTTTGGAGGAACGACTGGAAATGTAACTCCGACTCCTCCAGAAAATGTTCAATCAATAACCGATATTCCAAGTCCAACAGAAGATAATTCTGAAGCTTATAGGATATTTAAAGATTTTGAAATATTATATGAAGAAGATCAAACTCAACAAGAACTTGGTTTTATGCAAATGTTAGGGTTAGAATATAGAGGAAATATTTTTGTAGGGCACTTAAGAAGTTTTGGATATGAAGAAGTTGGAGAAAAACCTTTTCAGTTTGAATATAGAGTAGAATTTGCAGTAGAATATGAAGCAACTTCTGTTAGTAGAGCTCAACAAGAAATACAGCAAACTCTTGTTCGTAATGCGGATACTTTGAAATATTTACGTCAACTTGCTGAAGGAGAAAGAAAAAGTGATTAGGAGGATAAAATGTTATATTCATTAAGTTTTCGTAAAACCTCTCAACTTGATAAACAACTATTTTTTGATTTTTATGGTGTTAGCCTTCTTTCTGCTCAATATTTAGAACAAAATCCTTATGCTAAAGAATATAAAGATATGATTGTTCAGCAAGTAAAAGAAGAATATGTTCCTTTAATTACAAAAATGGTTTATGCTGAATTAGAAAAGTGGTTTGAAACTTATTTAGTTGGTGGTCAAAAAAATTGGAAAAAAGAACTTGGATTTGAATTGAAGGATCTTATACATCGAAATATAAAAATTAAAGATTTAACTTTAGAGCAAATTGCTTATATATATAAAACGGGAAGATGGAAAAAAGGATTTTGGGGTTTTGCTTGGGAAGATATTACTGAATCTTTAATTCAACTAATTAATACGGCTGATACTAAACAACTTATAATTATAATAGATCACATTAATGACATTGAACATAGTAAGGGGCTAATTTTTCACGATTTTCCTAAAGTTGAAAAATGGTTTTCAGATGCTTTAAATATTAAAGCCCAAGCTACTCCAGAACAACTAATTCCATATCTTTCTTCTGATATTCAAAAGTTTGTAACAGAAGATTTACAAATAAGAGGTCAGGAAGTTGTAGCCCCAGAAGAATATTTAACTATACCTGAATCTGAGAAAATAAAATTAGTAAAAAGTCCTAATGCTTTTCTTGAAGTATTTAGAGAATTAGCAAAAGATGAAGATGAAGATGTTCGTTGGAGTGTTGCAGAAAGTCTTACAACACCTCCAGAAATTTTAGCTGAATTATCAAAAAATAAAGATTATTATATTCGTTGGTTTGTTGCCTATAATCCTTCTACTCCTCCTGAAGCTTTAGCAGAACTTGCAAAAGATAAAAATGAAAATATCCTTATGAATATTGCCTATAATCCTTCTACTCCTCCTGAAGCTTTAGCAGAACTTGCTAAAAATCCAGATCCTGAAATTCGTTATCGGGTTGCTACTAACCGGGGAACTTTTCCAATAACATTAGAAGAATTAACAAAAGATCCAGATCCCAATGTTCGTAGAGAAGCTAAAGAAAGAGTAAAAGAATTGGAAGGAATATCATTTAGTTTAAATATGAGGAAAAAAGCAAATGGTGAAGAAAATATTGATCCTAACTCTCCACCCCTTGGTTCTTGGGTTTATGTTACAAAACAAGAAGTAAGAAGATTATATATTCAAGAAGCAAAAGGTATTTATGACGAAGAACTTCTTGATCGAGTAATTTCTGGATTTTTGACTACTTTAGGTTACTGGAAAGGAAGTAGAGTTCAATTGTTTAAAAAATTTAAAAATATGTTAGAACAAGCTAAAACTCCTCAAGAGAAAATGATTGCAATAGATCAAGTAATAAATACCGCTCATTCACTTGGGGGTAAGTATGGAGATTATTTGATAATAGATTTTGATGCTTCTTTTTTTGATGAATTAAGTAATCTAAAAATTAGTAGTTTAAATATGAGAAAAAAATCATATATAATGTATAATGACAAAGGCCAAAAGTTTGAGGTAAATTTATAAATGATAGATGAAACTAAACATAGAATTAATCATTATTTTCCAAAAGCTCTTGTTTATTTTTTAGATGAAAAATGGACTGGCTCCGGAAAGTTAAGAGAGGCTAAAAAAATTGTCGCTCCGGATATAAGTGATATTATTAGTATTAATACTACTTTAAATATTACTTCTCAACCAGGAACATTTAGTATTACTTTAAATAACAAAAACGAAAGATATTTTATAAAAGATGATCTTGATTTTGAAATTAAAAATTTAAATGATCCTCCTTTAGATATATATGGAAAAAAATCAGTTTCATTAAAATCTTCTTATCCTTATAAAAATGCTTTAGAGTGGTTAAATCACGAAGAGTTTAAGAGATTTTTTCTTTTACCTAATGGAGATGTTTGTATTTTAGAAAGATATCAAAATAAAAAAGATGGTCTTATTGGTTATTGGAAAAAAGCTCAAAATAAAGAATGGTTAGAAGAACATGCAAAAGAACAATTAGAAAGTGTTGATACTTTTGTTGAGTTAACAGGAACGGATCTTGACTCTGTTGTTAAAGACTCTCGTCCAAATTTAGATTTTTATGAAAAATATGAAGGAATGGTGGATCAGGGAAGATGTGTTTTTAGTCCTATGGATCGGGTTGTAGTTTTATTTTCTCGAAGATTTTATAATGAAAGCATTCCTTATGAATATATTGTTGCTTTTACTGGAATTGTAAATTCAATTAGTGATGAATACTCTGAAAATTTTTCAAAAATAACAATTTCTGGAGAAGATGTTACTAAATGGTTAAAAATGACTTATGCTAATGTAAATCCTTCAACTCTTACTGAAGGTCTTCCAGATGCTGGTGCTGATACTATGAGAATGTGGTCGAAGCGTTTTACTGGTATGGAACCTTGGCAGATTATTAAACTTTTAGTTTTAGGGGGAATTGACGCAGAAGGTTTAAAAGTGAGGGGAGTTGGCGAATTTGAATTTAATCCTATGTTAAGTCCTGAGTCTTCTTTACTTTTTACTTCAGTTAGAGGAAAAACTCCTATTCTTAGTCCTCTTACTTTTGAAAATACTAAAGAAGGAATTGTTGTAAGTGAAGATGTATCTGATTTGGATAAGTTGTTTCAGAAATCAAGAATACATATTCAAATTCCTATGGAAAAGCAAGAATATTCTGATATGGGAGAATTACAAAAGACTCCTTATAAAAGATTTGCTAGAACTACTTATGATAGTTATGATAATGAATATAGAACTCATTTAGAAATTATTTATGAAATAGCAAAAACATCTAATTTTGAATTTTATGCTGATGCTAATGGAGATATTTGGTATCATCAACCAAGATTTGATAATAGACATATACTTACTGAAGATATACCGGAAGTTTATATTTTGAGAAATGAAGATATTCTTAGTTGGGGGAATACCGAAAGTGATGAATCTTTAATTACTTCTATTTTAGTTGTAGGGCAGATGGATATGATTGAAGGAGTCCAATATCCTTTTAATTATGTAAATTTTTATGAGGATTCTGGACTTATTTTTAAATATGGTAGAAGAATGCTTACGGTAAGTCATCCATTTGTAAGAACTGCTGCTGATTGTTATTATTATGCACAATCATTACTTTTTAGAACATTTGCGGAAAGAAGAACTGGAACTATTACAATAGTTGGAAGACCTGAAATAAGAATGGCAATGCCAGTATATATACCTTTTCGTAATATGATATATTATGTTCATTCAATAACTCATAATTTTGCTTTTGGTGAAACATTTACTACAACTTTAGGATTAACTTATGGAAGAAAGCCTTGGGAACGTCTTCCAGAAACTTTAGCGTATACTCGATATTCTGCTACTGATGGAGAAGTTGGAAGAAGAAATGTTACTATGGAATCAACAGCTGTTCATGCAGCAGTTACTTCAAAAAGTAGTAAAGATGATCCTCTTATTTGGCCTTTTGGTGCTTCCAATAATAATAAGGTTGAAACTTCTTATCCAGGGCAAACAAGATATAGAGTTAATAGTTCGGGAGAAAATGAACAATTACCTAACGGAATAGATTTAAGCTCTTTAAAATTAACAAATCCGACTTTAAAAGTAAAACAAGCTGAAGTATATGCAACTCATAATGGAATTGTTATAGAAAGCGATGCAGATTTTGTGAAAATAAAATCTAAAGGTGGTCAATACGAAACACATTATTATGGATTGGTCTCACTTAATGTTTCTGTAGAAGATGAAATTTCTAAATATCAACCTATAGGTTATGTAGAAGGAAAAGACCCTTTGAGATATTGTATGGTTCGAGGAGAAACAGGTTTTGTAGATCCAGAACCTTATACTAAAGCAAAGTTAACTATAAGAGGGGGAGGAGTTAAGTCATGAGGAGATACTTTCCAAATGAGAGACCTTTTGGTGGACATTTACTATCTAGAACTCCATATCATCGTCTTGCAGTTATAACAAGTGTAAATGCTGAAAAAGGGACTGTTGCTATTAAATGGTTAGATCATCCAAGTGGAAGAGATAATATTGTTATAAGTCAAGCAGCATTTGGTTCTTTTGATTTTCCAGTTCCAGGAGCAGTTATACTTGTTGCGATGAGAGAAGGAGATATTCCTGAAATTGATAGATATATGCCTATAGGGTATGCTAAACAAGTTCAAGCAGGAGAGGCTAAACAATTACAACCAGGAGAAAAACTTTGGAGAAGTTATTCTGGTTTTGAAACGGATCAAAATCAACAATTTCCTATTCCTATTCCTACAGGATCTGAAATTTATATGTCAAACTCTGGGAAAATTGTTTTTCGAGACGGAACTGGAGATTGGTGGGAATTAGATCCTACTGATAATGTAATTCATCAAAATAGTATGACTTATCAATGTACTACTGAAGCTGGAGTTCTTGATTTTGGTTTAGTGAAACGGGAAATGCCTACATATCCAGATCCTACTCAGAATTCAGAAATGGTTTTAGTTACAAGGAATAATACTTCTATTTTAAATGGAGGTAAAGCATTTACAGAATTTAGATTAAGAGTTTTGGAAACAGCAGATGTAGATCCTACTACAGCTCCTGAAGTAGATAATCCATTTGTTGAAGTTATTCTAGGAACGAAAATTAAAAGGACTGGTTCTGGGTTAAATACTGTATATTCACCGGAAGAAACCACTGACAACCACGCAGAATCTGGAAACGAAATATGTATTCAAATAAGAACCAAAAGCACTATAGGATTTGAATTTACAGTAGACAAGGAAGGGAATGTTTCCATGTCACTTGCAAATGATAAAAAACTAAAAGTAGTTTGTGATAATATATTGTTGGGGGGAGCAGGAAACGAAAAGGCTGTGGTTCTTTCAGATTTTATAACTACTTATAATGGGCATACACATCCTGACCCAGCTTCAGGATTTACTGGTGTTCCAGTTCAACAATCTATTAATGAAATATCTACAAAAGTTAAGTTAGAATGATAGGAAAGACATATGTTTATAAAAGGGTATAAACAAACTGAAGAACATAAAAGAAAATCAAGTATATCACATAAAGGTCAAAAAGCCTGGAATAAGAATATTCCTCTTTCTGAAGAACATAAAAGAAACCTTTGTACATTTACAAAAGAGCAAGAATTGCAAATTTGTGCTGAATATTTTTCTGATAAAAAAGTAAACACATATGTTTTAGCTAAAAAATGGAATTGTAGTAATGTAACTATAAGTAATATCATTAAAAAGAATGGATATAAATTAAGAAATAGTAGTGAATGTCACAAAGGTCAAAAAGCTTGGAATATTGGATTAACAAAAGAAACAGATGAAAGAGTAAGAAGAGGAAGTGATAAACTTAAAGGACAAAAACGTTCTGAAGAACAAAGAAATAATTTAAGTATATCTTGTATGGGACGTAAAGCTTGGAATAAAGACCTTACTAAAGAAACTGATGAAAGAGTAAAAAAAGTAAGTAATTCAACTAAAGGTAAAAAACATAACCCTATGCTCAATGTTACAAAAGAAAAAATAAGTAAAACATTAACAGGTAGAAAATTTTCTGAGGAAACAAAACAAAAGAAACATAAATTTTCAAAAGAACAAGAAGTAGAAATTTGTAATGAATATTTTTCAGAAGAGAAGCCAAGCACTACTACTTTAGCACAAAAGTGGAGTTGTGGTAATGCTACGATAACAAGTGTTGTTAAAAGAAATGGGTATGTTTTAAGGACGTATAAAGAAATAGGAGCACAAAATATAAAAAAGTATAAAGGTCCTTTTAAAGATACTAAACCAGAACTTAAAATGAAAGAGATTCTTAATGAATTAAACATTCCCTTTGAACATCAATATCGTTTGAAAGGATATTCATTTGATTTTTATATTAGTAATTCAAACATTTTGGTAGAAGTAGATGGAGACTACTGGCATGGGAATCCTAAAAAGTTTAGTAAATTAAATGAAAGGCAAAAAGAAATAAAACAAAGAGATTTTATTAAAAATAAGGTAGCAAAAGATAGTGGATTTGTTTTATTAAGGTTTTGGGAAGATGATATTTTGAATAATGCAGAAGAAGTAAAAAATGAGTTAAGAATTGTAATATAAAAATAAACAAATAAAAAATTTAGGAAAAAAATGATTGATACTATAACACAGGAATTAGTCGATGAACTTCATAAAAAAACAGGATTTTCTACTTGTTTCCTTGTTGCCCTTTTATCTTTATCTTATCCTGTTCGAAATGCTTTGAAACTATTTTTGCAACAGCAAAGAAGTTTGTTAGAACTAAAAGTAAACAAATTGGCTTTTCAAATTCAGAGAAATAATATGCTTTCGGAAAAATTTAACAATTTGTTTGTTGCAGTTGGCAATAAATTAGGAGCAGTGAAAAATATAATTAATGTAACTCATTTCGGAGATGTAGTACAAAACTGCCCACAACTACAAGAATTGTTACGAAGTATGATTAAAGGAGCAGGAGTTTCTGGATTAAGGATAGAAGGATTCTCAGATGTGGAGGATATTTTATCAGAAATACACTATCGCCTGAACAGTGCGAATGCGGCTTTAAATTTATCAACAAGGGCACAACAACAATTAACGGCTCGATTAGCTTTAATAGATCGCTGGATTGAACTTTTAAATGTGATGTAAGGAGATACTTTGGTTATTAAACAACAAATTATTACTTCTAACGCTGAAATAGCTGCCGATTGGTATATTTCTAAACAAAATGGAAATGATTCAAATAGTGGAACTAGTAAAGACGATGCTTGGCAGACATTTGCTCCGTGTAATGCAGCAATTTATTCAGGAATTATAAGAGAAGGAGATACTATTCATGTAGGTCCTGGAACTTATACATCTGGAGAAGATCCTTATAGTTCTACAGGAAACCATATCTGGGCAAAACAAGGAGGGCTTTCAACAATTCCTGTTTATTTTTTAGCAGATCCAAATTGTCAATGGCTTACAGATGATACTCCTGGACCTGTGCAAGTTGATTTTGTTATAATTCAAGATGCTGTTATAAATGTTGAGGGTTTTGATATTTTTTCACATTATGGTGTATGGTCTGGAGGGATTTATTATTATGGAGGTTCGGTAAATATAGAAAGTTCTGTTGGTAAAAATCCTGGAAATTGTATAGGATATTTAGATAAATGTAAAATTGCAGAAAGTAGTGGTATTGGTAATGCCAATGGTCAATTTACAAATTGTTTATTGGGTTATGCAGAAAAAATTATTGGGTGTGTTTCCTCAAATAATAACAATTCTTTTCATGTAGCTATTGATTTAAAAATAATTAATTGCACTTTGCAAATGTCTGCTGTGGTCGGGGTGACTGGAGTGGTTGCTATGACTGCAACTGATCCAATATATGTTTCAAGCATTAATAATATTTTCATTAATTTTAGTAATAAATGTGGTGGAGTATATAATTATTACTGTGGAGGAAATGTAATTTGGCAATATTGTGATTATAATCATTATGAATATTATGAAGGAAATTTTGGTTATGGTATAAAAAATTTAACACAGTGGCAAGCAGATACAGGATTAGATGGAAATGCTACAGAAGGATGGACATATTTAAGAGGATTTTATCAAAATGCATCTGGGTACAAGTTATTTAATTTATCTCCTTGTGTAAACACAGGTGCTCCAACTGGATCATTTGGTCTTGTTCCATATTTTGATATAGAATATAATTTAAGATCTGGATCTTCAGTTTGTAAAGGATGTTATGAATTTCAAGATATTCCAGAACTTTATACTAAAACTTATTATGTAAGAACAAGTGGAGATAATGCAAATGATGGTTTAAGTCCAAGTAATGCTTGGAAAACTATTAGGAAAGCTACAGATACTGTTAGCCCTTATGATATTGTATATATAGGTTCTGGAACATATGATGAAGGCTTTTATGCATCAATTTCAGGATCATATACCACGTGGGTAGGAGATAAAAAAGGAATTTATACTGGAGATCTTCCTGGAGATATAAAAATAAAATTCTTTTTAAATATGTCTGCCCAATACCCTTATTATCTTACGATGCCAAGACACCATATTAGAGTTTCTAATATTTATTTTTATGATTTTTTTACATATATTGATACTGTACATGCAGGAGTAGTATCTTGGGGAGGACATGGGTTAGAATTTGAACAATGTAGAGTGGATCATGGATTTTTTTGTGGTGGGGTTTGGGGATGTAAATTTATTAATAACGTAGCGTGGGCGAGTCCATTTTTTGGAGCAATAAATTATGCTAGATATGCAATGTATACTGCAAATGGTTGTGCTAATTTTTATTTTCATAATACTTTTATTCATCCCCATGGAAGAGCAGTTGTAGGAGGTTATTGTTTTAATGGTAGTAGGTATGATATAGTTATAAATAATATAATGAAATGTGTAAAAGAAAGTAGTGCTCCTTCCGTTGGATCAGACCCCGTTATTTCAATACCAGCAGGTTCTATTGATGAATGTATTTTTGATGGTAACTTTTATCAATATGGAGATGTGGGACAAGTATTTGCATATGAAGGAGCAAACTATTGGGATACTTTAACTTTATGGCAATCAGGATCATCTCAAGATTTAAATTCTTATGAAGGAAATCCTTTGTTTGAAGGAGATGGATTTCATATAAAAGTGCTTTCTCCTTGTGTTGATAATGCACTTATACAATGGACAGATTGGGATGGGTCTTCTTATAATGTAGGTGTTTATATTGATTATGATTTACAAAATCGCCCGATGGGACTTGGATTTGATATTGGATGTGATGAAGTTTTTATAAAACCTATAGAACCTCCATTTGCTTGGAGTATTCCTAAAATAGGGCCTATTTTAATACGTAGAACTCCTTATAGAGAACCTCAATTAAAATGGCCTTGTACTCATTATTTACCAAATAGAGGTCAATTTACTTTAAATACTTGTCCTAGATGTTTAGGAACTGGTTTTTATTATGATATTCAATTTGATGCTGGAGGATTAGTTCCTCAAGTATGGGATGAAACAAAATTGGCTCAAGAATTAGAAAAGATTACAATAACAGATTTTAATCCTTTTCACCCTGAATATGGAGCAAATCTTAAAAAGAGGGTAGGACAAGTTCCAATAGATGATTTAAAACCAATAATAAAATCAGATTTACTAAATTCTATTTTTAATTTAATGAAATATCAAAAAAGAGAAGCAAACAAAGGTGTTGGAGACGGTTATTTTTCGCCGAGAGAATTGATTGACAGTGTTAAAAAAGTTGAAATCACAGAAATTTCTACTACGGAGTTAGAATTCACAATATATATTTTGACAGTAGAAGGAAAAGAGTTAGAAATTACTGGGAAGGTGTTAGTATGACTTACACTTATTATATTAGACGATGGTGTGGAAGTGATTACAATAATGGGCTGAGTGGAAGTGGAGCCTGGAAGACTCTAAGAAATGCTAATATGAATATGGTTGCTGGAGATACTGTATATGTTGGATCAGGTTCTTATTATCTTGAGTCAACTGATATAGAAAGAGGAATTCAACCTGTAAATAATGGTAGTTCTGGAAGTAGAATAGAATATATTGCTGATAGATTTGGAATTTATACAGGAGATTCAGGAGAAATCAAAATTAAAAGAGCAAATTTTCAAAGAGATTATATTACTATGGATGGGTTTTATGTTGATAATGGGAGTAGTGCTATTAATGATGTGAGTATTGTAGGTATATATACAATAGTTAGAAATTGTAGAACAAAATATTCCTCTCAATTTGGGGGCGGGGGTTATGGATGTAATCAGGTTCAGGTTTATAATAATATTTTTGCAGAAGGCAAAATTCATTCTGTACCTGCTGTAGCATTTTATTTTGTTAATGGTGAAACAGGGCATTTTTATTATAATACTGTCTTCGGAACAGATAAGGATGCAAGCTATAATACTCAATGTTTAGTGATATATTCTCCAAATAATGCATTATTTGATATATATATTAAAAATAATATTTTTGCTGGAGTTTTAAGTTCTTTGAGTTATTATTTGATTAAGTATTACCCCCAACATGTATCTGATTGGAATAATAAATTTCATATAGATTATAATTTTTATCAATATACTAATGGGCAATTTGTTTATGTGGATGTTTGGGTTGAAGCAGGAGATTGTGAATTTGATAATTTAACAGTATTTCAGGCGGGCTCGGGTTCTTTAAATGGGAAGGAAGCTAATGGAAAAGAAGGAGATCCAAAATTTTTTGACGTTTCGAATTCAGATTATTATTTATTAGGATCTTCTCCTTGTATAAGCACTGCTACAGATGTTGGAATATACACCGATCATGATGGTAATACACGACCTTTGTAAGAGGATATAATATGATTCATGTTAGACCAATACAAATATGTGGATATGATATAGGTGCATATGAATTTGTTCCTCAAACACGGCAAGAATTAATTACTTCAGATGCAAATATAAAAGTAACGATTCAACAATTAATTATATCTGATACTAATATTTTAGTTGAAAATATTCAGCAAATTATTTTATCTGATGCTAATATTAAAACAGGAGTTCAACAATTAATTATATCAAATGCTAATATTATAAGTACCTTGCAACAAACGATTATATCTGATGCCTCTGTTTTTTATATAAGACAACAGATTATTTTATCAGATGCAAAAATTATTCCAGCAACATCGCCAGATTCTTTTTCGTTTGCAAAAATTTCAAAAGTTGTTTCAAATTTTAGTTTAAAAACTAAAGATGAAACAAAATTAGTATTGTATGATGTTAAATTAGAGCATATTTGTGATCACAATTTACCAAGCGGAAAATTTACTTTAAATACTTGTCCAAGATGTTTAGGAAAAGGTTTTTATTATGATATAAAATTTAGTCCTTTGGGCGATGTTCTTACTGTTAGTGAAGTAGAAAAACTTTTGCAAGAATTAGTAAAAATTACAATAACTTCTAAAGGTGATAATCCATTTTATGCAGATTATGGATCTTATGTTATTAATAGTGTAGGAGCATTACAAACTGAAGGATTTCGAGAGACTAAATTAAAACAGTCTATTATGGATGCTGTTTTAAGATTACGTTATTTACAACGTGATGGTATTGAGAGAGGATATAAATTTTCTTTAAAAGAATTAATTGATAAAATAGAAAATATTGAAATTTATGAAATTGAAGGAGATCCAAGGCAATTAGGTTTTAAAGTAAGAATAACAAATGTTGAAGGATCTATGGCAATATTACAAGGCAGTGTTTCTTTATAAAAGGAGAAATTTATGGCGAGAAAGAGTTTTTCAAATATTGTTCAAAGTATGATTAACTTTTTGAAAAGGCTACATCCAAGTGTGGACACGAAAGAAGGAACTTTTACAAGAGATGTTATAATTAATCCGGTTGCAAATGAATTAGATAATTTTTATGCTGAATTGGATGTAATTTCGAAAGCTCAATCTCCAGATTTAGCTTCTACAGATGATTTAGTAAAATTAGCAGAGAATTTACAACTGGAAAGAAAAGCCGCAGTTCGGGCAACAGGAACAGTAACTTTTTATAATAGATCTGGAACTACTGCAACTATTCCAGCAGGAACTACAATAAGTACTAAACCTGGAGCAGAAGTTGGTGCTCAACAATTTGTTACATTACAAACTGTTACTATATCAAATCCTGGAAGTTTTAATCCTGATACTGGTCAGTGGGAAGCAGAAGCTCCAATAAGAGCAGTTGCTGGAGGATCCCAAGCTAATGTTGATGCTGGTGCTATTTGTGTTTTAGTTACTGCTGTTGCAGATGTTTCTGGATGTTTTAATGAAGCTACAATAACTACAGGAGAAGATGAAGAATCTATTTCAGCTTTAACATTACGAGTAAAAAGTGTTTTATTAGGAAATAATGTAGGAACAAAGGCAGGTTATTATGAACAAGTAATGAAAGATGAAAATGTTACAGATGCTTTAGTTGTAGGTCCTGGGGAAGCATATACATTAAGATCATCTTTTGGTGCTGTCGATATTTATGTAAGAGGTGGAGTTTCTAATCAATCAATTGATACTTTTATTTATTATTCTGGAGCAGACTATCATACTTTTAATTCACAACCAGTTCATCTTTATACAGTAAGTGGAAGTTTTTCTGCTGTTGGAAGTGTTACTGGAAATTTAACTGAAGGTACTCATTATACTATTGTAAAAGATTCTAGTGTTTATGCTGGGTCGGTTCGTGGTAATGATGAATTTTACTTTTTACCAATTCTTGCTGATGGTGAAACTATTATAATAACTTATGTATATAATGCATTAATTTCTACTTTACAGGCAGCAGTTGATGGAGATAGTGCAAAGATTGTTGGTGCAGATGTTTTAGTTAAGGAAGCAAAAGTTCGCTGGATAGATGTTACTGCTACTGTTGAATTATTTGCTGGGTATGATGCTTCAACTTTAGCTACAAGCGTTCAAACTGCAATAACAGAAAAACTAAATAGTTATTTAATTGGCCAGGAAGTTCAGCAGTCAGATATTATAGCAATAATTGCTGCAGTTGAAGGAGTAGATGATGTTTTAGTTCCTCTTACAAAGTTTCAAGAAAATATAGCAACTGGAAATATTACACAAGATGCAGATGGGAATTTAGTAATTCCTTGGGATTCTTATGCCCAAGCTGGAGTAGTTACTGTTTCTGTAAAAAGTTAAGGAGTAATAATGGCTACCTCGTTAAATTCTTTTATAAAAAAATTACGTGGTTTAATAACTAAATACTATGCAGCATATTTTTCTGATGATACTCATCTATACAAAGTTATCAGAACGTATGCGAATGAATTTGCTTCAGGAAGTATTGATCTTGAAGAAGTGTATGAGGATTTAAGTATTGATACTGCTTCTACTCAAAAGCTTTATGATAATTTTGGAACATATTTTGGGCAACGAAAGTTTTTCTACCAAAATGCTAATGAAGATTTATATACTCCTCTTTCAGGTTCTTATGCGTCTGGTTCTTATATAATTGGTTATTATGGATCTGGATCTATTCCAAGTTATCGAAAGGAAATAAACTTTTTAATGCAAGCAGCAATGACTGGAGGAACTATTAATGCAATGAAAAGAGTAGGGCACGCTTTTACTTTAATAACTCCAGATACAAAAGAATATTATCAAATACCACGTTGGAAATTGAAAACAGAGATAGGAGTTGTTTCTGTTGCTAGTACTAGTCCGTATTATATTATAGATGCTGGTAAAAATTGGTTTAAAAATGAATGGAGTGGTGCTTTACTTTTAGAATCAGGTTCTGCTGATTTAACTCAAATTCTTACTAATTATTACGGAGGTTCTTGGTGGGATTATTTATTAGTTTATTATCCAATTACTGCACCTCCACATAGTTTTTCTTCAGGAAGTAATTATGTAGTTACTTTTAGTAAGCTTGGGAAAAATACAAGATTATATGATAAGTTAGAAGGAAAGTTTGCAGCAGATATTATTGTTTGGTTACCTGAACCTCAAAAAGATAGGCAAACTGCTATTGAAAAGGCATTGAGAGATGTAAAGCCTGCTCATACTGATTTAAGAGTTTATTATGAAAATTATTATTCTGCAGTAACAACAACAGCTCAACTTAGTTCTGGTTCGAGTGGTTCTTTTTATGATCCAAGTGTATTTGAAGTTAGTTGTGGAGCAGTTGGTAATTTAGTTCCAACTATTGATTCTGCTTTTAGTGGTTCAACTACAATGACTGTTCCTGGAACTGGGGGTTTTGTAAAATCAAGTGGGGCTATTGTTAATAATATTTATACAAGTCCTATAATTGATCTTACAGAATCTAATTTAATTTATAGTGATTATGATTGGGCTTATGATTGGGTTCCAGATTTAGGGTATGATTGCCAAATTAGAGTTGAAGCAAGATCATTTAACGCTTTACCTCCAGCTGGTGCTTGGTCAGAAGTATATTCAGGGCAAGTTATTTATAAAGGAAGCGTTGAAAGATATTATCAATATAGAGTGCATGTATTTACTTGGTTTGTTGATAGTTTTAAATTACACCAGTTTTCAGTAAAAGCATATGAAAGTGGTTCTGCAGATCCATATTATACATCTATTATTTTGTAAAGGAGTTAAAAAATGGTATCATATGAAGGTGCTGGAAGTATATTTTTTAATGATCAATATGTTAATTATATTCATAGAGATCTCGATAACATTGAGTATACAAAACTTAAAACTATTCGAGATTCATTAGCTGCTTGTATAAAACAGCCTGGAGTAGCTATCGAGTCTCTTTCTGATTCCTCTTTGAAAGTAGAATATGTTGATTCTAAACATTTTACTGTTAATCCAGGATTTGCAATAGATAAATTTGGTAGATTAATTTATGTTCCAAATGATGTTTCTCAATATGGAAATACTATTGACGATCCAGAGTATCATCCAAAATATCCTGATAGAGAAAATTTACCTCATAGCAAAGTGCCAAGTGTTTCTACAAGATATTATGTAAATATTTATTATAACACTCAACAAGATATTACTGAATCGGATGATGAAGGAGAATCTTATTATACTCGTGATTATGATAGTTATTATATTGCTTGTGAAGATTTTCAAGCTGGAACTTCAAGTAGTTTTGGGTCAGGAAGTTTAGGAGTATGTTTAGGTAGTTTTGAAGTAAATAATAGTGGTAATATTAGATTTAGCGAAATTACTGATATGAGACCTCTTTTGGAAGTATATTCAAATGTAGCTGCGAGTGGTTCTGTTCCAAGTTCTCGAAGAGTTTTTGCATTGTCCCGAATAGCTACTAATTTAGCAAATGCGTTGGCTAGTAATAATTATTGGGCAGCAACTGCAACTGCATATAATCAAACAAAAGCTGATATTAGTTATCAACATCGTTCGGGATCAACAGCAATGAATGTTAGATTTTGTGTTCCAAGTTATTCTCAACCTTCAACTAATGCATATGTTTATGCTTATATTTATACTAGTCCAGGACATATTTTAATGACTTCGGGTTCTTATAATGTTATTGTTAATTCTCAGATATGTGATTTTTCTTTAGATGTTTCTGGATTAACTCCAAGTACTTTGTATTCTGTAGAAATTTGGATGCGAACTTTTACGTATGCGGGAACTTTTTATGTAAGAGATCTTGTTATTGATGTAGATTGAGGAGGAAAAATGGTATTAACTATTACTGATCTTTATAGAGGTGCTGGAAGTAAATTCTTTGACGATCAACTAATGTATTCTCAAGATCTTAATAATATAGAATATACAAAACTTGAAACTATTAGAAATTCTATTAAGTCAATGATAATACAACCTGGAGTAGCAATACATTCTCTTAGTGAGTCTGCGTTGAAAGTAGAATATGTTGATGCAAAACATTTTACTATTAATCCTGGATATGCTGTTGATAAATTTGGTAGATTAATTTATGTTCCTAGTTCTACTGCTGCAAGTGGTAGTATTTATACTGATCCTTATTACCATCCAGCATGGCCAGATAGGCAAAATATTGCTCATAATCAATTACCGGAAGAACTTACTACATATTATGTAAATATTTATTATACAACTCAACAGGGTATTTCAGGAACAAATGATGAAGGGACCTCTTTTTATACTAGGGAATATGATAGTTATAGGATTTCTGTTGAGAATGTTTTACCTAGTGAAAATAGTGGTGGTTTATGTTTAGCAAGTTTTCCTATTAATACTGATGGAGATATACCAAGTAGTGGAAGTATTAATGATATTCGACCTCTTTTATTATGTGCTATACAAACATTTACTACACCAGCAAGGGAAATTTTTAGAAAATCAATTGTTGCAACAGATGTTGCTAATAATTCTTTTGCTGCTATTGCATGGCAATCTGGAGATTTAGGACCAGACACGGGAGTTCTTATTTTAAAAGCAAGAACATCTTTTAGATATTATGGAGAAGCACAAGTGAATATTCATTTTACGGCTTCTGCAGCTTCTGATCCCGGAAGTGTTAAGGTTATAATTGCTACTGTTTTTGATACTTATAATTTTGCGGGTGCTGGAAGTTATTCTTTTTCTATTAATTTACCTACAACTTTACTATCTAATGTATTATATGATGTTACCGTATCTTTAGCAAATGTTAATCCAACAGATGTTGCTATGATTTCAGAGATGGTTATTGATGTTATTTGATTGTGGAGGGTATAATGTCTTACAATGGTTTTAAAAGTATATTTTTTGAAGATCAAAATGTTTTTGAACAGGATCTTAATAATATAGAATATTCAAAAATTAGATTATTTAGGGATACTTTAGCTGCTCTTATAGAACAGCCTGGAGTTGCAATACCTTCTTTATCCTATAATGATTTACAAGTTAGTGGAAGTGTTGTTAATTCAGGAATTGCTATTGATAAATATGGGAGAATAATATATGTTCCAGATAGTATAACTGCAAGTGGTAGTATTGCTACTGATCCTTACTATCATCCAGCTTGGCCTTCAAAAACAGCAAGTGGTTCTGGAGATTATGTAAATATTTATTATGATGTGCAATATAGTATTTCTGAAAATGATGATAGTGGAGCCTTTCATTATACTAGAGCATATGATAGTTATAGAATTCTTAGAGAAGGTTCTGCTCCTAGTGATGAAAGTGGAGGAATATGTTTATCTTATTTAGGCGCAGATCAACGTCCTCTTTTGTTATTAAGATCTCAATTAGTTGCGATTCCAATAGTTGATGAAGCTTGGAATAAAGATCGTCAAGCAGGCACTGTTTTAAATAATATGGCTTGGCCTATGTATTGGGTTGATAATAGTGGAACACGAAAGAAAGCTGAAATAGCATATAAACATTCAGCAGATAGTACTCTTATGACTGTAAGATTTTATGTTTTGACTGCTGTTGCTCCGGGAACTCTTCAAGTTGATATTCTTAATTCATTAACAGAAAGTGTAGTTCTTACAACTTCTACAAGTTTTCCAGCAGGTAGTGGTTTTTATGATTTACTTCTTCCTATATCTACATTATCCGTTACTTCTTTGTATTTTATTAGAATTTATACAATTGTAGGAGGTTCTACTTCTGTTGGTGGTGTTATCATTCATGTAACATAAAATTTTGTTAAAATAGAGGTTTTGAATTGTATTTAATAGTGATGGAGTATTTTTAAAATAAAGTTAATTAAAGTCAAAGGAGGCTTTAGTGAAGATTTTATACCTTTCTGATTCCCCTACAATTCCAACTGGTTATGGTAAAGTAGGAAAAGATTTGTTAACAGGTTTAAGAGCAAAAGGTCATCAAATTATTATACTTGCAGGTTCTATAAATCCAGGACCTTTTAAAGCATATCCTTGGAATGGGATGGTGCTTTACTCTGTTTATAATTATGCGAACATTAATGATATCCGTTTTGTTTTAAAAGAACATAAACCAGATGTAATGATTATAAATTCGGATCCAAGACATTTAACTCATGTTTTTGAAATTGATAATGAAATTCGTAATGCTTGCCCTTTAGTTTTCTATCATTTATGGGATGATCAACCTTTTCCTAAATTTAATACTATATTTTACCGTTCTACAGATGCAATTGCCGCCGGATCTAAATTTATTTATGAATTACTAATCAATAATTATAAAGATACCCCTATTTTTTATGCTCCTATGGGAGTAAATACTGAAGTGTTTAAAATTCTTCCAGAGGAAACAGTTTCTAATTTTAAAAAAGAGATTTTTAAAAATCAACCTCAACTTGTAGATTTTAAATTTATAGTTGGATATGTAGGAAGAAATATTTTACGTAAAAGAATATTAGATCTTTATAGAATATTTTCAAAATTTGCAAAAGATAAAAAAGATGTTTTATTGTTTTTGCATTCAAGTCCTTTTGATCCTGAAGGAACTAATTTGTTATATCTTCGAAATACATTATATCCAGATCTTCCAGTTGCGGTGAGTGAACCAAGAGGTCAGGATGATACTTTTTTAACTCATTTATATAATATGTTTGATATAAGTATAAACATTGCATATGCAGAAGGTTTTGGATTACCTTTAGCTGAATCTATGGCTTGTGGAACGCCATGTATAGCCGCAGAGACCGCTGGATCTGGTGGAATAATTACAGAAGAAAATGGTTGGTTAGTTAAACCTAAAGTTATTAGTCAATTTGGTAGTCAACAAGTTCCTTATATTGATCAAAGATTTGTATCGGATGAAGATGTATTAGAAGCTTTAGAGGAAGCTTATTCTAATAAGGAATTGTTAAAAGATAAGGCATCTAAATGTAGACAACATATTGTTGATAATTATTCTTCAGAGAAGATGGTTGAAAATATTGAAAATGTTTTGAAAGAAACTGTAGTAAGTTGGAAAAAATATCCTCAATACACAATTACCACAATTCCAGAAACAAAATAAAAAGAAAGGAATTAAAATGAGATCTAATATAATAATTGACCGTGATTTGGGTAGAATAGAAATTAGAAATACATTAATATTAAACAAAAAGGGACTAATAAAAATTAGCCCAAAGAAAATTGTAGTTAGATATGTTCATTGTCTTTAGAAAAGAAATAGAAGAAGGAGAGTATAGATGAATAAAAAGAAAGTAGTGTTTAGAGCCACTGTAGATAATTTTTCAGGGTATGGTTCAGTAAGTAGAAGTTTGATTTTAGCTTTTTATAAAAAATACAAAGATTCCTACGATATTGCTTTACAAAATCTTCAATGGTTAACTGCTGGAGATATTGAATTATCTCCTGAAGATCGTGAAATTCTTGATCTCCTACGAAGAAAAGAATACCCTCCTGAAGAAAGTATTCTTATTCATATGTCTATTCCTATTGAATTTCAATGGCCTCATAATTATAAAAAATATTTTGGATTTACTATGCTGGAAACTGATAAAATTACTCCAACTTGGGCTTATATTTTAAATCGTTTAGATGGATGTATAGTTCCTACACCTTTTAATGTAAAGACATTTATGGAAAGTGGTGTTAAGGTTCCTATTACTACAATTCCATTTGGAGTTGATTTTGATATGTATACTTTAGATAAACAACCTTTACTTCCAAAAGAAGAAATTTCTACAAAATTTAATTTTTTAAGTATTGGTCAATGGACTCCTGGAGATCGTAAAAATATATCTCAAATGATTTTATCTTTTCTTAAAACATTTAGAACTAATAAAGATGTTGGTTTAATTTTAAAAGTATATGGAAAAGGTGCTGGGACTATTGATAAAATTCAATGTATTGAAAAAATAAATGCTGTAAGAAATCACGCTGGATTAGGTTTGGGGGAGGGGCCTAAAGTTTATTTAGTTCATGGGGCATTAACACCAGAAGATATGAGTAAATTGTATCATAATGCTGATGTGTTTATTTTGCCAAGTTCAGGAGAAGCTTTTGGAATGCCTATTATAGAAGCAATAGCAAGTGGGTTACCTATAATTACAACTGGAGGAACTGCTCCTGATACATATTTAAATCCAGAGAAAACTGTTATTTTAAACTATAAATGGGAACAATTACGTAGAGAACTTTTCTGGCAACACGTCTACGAGCCGCCACAACAAATTACAATTCCTGACTGGCAAGAGTTTGAGAGAGTAATGGTTCGTTCATTTGAAAAGAATGAAATGGCTAAAGAAAAAGCATTGGAGCAAAGACAAGAACTTATAGATAGAAAATTGACTTGGACAGAAAGTGCTGAGAGATTAAATTTGTTTTTGGAGAATATATAAATAATGTTAAAAATTTTATCCCATTTCGCCCATTCTACATATCAGAAGAATTTAGCTTCTATTCTAGAAGTTGAATTTTATCATATTATAGATGAGAATAATAAAGTTTGTTGGGATGAACAAGTATCAAAACCCAATAATGTTTTTGAGATTTCTAAAGAAGAAGCTTTAGATAAACAAAAAGATTTTGATTTAATGCTTATTCATCGTCATCCAACTATTATTTCTTCTTATGAGGAAGGTTTTCAATTAATTCCAAGAGTTTTTACAGAGCATACTTGGCCATATAACGATTGGAATGTGAATACTTGGAAAGAAAACAGAGAGAAATTTATTGATCATACTATTTTTATAACAAAATCAAGTATGCAAGCTTGGGGAATGAAAGAGGATGATAAAAATTCTGTAATTTATCATGCAATAGATGTAAATGAATTTCCAAATTATGAAGGAGGAGAAAAGTCAATAATAACTGTTTGCAACGAATTTCCAAACAGAGATTGGTGTTGTGGTTATTTACTTTGGGTTAATTCAACTTGGGGATTAAAAGATGTTAGAGTTTATGGTTATAGTAATGAAAATATAGGGGAGGCTTGTAAAGGATTAATGCCCAATGATGAAATAAAAAAGCTATTAGTAAAAGCTGGGGCTTACTTTAATTCCGCCACAGCCTCCCCCATTCCTATGAGTTTGCTAGAGGCAATGGCAGTTGGTGCACCCGTAGTTTCAACAGATTGTTGCGAAATGCATTTGTTGTTAAAAGATGGAATAAATGCTTTAACTTCAAATAATGCTACTGATTTAAGAAAAAAGATAATTGAGTTACTAGAAAATCCAGAGAGAGCAAAAAAAATTGGGCAAAGAGGAAAACAACTTGTTAAAGAAGTATTTCCCCCTGAACGATTTATTTATAAATGGAAACAAATTTTTGAAAAAGTTATAAATTGAATTAGGAGACTTTATGAAAACCATAAAACCTTATTATGATGATCTACTTGAATTATACTGTTCGTGTGCCGGATGTGAAGATAAAATGGTTGTTCGTGTAGATAAAAAATTTTATGAAAATGATGATGTATTTTATTTTGAAATTCAATATAGTGATCCTGCTAATTTGTGGCAAAGGGTAAAAAGATGTTGGCAATATATTAAAGGATGGAAAACACCTGAACTTAGTTTCGATGAAATTTTGTTAAATGCTGAACAGGCAGAAGAACTTTCAAAAGTTTTATATAGGAGAGTAAAAGCATATAGAAAAAAGATAGGGACATATTATAAAGGACCAAAAGGAGATAATAATGATATCTAAATTTGGGATGTTAATAACAAAATTGCAACTTAATATTCAAGAAATTGAGTTGTATACAGAAGGATTACCCTATAAAGAACCAGATATAAGGGGATTGATTAAAGAAGAAATTAGAAAAATAAGAGAAAACATAGACGAACTTTGTGAACTAATTGCTTTGAGCAGTTAAAATAGTAAAAAAATATGATAATTACAACCTGCCCTCAAGCATGGCAAGATACTGGTGCTTATTGGGCCTTAAAACATTTAGAAGTTACTGGGAAAACTAAACATATTCCTTGGGAACAACTCCAAGATCAAGATGGAGATTTGATTATTTCTTGTGGTATTGGAGAAATTGATTTATTGAGATTAAGGAAGAAAGGAAGGAAAATAGGAGTTCTTTTTTGTTCTCCTTTAGCTCAGGCTCATGTGGTTCCTTCAAGTTTGAATGGGGATTTGGATGCTTTGTTAAGATATAAGAATATGTTAAAAAGTGGAGATATTGATTATATATTTTTACTTTCAGAAAGGCTAACTTATCTTTTTAAAAATGAAAAAATTATTTATTTACCTCCTGCTTTACAATGGGATTTGCAACCAAAAAATAGTTTTAATGTAGAAGATAGGAAAAGTATTTGTTTTTTTGGGACTTCAGATAAACATAAAAATTTAGCAACAATGTTTGGAGCAATAAAATATTCAAGCGTTGAAGATCCTTTTGTTATAACAGGACAAGAAAAAGTTCAAATGTGCCAATTTTTTGCAAATTTATTTGATATGAAGAATATTACGTTATACCCAAGATTACAAAGGCAACAACTTTTAGATTTAATGAATACTGTAAGATTGGGAATACAGATTTCGTTTAGCGAAAGTTTTAATTATTCGACTTGGGAACTTGCAATGTTGAGTATTCCTTCAGTTGTTAGTCCTAGTATATCTTGGTATGTTGAAGATTCTACTTTAAAAAAGTTTTGTTTTATTGAAAATCTTGATAACCCTATTTTAATAGGAGAGAAGATCAAAAAAATTTATTTTGATTCTATTTTGTATAAAGATTTGTGTATCTTATCAAAGAATATAGCAGTTTCAGTGATGGAAAATAATAATAATAAAGTTGTAAAGCTTTTAGAAAAAATATAATATGAAAAATTATTGTATTGATTGTGAAAAAGAAATTAGTAGATTAGCTAAGAGATGTGCTGTTTGTTCTCACAAAGGTGTAAGAAATCCTTTTTATGGGGAACATCATTCTAATAAAACAAAAATGAAAATAAGTAAAAAGAATAAAGGAAAACTTGTTGGTGAAAATAATCCGGCAAAAAGACCAGAAGTTAGAGAAAAAATAAGTAAGTCAAGAAAAGGTAAAAAACGTCCTCCTTTTTCTAAAGAATGGAAAAGAAATATGAGCAAATCTCATATAGGCATATCTTCTTGGAATAAAGATATTCCCCATTCTGAAAAAACAAAAAAGAAAATTAGTGATACATTGAAAAAAAGAGAAAATTTTATATATAGTACTCCAGAAGCTATCCAACGCTCATTAAGAAATAGTCATGGTAAGAAATGTTATTATGACAATGAATTTTTCCCTTCTTTATCAGAAAAAGATTGTTATATAAAACTAAAAGAATTAGGTTTTAAAGTTAAACATAATTTTTTAAATAGGTTTGATTTTTTAATAAATGATAAAATTGTAGTTGAATTTCATTCATTTGATTTTAAATTAACTGATAAACAGTATTATACAAAAAGAAGAAAATTGTTAAATGAATATGGATATAAAGATTTAAAATTGATTGTTATAAAAGATTTAAAAGAAATTGAAGTTTTGGGAAAAATATGTTGAAATTAAATTTAGGAGGAGCAGAAAAGTATGAAGGAGGTCCTGGATCTCCTATATTAATAGGTTTTACTAATATTGATATAAGGAATCTTCCGGGAGTTGATATTATACATGATATTACAGACTTACCAATGTTTAAAGATGACTCAGTAGATGAAATTAGAATATCTCATACAATAGAGCATATTCATCCAAATAAAATAATAAAAACATTAGCAGAGTGGTATAGAATTTTGAAATCAGAAGGGGTATTGAGAATTTATTGTCCTGATGCTGAAAAAATTGCTAAAGATTATATAGAAGGTAAAATACCTTGTGCAGAATTTAGTAGATTACTATTTGGAAATCAAGAGTATGGAGAGAATGTTCATCGATTAACATTTGACAGAAAAAGATTAGATGACCTGGTTGAAAGTGCTGGTTTTGAAATTGGTGGAAGAGATCCAAGATCTAATGCATATTTTTATGATTTAGGTGTTCAAGCAAAAAAGATTTCGAAAATTTATCCTTATTGAGGATTAAAATGAAAATATTTATTTTAGCTCCTTTACACTCGACAAATCAGAATGGTTTGCTTATGGCGAGAGTTTTTAGAGAAGAAGGACATGAAGTTTTTACTTTCCCAGTCGGTGCTCCTTCTTCTGAAATTGTTAAAAGTGTAGAACAATATAAACCTAATTTCGTTTTACAATGTGGTGGACGAACTGCTTCTCCTCAACATTTATTGCCTTTAAAACAATTAGGACATAAATTAGTTTTATGGTATCCAGATGCGTATGGGCCTACCTTTTCTCCAGATACTGAGTTTTTTAAACAGGTAAAAGGAAAGTTTGATTTAATTTTAGTTGCAGTAAAAGGAATTGTTCCTCAACTTGAAGGTTTTGCTAAAAAAGTTGTTTGGGGACCTCAATATTATGATCAAACTTATTATAAACCAAATATTGAAAGATTGGATCCAAAATGTGAAATATATAATATATGTTTTATCGGAAATAATAACGGGGGTATTTCTCCAGATCGGAATGAGTGTATTCCTAAGTTGTATGAAAAATATAAAATAAAAGTTGTTGGAAGAGGATTTAATGTTCCAAGTATTGCTGTGGAAACTAAAGAAATTGCAAATATATATAGGAATTCAAAAATTGCTTTGAATTTTATTACAGTGCTAAATCCTTGTTCTCTTCAAATGTCTGATCGTATATATAAGATTTTAGGCTGTGGATCGTTTTGTTTAACTCAAAATATTATAGATTTAAATCAATTATTTGATAATGGAAAACATTTAGTAGTATTTGATGGTGAAAAAGATTTATATGATAAGATTGATTACTACTTGGAGCATGAAGATGAAAGAGAACAAATAGCAAGAAGTGGTCAACAGAGAGTTTTAGAAGACCATACAATTAATATTAGAGTTCGGGAATATTTAAAGGAAATTGAGAAGGTATTATAATGAATAAGTGTATAGATTGTGAAAAAGAAATTAAAGGATTTGGAAAACGTTGTTCTTCTTGTGCAAAAAAAGGAGAATTAAATCCTCTTTGGTCTGGAAAATATCCTTTATATTGTATTGATTGCGGGAAAGAAATTGATAGAAAATCTATTAGATGTTATAGTTGTGCTAATAAAGGTGATAAGAATCCTATGTATGGAAGAAATCAATCTGGTAAAAATAATCCTATGTATGGTAAGCAGGCTTGGAATAAAGATCTAACAAAAGAAACAGATGAAAGAGTAGCTAAATATAGTAAACTTCGTTCTGATGAAACAAAACAAAAGTTAAGTAAAGCTCGTTTAAAAAGAAAAGAAACTTTGGGTTTTATTAATTCTGAAGAGGCAAAACAAAAAATGCGAGAATCAGTTTTATTTAAAATGAAAAATTATAAAGGCCCTTATAAAGATACTAAACCTGAATTAAAAATGAAAGAAATATTAAATTCTTTAGGTATTCCTTTTGAACATCAATTTCGATTAGGAAATCATCTTTTTGACTTTCATCTTTCAAATACTAACATTCTCATTGAAGTTGATGGAGACTATTGGCATGGGAATCCTAAAAAATTTGAAAAATTAAATTTTGTTCAAATAAAAAATAAACAAAGAGAAGAGAAACATAAGCAAATAGCAAAAGAAAGTAATTTTATTTTATTAAGATTTTGGGAAAACGATATTTTAAATAATACAGAAAGAATTGTTCAATATTTAAAACCTTATATAGGAAAATAGATGCCTAAAATTATTGCAGTTATACCAAAACAATGTCTTGGTTTTGGGGGAGCTTTTTCGTGTTTTGAGGGGTTGAGTTTAATTCCAGAAGTTGAACTTCAAACATTTGAAACCTTTAATCCAACTCCTGATACAAAATTAGTTATCGGTTTCGGTTATAGCCCTTTAAGAAAAGAAGATTTTAATTATAAAACAAGTTTCCTTTTTTGCTCGCCAATTCTTCAGTGTGAATTTTCAAATGAATTGAATTTGTTGAATGGAAAAATCCAAGAAGTAAACAAAGGTATTTTAGATTATTTGTTTTTACTTCATAAACCAGATGCAGATGCTTTAAGTTCTATTTGGGGAGATAAAATTAAATGGCTTCCCCCATTGTTTAATAAAAAATTACCTGAACCTCAATTTGAAAGTAGAAGAGGAATATGCTGTGGAGGAATAAATAGAGGAAACAAAAATTTTTATAATCAGGCTTTAGCGGTAGCAACTTCAAAATATAAAGATGAAGGGTTATATACTTTTGGTTCTAAACCAGAATTGTTTGAATTAAGTAAATCTCTTTTTAAACAAGATTGGATTTGGTCTGATTGGGTATCTAATGAAAAATATTATAATATACTTCGAGGAATGAAATTAGGTCTTCAAGTATCTTTATCAGAAAGCTTTTGCTATTTTGTATTAGAATTGGGGTTACTTAAAATACCAGTAATTGTTAGTCCTTCTGTATATTGGTATTCTTATGAGTATATGTTAAGTGAAATATGTAAAGTTAAAAATCCAAATAATTCTGTTGAAATAAAAAAGAGAATAGATTTAATTTTGAGTTCTCCAGATCTTTATACTGATCTTTGTGAGGCAAGTTATAATGTTTCTCAAAAAGTATTAAAAATAAATTTTAATATAGCTAAAGGTATTTTAGAGGAATTGGTGAAATGAAAAATGTTGTAATTTTATGTCAAAGTGATTATGCGGGATCTGGTTGTCAAGTTTCAAAAGCAGTAAATTCAGTTTCTGAGGAGTTCTATACAAGGCATATCTCTCTTAGTAAGCATCCTTGGGATTTTCCTCATGATATTATAATTCCATGCCATTGTTATTCTCATCCTGGAGCAGTTGCTAATAAACTTGAAAATTATGATTTGGTTATGGATTTAATAAGAAGTGCTGATATTATTAATGTGTGGAATAATATTCCTACAAATTCTGATTGGTCAGGAATTGAAATTCCTTTAGACAAACCAATTGTAGTTACAATGACTGGAACAGAATATAGAAACGATCATAAAGTATTAAATCCAATTATGAAATCTAAAGGATGGAAATTGGTTGTTCAAAATCCTATGTTAAGATTTAAAGATGGAATAGATTCTACATTTATTCCTCATGCTGTAGATACAAAATCTTTGATTCCAAGCTATATAAAAATGACTGGTAAAATTACGACTTATTTTGGATTTGCATTTAGAACTTCCCAAGAAGATAGAGAGTTATTTGAAAAACATATTTTAGGAAAAAAAGAAATATGTTGGGATAATGCATCTAAAGCAATTTCTCATAAGGAATTTTTGGAGCGTCTTAGCACTTCAAGTTGTTATTATCATGGAATTAAGATTAGTAAGATTGTTGGTTATATTGGCAGGTCTAGTCTTGAGGCAATGGCTATGAGAATTCCTGTAGTTACTTATGTTAGTGAAAAAAGGTGTATGGAACTTTCTGATGGAAAAATTGGGGAACATATTCCTGTATTAAGTTCATCTGAGGAAACTCTTGGAAATGATCTTATAAAAATTATTAAAGATTATGATTTTTCATATGATCTTGAAAATAGAGCTAGAAAATGGATTGAAAAATATTTTTCATATGAAACAATTGGTAGACAATATTCTAAAGTTTATGAAGAGGTGTTGAATGGAAAATAAAATGAAAATATTAGTAATTTCATCAGGGAATATTGTACAGTTAAACAAGTATTCAATTTATTTTTCAAAACAAGGGCATAATGTTGTTTTCATTAATCCGCAGTATAGCAATGCTGTTTCGGATAGAACTAATGATGATGAATTTACTAAAAATAATATTCGTTTTTATACTTGGAGTGAATTTGAAAATATTTGGCAAAGCGAAAAGTTTAATGTAATTTTTGGAACTCAGCAAGGAAGTTCTATAGAAACTTTTAAATACCAAGAAAGATATAAAATTCCTGCTTTACAACAAATTCTTGATATTGCTGAAGGCTCAAATTTAGAATATATTTCTCCTCAAGAATATCAACGCCTTTGTATAATTCAAAGACCTTTTTTAGAAGCTTATAAAAAAATTAATTATTTAACTGGAATAAATCCAGTTATTCCAGAACAGGTTAAAAAATTAATTGGAAGAAAGGATTGTTTTTGTAATTTTTATCCAACGGATATAGAACTTTTTGATTTAATTCCTGGGCAAGAAACAGAAAATTTTATTTTTATGGTTAGTAGATTAGCTCCTATGAAAAGAGTTGATCTTGCAATTAGAGCTTGCCATTACGCGGGTAAGAAGTTAGTAATTGCTTCTGATGGGGGTTTAAGAGGAGAATTAGAAAAACTTACAAAAGATTTAGGAGCAGATGTGGAGTTTTTAGGATATATTCAGGATAAGAAAAAAGCAGAATTGATGAAGAAATGTAAACTTCATATTTTTACTCAAATGTGGGACACTGCTGCTGGTACTCCTTCGACAGAAGCATTATATTGTAAGAAACCTTCAATTATATTTGATTATCCTGTTCAAAGAGTTACTGAAGGATCATATTCATATTATATAGAACCAGGATATTGGCAAGCAATGGGGGATAAGATAAAGTGGATTTATAGTAACTACGAAGAGGCGGTAGCCTTTGCTACAGAAGGACACGAATGGATAAAAAATAATGCTGCCCCTAATGTAGTAGCTCAACAAATTCTTACTATTTTAGAAAAGATTATAAAATGATAAAATATTCTACTAAAGATTGTTTATATGCAATGTTAGAAAAACCTTTTGAAGAAGGGTGGGATGAATATGGACAAGCCCCTTTAAGTGAATTACATCAAAGAGTTCTTGAAATTATAAATCCATTTGATACTTTTTTAGAGGTTGGCCCAGGACTTTGAGATTTTTCTTTATATTTATTAAGTCGAGGGAAAAAAGTTGAAATGTTGGATATTAAAGAAGATGATTTAGTAACAATGAAGGAAGTTTGTAAAGAGAAAAATTATGATTATACTTTTTATCTTCAAGATATACTTAATGTTAATTTATCAAAATCGTATGATGTTGTGGTTGCCCTTGAGGTTGTTGAACATATTGTGGATTATAAAAAGGCTATTTTTAATATGATAAAATTAGCTAAACATAAAGTTGTTTTAACTACTCTAGTTTTGGGCAGTTTTTGGAGCCCAGATCATAAACACTTTTTCTTAGAAAAAGATTTTGAATTTATTAATAAGCCTTATAAAATTAAACGTATAATAGCAAAGAAAATAGATATTCCAACTGGAAAACGTGCTTTTTTGATTGAAATTAATATTTAAAGAAAAAAAAGAATGGAAATAAAACTAAATCTTGGTTGTCATAAAACAATTCTTCCTGGGTTTATAAACATTGACCTTGTCCCTTTTGAAGGTGTTCAGATTGAAGATATTATTTATTTGAAATCTTTTGAAAATAATTCTGTGGATTTTATTTATGCATCTCATTGTTTACATACTTTTTCAAGAAGTAATGTGTCAATTGCTTTAAAAAATTGGTATCGTGTTTTAAAACCTGGAAGTCAAATTATTATAGAAGTAGATAATATGGTTCCTATTATGCAACAATATCTTGCTGGAAAAATTCCAGTTATTGATGGAATACTTCCAATGGGAAGATTAGTTCAGGGGTTCTTTGGAAAGGATGAAGAAGGAATGCGTAAATACATAGCATTTGATTTTGAATATCTTTCTATGTTTATGACAGAAGCGGGATTTAAAAATATAAAACAAATTAATAAACCCCCTTATAGTCGGCATTGTTCTCAAACTAATATTTGTGTTGTGGCTATTAAATAAAAGGAAAGAAAAAATGCTTTTAAAATTGCCTGAAAAAGCTTCTATGGAATTTGAAAAAGAACTTGGATTAGTTTTTCCAGATATTGAACCTGAAGTTAAAGAAATTTTGAAAGATAAAAGACCAATGGGGAAAGCTAAAATTTATGTTTGTGAACCTTTTATTGGTAGTTTGGAAAAGAAATACATTTATGATGTAGTAGAGTCTGGATGGATTTCTTCCATAGGGCCAGAAGTGAAAAAGTTTGAAAAAGAATTTGCTGATAAGATGGACGTTAATTATGCAGTAGCTTGTTCTAATGGAACTAGCGCTTTACATTTAGCATTAACAACTTTTGGTATAGGACTTGGAGATGAAGTTATTATTCCAGCTTATACTTTTATAGCTACTATTGCAACAGTAATTTATTGTGGAGCTACTCCAGTTTTAGTAGATGCTGATGAACATTTAAATATTGATGTGAATAAAATTGAAAATAAAGTTACTAAAAAAACAAAAGCAATTATTCCAGTTCATATTTCTGGGTATCCTTGTAAGATGGAAAAAATCTTAGAAATTGCAAATAACTATAATCTCCTTGTAGTTGAAGATGCTGCTGAAGGTCATTGCGCATCTTATAAAGGTAAGATAGTTGGAGGAATAGGAGATATTGCTGCATATTCTTTACACGCATCGAAATTAGTCTCATGCGGGGAAGGAGGAATGATTACAACAAATGATGCTGATGTTGCTAATCGTGTTAGAACTTTAATAAATCATGCTTTTGGTTCTGAAAGACATTATTATCATAGACTTGTTGGATTTAATTATAGATTAACTGCTCTTCAGGCAGCTTTGGGAAGGGCTCAATTAGTAAGATTAGATGAAATAATAGAGAGAAGGAAGATAACAAGGAATTCATATATTAGAAATTTTCAAGGAGAAAAGCACATAGTAATACCAAACTATCCTCCAGAGTCAGATGTATGTCCAGTTTGTTGGATGTTTGAGGTGATTTTATCTCCTAGAGATGGTAGAAAGAAAAATTTAGTAAGAAAGATGTTAGCGGATAAAGGAATTCAAACAAGACCTTTTTTTGTTCCAATGCATCTTCAGCCAGTTTATTATGAAAAATTTAAAGGACAAAGATATCCAAAAGCTGAAGAATATATGGAAACAGGATTTTATATCCCTACTGCAACAGAAATAACAATGTCTGAAATTGATTATGTTTCGGAAAATTTGATTGAAATTGTAAATAAAGTATATGGAGGAGAATAATGATTGAGTTATTAAACTCTAACATTAAAAATAGAAAAGAATATCAAGAAATAAGTAAAAAATTACTTAATATTTATACACAAGTAACTAAATTGCAAGGTAAAAAAGGATTAGCAATATCATCATATATGCTTGATTATCCTTGGATTATAATTCATTTACCAGAAATTTCAGGAAAGAGAATTTTGGATGCTGGAGGAGGAATAGGAACGCTTCAATTATATTTAGCTTTGGAAGGAGCAGAAGTTTATAATTGTGATAAGAGAAAAGAAATCTATAATTCTTGGATAGTAAAAAGAGAAAAACAATTTAATATAAAAATTAATTTTAAAGAAGAAAATTTAAAAAATACTAATTATGAAGATAATTTTTTTGATTATATAGTTTCATGTAGTTCATTAGAACATAATTCTTTTGAGGATGTTAAATTAATATTTAAAGAAATGGATAGAATTTTGAAGCCTGGGGGATTAATTATTTTTACTTTGGTTGCTTGGAAAAAATTTAAAGTTATTTATCCATCTGTTAGAGATCCTATTATAACTTGTTATACTGAAAAAGAAATAAAAGAATTAATTGAAAATACAAATTTATATTTGTTTAATTCTGGTAATAATTTTAATCAAATTGAAGAAATTATTGTAGATATATTTAATGAATATTCGGTATGTAAAAGTAGGGAATTTATTCCTTTAGGAGTAATTTTTTCAAAAACAAAATAAATAAGAGGAGTAAAATAATGATAGAATTATTAGATATTGATTTGAAAAATACATTTGAATATCAAAGAGTAAATGAGGAATTGATTGAAATATGTAGAACAAGCCATAGCATTAAAGAAGCTGAAGAAAGCCTTGCTATAAGCCAATATATGTTAGACTATCCTTGGATATACTGGCATCTTCCAGTAAAAGCAATACCAGAGGCTGCATTTCTTCCAAAAGATAAAATTTTGGATGCTGGATGTGGTAGAGGAGTTTTTCAAATTTTTTTAGCAAAACGTTATGAATTATATACTGTAGATAGAAGAGGTAGTCATATTGAAGAGTGGTCAAAAGAAAAAGAAAAACAATTTGATGTAGACCTGAGATTTTCTTGTCAAAATTTAAAATGTACAAATTTTGAAAGTAATTTTTTTGATCATATTGTTTCTTGTAGTTCTTTAGAGCATAATCCAATAGAAGATGCAAAAATTATATTTAAAGAATTAGATAGAATTTTAAAACCTGGGGGTAGAATTGTTTTTACTTTAGAAGCTTACAAAGAGTTTAAGACATGGTATGGAAGTCCTGCGGATCCAATTATTACATGTTATACTCCAGACAAAATTAAAGAATTAATTGAAGATACTGGTTTAAAATTATTAAATGATAAAGATAATTTTGATAATTTTGATACTCTTTTTTCAAAATTTTGTAAAACATATCCAATGTATGTGTCGAGATGCATGCCTGTAGGAGTAGTTTTACAAAAACCGTAAGGAGAATAATAATGGAATTAGTTGATACTTTTGTAGGAAAAATGTGGCTTCTTGATAAAGATGATGAAGCCAAAAAAGATGAAAAAGTTAGAGTGGGTAGTGATTATTTTGTTAGCAAATGTATTAAGTTAGGTACTTATGAAAATGAAAAACTTGATGTTGTAGGTAAATATTTAAAACCAGGAATGACTTGTATTGATGTTGGTGCAAATGTAGGAATATATTCTGTAATGGCTTCTCAAAAAATAGGAGAAACAGGAATTATTTATGCTTTTGAACCATTTTTCGGTACTTATGAGGTTCTTGTAAAGAATTCAGAATTATATAAAAATATTAAACCTTTTAATTTTGGATTACATAATAAGACTGGAGTTTCTTATTATAAAAATAAAAAAGAATTAGATTTAGAAGTAGCTGTTGGAGATGATATTTTACAAAATGTTGAGAAAGCAGATTTTATTAAAATTGTTGTAGATGGTGCTGAGGTTGGGGTAATTGAAGGACTTCAAAATCTTATTAATCGCAGTTCTAAATTAGTAATGGTGTGTGAACTCAGTAATCGTCATTACGAATTAGCTGGTTTTACTGAATTACAATTTTTTAATTTAGTTGAAAAATTAGGTTTTTCATATGGTAGAATATGTAAGGATGGTATAATTGATTTAAGATCTAGTAAACAATTAATGAATAAAACTAAAGATTGGCCATGTATTTTACTCTTATGGAGAGATGTAGATCCTTTTGTAGAAGGTATGTAAATATGAAAATAATGTTAATCATAGAAACTAAAAATTCTTTTTCTGATGGAATACGAATACAAGAGTCGTTATCTCGATTGGGTCATGAAACTCATACTGCTTCTTTTGGAAAATCAATAGAAGATTATATATCAAGATATAGAAAATTTCAGCCTGATTTTGTATTTCAAACAGGAATGGGACATTCAAAAGGTAACCTTGGAGTTCAAAATAGTTTAAAAGATTTAGGTGCAAAATTAGTAATGTGGTATCCTGATGCTTATTGGTTATTTAGAGAACCTTCCAGATCTTATTTTTTAGATGCTTTTAACGTGTTTGATTTGTTTTTAGTTACAATGAGAGGTCATGTTGAAGTTTCAAAATCTTATACTGATAAGGTAGTTTGGGCTCCTCACTATTTTGATTCAACTTTTTTTAAAACAAATAAGAATATTAAGCAAGAAAATGGCATTTGTTTTATTGGAGGAAAAACTGAAGCATCTCCTCAAAGAGAAGAATATTTAAAAGAGCTTGAGAAAAAGTATAAGTTAAAAGTTGTCGGGCATGGTTTTACTATTAATGATGAAGAAACTAAAGCAGATTGGAATGGAGAGCATATTGCGAAAGCATATAAAAGTTCTAAAATAGGATTAAATATAGTTTCTGGAGGTATATTTAATTGTGATTTACAATTTTCAGTTAGAGTGTATCAAGTTATGGGAAGTGGATGTTTCCTTTTAACTGAATACATTCCTAATATTGAAACAATGTTTATTCCTGGAGTTCACCTCGATGTTTTCCATACTAAAGAAGAAATGATAGAAAAAATTGATTATTATTTGGAACATCCAAAGATTAGAGAAAAAATAGCTATACAAGGATATCAAGAGGTAATGGAAAAACATGACATTGATGCCCGTGTAAATCAATATTTAGATGTAATTAAAAAGAGAGTATATTTATGAAGATATTAGTGATTGTAAAAAGGTTTCCTTTTAAAACTTGCAATGGTTTGAATGAATATCAGGATGGTATTAGAATTGTAGAAGAGTTAAAAAGACAAGGGCATGAAATTGTTATTGGATTTTTTGATCAATCAGCAGAACAAATTAGAATTCTTTATTTAGAATTTAAACCTGATTTTGTATTTCAGACTGGAGGAATAAATCGAGGCTTTGATATTATTAAATGTTTAAAAAGTTTGGGAGCAAAAATTGTAATATGGCATCCAGATGCTTATTGGCTTAATCAAAAAAATTCAAAACATTTATTTTTAGAAGCGTTTGATATTATTGATTTATTTATAACTACAATGAAAGGGCATATTGAGATTGCAAAACCTTATACAGATAAAGTTGTTTGGAGTCCTCATTTTTTTGATCATACTTATTATAAATCAGATAATATTTTAGCAAAAGCAGATGATGTTATTTTTGTAGGTAATAAAACGCCTTGTTCTCTACAAAGAGAAGAATACCTTAAAGAAATAGTTAAAAAGGGATATAGAACAATAATTGTTGGATGGGGATTTAGTTCTTTAGGAAGTGTTATTAATTATGATGGAAAATTTATAGCAGATTGTTATAAGAAATCTAAAATAGGTTTGAATATGATTTCTGGAGGAGAATTAAATTACAACCTACAATTTTCTGTTAGAATGTATCAGGTTATGGGATGTGGATGTTTTCTTTTAACTGAATATATTCCAGGAATTGAAGAGCTTTTTATTCTTAAAAAACATCTTGATGTTTTTCATACTAAAGAAGAAATGTTAGAGAAAATTGATTATTATTTAAAACACGAAGATGCGAGAGAAAAGATAGCATTAAAAGGGCAAAAAGAAATTTTTGATAAATATACTATTGATAAAAGTGTTGGTAGATACCTTTCAATTATTAAGAAAAAACTAAAATTATGAGAATAGGCACAATAGGATATGCTAATAACTCTGGTTTAGGAGTAATGTTAAAATTTTTTAGGAAACATCTTGAAATTAATAGTCAACTTGTTATAAGATGGGAAGCAAAAGGCACTAATTTAAATGATTTAAGATGTAGTTTTGTAATAACTTCAAAAGAAAATCTGAGTAAAGAAGCTTTAGAAAAATTTATAAATTTTGGTTTAGATGTTGTTTTGATAATAGAATATCCTTTTTGTTGGGATTATTTAAAAATTTTAAAAGAAAAAGGAATTAAAATTGTTTATATTCCTATGTTAGATAGTGTAAGAACACCTATTCTTGAAAAGTATAAAGATTTTGTAGATTTGTGGCTTTGTGTTAATAAGTGGAGTTATAATATAATAAAATCTAAAGGATGGAAATGTTATTATTTACCTTATCCTATTGATACAGATTATTTTAAATTTATTCAAAGAGGGGAAAACAAAGTATTATTACATAATGCTGGTTATGTAGATTTTAAAAGAAAAGGTACTGATTTAGTTTTAAGAGCTTTTCAAAAGTTAGATAAAGAGAAGGTGAAGTTAATTATAAATTCTCAAGTTCCTCTTGAAAAATATGGCTGCCTTGAGGGTGTTGATTTAAGAGTAGGTGAAAAACCTGAAATAATGGATCTTTATAAAGAAGGAGATATTTATTTAGCACCATCACATTTTGAAGGAAATGGCCTTCCTATATATGAAGCAATGGCTTGTGGTTTTCCTGTTATAACAACTGATGCTCCTCCAATGAATGAAGTTGTTGAAGATAAAAAATTTCTTATAAAAGTTAAAAATAATTCACATTTTGGTGAAGAAAAGGTTGTTTATGAACCAGATTTAGATGATTTCGTTTTTAAGATAAATTTTGTAATGAACATTGATTTAAAAGAAGTATCTAAAAGGAATAGAGAAATTATTGAGAATAAATTTTCTTGGAATGTTTTAAAATCCCAGTATTTAGATGTTTTTCAAAAAGTGATTGATGGGGGTGATTTTTGAAAATAGTAACATTTGTTTATTGTAATTTGCCTTATCAAAATGGTCTTTTGATTGCTCGGGAAATGAAAGATTTGGGCTATGAAGTTTTAGTTAAATGTTTAATTGAGCCAGAAAGATGTTTACCCTATGAACATCCTTTGCCTCCTGGTACTGCCAAATATAACTATGAAACTCATATGGTTGAATCAGTAAAATTATTTAATCCAGATTATGTATTTGTAACTGGAGCAGGAGTTGAACCAAGAGAGTTTTTTGAAAAAATATCACAATTGGGATTTAAGTTAGTTTTATGGAATGCTGATGCTTATAAACCAAAAAATGATTTAGGATATTGGGGTAGATATAAAGGAGTATTTGATTTAATTATAACATCAGTTGAAGGAATGGCAGAAATATTAAAAGATTATGCAAAAAATGCAGTGTTTTTGCCCCAATATTATGATCAAACATATTATAAACCTTTAATTGAAAGGTTAGATACTAATTATGAAATTTATGACATTTGTTTTATAGGCAATTCGCAAAGAGGCCGTAACATTTTTAGGAGAGAGGAATGTATTAATACTTTAAAAGATTTTTGTAAAGTTAAGGTTATTGGAAATATATCTGAAAATTCTTCCGACCAATGTCTTTATGGTTCTGAAATGACTAATGTTTATAGGCAATCTAAAATAACATTTGATACTCTTCATGTAATAAAAGATAATATGGGTTGGAAAATTTCGGATAGAATTTTTAAAGCAATGGGTTGTGGATGTTTTTTCATTTGTCCTCCTATGGATAATCTTGAAAAGTTTTTTATTCCTGGGAAACATTTAGTAACTTATGATGGAACAATTGAAGATTTAAAATTTAAAGTTATATATTATTTAGAACATGACGATGAAAGAGAACAAATAGCAAAATGTGGTCAGGAAGAAGTAATGAAAAATCATACAATTACCACTAGAGTTAACCAATATTTAGAAGTAATGAGGCAAATATGAAATTGTTTTCAAATTTTACAAAAGTTGTTGAAATTATTCCTCCGGGTAGTGGAAATTTAAAAGAACTATCTCAACATATTAAAATACTTAAAGAAGTAGGTATTGATACTATTAGTGTTGTTTCTAATCCAATGGGAAAACCTAAATTACCAGCTCTTTATACTGCACAATATTTGATATCCGAAGGCTTTAAAGTAATTGTTCATTATCCTCTTTCTGGGAGATCTGAAGTTATAATAAGATCTGATATGCTTCAGGCAGCATCAATTGGTGTAAATATAATACTTGTTTTATCTGGGGATCCTCATAGTAAAGGATTTTGGAGTGGGGCGTGTATAGTTGATGTAATTAAGTTAGTAAAGTCTTATAATATTTTGGTTGGTGTTGCCGTAGATCCGAATAATATAGATCACAAATATTTACAAAGTAAAATAGATGCTGGTGCTGATTACCTTCAAACGCAACCTGTATTTACTATAAGTCAAGCATTAAAATTTTTAAAAGAAATAGAACCATATAATTTACCTGTGTTATTAGGTATAATGATTCCAAAATCTAAAAATCATTTAGATAATTTATCAAAAATTCCTGGTGTTGTTATTCCTGAAGATTATTTAAATACATTTAAAGAGATTTCGGATAAAGATTTTACAACTTATACTTTACTGCAAGCAAATAAGGTTATTGATGTTGTTAAAAATATTGTAGATGGTGTTTACTTATCGATTCCTCAATCTATGTTTAATCATCTTAAAGAAATAAAGTGAGTAAGAAATGAATAAAGATAAAAGGTTTGAAAAGAAAGAAAAAAGACTACAAGGCCATACTTATAGACCATTTGAAAACTTATTACAGCGCCTTCGAGAAAAAGGATTATATCCAAAAGAAGAAAAGAAATAAAGTTAATGTTTTGTTTAGCGATTGTATTTTAAGTAAAGGAGAAAAATGGATACTTATATGTTAGATAAATTAGAGGAAGCAATAGAAAAGTTTATTGAAGCGACTGGAGAAAGGCCTAAATACCTTTATTTACATCCGGATACATTAGAGGAATTACAAAAAATTTTAAAAGAGAAATGTTCTTTGGTTGATTTTACAAATTGTACAAGTTATCGAGGGCTTCTTTTGAAAGTATTAGTAGAAACACCTATTGGTGTTATTTATCTTACAAGTGAAGAATTTCCACAAAATGATATAGATACTATGAGAAAGGCGGTGTATGATGAATAGTAAAGAATTTTTGGATTCTCTTATAAATAGTAAAGTAAAAGTTACTTTTAAAAATGAAAATGGAGAGTTATTTTTTGGAATTCTTGTTTGGAATGACTTAGATTCTATTGGTATGAAGTTTATACCAAGTAAGGATTCTTATATTAAAGAAAGAACTGTTTTGTATTATAAAGACTCTATTAAAAGTATAGAAGGTGTAGAAAAAGTCTAAGTAAAATGGAAAATTACAAAGTAAAGATAGGTGTAGTGTATTCCCAACTTATTCCTCTCAGTCCTTCCAAAGAAATTTTTGAAGATCTCTACAATTTACTTGCTTATGAAGTGCAACATAGTTTCTTTATAAAAGCTACCTCAAAAAATAAATATGTTCGAGAACAATGGGATGGGCAACAACATTTGTTTTCAAAAGCTTCTGGTAAGTTTTTAACTGGTCATCTACCAATTGTTTTAGAAGTTTTAAAATCTAGTTCTATTCCATATGAAATAGAAGATTTTAGACCTATTTATACAAAAGGAGAGCTTCTTGAGTTAGTAGGTGTTGAAGAAAGGCCTTATCAAAAGGATGCAGTTGAAGCTATCCTAAAACATAAAAGAGGAAGAATTTGGGCAAGGATTAGAAGTGGAAAGACGGTATTAATGACTATGGTTTGTGCCCGATTGAATATCTTTCCTTTTGTTATTTTTTGTCAAAGTATTGATATTGCATATCAAACGAAAGAAAAGTTTCAAAAGTTTCTGCCTCAAGTTCCTGTAGGAATAGTTGGAGATGGTCAATGTGATATTAAATTTGACGGAGTTACGATTATAACAATTCAATCTGCAATTTCTGCTTATGATAAAAAGTATACATTAGAACCTAAAGAAAAGAAAGAGGTTTCTCTTACAAAAGTTGCTGAAAAAGAAAATGTAAAAAAGTTAATTAAGGAGATGAAATTTGTTTGGGTGGACGAGTCACATCATTGTTCGGCAGCAAGTTACAGATTTGTTTTAACCCAAATTAAAGAAGCAGAATATATAATCGGTGGAAGTGGAACTTTATTTAGAGAGGATAATACTGATTTATATATTGAAGGTTTAGTTGGTCCTTTGATATATGAAATTAGTTATTCTGACTTGATCAAAGGTGGGTTTTTAGTTGCTCCTACTATACATTTAATTAAACTTCCTAAAAACATTGGACCTTCAAGTAAGGCTTATACGACGATTTATAAAGAATGTATTGTGGAGAATACCCTTCGTAATAACATTATAAGTAGAGTGGTAAAGAATTTGATGGAAAGAGGAAAGTCTTCAATGGTATTAGTTAGTAAAATAAAGCATGGAGAAATTCTTCAAGAGTTAATTCCTAGCTCTATATTTTTACAAGGTAATGACGAAACTGATTTTAGAATAAAAACATTTCAGGATTTAAAAGATAAAAGGTTGTTATGTTTGATTACAACTTTAGGCGATGAGGGGATTGACGTTCAAAATTTAGATGTTGTAGTAATTGCTGCTGGAGGGAAGTCTGCTATCAAAGTATTTCAGCGTCTTAGGTGTTTAACACCTTACAAAACAGAAACTGAAGAAAAGACTTCAGCGATAGTGGTTGACTTTCTTGATCCTTATAAGTATTTAAAGACTCATAGTAATAAGCGGAAAAGACTTTATAAATCAGAGGCATTGTTTAGGGTGGTAATAAAAGAGGTAAAACGTTGATAATAAAAGTGTTAAATTTAGTGGATTTTATTGTATTTTATTATAATAGGGGGCATCTATCTCCTGTATTTTGTGTATAATAGATTAAAGAACAAAAACAAAGGAGGAGATTATGAACAGCAAAGAGTTACAGGAAATGTATGAGTGTAAATGTTTTCTTCTTACTAGGGAAAACATTGGAACATTTCCTAAATGCCCTGCGGTTTATGTTATTTTTTGGGATAAAGTTCTTAATCATCCAGTGGGAGGATCGGATATTTTATATCTTGGAAAAGCAGACGATGATGTAAGAATAAGGTGGAGTGGATATTATAATCCTGGACCATCTCAAGAAACAAATAAAAGAATAAATAGATTTTTACGAGTAAAAGGGAAAAAGTATGTTTTAATTATTTCTGTTGATACTAAAAAAGAAGCGAGAGATTTAGAAAATATGTTGTTGAAAAAATTCGAAGGAGATCATTTTACACACCCCCCACTTAATAGAGGTTAGGTTAGAAATGAATAAAATTTTATGTATTATTGGTTGTTCTAAAAGTAAAACAAAAGCACCCACAAAAGCGATAGAATGTTATTCTATATCTCCTCAATTTAGATTATGTAAAAGTATCGCAGAACAATTGAAAGCAGATATTGTAATTTTATCTTCTAAATATGGGTTTTTAAATCCTGATACTTTAATTGAACCATACAATGATACTTGGCAAGAATACCCCCGATATATGAGAGATATATCTAAAGAAGAAAGGCAACGAATTGATGAATTTAATAAGAAAACTATGAATGAAATGAGTGAAAAAATAAAACAAAGTCACCCTGATTTTTCAAAATATAATCGGGTTGTTGTTTTGGCTCCTTATCATAATACAAAAAGAATTTTGAAAAAAGCAGAATTGCATGAAGACAGATTTGAGTTTTGGTTTAAAGGGGCAAAAGGATGTTTTGATATGAAAAGACATTTGAATAGTAGATTGGAGAATGAATTAGATTTAAAGGAGAAGAAAGTATTAAAAATTGTATTATAGAGACTTTAAAAAAGTAAATAAATAGCACTCCCTCCTATGATTTTGTGTATAATATATTAACATTAAATAAGGAGGTAAGTCATGGGTAGTGTAAGAAAAGGATTTGGAGCAACAATAGGAGTAGTATTAGCATTGATTTTCTTGTTATTCTGTGTATGTGCAGGATGTGTATGTTTGTTAGGAGTTTCAAAATCTCATGGAGCAGAGTTGGAAAGTACCCCAAGTTATATAGGTGTAGGTTATGTGGGAGGATTTCCAGAGCAACCTTTAGGATTTTATTTTGTAGTTACAGGACCTCATGAGTGGGGTTTATATTTTGATGGGAAAGTTAGTAAATTTGTTGATCAGAATAAAGTTTATAATTTTTCTATAGATAGAGTGGAACATTTTTATAAAAGTAAATTCATGGGAATTCAAAAAGAATCTCGTTCTGTAGGTATAGGTGTATCTCATTCTATTTTATTGGGAGATAACTATACTCCAGAAATTTTTAAAAAATATGGGGGTAATATAGTAATCCCGTATGTGGCTTTAAGATGGTATGGTTGGACAAATTATCGAAAATATCATGATGATACATTTAGGGTTTGGCAAAATGACTATCTTCTTAAAGATAATCCAGATGAAGAATCAATGAAGTCTAATAATAAATTAGGAATATCTTTTGGATGTATTGTTGGAATGGGCCCTTTAAATTTGAATTTTGGTTATGATATGTATTCTAAAAATCATGGTAATTGGGATGTAGGTATAGGTATTGGTTGTGTTCTACCTATTGGAAGGATGTAAAAGCATTAAAAAAAGGAGGAAAAGTTATGAAATGGATAGAAGAAGTTTTGGGTATTTTTTTGTTAGGAATATTTCTTTTCAGTCTTTCTTGTGGAAATGATCCTAAAAATAACAACTTGCCATCTGGGCAATATCAATTGCAAGAAAAAGTAGAACAACTTCTCATTAAATATGAAGTATTTAGGGACTATGGACTTGGATCACGAAAAGTAATTTTAGTATCTGAAAAAGCTACTAAAGAAGAAGTTCTAACGCTTGCCTCTTATCTTAAAACTAACTATATGGCAGAGAGTAACGGATGGGTTTTTATAGAGATATTTGATTCAAAAGAAGCATTCTTAAATCAAACAAACCTTAACTATCCAGAGAAGAAATATTTCAAACATTTTTTGGTTGATGCTGGAAATAACCCCCATACAGGAGTTAGTTGGTTAGATTGGGTTGCCGAAGACCGAGAGATCATTAAATAATAAATAAAGGGGATTATTCATAACTATTTATAGAATAGAAAGGAGAATATAATTTTATGATTAATGAAAAATTTACTATTGAAATTGAGGGTGCAACTTTTATTTGTCAAAAACTTACTCCTGTAGCTGGTATAAATTGGCTTAAATTAAAAGGTTCCCCTATAAATCGAATTTTGACTTTTTTAAAATATAGTGTATTAGATTGGAAAAATGTAAAAGACGCAAAAGGACAAAGTGTTCCTTTTAAAAAAGGGCTTTTAGGGACGGGATTACCTTTAGATATTTTTAAAGAGTTAGCGGAAAAGTTACTTGAAAAAAATAATGTTTTAATGAACGAAGAGTTTAAAAAGGTAATAGATAAATATCTTCAAAATTAAAAGTGGAATAAGAAACTTAAATGCAAATTGACCCTATCGAATATAACCTACTACTACATACTTTAGAAAAGCAGCAAAAGGAGCTTAAACGCCTAAAGAACCAGCTTGACTTTGAAGAACCTAAAGTGTTTTCCACAAAGAACCACAAAGATATGGATTTGAATATTCATGTGGAAGAATGGAATTGTCAACACTTTATCCGTTATTTTCTAAAGAAGTATAAAGAAGCTTATGGAGAAACATATGTTATGGAATCTTCAGCTTCCTTTAGGTTGGAGGCGTTCAAAATTACTAACTTTTGGAAAAGGAACAAAAATTTATCCAAAGAACAATTTAAGGACTTTATTGATTTTTTATTTGAAACTGCAAACGAGAATTACAAAATTAAGATGGGATTGATAACAAGTGACGATCAACTAAAAAATTATAAAAATTTTGTCTCCAAGCGAAGTGAAAGGGTGTATAATAGGATAGAGGATACTAAAATTGAAAATTTACCGAAGAGTCAATTATCTGGAGAAGAGTTAAAAGAGAAGTTGAAAAAATCTTTAGGAAAAGAGGAGGTGAATAAAAATGAAAAAAGCAAAAAATAACTTTCAAGCAATAGAAAAAGCAATTGAAGATTTTATAGAGAAATACAAAGGAGAAGTTTGTTTTGTAGGTTCATTCTTCGCTTTTGACGAAAAGGGAGAAGTTGTAGACGATAAAATGTATGCTTATGGTTTTAAAGATTGTATAAAGATATCTTTAGACTCTCTTAACGAAGAGGTTGCAAAAGAGAAAGATGACTTCATTAATTGGTAAAAGGAGAACTAATGACAAAAAAGAACATTTTGAAGATTTTAGAAAAAGAAGATATCCGTTGGATTGATGGAAGATATTCAAACGGATTTGTGGATCTTAATGAATTACCAATATTGTTGTTGGAAGGTTCTGCTGAAGTTTATGAAAACCAAGGAATGAAATTTGTTCGTCTTAAGAAAAAAGAAGAAAAGTAATGATTAATATATTTTTAAAATTTTTACATATCTTTTTAACAATTATACTTTGTGTAGCTACTCTTTGGTTATGTATTCAAAATCCTGTTGTTATTGTATTTTTGTTAGTGTATTTTTTGATAAGAAGAAAACAACGAAAAGGAAAAGTATATGATATTTAAAGGTGTATTACTTTTGTTTATTCCTATTATAGGTATATTAATGGTTTTTGGTATTTGGTGGTTTGTTAGTAAATTTATAGATTGGTTATTTTCTTGAATAGATGAATTATGTCTAAAACTATTTTTTTAAGTCTTATTATTTTTAGTTTACTTTTTAGCTTCCAAAAAAGTTATGGAGTTGGAATAGTAGATTACCATGACCGAACAATAGACTCAACTAAAACTTATATATTAATTGATAAGACCTCTCAGACTTTATATTTGATAATAGATGCTGATACAATTTGGAAAGCTAAATGTGGAATAGGAACAGGGAAAATTCTTAAATATGGAAACAAAGTTTGGAAATTTGGAACTCCTTCGGGAGAAAGAAAGGTTGTAGCTAAAATTCGAAATCCAATTTGGAGAAAACCAGATTGGGCATTTATAGAAGAAGGAAAACCAATTCCTCCACCTAATGATCCAAGTAGAATTATAAGGAATCATTTAGGAAAGTATAAGTTAGATTTAGGAGGTGAAGTGGGAATTCATGGTATTAGAGGAGCAAGAGTTCAGGGAAGAGTTTCGCATGGTTGTATTAGATTAGAGGATATAGATTTAGAAATAGTATGGAGAAATGTAATGGTTGGAACAAAGGTTATTATAAGATAAAGGAGATAAAAATGGAACAGACATTAGAAGATCAAGTTTATAAAGCATTCAAAGAAGGGTTGGATATATGTCAAATATGTGAAAAATTTAACTTATGTTTAGGTGAAGCTTGTGATATATTGAAAAAAAGAGAATGGAAGGAACTGGGAATTAAAGAAGGTAATTAATCTGTTTTGATAAAAGTAAAGAGGAATAAATGTATTCCGTTCAAGATGTAGAAAAATTAAAAATAAAGATTTTAGACAATTGTTCTAAATGTGAAGGTAAAGGTCGTTATTTAACTCCTGAAGGTTTTAAATTGTGTAGTTGTATTGATGAGTTTCGGCGTTATGTAGATATGCTTAATGCAAATATTCCTAGAAGTTATTGGGATTTGGAACTTGATTTTAAATACTTTACTTCACCATTTTTAGATAAAAATAGCGGTTCATTAGAAATTATTGGTAAGTATTCGGAAAATTTATCTAAAGTTGTCGAAACAGGTTCTGGTTTGTTTATTCATGGTTCTTATGGTGTTGGTAAAAGTTTTATTGGATGTTCAATTTTGAAAAAGGCTTTGACTCAAAAATATAAAGCTCATTTTATTCTTCTTTCGGAATTGATAAATTTAGCTCATACCGCATTAAGAGATATGAGAACAAAAGAATTTCTTTTCTATATTATAGAAGATGTGGATTTTTTACTCGTAGATGAAATAGACAAAAAATATAAAACAGAATTGATTGATACTTTGTTAGATGAGTTGTTTAAGAAAAGGTATTATTCGGGAAAACCATTTATTGTAACTTCTAATAAGGAACCTTCAAAAGTTTTAGAAGGCTTTGGTAAAACTATTTATGAAATTTTTTCAGAGAGATTGATCAATGTTCCTTTAGTTGGTGAAAGTTTTCGTCCTGAGATTTTAAAAGATATTAAAAAAGAATTGTTAGGAGAAAAATAATGGCTACTATAAAAAGATATACTAACGAAAAAGGAAAAAATTGTATAGAAGTGCCTGGGGTAGATTTCGGAGCGAATGTAGAAATTATAAAAGAAACAGAAATTGGTATGTTATGTAAGGTAGGTGGAAAAACTGCTTGGTGTGGTAGAGGAGATTCAAAATATTATGAACCTGAATTTATAATATTTAAAAAAATCGAAGAGAATGAAGTAGAAGAATGTTTAGGCAGTAAAAGTTTTATTTATAATAGAAAAACAAAAAAAGAAGTTTTTAAAAAAGCTTGCGAGGAATTTGAAAATTTAGGAGGTAAATAAAATGAAAGCTATTTCATACAAATGTGAGCAATGTGGTAATGTAAAAATCGATATAGTGGCGGAATGGAGAGGAAAATTTTTAGGATTTAAAAGAAAGAATAAACCTGCAAAGTCTTTTGTTACTCATTGTGAAATTTGTAAAGCAATAAAAACTTTTATTAAGGCAATATGAAAACCGTTGATTTTAAAAAATATCCTTTTGTTTATAATGGAACCGCACTCAAATCTTTTGCTTCTCGTGGGTTGAAAGAGAAGTGGTTTGTAAAGAACGCACCATTAAGTCAAGTTCCGTTTTTGATTTATTTTGGTCATGAGGTTGAAAAAGAAAGTGTTCACAAAGATATTAATTATGGATTATGGTCTATTTATTCTATTGAAGAAATTTTGAATTGGATAGAGAGGGCAAAAGAAAAAGGTTGTCTTCGTGATTTAATAGAAATGTTTGCTTCTTTTACTCCTATTTGTTCTGATATTCTAATGCAAGTTGATTTGAAAGGGGTTACTAAAGATATTTTACCTGAAGATAAAAAGATAATGGTATCAAGTTTCCATTCTTATAATAGGTTGTATATTCGTGAATTGTTAGATCAAATGAGTAGTTTTAAAACTGATAAAAAGAAATGTTTACTTTTGTCTTGTTCTGCTGAAAGACCTTATAACACTTCAAAAACTCATAAGGAGATATATGCGAAAATAGAAAATTTAGACGAATATTATAAAGTAGTAATTACTACTATTGGAGTAGTTCCTGAAGAATTTTGGGAACATCCGTTTGTTCTTAAATATAATAATTCGTATCCGGATTTGTGGCAAGTTTATTTAAGATGTAAAAAGTATTTTTCAATTAATAAATTTGACGAATATAGGAATTTTCATAGGTATGAACCATTTTTAGAAATTATTAAATTGTGTGGGATTGATACTCCTACCGAAGCTGAAAAAATAAAGGGGATAATATGAAAGACTACAATTGTTTGAAAAGAAAGAAAGGTCAATTAGAACTTCAAATTGTTCATTTGGAAAAAGAACTTGATAAAAAAAGTAAAAAACTTAAAGAGATAGATATTGAGTTGAGGAGATTAGAAGAGAGGGAGGATATGAATGAAATGTGTTTGGATGGATAAAAATACAATTTGCTTAAGAGTAAAGCCTTGTAGATGGGGTAGATGCATTTTCTGTGGATTCAAAAAAGATACGGATCCAGAAACAACTCCTGAAGATATTTGGGACCAATTCAAAACATGTAAAGAAACATATGGAGGGTATCCTGAATACTTTAGAATTTTTAATTCTGGATCCTTTTTTGATTTAGAACAAATGCAAGTTTCTTGGAGAGATGTTATCAAGTATTTAAAAGAAAATGGCGTTAAAAAATTAAGAGTAGAATCAAGACCTGAATTTATTCCAAATGAAAAACCTGAAATTGAAATGGAAGTTTGTATTGGTTTAGAGACGGTATTTCCTAATAGAAGTAAAGAGATTGGAAAGGGTTTTGATTTTGAAGATGTAAAAAAGTTAGTTAGTGAAAATAGAAATTTTGAGTATATTATTTATATATTAGCAAAACCTTATGTAACAGATAATGAAACTGCTATAAAGGAGTTTAGAGAATCATTAGAACAATCTTTGTCTCTTCCTAATATTATTCAAGTTCACGCAATGTATTGTAGGCCTGCAAAGGGTACAAAGTTAAATAAGTTGTGGAATGAAAAAAAGTGGAATGGAATGCCTTTGAAATCTTATTATGAAGTAGTTAAAAGTTTTAAAGATCCAAGACTTACTTTTGATGTTGCGATGCCATTTTTTGTAAACTTTCCAAAGTCTAAAAAAAGTGAATAAATATGGTAAAATTTAATGATAATGTAGTTGAAAAAACTATTCTTTCATATCTACTTAAAGATGTTAGTTATATAGAGGAAACTCTTTCTAAAATTAAAGTTTCAACATTTTGTGATGAAAATCATAAAAAGTTATTTGACTTAATAAGTAGATATTTTGAAAAATATCATAAAACTTTATCTTACGATATTTTAGAGAAGTTTTTGAAAAGAAATGAAAAAGAGTTTTCTACTGATCTTCAATTTACTTTATTAACTTTACATGGAGAGTTATCAAAAACATTTGTAGATGATTCTGGGTTCAGGTTTTATTTGGATGAGTTGAAAGAATTAGAAATTAAAAGAGAACTATACAATACTGCTTTTGATATGGTAGAAGATTTAGCAAATGACCGAAATATTTCTAATTCTTTGTCAGATATTACTGGAAAGATTTTAAATATTAAAACATTCGATTCTTCAAATGAAGTTACTCGTAGACTTCTTCTTGATGAAGATCCTGAGATAAGATGGAAAGAATATTTAGATAAAAAAGAACATCCAGAAAAATACAAAGGAATTCCTTATGGAATGACTGAATTAGATCAAACAACTGGAGGTCAATTTCCTTCAAAACTTGCAATGGTCTTTGGAAGAATGAAAAGAGGCAAAAGCCGTTTTCTATTTAATGTAGGATGTAATGACGCGGATTTAGGTTATAAAGTTATGTATATTACTATTGAAATGGAATTAGCAATGCTTCAATTAATGTGGGAAAGTAGATATACCGGCATTTCTTTTAATGATTTAAGAGATGCTAAATTAACTGAGGAAGAGGAAAAGATTTATAGGAACACTTTAGAGCATCTTAAAGAAAGAAAATGTCCTTTTTATGTAGTTGATATTTCTCGAGGAATAACACCTTCGAGGGTTGGTTATGAAATAGAATTACATAAAAAAGTGTTTGGAGTTAAGCCTGATAATATTTTAATTGATTATGCTAATTTAATGAGACCTGATGAAAAGTTTAGAGATAGGTCAGAAAAATATGATAATGTATTTCGAGAATTAAAAGAGATTGCGAGAGCTTATAAGGTATCTATATTGACCGCGGCACAACAAAATAGAAGGTCTTTAGATGTTCAAAGGGAAGAAGTGGATACTGAACACGTAGCTCTTTCAGATATGGCTGCAGCCCATTGTGATTTAATCCTTAATATTTGGCATGGAATTAATAATGCACAAGAAATGGCAACTCAACACGCTAAAAAAGTTTATTTAAAGATTGTAGCGAGTAGATATAGTGAATCAAAAGCTATTGAATTATTTGCTGATTTTGGTGTAAATTTTATAGGTGATTTAGATAAATTACAAGAAATTTGGAAGAAAGCAAAAAGAGATGAACAAGACTTCTAAAAGGAGGAAATAAAAATGTTATATTTTGAATCAGAGGATGGGAAACTATATTTATTTACTTTAGAAATTAATAGTCTTATCCCATCGGTAGAGATTAGATTTGTTCAAACTGATAGAAATGTTTCTTTACCAAGTAAGGAAATTCTTGACTTTTTTGAAAAAGATGTTTGTCAAAATACATATTCTACTGGATTGAAAGTTGGATTAACTTTTGAGAGAAGTCGAAAAGTAATTGATGACTTATTGATGGAATCTAAATTAAAAAACGAGAAATAGTTGAATGATTAATTTTAAAAAAATAGATTTAAGTGAACTCATAGAAAAAGTTGATATTGTTTCTTTAGTTGAGGAATATAATATTCCTTTGGAAGAATCAGGAGATAATTATGTATCTTTATGTCCTTTTCACCCAGATAATAGAACAAAGAGTTTTTTTGTATTTCCTTTAACTAATACTTGGTATTGCTTTGGTTGTAAGAAAGGTTCAAGTGTTTTTGATTTTGTAATGGAAATAGAACATAAATCGTTTCAAGAAACAGTTCATTTTTTAGCTGAAAAGGTTGGATATGAAAATAATTTTTCGTTAGATACTTTAAAAAGAAAGTTGGAAAATCTTGAATCAAAAACTGATGATACAACTATTATGAAATTTCGAGAAGTTCGTGAGAGTATTGAAAGTCAAATATTTAATAAAGTTAAAGAAAAGCATTATATATTAGAAAATGTTCTTTTGTATAAATTGTCTTCTAAAGAATATGAGGTGTGTTATAAAAGATTGAAAGATTTATGGCAATGGTATGACGAAAGTCAATATTGGTTTGATCTATATCTTTGTTACTATAAAGCAGAAAAGAATATTGATCTTGAGTCTTTGATTAAGAAATTACACTCTTTTTATTTGAAATTTTTAGAAAAGTTTGATAATCTTCTTTCCGTTTAGTGTATTATAAAGTAGAGGTATTTATGAAATTTTATTTCAAAGGTTCTCATAAAAAAATAAAAGGTGATAAAGAAGGTTTAGGAATATGTAGTTTTGTAATACCTGAGTGGGGGTTGTTACATCGTTCAATAGTTTTTGATAAAGATTTAGTATTATTAGATTTTATGTCTCTTCTTTTGTTATTTGAATTTATGACGCAGAATCCTTCTTTTTTTAAAGAAATTAATTTTTTTACTGTTTGTGGACCTAAAAAGATTTTACAATATGTGAATAGTGATAATAAACTTCCAAAAAAAGTTGAAGCTTTTAGAAATGCTTCAAATGCTTATATTACAAAAATAAAACAAGATATGAGAACACCAATTAATTTTTTAGAAGCTTCTGAAAAGGAAAGTCTAGCATTTTTTAGTATTGACTCTTTGAAAGTTGACAAAAAGTTAGCAAAGTATTTAACCCTTTTATCAAAGGAACATAATGATACATATAAAGGTTGATAATAATATTTTTACAATTCCAGAAAATTCTTCTCAAGATTCTTCTATGACGAAAGCTGATTGGCTTGCTGAAAGGTTTTATGAGACAAGAGATGAAAAGTATATAAATACTTTAATTCAAATTGTTTCTAAGTATATACAAAAAGTTGCAAATTCTTTTTGCAAAAATACAGAAAATGCAAAGGAGTTAAGTCAAGAACTTAAAATTGATTTGTTGAGATTGCTTCGAGGATGGAAGCCAAAAAAAGGAATGTGTTTTAATTATTTAATGAAAAAACAACTTTATAATTTTTCTTGTAATTTTATTAAAAGTTTAAAAGCACCTTTGGTTGATATTGATCAAGTTCAAGAACATTTACTTATAAATGATTGTGGTTTTGTTAAAAAACTTGAAACAAAAGATTTAGTTGAAAAATTAACAAAGAATGTAGACAACAAAACAAAAGCAGTTATTGAGGTAATGTTGAAAGGTATTACAAATTATGAACAAATAGGAAGAGAGTTAAGTATTACTGGAATGGCAGTTCGTAATAGAATAAAAAAATGTAGACCTGTATTAAAAAAATTGATGGAGGAAAAATATGTTTAAGATTGCTAAGGAAGTTAAATGGGATGCGGCTCACAGGTTATTAAATTATGAAGGACCTTGCGGGCGTATCCATGGCCATTCTTGGCGTGCTATTTTTACATTTGAGAGTGAAGATCTTAATAAAGATGGAATGGTAGTTGATTTTTCTGTTGTAAAAAAAGTAATTCAAGGATGGATTGATCAACATTGGGATCATGGACTTATATTGAATTTTGCTGATCCTCTTATAGAAATTTTACATTGTCAGAATGTTATTTCAAAAGATCAAGGGCAACAAATTTATCCTATGCAAGGAAATCCTACGGCAGAACATATGGCACAATTTTTGTTTTACAATTTTCAATCTGAGTTTTATCCTGTTAAACTTATAAGTGTTGAAGTGTTTGAAGGTCCTAAATCGAGTGCTATATATGGAGAATAAAAAATTGGAAGGAGAAGCTATGGTTGAAGAACAATTACCGGATATTCAAGCGTTAAAAGATAAACGAGGAGTGCCTCTTTATAGAGTAGGTATTGAAGATGTTAGTTTTCCTATATTAGTTGCTAAAAAACAAAAGAGACAATATCAAACAACTCAAGCGATTGTTTCAATGTATGGAGACCTTGAGAAAGAGATTAGAGGGATTAATATGTCAAGGTTTTCTGAGGTTTTAATGCAATATCGTTATAAAACAATAAATTCAAGAAAGTTAAGAGTATTTTTAGAAGAGTTAAAAAGAAAACTTAAAACAAAGGACGCTTATGCTGTTTTTAGGTTTAAATATTTTATTCCTAAAGAATCTCCAGTAAAAAGAGTAAATGGGATCCAAGGGTATTCTTGTGCTTTTGTAGGTCGATTAACATCTAATAAATATGATTTTTACCTTGAAGTTTCAGTTCCAATAACTACTTTATGCCCTTGTAGTAAAGCAATAAGTAAATATGGTGCTCATAATCAGAGAGCAATAGTAACTGCAAGATTGAAGTTTTTAGGTAAACCTTTATGGATTGAAGATGTTGTTTCTTTGATTGAGTCAATGGGAAGTTGCGATATTTATCCTGTTTTAAAACGCCCAGATGAAAAATGGGTTACGGAAAAGGCATTTAAAAATCCAAAATTTGTAGAGGATGTAGCAAGAGATGTTGCTATTGCTTTAAATAAAATATCTGGCATTGAGGGATATAGTATTAAAGTAATGTCATATGAAAGCATCCATGAACATAATGCAGTAGCATATTTTAAAAAGAATTGGGATTTCTAAAATGAGTTATAATGATGTTTTAATAACTTGTGAGTTTTGTAGGAAACGTAAAAAGTTTTGTGAAATGGATCAAGTATGTTTAAGCCCTTTAACTGAAGAAGAAGAGGAAAAGTTTAGAAAGGAAGGAAAAAAACCATTGCAATTAGAATTTGCGATGTGTTGTGATAGGTGTAAAGAAAAAGAAATTCTTACAACGTGGGATGGATATAGTATAGATACTTCTCCGGTTGAAGTTATTTCGAAAGAAAAAACATTAGAAATTGCTCTTGATAAAGAGATTGGAAGATATCGAGCTTCAGAATTTAAAAAATTTAGGAGGAAGTAAAGTGAAATTAAATTCTGTAATTGGGTGTGATGAAGTTGGAAGAGGGTGCTTGGCAGGGCCCGTAGTTGCTGGTGCTGTTTTGTGGGAATCTTACCCTTCTTTTGATGGATTAAATGATTCTAAAAAATTAACTTTGAAACAACGAGAAGACCTTTTTCAAAAGTTTAAAGATTTTGGTCTTGTTTTTGCAACTGGTTCTGCAAACATACAAGAAATAGATGAAAAAAATATTCTTAATGTAACAAGGTTAGCTATGCAAAGAGCAATTTTTGAAGTTCTTCCAAAACTACAAACAGCAGGTAAAACAATTTCTGATACTGTTTTGATAGACGGTAAATTATATAATCAAAAACAACTTTTAAATATTCCTTTTGAACATCAAATATGGATAATAAAAGGAGATGAAAAAGAACCTTCTATTATGGCTGCTTCTGTTATTGCTAAGGTATTAAGAGATAGGTATATAAAAAGTTTAGTTGATCAGTTTCCTGAATATGAAAAGTATGGTTGGAAAACAAATGTTGGATATGGAACTAAGAAACATATTGAAGCAATTAGAAAATATGGTATTACTCCATTTCATAGAAAAACGTTTGATCCTATTAAAACTTGGTTGGAGGAGGGAATAATTAAATGAAAGAAGGAACAAAAAGGATAAAAGTTAATGAAATATATTATACATTTTCTGGAGAAGGTAAAACTAAAGGATTGCCTGTTGTTATTGTTAGGTTAACAGGCTGTAATCTACGTTGTTCTTTTTGTGACAGCAAATGGGCTTATAAAGAAGGAAAGATAATGACGTTCAATAAAATAGCATCAGAAATAAGTAAATATCGTTATTGTAAAAGAGTTTTATTATCCGGTGGGGAGCCTCTCCAGTCTCCAAATTGTTTTGATCTTGTTAAGTTTATAAATAAAGAATTAGATAAAGATATTATTCTTGAAACTAATGGTAGTCTTTCTATTTATAAATATATTCCTTATATTAGTGTTGTTTGTATGGATGTAAAATGTCCTTTTTCTGGAATGGAAAAAGGAATGTGTTGGACAAATTTTTATTATCTTCGTCCGTGTGATGAAATAAAGTTTATTATTGGGGACAGGGAAGATTATGACTATGCGAAAATGGTTATATTAAAATATAATTCTCAAACAATAAAACAAGAACAATATGTATTTTCTCCTGTTTGGGGAAAGATGGATCCAAAAACATTAGCAGAATGGATTTTGAAGGATCAATTAGACGTTCGGTATAGTCTTCAAATGCATAAAATAATTTGGGATAAAGATAAAAGAGGTGTTTAGTGAAAAAAGAAGAAATTTCTTGGGAATATTACTTTCAGTTAGTTGACCGCCTTATAGATATTATATCTAACAAAGCTCAGGAAAAGTTTGATCTTGTTGTGGGAATTTCTCGCGGGGGTATTATTCCAGCACTTTTTATGTCTCATAGTTGGAATATTCCTTTAGATATTGTTGTTACAAGTTCTTATACTAAAGAAAATAAACAATCTAAATTAAAAATAGGATCTCCGTCTTATTTGTGTTTCCCTGATGTTATAAAAGAAAGCAGAATTTTGATTGTAGATGAATTAGTAGATTCAGGAGAAACGATGAAAGCCGTTGTGGATTTATATAGAAAAAAAGGGTTCAAAAACATTCGGACTTCTGTATTATTTTATAAAAAGAATTCAAAATTTGATCCTGATTATTTTGCTGCAAGTGAAGATAAAGATGTTTGGATTAAATTTCCATATGAGAAGGAGAACTAAAAATGAAGGAAGGAATATTTCTTTTAAGTGGTGGTTTAGATTCTACTACATTATTTGCTCATATGTTAAAAGAAGGATGGACGCTTTATCCTTTAAGTATTAACTATGGACAAAAACATTCTGTTGCTGAAATAACTTCAGCAACGCTTATTTGGGCAAGGTATCAAAATAAATATGGAGAAAAAAGAGTGGGAGACTTAAAGATTTTAAATTTTGATTTAGCTCAAATAGGCCATAGCGCATTAACTGATAAGGATTGGAAAGTTCCAGAAGAAATGAAAGATCAAATTCAAACAGTAGTTCCTTTTAGAAATACTATGTTAGCTACTCTTGCAGCAGCATATGGAGAATCTTTAGATTTGAATCCTATAACAATTTTTATGACCCCAGTGAAAGAAGATTTTGAGGTTTATAGAGATTGCAGAAGAGATTTTTATGATGCCTTGGAAAAGACTTTGAGTTTAGGTTCTACCCATGGAGTTCAAGTTGAAATAAAAACTCCATTTATTGATATGACTAAAAAAGAAATAGTTGCTTTAGGAATAAAACTTTGTGTTCCTTATAAACTAACTCATTCTTGTTATAAAGGTTTAAGACCAGCTTGTGGTAAATGTTCTGCTTGTGTTGAGAGATTAGAAGCATTTAGGGCAAATGGTTTAATAGATCCTTTGGAATATTTAATATCTTAAAAAGGAGATGTTATGGAAATAGAACCTAGAATTTATTTCGTTAATGAAAAAGAAGTGCATATGGTTGGTGATTCCGTTGGTGTATGTTGGAATCTTACTGAAGAAAAAAAGCAAATTAAAGGTGAAGATGGATTAACTTATGTTGCTAAAATTAATATTCGATCGGGTAAGCCTTATATTAACTTTGTAAGTATAGTAAAAACTGGTAAAGGAAATTTTTATGAAGATGAAGATAGTTCTGTTGTTGGTGGAATTGAGGTAGAGTTTGCTAAGAAGATTGTTGATGAACTTAAACTTGCTATTGAATATATTTCTACATTAAAATAGGAGATAAAATTATGAAGTTTAGATCTTTAAATGGAGAAATAAAATATGATGGTTCTCAATTACACTCTCACTTTGCCTACGCACATGGAGTAAAAGGAAATAGTATTGTAAGTTTTATAGGCCCTGCGGAAGTTAAAGAACATTTGGTAGATTGTGAGGATAGATTAAAGAATGATTTTATTAGTAGTGAGAGTATGCTTCATTTCATAATTGAGATTTTTGATATTTCTTTAAGAGAAATGGTTGTTTGGCAAAGACTTTTTATTACACAAACTATTGATTTTTTAAGAAGTTTAACAATACCAGAATCTTATAAACTTCGTCGTGAAGGAGATGATATTTTTGTTGATTGTAAAAAACTTTCTGTTTCTATTGCTACTTCGTCTCCAGTTTCAGGTCTTATCCATGTAGGTTTAAATATTAAAGTTGGAAAAAATTGTCCTGTATTAGCTATTGGTTTAGAAGATCTTCCTGATTTAGGATATGATGTAAAATCTTTTGCTATTATTTTAATGGATAGATTTACAAAAGAATTTCGAGATATTCAAGAAGCTTGCTATAAGGTGAAAGGAGTCCAATGAGACCTTTTGTAGTTGCTATAGATTTTGATGGAACAATAGTTGAAAATGAATATCCAGATATAGGTCCTTTGAAAGAAAATGCTATTCGTTGTATTAGACTATTGAAAGAAATAGGATGTTATATTATTATAACTTCTTGCAGAGCCAATACGAAATTACATCCAAATTTAGCAGAAAGACTTACTCAAGTAAGAATAATAAAAGATTTTTTAGAAAGAAATAATATACCTTTTGATGAAGTTGATGATGGTTCTCAAGGCAAAGTATTTGCCGATGTTTATATTGATGATCGAGCAGTTAGATTTGAAAACAATTGGGAAGAAATAGTTAGAATAGTAAATTTATTGATGGAGGGAAGATGATAGTTGTTAAATGTAAATTAATTCATCCAAATGCAAAATTACCTACAAAGACTTATGAATCTGATAGCTGCTTTGATTTATATTCTGTGGAGGAAGTAATTATTCCTGCCCATAGTTGGAGAGAAGTTAGTATTGGAATTGTTGTAGAGCCTCCTCTTGGTTATGGTTTATTTTTGAGAGCAAGAAGTAGTCAAGGAATAAAAGGTATACAAATGCATAATGGAACTATAGATTGCGGATACAGAGGAGTATTAGGCACTATTGTGTATAATCATAGTAATGAACCTTATTGTGTTAAAATTGGAGATAAAGTTGGGCAAGCTTTTGTTGAACCTATTCCACAAGTAGTATTTAAACAAGTTGAAGAACTTTCTGAAAGTGATAGAGGAGAAAAAGGTTTTGGAAGTAGTGGTAAATAAAAGGAGGTATAAAATGGAAATAAAAGACGACCTTATTCCTGAGATGGAATTATCTATTATTCCTACAAAGGATGGAACTCTTCAAGTAGAGTTAATGCATAAAGATTTTATTAAGTTTTTGAAAGAAAAAGGTGTAGCTGATATGTTTTTTATAACTTCTCGTGAATTAAAATCTTTTATTGATAAACTTCAAAAAGCATATAAAGAATATTTAAAGAGGTAAATATGGCTACATACGAATTTTTATGTAAGTGTGGGGAACGGTGGGAAAAACAAATGTTAATGGAAGAAGAACATATTGATAAATGTTCTAAATGTGGCGAAGAAGTTCATAGTCTTATTACTGGAGGAGCTGGTCCTCCTATTTTTAAAGGGCATGATTTTCCAAGCAATGATTTGAAAAGAGAAAAAGACGCTAAACAATATTATAAAGAAGCAGATGAAGTTTTACCAGGAAAGAAAGGAACAGGATGCTAAATTATTTATTGATATTTCTTTGGGTAGGATTTATTCTATATTTGTGGATAAAATGGTTTCATCTAAATAAGAAATTTATTTCGATTTTAAAACATAAAAAGTATTTTAATTTGAAAACATTAAAACAAATATTTTGGAGATAAATATTGAGTTGTAATAAATGTAAATTGTTTAAGACTTGTAAAAATCCTTGTATTCAAGGTGTGGGTCCTATCCCTGTGGATATTATGTTAGTGGGTGAGGCACCAGGGAAAGAAGAGGACTTACAAAAAGAACCTTTTGTAGGAGTTGCTGGTAAACGCCTTGATATTATTTTAAAGGAAGCAAAATTAGATAGAAAATATTTATACATCAGCAATACGGTTAGATGTCGTCCTCCTGAAAATAGAGATCCAGAGCCTGAAGAAATAAAAGCTTGTTTTCCATACCTTGAAGAAGAAATTCAAAAAGTAAAACCTAAAATTATAGTTCCTTTGGGAGGTATTGCTTTACAAGCTATTCAAGGTCTTGAAGGTAGTACTTCTTGGGCAGGAACAAAACATTGGAGTGAAAAATATAATTGTTGGATAATGCCTACTTTTCATCCAGCATATATTTGTAGACGTTTAGGATTACAAGGAGTAATGGTTGATCATTTAAAGAATGTTGTAGAATGGTTAAAGAATCCTGTAGAGCCTGATCCTCCAAAATATGTTATTATAGATACAATAGAAAAAGCTCAAAAGTTTTTTGATAAATTAAATAGTGTTGATATTTTTGCTTTTGATACTGAAACTTCTGGATTAGATTTTTGGAAAGATAAAATTTTATGTTGTAGTTTTTCTTGGAAAGAAAGAACTGGAGTTGTTCTTCCTATATTGCAACAACATTGTCAAGAATTTTGGAAACCTGAAGAAAAAAAATGGATAATAGATCAATTGAAAAAAGTTTTAGAAAGTAATATTGGTAAAATAGGTCAGAACTTATCATTTGATATTCAATTTTTAAAATCTAACGAAATTAAATTAAATAATTTTACATTTGATACAATGTTGGCTCATCATTTGTTAGATGAAAATGTTGGAAGAGAGGGTCATGGATTAGATACAATGGTTTTACGTTATTTTCCTGATATGGGGAAATATGATGAAGAGTTGTCAAAATATCTACTTAATAAAAATACTTCCTATGCAGTTATATCAAATGAAGTTCTTTGGAAGTATTCTGCGGCCGACGCAGATGCTACTTTTAGATGTTACCAAAAATTTAAACTTGAACTTAAAAAACAAGGTTTAATGAGATTATTTAATAAAATTACTATACCTTTTCAAAAAGTTTTATTAGAAACAGAATATTATGGAGTTAAATTAGATATAGACCGTCTTAAAGAATTAAGAGTTGAATATGAAAAACGATTGAAAAAAATTGAAGAAGAATTTCGAGGAACTGATGCGGTTAAAAAAGTTGAGAAAGCATTATATAATAGGTCTGCAAAAAAGATTGAAGAAAGATTTGATAGTTTAAAATCTAAGAGATTACCTAAAGAAGAATATATACAAAAATATACAAAACCTACTTCTTTTAATTTAAGGTCTTCTGATCATTTGAGAATATTGTTATTTAATGTTCTTGGATTTGAACCTATAAAAATGACTAAGGGAGGAAAAAGTGGTAAGAAGAGTTTTTCTACAGACGCAGAAGTTTTAGATAGTTTAATAGATAAATCTCCTGAATTAGTTAAATTAAAAGAACATAGAGACTTGAGTAAACTTTTGAGCACTTATGTTATTGGAATGCTTGAAAGAGTTGATGAGAACGGAAGAATTCATACTGATTACCATGTAGATGGAACCGTAACTGGTCGTCTTAGTAGTAGTAATCCTAACCTACAAAACATTCCTCGAGATAGTGTTATTAAAGAATGTTTTATTGCAGAACTAGGATATGAATTATGTGAAATTGACTTCGCCCAAGCAGAATTTAAATGTTGGGGTCATTATTCGAACGATAAGAAAATGATAGAAGCAATCAATTCTGGAATAGATGTTCATAAACAAACGGCTTCTGTTTGTTTTAATAAAAAAATTGAAGAAATAACAAAAGACGAAAGACAACAAGCAAAAAATTCAACATTTGGGATTATGTATGGAAGAGGTGCAAAAAGTTTGGCTGCAGAACATGGAATGTCTGAGGAAGATGCGGAACGCATTAGGACAATATTTTTTGATCGTTATCCAAAAGCAAAAGAATGGATAGTTAATATTAAGAAAGTAGCTCAGGAGTACGGAGAAGTAGTAAATGCTTTTGGACGTATAAGGAGACTTCCTGCGGCTCAAATTCCTTGGAGTAAAAATATGGAGAGGCATGATGAAAAAGATAAAAGTGAAGCAATGAGACAAGCAGTCAACAGTCCAATACAATCAATGGCTGCAGATATTACTGCTATAACTGCTATTCGAGTTGATAAAAGATTACAACAATTAAATAGTAAAATAAGGTTAGTTCTTACTGTGCATGACTCTTTAATTTATGAATTTCCTAAAGAAGAAAGGAATATTATTGTTCAAATAGCAAAAGAAGAAGTTGTTAGAGGTTATAATACAATAGAAGGATCTATTAGAGTTCCTATGAAAGTTGATATTAAAGTAGGAGAAAAGTGGAGGAAATTGGAAGAAATTAAAGAATAGTGGAAAATATTTAGTTGATGTTTTAAAGTGAAGTTGTATATTTAAGAGAACATTAAAATTAAGGAGGTAAAGATATGACAAAAACATTTTTAGCAAAATATATTCCTGCACCTGAATTAAAAGAGGTAGTGGTGCAATTGTTAAATAGCAAATTTAAAGAAGAACTCGATGAAATAGCTATAAAAGATATAGGATTGGTGTGGAATATAAGTGAAACGCCTCCCCATTATCAGGCAAAAATTTGTTTGGTGCCAGAATATGTTCAGGTGTTAGGGTTTTTCCCTTTAGTAATAATTGTGTGGAAAGAAGGATATGATAAATCTGGTCTTGGGAAAAGAAATCTTCTTTTGTTTCATGAATTAATGCATATCAAAAAACGAGATAATGGAACTTATTGTTTAAAACGTCATGATATTGAAGATTTTCGAAGTATTTTGAAAAAAGTAGGAGTAGATTGGGAAAAAGCAGAACAAGAATTTTCAAATCTTGAAAAAGAAAATTAAACATTATTATAGTTGAAAGGAGATAAAAAATGTATGAAGAATTAGCTTTTGCTCCAGAAAAGGAATATGTTAGTATAAAAACTATGGACGAAGCTTTTAGCACGGTTAAAGAATTTAGAACAAAAGCTCATCCTACTTCTTTAGGAAATGTTGTTGTTTCTTTTAATGGAAGTGCAAATTTAACAGTAGAAAGTGAGTCTAGAAAAATGACTCAATGGAGTTTACAATCTTTGTGTAGACTTTTAGGTATTCCAGATCCATTTGCCCGCAAAATTCCTATCGATTTACTTCTAAAGAATATTTCTCGATTACTTGAAGAGAAAAGAGGAGATATGATTTCTCTTCTTGTAGGAACAGAAAATGAGATTATCAATATTGTAAAGAGCAATTACAAACCTTTTTCTAACGAAACTCTTTTATATGGATTAGATAAAATGTTTAAAGATAAACCAGTTGATTTAGAATCTATAAGATTATGTTATAAGGGATTTGATCTTAATATTGTAGACCCTTCTATAAAACCTTTAGAACCAAAAGTTGGAGATATTACAAAGATAGGATTTAGAGTGGTTAATTCTGATACAGGATTTAGAGACGCTGTAGGTAAGTTATATCTTTATAGACTTTCTTGTGTTAACGGAGCCACATTGACTGATGATTGGGGATCAGTTAGGAGAGATGCAAACAGAAAGATTTCTATAGAAAAAGACCTTGACCATTTTTTGAATAAACTTCAAAATTTGAAAGTTAATTTTGATAAGGTATCTGAAGTTTATAATAAGATGCCCGAAACTTATTTGACAGATTTTCAAGTTGAAAGTGTTTGGAAAGCGGTAAGTAGAGTTGCAGGCCCAGAACAGGCGGATTCTGTTATTGATAAAAATGAAGATGGAAGAAAAGCAGTTCTTCATTTAGTTTCTTTTAAGAGAGCTCATAACAGGCAATTGTTTGTTGAAGCATTGAAAGAAGCAGAACCTACGGATGTTAATGCTTATGCTTCACATAATAGGATAACTGATTCAAGTAAAAGATATCCTTGGGATACGGCTCTTCAATTACAAGCAATTGGTGGTAGAATGATATCAATGTTGGTGGAACAAAGTAAGGTTAGTGAAAATTAAAGGCTCTTTTCTCCTAGATTTTGTGTATAATATATTAATGTAAAACTAGGAGGTGTTAAAATGGCAGAAAAAATTTTAGCAAAAGACGCAAAGATAAATAGTATCTATTTGACAAGAGGTGGAAAACAAGCAGATACTAAAGAAGCTGGATCTTTACGGGGGTTTTATCCGGTTCGTGCAATAAGGAAGGTGATAAAGGATAATACCGAGGAGATTAAAACTACTGTGATTGAAATGGTTAAAGGTTATGGTGTTGAAGTGCCTGATGATTGGCAAGGTCCAGTTCAATTTGGTATTAAGATGGTTTATGATGGAGTTACTTTGAATACTTCTCAAAAAGAGGCTGTTGAGAAAAAGATCAAGGAAATGAAGAGTCAAGAGGAAGTATTGCGGGTTATTGTTTTTACACCATGGCAAACTGAGTTAGATTTACTTCCAGATTATCCTTTGGAAGTAACAGACCTTCAAACATTACCTTCAGAAGATCATTTTATTAACAGATTGATTAAATCTACAAAAATTTCTATAGCTATAACAAATGAAGAAGCACCTCCTGAATATATTGAAGAACTGAAAAATATTAAGGAGGAAGAACAAGCTCCGGAAAACGTTCAAAAGAATTATGTTATTCTTAAAGAACTTGAAAAAGGAACACCTATAACGAAAATTGCAAAAATGACCGGAAAGAGTTATCAAAATGTTTACCAAAAGGTTAAACAATTGCAAAAGAAAGGATATAAAATCCAAAAGGTTGGAAAGGGAACATTTCAAATAGTTAAGTAATAGTTTTAGTTTACACCTACATTCTACTTTTTGTGTATAATATATTGAACATAAAATATGAGAAACAATAATGAAACAAATAAATTCTTTAACTAAAGAACAAATATCTAAATTTCCTGAATATGTAGAAAAATGGGTAAAAATAGGACTTTCTACTGACCCCGTAGAAAAGGATTTAATAACTCCAAATTTTATAAGAGAAAAGATACTTGGTTATAAACCTGCTCCTATAGTTTATATGGATAATCCTTTATCTACTTGGTTAGCTGTTCTTTTATTTTATCAGGTTTGGAGTCAGGTTTGGAGTCAGGTTAGGAGTCAGGTTGGGAATCAGGTTGAGAATCAGGTTGAGAATCAGGTTGAGAATCAGGTTTGGAGTCAGGTTGAGAATCAGGTTAGGAATCAGGTTGAGAATCAGGTTGAGAATCAGGTTAGGAATCAGGTTTGGAGTCAGGTTAGGAGTCAGGTTGAGAATCAGGTTGGGAGTCAGGTTTGGAGTCAGGTTAGGAATCAGGTTGAGAATCAGGTTAGGAATCAGGTTGAGAATCAGGTTTGGAGTCAGGTTAGGAGTCAGGTTGGGAATCAGGTTAGGAGTCAGGTTAAAGATTTTGTTTACCCATATATTGATGGTCATTTTTTTGTAGGTTATTTTGCATTTTATGATTTTATGAATAAAGAACTTGGAATTGAATTTTCTCCATTGTTTGGTTTATATATGAAAACTACTCAATGGGGATTTTTCTATCCTTTAGAAAATATTACTATTATTTGTGATCACCCAAGAGAAATTTATATGAAGAACGGAATTCTTCATGCAGAAGATAGACCAGCAATTCTTTATGCCGGAGAACCTAAATTTGAAGTTTATGTTTTGAATGGTGTTAGAGTTTCTAAAGAAATAGTTTTAACTCCCTCTGATAAATTAGACTCCCATATTCTTCTTAAAGAACAAAATACAGAAGTTAGAAGAGAAATAGTTAGAAAGATAGGAATTGAAAAAATTCTTTTTGAACTTAAAGCTAAAGTTTTAGATGATAAAGGTTCAGAAGGATATTGTTTATACAATCTTGATTTAGGAGATGAAAGAGTTAGACCCTATCTTAGAATGTTTAATCCTTCTGAGAAGGTTTGGCATTTGGAAGGAGTTTCTCCAGAAATTACTACTGTAGAACAAGCATTAGAATTTAGAAATAAAACAAAAAATAAACCTTTAATTTTAACTTAAAGAGGAGGTAAGTAAGATGAAGAGAAGTAAAGTTAATGTTGGAGAATTTTTCCAACAAGGAGATGTAATTGTTAGGAAAATTGAAACTTTTCCTGCAAACCTAAAACCTTTAAATCATAGGATTTTGGCAGAAGGAGAAGTAACTGGTCATTGCCATCAAATTGTAGAGAAAGAGTTGTCTGATTTGTATTGTGATGAAAAAGATAATTTGTTTTTGCATGTAGAAAAACCAGTTACTTTAAAACATAACACTCACAATCCTATAACAATTCCTACTGGAGATTATGCAATTGATAATGTTATAGAATATGATCATTTTGCAGAGGAAGCAAAAAAGGTGATGGATTAAATGAATAGAAAAGAAGAAATTGAACTTGGAAAAGAAAAAATATACAATGAAATTGATGAATTGGATTCTCAAAGATTACATTGTGAAAAGTTGCGAGAAGAAGCGTTTAAAAGACTTTACACATTAAATAAAGAACTTGTAACTTAAAAAAGGAGTTGTAATGGGCCTTTGTTTGGTAATAATAAAACCTGATGCTGTGCAAGCAGGTAATGTAGGAAAAATAATTACCATTCTTGAGGACAATGGTTATAAGATTGATCACATGAAATTTAGGACTTTGACATTAACTCAGGCTAGGGACCTTTATTATGAACATAGAGGCAAAGATTTTTTTGTAAGAAACCTTAAGTTTGTAACTTCAGATCCTGTAGTTACTTTAATAGTATCTCATCCAGAAAAGAATTTTGAAGAAACTATTTTACATTTAAGAGAACTTGTTGGAAATACAGATCCTAAAAAAGCTAAATTTGGAACTATTAGACAAATGTTTGGAACGGAACTACCTAAAAATGCAGTTCATGTTTCAGATTCATTACAATCTTTTCAAAGAGAGTTCAAAATATTGTTTGGAGATAAATAATATGAAAGACCATTCTTTTTTAACAATGTTTTTTGGATTTGTTGGAGGATTTATTTGTATTGGAATTTTTGTGATTCCTGTGTATTTGTTTCATCTTCAATGGGGTGACCCAGTTTTTGGTTTTGCTTTTGTTGTACTTGCTTTATGTTTTTTATTTCGTATACCCGATGTGATTGGTTATGCTCTGTATCATTTATATTGTTTGAAAGTCTCACATGTAAAACCTCAGGAGGATACTTTCCTTGATCATTATTATACTTAATTTGGAGGAGAAGAGATTATGAAAATCTTATTAGTAGGTGCTCACGGAACAGGAAAAACTACTTTAGCAAAGGAAATTCAAAAGTTATTTCCTTATTGTGAAATTATAGATGGAATTCATCGTGAAGCAAAGCAAGAAGGGTTTCAAATAAATAAAACAAGTGATATTGTTAGTCAAATAGAAACAGTTCAAAGATATTTACAAAAAGTATGTGGAAAACCTAGTTTTATTTCTGTAGATAGTATTATAAGACAAACTGCTTATGCTATAAGTAATAAATTACCTGAACCCGTTATAAATCTTATGAAAAGATTATGTCAAATAGAAAGAGACCAATTTGCAGGTGCCGTGTTTTATATTCCAATAGAGTTTTCTTTGGAAAAAGATAGTGTTAGAGATGAAGATTTTCAATTTCAAAAAGATGTTGATAGAGAAATTAAAAAATTATTGAATGAAATTTATTCTTTTAATAATCATCATATGTATTATATAATAACAGGAGAAATTCAACGAAGAGTTGAAAAAGTTTGTGAATTATCTAAAATGATATAAAAGAAAGAAATAAAATGAAAATTTGTCATATTGTTCCAGCTGATTATATAGAAGTTTGTAATCAAAATTCTTCTATGCATTTGTTAATTTCTCAAGAGGTTTTAAAAAATAAAAAATATCAGGAAACATACCTTGAAAGAAGTTTAAAAGGAGATTTTATCATTATGGATAATGGTGTATTTGAATATGGAAATGCTGCTCCTCTTGATGAAGTTATTAAAGCAGTTGAGTTAGTTCATGCTTCTGAAATGGTTTTACCTGATTGTTATTTGGATGGAGAAATTACTATTAAACGAGTTGTTGATGCTTTGAATGATTTGGAAAATAAGAGTTATCGTCCAAAAAGTTTAATGGCAGTTCCTCAAGGAAAGACTGAAAGAGAATATATGGAATGTTTTTCGAAATTGTTAGAAGTTAAAGAGATTGATACTATAGGTTTTTCGTATGGAGCCATAGGTAAAACTTTTGAATTTTGGCAATTACCTCAAAGTCTTTTAAGACCTACGGTTATAAGTTATGTTAATCAACATTTCAATTTACTTGCTTCTGGTAAAAGTTTTCATTGTTTAGGTATTGGAGGTCATCCACATGAGATTGAATTTTTAAAACTTTTTGGATTTATTAGAAGTGTGGATTCTTCAACAGCATTTAAATGTGCTATTAAAGGTATTGATATTAAAGAGACATTACCTGCAAAGTTTGTTGTTCCAGAAAGACCAGAAGATTATTTTAATGTCCAAGTTTCAGATGAAATCTTACAACTTGCTTTGAAAAATATAAAAACTATGGAGGAATATAATAAGGAGTGAAGAAATGAATAAGAATTGTGAAAATTGTAAAAAGTCTGCAGGTTGTATTGTAAGATATAGAATTGGGTGGTTGACTGCTTATGATCCTACTATTCAAATGTCTGAATTTTTTGGTAATGATAAAAATATAGTTGATCTATCGATTGAAAGTAGGAGAAGTAGTTGCTGAGCGATGTAAGAGGTGGGAAGCATAAAAAAGGAGAGTATTTTAATGAAAAAAGATAAAGAAGTTCCTACAGATAGGGAGGAACTTAAAAAATACATTGAGGGTAAATACAAAAGTTCTTTGAGAGATTTAAGTGAAGAAAAATCTAAAGGTGTTTATTCAACAGGAATTATTACTGTAGATGTTGCATCTGGTATCGGAGGTTTTCCTCAAGGAAATATGATTGAAATCTTTGGTCCTGAAAGTAGTGGTAAGAGTCTTTTAGTTCTTCAAGCAATGGGCCACGCTCAAAAAAAGTATAACAAACCTTCGGCTTATTTTGATTTGGAATTTGGAACACCTAAAGAGTGGATGGAAATTTATGATATAGATACTGATATGATTGAAGCACCAGGTGCGGATTTATGTGCGGAAACTGCTTTTGATATGCTTTTAGATTTTATTAGTAGTGGTCTATACGCTTATTGTGTTATTGATTCCGTTGTAGGATTAGTTCCGAAAGCAGAAATTGAAGGAGCTATGGAAGATCAACAAATGGCATTACTTGCAAGAATAATGGGTAAAGGGTTAAGGAAAATTGCTCCAGAATTAAGTAAAACTGAAACTTGTTTAATTTTTATAAATCAAGTTAGAGACGCTGTAGGAGTTATGTGGGGAGATCCTGAAAGAACTCCTGGGGGTAAAATATTGAAGTTTTATGCTGCACAAAGATATAAAGTTAAAAAAGTTTCAGGATCAGATGTTAAAAAAGGAGAAATCCTTCTAGGTCATAGTATTGATGTATGTGTAGTTAAAAATAAATTAGCTCCTCCAAGAAGAAGTGGTAAATTTCCAGTTCTTTATGAAAAAGGAGTTGATTTTGAACAATTACTTTTTGATGAAGGTTTAGGTAAGGGAGTAATAAAGAGGATTGGAAATAAATATTCTCTTGTTTCTGATGAGAAGGTTTCTGTAAATGGTAAAGAAGCTTTTATAAAACTTTTGAAAGATCCTGTTATGTATGACTTGGTTTATAATCAGGTTTGGGAAAAAAGAAATGTTTTGTTACAAAAAGAAAGTGAGGATTTTTAATGAATTGGCCAAGGGCTTTTTCAAATATTGTTCTTATTGCAGGTGTTATATTTCTTTCGATAATGTTTCAAAATCCAAAGTATTTATGGCTTCTTTTACTACTTTTAGTGTGGAATTAAAGGAGAAACGATGGCTCTAAAGATTATCAAAATTACAAAAGGATTTGGACGTAAAATTTCAAGTTCTTATAGTTATAGTTTTTGGGATTTTCCCCCGACAATTTTAGAAGCTGAAATTGAATTGGATTTAGATAAGGAAGAAGACAAAGAAAAGCTTAAAAGTGTAAGTGCAGCTTTATTCCGTGCCGCAAAGGCTTTGACAAATCAGGATATTAAAGTGACTGCCGAGAAAGATGTTGAGCTTAGAAAATCTTTAGAAAAAATACAGGAGAAAGTAAATGCTTGAGATTACTGTTGAAAATATTCCTTGGCAAAAAAAATTAGAAGAACTTCAAGAAGAATTTGAAAATATGCAATTATTAGATTATTCCAAAGTAAAGGAAGAGTTAGATAATTTTAAAGTTGGATTAGATTCAGATCCTAGTTCTGTAGGTGTAGGAAGATTAAATGAAAAGATAGCAAAAGTTGATAGTTATATGAGTCGAACCACTACCATTTTGTTAAATGCTATAAAGAATGAAAATGTCTTTGATTCATTATTTAAAGATGTTCAATCTTTATTTGATAAACATTTAAGAGTTCAGTTAAGACAAAAAGAAATAACAGATCTCGGAAATCAAAATTTAAGACAAGCGGCAGCCGAAGAAAAAATAACTGAAGTAGGAAATTTTAAATCTGTTGTTGAAAAAGCATTAAATGAAGCAAAAACTCATACAAAAATATGTAGAGAGAAATTAGATAATTTAGATGTTACTAATAAAAACATTTCTCGTCAAATAACAGTAATTCAAACACAGATAGAAATTGGAGAAATTCAAAGGAAAGTAAGTAGAAGTAATACTAACTTTTAATTTTAGAGAATATATTTAGACTAGAAAGAAAATGAATAAAGTAGAAATGATAAATGATATGGATAAAGAATGCATTGAGTTATGTGATGCTATGAATTTTCTCTCTGATATTCGTACTATAGAATCTTGTTGTGGTCATAACAAAACTCCATACCAAATTTGGTTTCGGGCAAAAAATTTAAAAGCATTGCCTAAATTACTTTATTATTTTGATGGATGTCACTGTGGTTTTTATGGTTGGAAAGTGCTTGTAACAACTGATTGTGGAATGTCTCCTGTTACATTTTGTATAGAAGGTCCTGTTGGTGAGCAAGCATATTCTGAAAGTAAAAAAATTGCTGAATTGCTTAGAGAAGAGGCAAAAAAATTTAAAAAAAATTAAGGAGGTGAAACAATTGGGAATTAAAAGTGAAGTCGAAAAGAATGATTGGCTTGCTGCTGAAGGTTCTTTTACTGCTCGTTTGGTTAAGGTAGAGGAAAAAGAGGGTAAGTTTGGTCCTTTGGTTCGTTTTACATTTGAAGTTCTCGATGATCCTGAGAATGAAGGAATGCAAGTTACTGGACAGGTAAGTAAAAAATTGACTCCTGATAATAAAACTTCAACATGGGTTTTAGTACTTGACCCGGATTTTGATCTTGAAATTGGGAAGGTATTTGATTTTGAGATTTTGGTTGGGCGGGTCTGTCGTATTCTTGTTGAAGAAAGTGGAGAATATCATAATGTAGTAAAGTTAAGACCTTTGAAACCTGCCGAGCTTGCTCGGATTAAAGAAGAACCGAAGACTGAAGAAAAGAAGTCTGAAAAGAAAGCAGAAGAGCCTAAGAAGGAAGAAAAGAAGAAGTCTGCGATTAAGGATGATGATATTGATTTTTAAGAATGAATATTGCTGGAGTGGTGAAATTGGTAAACACGAAGGACTTAAAATCCTTTGGTTATTTAACCGTATCGGTTCGATTCCGGTCTCCAGCATTTTTTAGGAGTAAATATAAGTATGAATTTTTGTATAAGTTGTGGGAAAGAAATTAGTAAATATGCTAATAAATGTAGAAGTTGTGGTAATAAAGGGCGTATTTCTTGGAATACAGGATTAACGAAAGAAACTGACGAAAGATTAAAAAGAGTAAGTGATGCTAATAAAAGATTAAATAAAGGTCCAAAATCTGAAGCAACTAAAGAAAAAATAAGAAAAGCAATAAAAGAAAGATGGAAAGATCCTAAAATGAGAGAAAAGATATCTGTTGCTCAATCTATTGCTCAAAAGAAAAGATATGAAAATCCAAAAGAAAGAGAAAAACAATCTTATGGAATGAAGGAATATCTTAAAGATCCAAAAAATAGGGAAAAACATTCTTGTAAAATGAAAGAGTATTTTAAAGATCCGAAGAATAGAGAAGAAATGTCTTATAAACTAAAAAAAGTTTGGGAAAATCCATCAGATAAATTACTTTCTACTATTGGAACTGGTTTTGGAATTGCTTGTTATTCAGATAATAATTTATTTTTTGCTTCCCTTCAGGAACGAGATTGTTATTATTGGTTAAGAGATGTTTTAAAAGTAAATGTTAAAAAGTTTGGAAGGTTTGATTTTATTATAAACGATGAGATAGTTTTAGAGTACCATCCTTGTAATTGGCTTTTTGAAAAGCGTAGTCATGAGGAATATTATAAAGATAGGAGAAAATTGTTAGATAATATGGGTTATAAATATTTAAAGTTGATAGTGATGTTAGATTTAAACAGGGAAGAAAAAGAAAGAATAAAAAAATTATTTAATTGTATAATATGAAAATAAAAAAATTACAAATTAAAAATTTTCAATCTCACAAAGATACTACTTTAGAATTTGATGAAGGTTTGAATATTATTGTAGGGCCAACTAATTCTGGAAAGTCATCTATTTTAAGAGCATTGAAAAAAGTAATAAGGGATTCTCCAAGTGGAAATAATTTTGTAAATGTTGATGCAAATGAATGTATTATTAGTATTGAAACTGAAAAGGATGCTATAGAAAGGCGAATTGTTGCATCTTCTACCGGAGAAACTAAAACAAATGAATATACTTTAAATGGAGAACTGTTTGCTAAGTTTGGAAAAGAAATTCCTCTTGAAGTTATTAGAACATTGAAAATGCCTGAAGTTGAATTTGACAACTCAAAAATTGATTTAAATTTCGCAGATCAACTTGAAGGTCCTTTTCTATTATCTTCTCCTCCTTCTTTAAAAGCAAGAGTATTAGGAAAGTTATCTGGAGTTGATATTTTAGATAGTGCTATTGTTCAGGTAAATAAAAATTTAAGAAAGTTATCTAATGATATTAAAGATGGTAATGAAAAAGTTGAAATATTAGAAAAGGAGTTATCAGAATTTATTGATATTGAAAAGAGAGAACAAGATTTAAAAGGATTAAAACAAGGTTTAGATGAGGTTGAAAAAAATCTTAGTTTGGTTGAAGAATTACAAAGATTAGAAAGTAATTTAAAAAAAGTAGTAAATGAAGGTAAAGTTGTTAAAAAAGAATTAGAAAGTCTTAAAAAGGTTGATAGTATATCTTTTGATAAAGTAGAAGAAGTTTGTAGTTCTTTGCAAGAAATTAAGACTTTGTATACAAATATAAATGTTCTTGATAGTAAAGAAAAAACATTACAAAATGAACTAAATAAATTAAAATCTTTAGATGATTTTGAAATAACTTTTGATTCTGTTAAAACAGGCTTAGGTCAGTTAGAAAATTTACAAAGTTTAGAAAAACAATTAGTAGTTTTTGAAAAAGTTAAAGAATATGAAAAAAATATAAAAACGTTAGATGGAAGTATTGATACAAAAATAAATGAGTTACAATCTTTCCTGATTGAGTTGAAAGTTTGTCCAACCTGCGGACAGGAATTATCTGAAAATATTATAAAAAGTTTTGTATAGGAGTAAAATGAAACTAGCAAAACAAAGTAAAGAAAAAGTTTTTGAAAAAACTTTAGCATTAATTAAAAACGAAGAAAAAAGAGAGTGGGTTAAGAAAGTATTAGGAATATTTCCAGAACATTTTTGGACTCGACCTACATCTACTACTGGTAAATATCATCCAGTTTGTTCTAATGTAAGAAGTGGATTATTAATACATACAAAACGTGTTGTATGGTTTGCAATTAGATTTATGCAAGCTTTTAAATATAGAGAGGAAGGTTTAGGAGCTAATAATATTGAAATGTCTGATAATATAATTGCTTCTTGTATTTTACATGATGGTTTCAAAGGAGGTAAAGGGCAAAGTGATTATAAGACTTATGAAGATCACCCAATATTAGTTGAACAACATTATAAAGAAACTTTTCCTAATGAAGAGGTAACCTTTTGGCAACAAGAAATTTTTAATTTAATAAAATACCATATGGCTTTTTGGGGACCAGATATAGCTAAGAAACCTATAGAAAAATATACTATTCCAGAATTGATAGTGTATATGGCTGATTATTTTGCGTCAAGAAAAGAGTTAGTAACAAAGGTTGATACTTTTGGAATGGAATTAAAATATGAGGAATAAATGTATGTATATAGAAGAATCCACAGAAGAGTTAGAAAATTTATTAAAACTTTGTGATGATAAAAACAAAAAAATAAAAATTTTAGCTAATTATATTGCGAAAATTGTTCGGGCTATTGATTCTGAAGATGATTATCAAATGGAACAAAATGAGAGAAAAGGATAAATAAGTGAAAATTTTATTTCTTACTGATTCTCATATAAGAGGTAATAATCCTTGTAGTCGTAAAGATGATTATCCAGAAGCGTTGAAAGAAAAACATTTTGAAATAGGACAAATTATTAAGGATCAAAATATTAATGTTGTAATTCATGGAGGAGATATATTTCATAGTCCTGATACTTCGAAATCTCTTATATCGGAATATATAAAGATTTTTAAATCTTGGGAAGTTCCTATATTTTGTGTCGCCGGTTCTCATGATACTATAGCCTATAATGAACATACTATTTCAAGGACTGCTTTAGGAGTATTGATTGCAGCTGATGTAATTGATCCTTTAGAATCTATTCCAACTGAGCTTTCACCAAATATTTTTGCAGTTGGTATAAACCATTCTTATAGATTAGATGAAAATCCTAAAAACTATTCTTTAGAAAAAAATGATAAGGATTCTGTTTTGATAGAGGTGGTTCATGGAATGGTTGTTGATAAACCTTTTTTTGATGAATATACTTTGATAAAGGATATAAAGACTGAGGCTGATTTATTTTTATCTGGGCATTTTCACCCTGGATGGGAACCTCAAAGAGTGAATGGAACTTTGTTTATTAACCCTGGTTCTTTAGGAAGAGTTGAAAATATTGAGAGGATTTTCTCTCCTTCAGTTGTTATTTTAAATATAGAAGGAAAAGATATAGATTATCAAATAGTTCCTTTAACGTGTGCAAAACCTTCTAAGGATGTTTTTAGAAATGTTGTTAAATTGGGTAATGAAACATCTGAGAGAATTTTAGACTTTATGAAAGTTCTTTCAAAGAGAACTGAAGATTTAGAAGAACAAGATTTAAAAGGATTGATCTTAAAGTTAGCAAAAGAAGATAATGTAAGTGATGAAGTTATTAAAGAAGCTTTAACTTTAGTGGATGAAATAAAAAACAAACTGGAGGAAAATTAAAATGAATACTCTTTCTTGGGTTTATTTTATAGGAATGGGATGTGCTGTAGTTATAGGGATTATTTTAAGTATATCTCAAGGTAAATTTTTAAAAAATAATTTTAATATTGAGAAAAAGTAAAAGATGAATAAAGAAATAGAACATTTAATAGCTACAAACGAAAAAGCTTTAGAATACTTTCAACAAGAATTATTTAAATCAAAAAAAGTTTTGGATTATCTTGAAAGTAGAAAGATTAGTGAAGAAACAATTAAAACTTTTAAAATAGGATATGCTCCTGAAAATTCTTTATATGAATGGCATTTGAGTAATCGTTTAATTTTTCCTTTTTTTGATGTTTATGGTAATGTTGTAGGTTTTACAGGTAGAACTATTTCTGATGAATCTCCAAAATATAGAAATTCAAAAGAGTCTCCCATTTTTCAAAAAGGTAGGATATTGTATGGTTTATTTCAATCTCGGGATAAAATAAAAGAATTAGAGTTTGGTATTTTGGTTGAAGGTCAGTTTGATGTTTTAAGGTTGTTTCAGGAAGGAATTACTAATGTTGTAGGATTAAGTGGTTCTTCTTTTACTGTGGATCAAGCAAGATTGTTGTGTCGATATATTGATAAAGTTATTGTTGTATTTGATTCAGATGCTGCTGGAAAGAAAGCAGCAAAAAAAACAATTACTAATTTGCAAGGAATAGGAATAAAAGCAATAAATATTGAATTATCAGAAGGTGAAGATCCTGATAGTTTTGTTTTGAAAAATGGTAAAGAAGCTTTTTTAAGTTTAATAAAGGAGGAATAAGATTTATGTGGAGAAGAGATCCGAGTACGATTGATAATTGCCCTATTTGTAATAAATTATTCTCTACTCACTCTTTAAAAGAAATGCATATTTGTCAAGATAAAGCTAATAAAAATATAGAAAGGGCGAAGGAAGATCTGAAGATTGTAGTTGCTAATTGGGGAAAAACGGGAATGATTTGTGCTTAAAAAAGGAGAATAAAAATGGATAGTCACGAAAAGTTAAAAAAACTTAAAACAAATGTAGAAGAATTGAAATCTGAAAAAATTCGAAAAGAAGAACAATTAAAAGTTTTAAGGCAACAACGAGATGAATTAGTTGCTCGTATTAAAGAATTAGGTTATACTCCTGAGGATTTAGCAACAGAAATAAAGAAACTTGAAGATTCTATAAGTTCTCAACTATCTGAAATCGAAACTAAACTTTCGGAAATTAAAAATGGAAAATAAGTTTAATCGAGTAAAGAATTCTCTTAATGATGAATTTTTAGCTTTAGAACGTATAAAAGGACGTTTTGAAGAGAAGAAAAAATCTCTCGAAAACATTACAAACTTTCTTAAAGAAAGTGAAGAGAAAGTAGAAGTTTATAAGCAAGTAAATCTTTTGTTTGAAAAAGCAAGTGTTATTGCTCGAAAAAAGATTAAAGATGAAATTGAAACATTGGTCACTCATGGATTGCGCTCTGTATTCGAAGATCCAACTATAACATTTGTAGTTGATTTTGTTTCTCGTAGAAATCAAATTGAAGCTGACTTTTATTTAGAATGGGAAGATAGTGGAAAGAAAATTATGGGAAATATTCTTAATACTTATGGAGGAGGTATAGTGGATATAGTGTCTGTAATTTTAAGATTAATAGTTTTAGAGCTTTCAAAGATTTCAGGCCCTCTATTCCTTGACGAGCCAGGGAAGATGATTTCCTCTCAGTATATCCCCAATTTTGGAAAGTTTTTGGTAGAATTATCAAAAACATTTGGAAGGCAAATCATTTTAATTACACACGATAATATCCTTTCAGAATATGCGTCAAAGATATTCGAAGTTAGTTTAAATGAAAATGGAGAAAGTAAAGTAAGGAGTTAATAATGTGGAGTTGGATAGCAGGAACATTAAGTGTTTTTGTTTTAATTTTAATGGGTAATAAGTGGCGTTGGGCTCCAATTGTAGGAATTATAACTCAAATAGCTTGGATTATTTATGTTGTTATTGATAAACAGTGGGGATTGGCACCTTGTGTGGCTGCTTATCTTATCGTTCATATTAGAAACTCTGTTAAATGGTTGAAAGAGTAAAATAAAATGAATAATATTACAAACACTATAATTTTAGGTGATTGGTTTGATGTTGCAAATCAAATACCTTCTAAAAGCATTGACTTAATAGTTACTGACCCTCCACAACATTGTGGTAAAAGTTTTCCTGGAGAAGAAGTTGAGGAAAATGTTTATTGGGAAAACTTTAGTAAGTGGTTTTTTGAAATGTATAGAGTTTTAAAAGATACTGGAGCTTTGTATATGTGTTTTAATCATTTACGAATGTGGAAAGCTTATGAAATATTATCTGGACTTGATAAAAAATATTGGCATTTTAAAAATTTGATTATTTGGCACCAACCTAATATTGCAAGAAGGTCTTGGAGTTCAAAAAGATGGGAATATAGTTATCAGCCTGTTTTCTTTTTTGCAAAAGAAAATTTTGATATTAATGTTAAAGAGAAAGCTAAAGATAATAATATTGAACAAATTGATGTTTGGAAGATTACTGCGTGTCAAACAAATTATAAAAATTTAGATATTAAAACTGTTTATGATACTCAAAAACCTGTTGAATTATTTTATAGAATGATTATATCTTCTTCAAATGAAGGAGATTTAGTATTAGATCCTTTTGTAGGTTCTGGAAGTTCTATTATTGCCGCAATAAGAAGTAAAAGAAATTATATTGGAGTTGATATTAGTGAGAAAGCTATTGAAATAACAAATCAAAGAATTACTTTGGAGTTGAATAATGGCAAAACGAAATACAATATTTAAGTCTTTTGAAGAACAAATCGGTCAGTGGTTTAACGTCCATCGAAATCCGCTTTCGGGGCAAAACAACAGGGACGATAGTGGAAGAAAACGTTTAGGAGATATTTTATATAAATATGCTGTTGTAGAAGGAAAGACAAGAAGAAAAAATTCTATAATAACAAGAGCATATGAAACTAAAAAATTAGCAAAAGAACATAATAAACCTTGGATACATTTTGAAAGAATAGTCGGAGATAAAAGCACGATTGTGACTGTTTGTGATGAAGATTTAGTTAAAAAATTTGTGACGCTGTTAAATCTTCTATTTCAGGATGAAAAATTTGCAAATGAAATAATTGAATTAATTGATCAACGTTTAGAAGAGTTAAGAAAAAAAGATGAATAAAAATATTATTCGGAATTATTGTTCTAAAAATGAGAGGATGATATTTTAAATAATGCAAAGATTGTAAAAGAAAAGTTGAAAACTATTATAATCTGCGGAGAGAGATAATGATAAAAATACCAATACTAAATAATTGGATTGAGAAACAAACACTTGAAAAACTGAAACAACAAGATGTTTGTTTAAAAATGTTTTTCGAAGAAGCAAGAGATGTTATTTTAAGTAATGAAGAATTATTTAATGCTATGGCAAAACAAAGGATTCTTTTGTTAAAACAAAAGAGGAAACCTATTGCTATTTTTGTTAATGAAGAAGTTTTGAAAGAGGTTTTTTCAAAAGTAAAAACCCAAATTCCTCTTGTGTGGCAAAAGAGAATCCTTGATGGAAAGGCTCCAATAACTGATGTTGCAAAAATTTTTGTTTATGTAAATCCTTTGTTAACAGAAGCATCTCTTTTGGTAGTAGGTTCAATAGTTTGGAGAAGTGAGGTGAATAATGGAAAATAAAAAGTTTACAGACGCTTCTTTAGAAGAGTTTGAGAAAGTTATGAAAGAGGCGTTTCATCGTTACAAATCTCATAACAAATTTGTAATTGATTTTTTGGAAATTAAATTAGATAATCTTTTTTCTACAAAACAAACATATTCTCAATTTAAAATGCCTATTGTTTGTTATTCCCTTCCAGAGTTGTTAAAAGAAAAGAATTTTGTAGTTAGTCAATTACTTAATTATGATTATGATGGTTATGATATGGAAGTTGAAAGAATACAAGTTGAAATAAGTGAAGATGAAACTGCTAATGTAGTTACTGTTGGTAATTATTTTTTGACTAAAAATAATAAAAAATTTGTAGTTAATATTGATTTTGAAAGAAGTTGTAATGCAGGTTATGTTTATGTTTATTCTTCTAATGAAAATAAGGAAGAAGCCTCTCAAATTATTTCTGATTTAGAAGATAAAGTTAAATATTTGAATTTTTTAAAAGGGGCTAAGATCACTCCTTTTGGAAGGTTTTTAAAATTAAAAAGAGTTTATACTTGGGATGATATAATTTTATCAAAGAATATAGAAGAAGAAATTAAAAGAAATATTGAAAGATATTTAGCAAATTTTGAAATATATCGAAAAAATGGTCTTCCTGCAAAAAGAGGAATTTTGTTATGTGGCGATCCTGGAGTTGGAAAAACTCTTTTAGGAAAAGTTTTAGTTTCAACAACAGAAGGAGTGACTTTTGTTTGGGTTACTCCTAAATTTTTTCAAAGTGATCGTACTTCACACATTGATATGTTATTTGAATTAGCAGATGAACTTGCCCCTACTATTTTGTTTTTAGAAGATGTTGATTTTTATGGAACTTCTAGGGAATATGGCAACAATTCAATAGTTTTAGGAGAGTTTCTTAATAAAGCAGATGGTCTTGTTGAAAACAATGGAGTGTTGATTATAATGACTACTAACTACCCTGAAATGCTTGATAAAGCAATTAAAGAGCGTCCTGGAAGATTTGATAGAGTAATAAAAATACCTTTGCCCGAAGATAAGGAACGTTTCAAAATGCTTAAAGTTTTTTGCAAAGATTTAAAAACTGAAGATATTGATTGGAAAGAATTAAGTGTTTTGACTAAAGGTTTTACTGGAGCTTTGTTAAGAGAATTGATTATAACTGCTTCGAGTTTTGCTATTGAGGATAATTCTTTAGGTGAAAATGATAAAGTAATTTTGAAACAAAGTCATTTTAATTTAGCCTTTGAAACTTTGAAACAATTCAGTAAGTTAGAAAAGAAAGGTACTCCTGGATTTAGACAAAGAGAAGAAAATAGAGACGAGTGTTTAGAACCTGAGATTTCTACTGCTGATAAACATACTTACAAAGAAGATTCTGGAGTGATTGAATAATGGAAAAAATTGTAGATAAATTTGACGGTTGGAAAATTTTTGATAATGAACTATTAAAAGAACGCCGAATGCAAATGAGATCACCTTACCATACTAAAGCTCAAATGGCGAAAATACTGAATAAAGATCCAAATCTTTTAAGAGAATATGAAAGTCTTCAAAAGATTCCTTCATTATCTACTTTTAAGAAACTATGTTTGTACTTGCAAATTTCTTCTGATGTTCTCCTAGGCCTTGAGGTTGTTGCCGATAAAGAAGAATAGTGAACACGGGCCAAAGTCTGTTTTTGTTTCAAAAAAATTAAAAAAGTCTCATAATAAGATTAGATAGAAGTCTATTTTTAGGAGGTAATATGCTAAAAAAGAAAGCAAAAGGAATATCTGTTCCTTTAATTTGTGAAATTTGTAAAAAGAAAACAAATGTTCTTTACAGTGGTAAAAATGGGAAAAAAATTTGTAAAAAATGCTCAGAGAGTGAAAATAATGAGTAAAAGAAAGTTTACAAAAGAACAAGAAATTGAAATTTGTAACGATTATTTTTCAGAAAAGAAACCAGGTGTTGTATTTTTAGGCAAAAAATGGAATTGTGATAGTATGACTATTTGTAATATTATAAAAAGAAATGGGTTTTCTTTAAGAACTCATGCAGAATCTCTTGATGGGAAACTTGGATATTGGTCAGGAAAGGTTCGTTCAGATACTACTAAAGAAAAAATGAGTATTTCTGCTAAAGGTAAACATTATTATTGGCTAGGAAAAACAGGTCCAAATTTAGGTAAACTAAAATCTGAAGAAACAAAACAAAAAATTAGTGATTCTTTAACCGGGCAAAAACGTTCTGAGGAAACAAAAGAAAAAATGAGTAAAGCTGCTGAAGAACGTTGGAAAAATCCTGAATATAGAAAAAACCATGAAGGTGAAAATAACCCAATGTTCGGAGTTCATAGGTTTGGTGAAGAAGCTCCTAATTATGGAAACACATATTCGGAAGAAACAAAAAGAAAAATAAGTGAAAAAGCTTTACAACGATACCAATATAATCTTGGGCCTTGGAAAAATACTAAACCTGAGATTAAAATGAAAGAGATTCTTAATGAATTAACTATTTCTTTTGAACATCAATTTAGATTAGGAAATCATCTTTACGATTTTCATATTTCTAACACCAATATTCTTATAGAAGTTGACGGAGACTACTATCATGGTAATCCTGAAATATTTGACGATTTAACTGAAAACCAATTAATACAAAAACTAAAAGATGCTCAAAATACAAGACTTGCAAAAACTAATAATTTTGTTTTATTAAGATTTTGGCAAAACGATATTATGAATAATACAGAAAAAGTGAAAAGGATAATTTTTAGTAAGTTTTTAATAAATTTTTTATAAGGAGAGATTAATATGGTAAACAAAAGTTATTTAAACAAAGTTCGTCGATTATTTGGGAATGAAATTCCTGATTTTATGAGGAAAGCTGTTGCTGATATTAAATATCAGAAAAGAGTTTCTGATTTACGAAAACGTGGAGCAGTGCCTTTTACTGAAAAAGGTTTTGAAAAAATTTCGTGGGATATTTTTCGGAGAACAATTGAGCCTGACGCTGGATCGATTTGGAAGAAGGAAACAATTAAAAATGCAAACGGAGAGGATGAGGCTTGGATAGTAGTATATACTGATGGAGATAATGATAGAATCGTGAGGCAGGTGAAGGCTTCTAAGAAAACAGCAGAACTTCCAGGAGAAGAATTTGAAGACCCTGAGGTTTTTGGTGTTTTTATTGATCGAAAAGAATTACCAAATGGATATGTTGTTATATCTTCTTTACAAGGTTTTGAAGAGAAACCTTCTTCTTGGGTGGTAGTTTATGAAGCAGAAGATTTGGAAAATTCTATTGATGACCGAGAAGTTGAAGAAAAAAATATTTATGTTGAAAGTGTTAATGATTTGTATTCAACTCTTAATCTTGATAAGTTGAAAAAAGTTTTTAATGAAGTAGTTAAGGAATATGAAAGAAAATCTTCGCCTCCAGGGCATCAATATGGATTAAAAATTTCTAAAACCTCCTCCAAAACCTCCCATTCGCCTGGAACTATTGTTCAAATAGATGTTCCTCATGGAAATCTTTATGAAAAATATAATGGTAAAATAGGAGAAGTAGTTGCTGCAGTTCCAGACCGTTCTAAAGTTAGTTTTAAAGATCTACCTTCAACTTGGTTTGAAGATAATATAATTAGGCCTGTTTCTTTATGTCCTATATGTAATGCAAAAATGTCTTTACAAATGTTGAAAAAATTAGGAACGTTTAAATGTAAGTGTGGTGCTTCTTATTCTAAAAGGCAATTAGAAAAGATTGCAAATGAAAATAGAATAAATAAGGTTGCTGCTGAGAAAAGAACGAAGATTGCCTTTCTAGAAAGTGAAAGAGATGAATACTTCTATAGTTCCGGTTCATTAGAGGATCTTAATCATCTTTTGGAAAGACTCCAGAGTAGATTAAGATCAATGGAGACTGATATATCTGAATATAACGCTAACCCAAGTTTTTATCAAGATAAAATGGAAGAAGTTAAAGATTTGATTAATTTAGTAGAAAGAAGGATCCAAAAACTTCAGATGACTGAAACAGCTTCTATTAAAAAAGCACAAAATGTTGTTCAAACTTTGTGGGTGGATGATCCAAAAGATTTAAGGCATTATTTTAAATCTTTACAAAGTCCTCCAACATCTCCTGCTAAAGAACCTTCAAAAGAAGAGCCTGAAGAGTTAGAAGAAGTAGATTTAGAGCCTGAAGAAGAAACTGAAAAAGAAGCATCGATAAAGAGAGGTCAATTTGTTCATAAAGAAAAGGTTTTGGATAATGGTTACAAAGTGGTTTTAACTCAAGTAAGTATAACGCATGGAGGTATGTGTTATTTTGCAGTTTATGTTCAAGAACCTGGTGAAGAAGAGACTTCTGATATTTGGCAGTCCTTTGAGTTTCAGGCAAGTGATATAGTGAAAAAACAAGAATTGCAAAGTGAAGGTGAAAACCAGTGTAACCAAGCAATAGAACAAACAAAACAATTACCTCTTAGTAGTGAAATCCAAAGATTTATAGATACTGTGAAATCTTTGGTACAGTCTGGTCTTTCACCAAAAGATGCTTATGCAAAAGCATTTAAAGGTATTCGTGGTTATTGGCTTTATGATTCTCCTGAATATAAAGCTTTAGTGTTGAATTTTTTGCAGCATGAAGGTATTCAAATTGAAAAAGAAGCTTCAAAACAATCTTATAAAGTTGAAACTGAAACGTGTCCGAAATGTGGTTCCGAAATGACTTTAGGAGCAAGTCATATAGCAGAAGGAGAACTACAGTGGGAATGTCATGGATGTGGTTATATAGAACAAGTAAGGAGAGCTTCGAAAAAGAAAACAGCTTCTAAACCTGCAAGAGAATGGTTAAAACTTATTCATGAAAATTGGGATGATTTTGACGACCTTCTTGAAGTATTAGATGGTCTTCAATCTGATTATAAAGAAGAGTCAGATAAAATAGAAAAGTCTCCAGAAAGAGAAAAAACATATCGTTCTGGAAAATTATTGGATCTTATTAATTATGTTGAAAAACATTTAGGAAAATTATCTTCAATTGCTTCAATAAAAAAAGAAGCAGTTGAAATTCCTATAGAGAAAGTAGTTGGGCATATAAAAGAAGATTTCCTTGAAACATATAGAATTGATGAAACAACTCCTTCTAAAGATATAGATCGAAGTTTAAGAGATTGGCTTGATAGTGAAAATTATATTGTAACCGAAGAAGAATTTCATCAAATTTTTAATTCTTTGTTTCCTGAAGAATTAAGAAAGGAAACAAGTATAAAGAAGAAAGCAGATGGAATGGAAGCATTGAGGGGTGGTGGCGGTGCTGGATCGGATAAATTGACTCCTATGAACTGGAGCGTTAAAGAAACAAAGTTCCCACGTCTTCCTGAGAAGCCTGAAGAGCAAGAAGAATCAGAAACTGAAGAAGAAGTAGAAGAAATTCATGTAATTGTAAATCCTAAAACTAAGGACGTGCACGTAAGTTTTGAGGGTGAAGAAGGAGAAAAAATAGAAAAAGAAGAAGAACCAATTGGTGCAGAAGCTCCAACAACTGAAGGAACTGAAGGGGAACTTGAAACAGAGGAAGTAGAAGAAGAAGAAGTTGGAGAAGGTAGTGCAGAGAAAAAATCAGAGCCCGCAACGCCCGTGGTGTTCTAAAAGGAAAATATATGACGAAAAGAAGATTCACAGATATTCAAGAAAAAGTAATTTGTGATGAGTATTTTTCAAAAGAAAAACCAACTACTATTATTTTAGCAAAGAAATGGAGTTGTAATCATTTAACAATTAGCAATGTTATTAAAAGAAATGGTTTTTCTTTAAGAACTCATAGTGAATCTTGTAAAGGTAAAAAAGCTTGGAATAAAAATCTTACTAAAGAGACCGACGAAAGAGTTGCTAAAATTTTTTCACCGGAAAGAAATAAGAAAATAAGTGAAAAATTAAAAGGTAAACCAAAATCTGAAGAACATAAAAGAAAAATTAGTGTCTCTTTGCAAGGGGAGAATAGCCCTATGTATGGTACTCATCTTTCTGATGCATCTAAGAAAAAAATAAGAGATAAAAAAATAGGTATTCCTCGTTCTGAAGAAACAAAAAAGAAAATGAGTGATACAAAGAAGACTTTTACAAAAGAAAAAGAACAGCAAATTTGTAATGAATATTTTTCTGAAGATAAACCAAGTGCTTTTACTTTGAGTAAAAAATGGAATTGTAGTCCTTGTGTTATTCGAGATGCTATTAAACGTTGTGGGTTTTCCTTGAGAACAAAGTTTGAAGTGGCACAAACTAAAGAAGCAAGAAAAAGGAAAAGTATTCAATTACAGAAAATAATGAAAGATCCTAAAATAAGAGAAAAAATTAGTAAAGCAAACAGTACTCCAAAAGCTATTCAACAATCTTTAAAAAATGGTCATGGGAATCATTGTTATTATGATAACGAATTTTTTCCTTCAATACAAGAAAGAGATTGTTATATAGAATTAAAGAAATTAGGTTTTAAAATTGATCATAATTTTAGAGGGCGATTTGATTTTTTAGTAAATGATAAAATTGTTGTAGAATTTCATTCTTTTGATTTTAAATTAACTGATGAACAATATTATTTACAGAGAAGAAAGTTGTTAGATGAATATGGATATAAAGATTTAAAGTTAATTGTTATAAAAGATTTGAAAGAAATTGAAAATAATTTAAATAATATATAGGAGGTTGCCAATGTTAGTCCCAAAAAAACAAGGTGGAAATAAAAACAAGCTTCCTGATTGGATTGATAAGAGAAAAATAAAAAAGGAAGCTACAAAGAAGGACCCTTTGTCAGAAAAGACAAAAAATTTAATTAGTAAATATGCAAAATCATCTGTAAAACAAGTACCATATTCTTATGTATGTTCTGGGTGCCATAGTTCTTTTAGTGCGGATCTTTTGCAAAAACAAATTGTAGAATCAGCTCGGGGGGGAGATTCTTATATTTCTTGCCCTAAGTGTGGAAAAGTTCTTATTGTGGATCGGCTGATTAAAATTTCTACAAAACAAAATTCAAAAATTAATAGGGCAGCCAATTTAATTGCTGTGTATCCGAACCAAGGGGTGACGCCAAATTACACGCCCCAAAGTTGGGTTGACAGAGCCCTCTTAGAAAAAATTTGTCACGAGTTAGGTAAATATTGCCAAAAATTTGGTTTCTTTAATCCTCAGCTTCGATTTCAACGAGGAATCACAAGAAGTAGCGTAAAAGAAGGAGGACCACAAAACATTCGGGAAGCAGAATTTTCTATAGAAGCAGTCGATAATCTTGATTTAAGATTTAGAGTTTTAGCTACTGCTGGAATTACTCCTGCTGGTAAAGTTGTATTGCCTGAAACTTTTTCTACTTTAGACGGAAGGGAAATTCCTTTTACAAAAGAAGCAGTTGCAGATTTCTTATCAGGTAAATTATTTACTGCTACAGAACCTAAAATTAGTGCTCCTGAAATTCATTTTAAGGAAAGAGATTTTACAAGATTTAGAGAAGTGGTTGCTTCTAAAAAAACAGCAGAAGAATTAAATAGTGTAGATAATGTAGTTAGAATAGGAGTAAGAAGAGGTTATACTTTAGAAGAAATGGTAAAAAATTTAGAACAAGAATTTGGAATGAATCGTCAAGAAGCTTTTGATGCTTATCAAAATTCTATTGATAAATTAGAAAGGTTAGATTTATTAGCATTAGCTTCTAAGAAAACAGCAGCTGGTATTCCTACTCCTGGTCAGCAAATTGAATATCAAGGAAAAATATATACAATTGATTCTACTATAGGAGATGCTTCTGTATTAACAGATGAAACAGGAGTTAAAACTGCTCCAATTCCTAATATGGATCTAAATATTCAAGCTACTCCAGGAGTTGTAACTACTCCAGGTGCTGTTCCTGCAATTCCTACTACAACGCTTGCAGAAAAAGTTAAAAATTTAATTAAAAGAAGTTTAAGAGATGAAAAAACTTTATTTCCTTTTACTGAATCAGATCCTGATTATAGTGTTGCAAAACAAACTGAAGTTGATGCTGATTTTAGTGTTCCTTATGAAAAATCAAATCAAGGAATTCTTCCAGAAGAAGAAAGAGCAATTCAAAAAATGTTTAGAGGTGGAACTTCTGTAAAGCCTGTAAAGACTGCTGATGGAATAGATTATGAGTTTCAAAATGGAGATCAAGTTCGATTAAAACCTGCTTATGAAGATAAACCAGGAGAAGTTTTTACTTTATCTCAGTGGGATGGAAGAAGAGGTTGGGTTGGAGATGAGCAAGGAAGAGGTTGGTATGTAAATGGTAATCAAATAGAATTAATTGAAGAAGATGAGGATGAAGAGTTTGAAGAGGAAGAAACAAAAGAAGCTTCAATTAAAGAAGCAAAAATAGTTGAAAGAGGAAATGAATTTTGTGTAATAGCAGAATCTGGTAGAAGTATGGGTTGTTACCCTTCAAGAAAGAAAGCAGAAGAAAGATTACAACAAGTAGAAATGTTTAAACATATGAAAGGTAAGAAATCTTCAATAAAGAAAACAGCAGAACCTACTGGATATCATGAAACAGATGAAACCGGAAAACAAATTCCTATTTCAAGATTAAGAACTTTAATAAATGATTATGCAAGAGCAGGTCAGTTTCCTCCAGATTTTGATTTAACAAAAGTAATGTCAGAAGTTTCAAGAATGACTAGAAAAGAGTTAGAAGAAATTCTTGACAAGAAACTTAAAAATCAACATTATCCTGTAGTTCATGCTTCAAAAAAGAAAACAGCAGCTGCTTATAGTATAGGAGATATAGTAAAAGTAGTAGAAGAAGATCATGTTGATTATGGTAAGATAGGAGAAATTTTTGATGTAGATTGGACTGGAATTCAGAATAAATATATGGTAAGATTTGATGATGGACATGAGGGAGCTTTTTACGATGAAAATGTTAGATTATATGAAAAAAGGTCTTCAAAGAAAACAGCAGAAAAAATTATAAGTGAAGGAGATCAAGTAAGAACTCTTGGTGGGTTATCTGGAATAGTTTCTGAAATTACTCCTAATTATGAATTTAGATCAGGAACTGTAGGCACTGGATATAATGTTATTTTAGATGATGGAAGATTAAATGTATTTTCTTTAGCTGATTTAGAAAAAACTGCTAAAAGAAAAATATCTCAAGGTAAATCAGTTAATGAAATAATTCAAAAAATTCGAAAAGCAGCTCTTACTGAAAAAGATGTTAAAGAAGATATTAAGGACGAAACAGAAGGCGAAGAGAAGTATGATCAAATGGCAAAAGAAGTTGATTCTCCTAAAGCAGAAAAAGCTTTAAAAGATATGGCTGATGATGAAGCAGAACATGCAGAAGAATTAGAAGAAGTTGTTTTGCCTGCGGTTGAAAATACAGAAAATTATTTAGAAAAGTATGATTCTAAAAAGAAATCGTTGAGATTTGCTCAAGAAGAAGAAACTGAAGAAAAACCGAAAGTAGAGTATAAGACCTTAAAAACAAAACCACACAAACCAGAGTTAGAAGTAGAAGAGGCTGTTGTGGCAACTCCAAAAATGCAAGAGACTTTCCACGAAATTAAGGATCACGAACAAAGATTAGGTGAAATAAAAGCAATTGTAAATTCTGCTCGACAAAAAGTAGAAGAAGAAATTAGAAAGGTTCAAGAGGAACATAAATCAGTTAAAGAAGCTGAAGAAATGAGCCAAGCGATTGAGAAATTGGCTACTTTGTTAAGTGAGTCAGAAAAAAAATTAGTTGACGTAGGGGAGTTTTTTGTATGGTTGGATACATCTATGAAAACTAAAAAATTTAAACCTGATGATAAATGGAGAGTTGAGAAACTTTTAGAGAAATTTGGAGAAGAAGCTAGAGCTTATTTAGAAAAAGCTGAACGTGGAGCTGCGTCGTTAGATAAAGATGTAAAACAAAGACTTTTAACTGTATTTCCAAAAAGAGAAGGAACTATTAAAAAGGCAGATGTGTTTGATTCCATAAAAGAGCTAGGGAGAAATTTATGGAGTTACATTAAGTCTATAAGTAGTCTTCTTGCAGAAGGAGAACAATTAGAACTTTCTTTATAAAATTTAGGATAAAAATGATTAATAAATTATTTACAAACGAAAAAGAACAACAAATTTGTGATGAATATTTTTCTAAAGAAGAGCCAAGCACTTTAGTATTAGCAAGGAAATGGAATTGTAGTGATACAGCAATTAGAAATGCTATTATAAGGAGAGGTTTTTCTTTAAGAACTCATAGTAAGGCATGTAAAGGAATTATAGGAGAAAATAATCCTGCAAAAAGACCTGAAGTAAGGAAGAAAATAAAAGAAGCCCTTAAAAATCCAACTATTCTTGCAAAATTAAGAGAAAAATTTAAGGGTGAAAATAACCCAGCTAAAAGACCAGAGGTTCGAGAAAAAATTCGAGAAAAAGTAATACAACGTTGGAAAGATCCAAAAGAAAGGAAAAAATTGAGTGACCTTAGAAAAGGGGATAAAAATCCTTTTTATAATCACCATCATTCTGAAGAATTCAAAAGAAAAGATAGAGAAAGAGTTTTACTTCGGATTCAAAATAATCCTGGACCTTTTAAAGATACTAAACCTGAACTTAAAATGAAAGAAATTCTAAATGAATTAAACATTCCTTTTGAACATCAGTTTAGATTAGGAAATCATCTTTTTGACTTTCATATTTTAAATACAAATTTTTTAATTGAAGTAGATGGTGATTATTATCATGGAAATACAAAAAAGTTTATAAAGTTAAGTGAAAAACAATTAAAACAATATCAAAAAGATATTAAAAATGAAAAATTAGTAAAAGAAAACAACTTCATTCTTTTAAGATTTTGGGAAAGTGATATTTTAAATAATACAGAAAAAGTAAAAAGTATAATTTGTAGTAAGATTGTGAGGTAAAAATGAAATGCGAATGTGGTACTGAAATGGTTCAGTGTAAAAATGGTATAACAGTTGGATCATTAAATAAAGGGGTTAAATTATCTCTTTATAAATGTCCGAAGTGTGGATATTTAAAACGAAAAAAAGAGAAGGTAACTTTCTAAATTTATGATCGAAGAACAAAATCCAAAGGATTTAAATACACTTCCATCTGGGTCAGTAGATTCAATTCATTGGGAATTTTTTGACCCAAACGATCCAAATGAAAAACGACTTTTTGAAGAAAAAGTTTTTGGTAATTCATCTGGATCTACAAAAGGAATAAGTAAACAGCCTAAAGTGAAAAGGCATCCTGGGAGTGGTAATTATATTCAAGAAACTCCAGGCCTGCTTCGTATTTCTAAAAAATGTAAGATATGCAAATCTCAATATCGTAATGAAATTACTATGGATCTTTTAGGAGGAATGACTTATCATGGAATTATAGCAAAGTGGAAAGATAAAATATATTTGAATCCAGTAAATATTAATAGTCATCGAAAACATTGTGACCCGAGGATGGTTGCTAAAATAGATGCTAATAAAAGGGAATTAAGTTTAGTAGATTTTAGTCCTGCAGTTATGAAGTTATATCAACAAAAATATGATGAAACTTTAAACAAAGTAAAAACAGTTAATTTGTTATATGATGCTCGTTTAAGAAATTTGTGGGAACTTTTATCTGCTAAAAAACATATAGAAGATAAGAAAAAAGAAGAAAGAACCGAATTAGATAAACTTGATTTACATAAATTAACAGTTGCAATTGATGAAATTATGAAAGGCCTTACCAAGGATTTGCTCAACCACATCAAGATAGAACAAGGACCTGGAGTAACCAACGTCAACATTTTAATGATACAGAATTTTAGAGATGGAATAGAAAAATTTATTGAAGATTTTGTTGATGTTTTAGTTCAGGAAATAGAAGATCCTTTAACTAGGGATAGGGTAAGAGAACGATTTGTAGAAAAACTTGATGAAAGAATTTCCCCTTTGTTAGATCCAAAAATGATGGTAACCGCAGATGCAAAAATTGTTGATAATGAAAATGAAGAATAACTTTTAATAAGGAGGTAGTAAAATGATTTTAATTATACCGCAAGATCAAAATAAAAGATTTAGAAAAACATCGAGTCAAAGATTAAGTATGAGGAAAAGAGCCTTTAAATATGATAAAGATGATATTGAAGATGATTATGGGGAAGTAGTAACTCTTTTGGGAGAAGACTGGGAAAGTGAAGGATGGTTTCAAACTGCTATAAAGAATCTTGTAAAAGGAAAAACAACTTTACAAGAAGTTTTTGATCGTTGGATAAATTATAGGTTTGCTTCTATAAAGAGAAAACACTATAACAGTCTTTTTAAAGAAATGCAAAAATTGTGGCAAGAATATCAAGAAAATTACCCAGAAGAATTTGAAAAAGGAGAAAAATAATAAATAAACTTATGACCTTCAAAGATTTAGTAGATAAAAAATACGAAGAAAGAGTTTTACTAACCGCACCGATTGAACCAGTAGATGCTTTAACTTTTATTACTTCTCATAAATGGTTAGGTGAAAGACCTTTCCCTTTTCAAAGTTTAGTATTAAAGTTGTTATATGGATTGTGGGAAAAGTATCCTATAACTGAAGAAGAACAGAAAATAATTGATATTCTAAAAACTGAATGGAATATTGATTTAGATTTAGAACATAGAAATGCAAAACAAGTAATTGAAGTTTTAATTTTAGTTATAGGTAGGAGAGGATCAAAAAGTTCTGTAGTTTCTTGGATTGCTTCATATGAAGCATATAAACTTGTTTGTAAAGGTAATCCTCAAAAATATTATAATATAAGAGAAAGACATCCAATTCATATTCTTAATTGTGCTTCGGATGGAGAACAAGCAAAAGAAACCTTTAATCTTATAAAAGATAATATTAAAAAACTTGAATTTTTTCAAAAGTATATAGACTTTGAAAAAGATAATGAAACTGAATTGAGGGTGTTTTCTCCTTATGATTTGTTTTTAAATTCTCAAATAAAAAAGTTTAATGAAGGGAAACCAAAAGGTTCAATGAAAAAGAACCTTTTACGGGGTTCAATTTGTATTGAATCCGTTACTACATCTGCAGCAACTAAAAGAGGAAAAGCAATTCAATGTGTTTCTGGAGATACTTTGATATTTACTGAGAAGGGAATAATTCCTATAAGAGATGTTGTTCAGTGTAATGAGGAAACTGTTTTAAATAAAAAAATACAATTGTATGGTAATACTGGGAAGGCTATAACATCTCATGTAATGTGTTCTGGTGAAAAAGAAAGCATAAAAATAACTACAAAATTTGGATTTGATTTAGTTGGAACGAGAGATCATAAAATATTAACAATGTCTTCGGAAAATAATATTGAATATAAAGAATTAAATAGTTTAAAAGAAGGTGATTGGGTTTATATTCAAAAGGGACAAAATTATTTTGGAAATTTGAAGAATTTTGAATTTAATTATAATTATTGGGACGAATATAAAGGTAATAAAGAAAAAGAAATAAAATGTGAAATTTGTGGAAAATTTTTTAAACTTATAAATGAAGATCATTTACATACTCATAAAATAACTTTACATCAGTACAAAGAAAGATATGCAAAAACACCTTTATATACCTTTAATTTTTGGAGAAAATGTAATAGATATAAAGATGTAAAAGTTCCTAAAAAGATGTCAAAGGAACTTGCTAGATTATTAGGTTATTTAGTTGCAGAAGGAAATGTAACAGAGAAAACACAAATTAGCATTTCTAATACTAATAAAGAAATTTTAAATGATATAAAATATTGTATAAAAAAATGTTTTCCTGATGTTAAATATATTTATGAAAAGTCAACATCTATTTCTAAATTTAAAGCAACTAAAAAATGTTTTAGTATTATTATTTGTAGTAAAAAAGTAAGAAAATTTTTGGAATTTATTGGAATAGATTATGTGAATAGTTATAAAAAGGAAATTCCATGGTGTATTTTACAGTCTCCAAAGGAAATAGTGAAAGAGTTTTTAAAAGCATATTTTGATGGTGATGGGTGTGTTGAACCTGGAGATAAAAATAGTGGGGGATGTCTTTCTATGCACACTGTTTCAGAAAAACTCGCTCATCAGTTACAAATACTTTTATTAAATTTTGGAATTATTTCTTCGAAAAGAACTATAAAAAGGTCTAATGTTATTTATGCAATTTCTGTACATAGTAATGATATATTGTTATATGCTAAAGAAATTGGAACATTGCATACATATAATACTTTACGATTAGATTTTCTTGTAAAAAAATTACAAAAAAGAAAACATTCAAAACCAAAAAGGTTTGTTATTACTGTAGAAAAAGGTATTTGGGATAAAATAGTTAAAAAAGAAAATTCATCTCGCCAGTTAATGTATGATGTAACTGTTCCGAAAACTCATAATTTTACTTCAAATGGTTTTATAAGTCATAATTGTTTGTCCTTTGATGAAATGGCACATTTTTCCAGATCAAGTTATAGAAAAAGAACTTTAGAATTTATAGATGCACCTCAAACAGACCACGCAATGTGGGTTGCTTTAACTCCTTCGGTTAAAGATTTTGGAGATGATGGTTTAATTATAGCAATTAGTTCTCCATCTGAAAAAGCTGGAGAGTTTTATTCTTTGTATTGTTCTGCAGGAGGAAAAGAACAAACTAAAACTGAAGAAGTTTATAAAAATCAAAAATATTTAATGTTACAACTTGCAACTTGGGAAGCAAATCCTAAATATGAAAGAAAAAGTTTTGATGATGATTTTAGAAAAGACCCAGTTTCTGCAGCAATGGAATATGGAGCACATTTTGGAGAACCTTCTTCAACATTTTTGAATCCAGAAAAAATAGATAATATGGTTATTCCAACTGCTCCAATTTTGTTAAAAGGCCGCCCGGGTCAGTTGTATATTATAACAGTAGACCCCGCAAGCAAATCTGACACTTATGCTATTGCTTGGGGTCATAGAGAAGATAGGCCTCAAGAAAGATATTGGATTGATGGTTTAAAAGGATTTGAACCTACAGTAAAATTGTTGGAAGATGGTAAAATTGTTATGGAAAGGATTGATCCAGATGTAGTGATGGAATTTTTATTGAAATTGATTGCAAATTTAAGTGTGATGGGAAAGCAGGTTATAGAAATTTGTTATGATCAATGGTCCAGTATAGATAGTGTTAATAAATTAAGAAAAATGAAATTACCTGCATTTGAAACAACCTTTACTAATAGTTACAAAAGTGAGATGTTCGGAACCTTTTTAGAGCAGTTGAATCAAAACAATGTTTTTTGTTATGGGATAGATGAAAGCCCTTTAGAAAATTGGCCTGGAAAATTAAAGCTTGAGTTGAAATATTTACAAAAAATAATAAGTGGCGGAACTGTCTATTACGCTGCACCAACAAGTGGCCCAGTTACTTCTGATGATTTTTGTGTAGTGTCAGCTAATTTGATACATAGACTAAATTTAAGGAAGGATATGAGTAGTAAAGTAATTCGAGAATTACATAAAAGTCTAGGGGGAATGCCTATATCTTTAGGAACAAGTCACCCTCCAACAAAAGGAGGATCTCTTTGGAATATGAAAAAGGGTAAAAATCTGAAGGACAGAGTTGGAGGAAAGAGGTCTTTTGATCGGAGAAATTGGTGATAACTTTGGAAATATTTACAAAAGAGCAGGAATTACAAATTTGTAAGGAATATTTTTCTGAAGAGAAATTAAATAGTATAGTTTTAGCTAAAAAATGGAATTGTAGTGATGTGACTATTAGAAATATTATTAAAAGAAATGGATATAAGTTAAGAACTATTAGCGAGTCTCTTAAAGGGAGAAAAGCTTGGAATAAAAATTTAACAAAAGAAATTAGTGAAGGTGTTAAAAGAATTAGTGAATCTAAAAAAGGAATACCTCGTTCTGAAGAAACAAAAAGAAAAATAGGGGAATCAAAAAAAGGAGAAAAAAATCCTCTTTATGGAACATACCGTTCTGAAGAAACAAAACAGAAAATAAGTAAATCAAATAAAGGTAAAAAAAGAGGGCCTCTTTCTGAAGAACATAAAAGAAAAATAAGTAATGCTTTAAAAGGACATCCTTGTTTTGATAATACAAAAGAGAAAATTAGTAAAGCTTTAAGAGGTAGAAAACCCTCTGAAGAAGAGTTAAGAAAAATGAAAAAAGGTAAAGAAAAAGCTAGTATAGGTCCTAGTAAACTTGAACAAGAAGTAATGAAGGTAGTTCCTAAGAATGTAAAATACGTAGGTAACGGAAAATTTTGGATTCCTATTAAAAATGGTAAATATAAAAATAGAAATCCAGATTTTATTGTTGAACCTTTTAAGAAAACTAAAAAAGTTGTTGAGGTTTTAGGAGGATATTTTCATGATCCTATTATTACGAAAGAACTTTGGTGGGATCACCACGAAAGAATAATAAATGAATATAAAAGTGTTGGAGTTGAATGTTTTTGTATTTGGTACTTTGATTTTTATGATGAATTTTTGAGAGATGTTCTTATTTATAAATTGGAGGAGTTTGCAAATGGCTCTTGAAGATATTTATACTGGAATTGAAAGCCATCGTTTGATTAGATTTATGTATACTACTCAAAAAGGAGATACTAGTTTGAGGACTGTGGAACCTTATTCCGTAGAACGAGGTCTCTTTTTTGCTTTTGACATTAGCAAGGATGGAACTAGATCTTTTTTTCTTGCAATGATGAGTGATGTGGAACTTTTAGATGTTGTTTTTATACCTAGATTCTAACTTTAAAAATAAAAAAAAAAGTTAAGTTAAATATTTAAAAAAGTAAAGGAGGTAGTAAAAATGGTAAAAGGTAAAAGAAGTAAAAAAATTGCAGCAGAGATAATTGCAGCTGAAACAGATGATAAGGCTGGGATAGAAATGGTAGAAGAAGAAATGAAAGAAGTAGAATCTGATATTCAACAAAAAGGAGTCTTAGTTTTTGTTAATGGTAAAAGAATTTCTTCAGAAGCATTAAAGTCTTTTTATGTTCAACATTCTGATGGAGTGACTGTAGTTGAAATTAACTACGAAGAAGAACAAAAAAAGAATAACACAAAGAAAACAGATACACCCTCAGACGAAAAGCCTTCACCTAAAGGTATTAGTATTCCTAAAGTTGAAGGGCCTGAAGTATATGCTTTAGGAGAAGATGATTTTGTTAAACTTTGTTCCATGAGCGCTCTAAGGACTACAAAGGAAAATGATGATAAAAAGCCTATCTCAAAACTTTTATTTAAAATACCTGAAGCTGGTATTCCAGCAAATATAGAAGAAGTAGAATTAAGAACTGATGAAAATGACATTAGTGATGTTTTGAGCATAACAAAGGCTTTGAATGATTTAGCAGTAAAAGAACAAAAAATTCAAAGAGATCCAAAAGTTATTAAAGTTGAAGAAGTTTATTCAAGACCTAAAGTTGTTTTTACTGGGAATACTTTTGTTTTAGTAGAAAGGCTCAAGTTATATAAAGTAAAGGAGTCAAATGAGAAATAAGGAGATATCGGACATCTGTGTTATTTTAGAACATATAGAGGAAGAGGAGTTAAAAAAAATTAAAGAGCTTTTAAAAGAATTGTGTAGCTTCCCGTATAGTGAAATGTTTATTGAAGTTCACGAAGGACAAATTATAAAAAAGCATTATATGAAGAAAAATAGGTATACTTTGAAAAAGAAGGAAAATTAATGATTAAAAGATTGGAAAGTGAACCTCGATATTTTTTTGCTGACTCTAATTCCGTTTCTGAAATTTTAAATGAACAGGGAGTGCCTACAAATCATCCACACCATGATTTCTATAAAAAACATATTTTGGATAATTTAAAAGGGACTTTTTTTGTTTCCCCAGAAGAAATGAAAGAATCTATTTTGAATTATATTCCAAAAATAGCTTCTTTGAGTTTAAGGAAAAAATCTGAACAGAAATATCCTTTTCCTCTTCCTCAAGTTACAAAAGAAGAAATAAAAAGATTATATATTCAAGAAGCAAAAGGTATTTATGATGAAGAATTAGAAGATGAGATTATTTCAAAATTTTTAGATACTTTAGAAAAATATAAACAATTTTTTGAACAAACTTTCCAAGGAATGTCTCCTCCACAGTATATGAAAACCTATACTAAAGATTTTACTAATTTTATTAATATATTACAACAAGCAAAAACTCCTGAAGAAAAAATGATAGCAATAGATCAAGTAATAAATACTATGCATGGTCATGGAAAATATGGAGAAATTTTAATACAAGGAGTAGAACCTGGATATGATCCTTTTTTTGATGAATTAAGTAATTTAAAAATTAGCAGTAATTTAAACTTTCGTAAAACAGCCGAACCTGAAACTATGCAAGAAAATTTTTATGAACCTGGAAAATCAGATGAATGGCCTAAAGGTCCTAAAAAACCAAGACAACGTCTTCCTTTTTATAATTACCCAGATGAACAAGGAAATATAATAAATATAGATCCTAATTATTCAAATCCTATGGAGTATGAGTCTTCTCCAGGACCACATCCTCAAGGACCAGGAATATTTGGAAGTTTAAGTATGCGTAAAACTTCTCAACTTGACAAACAACTATTTTATGATTTTTATGGTGTTAGTCTCCTTTCGGATCAATATTTAGAACAAAATCCTTATGCTTCTCAATATAAAGATATGATTGTTCAACAAGTAAAAGAAGAATATGCTCCTTTAATTACAAAAAGTATATATAAAGCGTTGGTATATGCGTGTAGAGGAGTCAGTGTTTGTTTATTAGATTGGAATAAATGGAAAAAAGAATTTAATATAAAGAATCTTGGAGAATTGAAAAATTTGCCTCTTGAACAAGTTAGTCGAATATGGAATGAGGGAAAATGGAACAAATGGATGAAACGCAAGGTTCTTCCTTGGGGTCATATAACTGAATCTTTAATTCAACTTATCAATACTTCTGATACTAATCAACTCATAACTATAATTGATCATATAAATGATATTCAACATAATACAGGTTTATTATTAGAAGATTTTCCAGAAACAAAAAAATGGATTGCTGAGGTATTAGAAATAAAAGCAGGAACTACTCTTGAACAACTCCTACCTTATCTTTCTTCTGATATTCAAAAGTTTGTAATTGAAGATTTACAATTAAAAGGTCAAGAAGTTGTAGAAGCTCCGGAAAAATATTTAACTGGGCTTGAAAAAAGTAGGTTAGCAAGTAATCCAAGAACTCCTCCTGAAACTTTAGTGGAGTTAGCAAAAGATGAAGATCCAGGAATTCGTTGGGAAGTTGCTAAAAACAAAAATACTCTTTTTGAGACATTAACTGAATTGGTTAAAGATAAAGAAGATTTTGTAAGGGATGAAGCTAAAAAAAGATTAAAAGAATTGAAAGAATTTGCATCTAAGTTAAATATGAGAAAGAAAGCACAAAGTGTTGAATATATTTTAGAAAAACTTAATAAATTCAAAATAACTAATCTTGGAGATATAAGACTTTTTATATATAATATTGCCTCAAATGTAGATGTGAGTGAACATTTAGTAAATGGTTTGATTTTGGATAATATGAGAAGGTTTCCTTCTTCTTTTATTGAGCAGTGGAAAGTTTATGTTACTGATGAATATGGATTAGGAACATTTACTGAAAAATTAGCATCTGAAAAAATAGGAGAAGCTTTGGGAGAATGGTATAGGAGTTTTTATAAAGAACCAGTTGAAAATCTTGTAAAAGATTTAAAACTTGAAGAAATTGGAGTTCCTTGGGTTAAAGTTCCATTTTCCGCTCTACTCCAAAAATACACTGAAGATGAAATCTGGGATATAGCAAGTGGTAAGAAAACAGATGTAACAGTAGAAGAAGTAGAACAAGCTAAAGAAGTAATTAGTAGAGGTATAGTAGCAAATAAACTAAGTATGAGAAAAGAAACTACAAAACGTAATGGTCGTGCTTTATGGGCTATTTATGAAGGACAAGTAGTAGTCAACTGGAATGATCGAGAAGATCATGCTGGATGGTTTCAAGATTTGGGATGGCCTATGAGTGGTGTATATTTTGACCGCATCACGCGGGGCCGTCTTGAAAATAATAATCAGGTTTTTTGGTATAAGAATACAGGAACAATTGAGGAGTATAATAATAATTTAGATGCTCTGGTTGTTGCTTTAGAACTTGGCCCTAATGTTGAGTTTTATGTAGATTATCTTAATCCTAAACGCATTGGTCATAAGAAGGTTATAATTGAACAAGAAGAACTTTTGCAGCCTGATCTTTTTTCTCCATCTCCTGAATTTATTGAAAATTTAAGATTTAAAAAAGAAAAATCAAAAGAAGAACAAGAGGGTAAATATAAAGCTTTTCAAAAACCTTTTGAATTAATATATGGAAAAAGTTTAAAAGAAACTATAAGAAAGAATATAGAAGAGCAATTTATTATCCCCCAACAACTAAAACTTAGGTTTGAAAAATCTGCTCAATTTGAATCACAAACGACTAAACAACAACTAAAAAGACTTTATAAACAAGAAGCAAAAGGTATTTATGATGAAGAATTAATGGATCAGATTATTGTTGATTTTATAAATACTATAGAAGGGTTAATTAAATTTGATGAAAAAGATTTGAAACTTTCAAAGGGAGCAGAGGATGAACAAATTATACACAATATAATAAATGATGAAAAGAAAATGCTTCAGATATTACAACAAGCAACAACTCCTCAAGAGAAAATGATTGCAATAGATAGAGTAATAAACACAGCTCATGAATTTGGTGTATATGGAGAGTATTTGATAACAGATATAAAGTCAAATGATCTTTTTTTTGAGGAATTAAGCAATTTAAAAGTTAGCAGTTTAAATTTAAAAAGAATTGCTCAAACAGAATTTAAACCTGGAGATGAAGTTGAATTTGATACTACAAGATATTTTGGTGCAACTCGAAAAAGTCCTGGAGGTGTTCTAAAAGGTAAAGGGATTATAAAAGGAAAAGCTGAAGAAGGATTGTATAATATTGAAATTAAAGAAGTAACTAATGTTGCTGACGATTTAGTTAATGTATTTAAACCTGGATTTACTGCTCCGTTTGCAGAAGATGAGTTGAAAATAAAAAAGCCAGAAAAAGAAATTAAAAAAGAAATTCCAGTTGAAAAACTTGAAGAAAAAATAGAAGAACCTAAAAAAGAACTTATTAAAGTAGAAGAGCCAAAAGAAGTTCTTAAAGAAATTCCAACTCCTGTTGAAGAGCCTAAATTTACAATTGAAGAAGAAGAGTTAGAAGAAAAAATTCCTACAGAAGAAGAACCTGAAATAGCATTTGCTCCTACTCCTACTATTCTTGGAGAACCTAAAGAGAAAATAGAAGAAAAAGAAGAAAAACCTTTTTGGCAACAATTAGTTAATGAGGTTTGGAAAGAATATACAAAACCTAGAACATTGAAAAAACCATTTGGGAGTAAGACTTTAGTAATGAGAAAAGAAGCAGTTATTACTCCTAGTGAATTAAAAACAGTTTATGAACTTGAATTACGATATAGAGAATTAGAACAAAAATATAATGAAGGAACTTTAACTGAGGCAGAATTTAATCAGTTTCAGCAAACTGAAAGAAAATTAGATAATTTAACAGATAGAATTATTCGAGATTTGATGTTCTTTTTTGAAGATTATTTTGAATGGTATGAAGGTATAGATCCTGAGAATATTCGAAAAGAAGAAGGAGAATTACAAGTTATTGAAGAAATGAAACAACGTTGGGAAGAATTAAATAATGCTTTTGATATTAATTCAAAAATGATTGTTATTGATAATACTATAAATATGATGCATGTCGATTTTCCAATAATTTGGCATTTAAAAATGGATTATGACGAATATCTTGATAGAACAAGTGAAGAAGGATTAACGCTTGAAAAATCAAAAAAAGTTGATGAAGTTTGGAGTAATCTAATTGATTTTTTACAAGAACAAGGTAAACTTAAATTAGCTCCTAAATTGACTCAAAAACAAAAAGTAGTTGAAAAATTAAGTATGAGAAAACAATCTCAACAAAATTTAACTCCTGAAGAAGAAATATTTATTAAGGATTTTGTAAAACAATTTGAACATTTACATAATGCTGAAGAGATTTATGAAAATTTATTTAATGAAAAACCATTTATACTTGATTTGACAAAACATTTAGAAGAAGATTTGAAAGTTTTTTCGGATAGAAGTGTTTTTATTGCCCTTGCTATTTTAGATCAGTTGAAAGAAGATTTTGGTATGCTAACATCTTTAAAGTTTGGAGGAAAACCAAAAAAATACAAAGGTCCTATTATATCTATTTTAGAAGATATTGCACAAGATGTTTGGAAAGCTTTAGATTTAACAGAAGCAAAAAATATAGTTTTAAATAGAGTTGAAAATTCTCAAATTGCTGAAGAGGATAAACAAACAATCATAAATAATGTTAATAGAATTAATAATTTGTTAGATTTACAAAAATATATTGCAAATTCTATTTTAGCTTATGAAGGAATGGGAACAAAGTTAAGTATGAAGAAAAAAGCAACTTTAGATTCAGAAGTTATTAATAGAACATTGAACCATTTTAAAGAAAATTTAGAATTACCAAAAATTTATGAAAATATTTATAATTATGTTTTAAATCATTATCCGGAATTAAGCACTTGGGAAATTGAAAGATTTTCAGAAATTATTTTAGGAATTTTAGAATCTAAAGAACCTAATGCATTAGTGTTAGGTATGAGAAAGAAAGCAAATGCTGATGGCCTTTGGGCAATTTATAATGGCGAAATATATAAAACAACTAAAGAATACAAACATCATGAAACTTGGTTTGAAGAAATAGGATTACCTACAGGAGGAACTGCGTTTGATTCTGCTCCTCGAGGAATTTGGTATGGTAATAATTGGCTGATATGGTATAAAGATACAGGAACATTTGAAGAGTTTAGTGATAATTTACCAAAACTATTAAGTGTCCTTAAATTAAAACCTGATACAGAAATTTCAGTTAGAGATCCATATTTTGAAGAGTTAATACCATTTGAAAAAGTTTCTTTAAATTTGAGAAAAAAAGCAGGTATTGAAAGTCATGAATATAAATATAAAGAAATTCATAATAAAATTCCTACATATACTTTTATAGGTTTTCAAGAATTTGGAGATGAAAAAATTATAATGGTTAATTGTGATATTTGCCAAAGTACTTTATTGTTAAGTCTAGAAGAAGCTAAAACACATGAATATCAAATTGAAGGATTACCTCATGGATGGGAAAAAGAAATAAAATTAAGTAGTTTACAGTTAAGAAAAACAGCTCAAAATGATGAAGAAGATTTTCCTACACCTCTAACAACTAAACAAGAATTATTTAGGTTGTATAGGCAGGAAGCTAAAGGCATTTACGATGAAGAATTAATGGATGAAATTATTTCGAAGTTTATACAAAATCTTTTGGAATTAGCTAATTGGGAAGAAAAACATCCATTGGATAGTTTAACGAGTATAGATTGGTCTCAGGTTACTCGTGGACTTATTTCAGTTTTAGAAAAAGCGAAAACTCCTCAGGAAAAGATGGTTGCTATAGATACTGTTATTCATACATCTCATATGTATGATGTCTATGCACAACATCTTATTTCTGGTTACTTTGAATATGGCCCTGCTAAAAAAGATGTTTGGGGGCCTATCTCTGAAGGGTCTACATTTCTTGATGAATTAAGTAATTTAAAAATTAGCAGTTCATTAAATTTAAGAAAGAAAGCAGAAACATTTATTTATGACGAACCTATTTCTAATGAAAGTTCTTGGGCAATATATAAAGGAAATGTTTATATAACTTATAGTCCTGGAAAAAGACATCCGAATTGGTTTGAAGAAATTGGTCTTCCTTCAGCTGGAGAAGTATTTGATAATATAGTTAGAGGATATTTTTATGATTATGCGTTTGGTAGTAAAGATTTTAAACCAGAAGAAAAAAGAATAGTTTGGTATGGAATGGGGGATTATAATGAATTTTATGATCATTTAGAAGAACTAAAAAACGCTTTGAATTTTCCTCCAGATGCAATGGTTCAAATGTTAGATTATACTCAAGGTATTACAACTTTAGCTATGAAAAAAGAAAAAGAAACTTCAAATTTAATTACAAAAACATTTAATTATTTAAGAAAACTATTTTCGGTTCCTAATCCAATTCTTAAATCTTTAGATTATCCTCATTCTTGGCCTCGAAAAAAGAAAAAAGAAAAAATAGCACAAGATATTTCTGATTCTAACAAATTATCTATTCAAGAACTTAAACGATTTTATAAATTAGAAAGAAAAGGTTTATTAACAGACGAATTTGTAGATAACGTCATTACTAAGTTGATATACGGTATGGAACAGGAGAAAATTCGTATTTGGAATGACCCTGATATACCCGAAGACCTACCTAAAATGTATAGAGAAGGCTATGAAGATGATATGAATGATTTTATACACGAAATGGAAATAGTTCTTACTAAGTCTTTGCCTGAAAAAATAATTGCTATTGATCAAATTATTCATCAAGCGCATTTAACTTATAGCTTTGGTTGGTTTCAAGGAGATTTTGATGAAATTTATAATACTATAGAAAGTATTGGAGAAAAAGAACCTATAGAAAGTTTAAATTTAAGAATGAAAAAACCAGCATCTACTGTTTCTGAACCAACTCCGAATGAACCTCTTCAAGGTCAACAAGGAGAACATCCTGAAGGAGAAGTATATTTTCAAGGAAAAGATAAATGGCTTGAAAGACAACCGGATCAAGGGTTTGATATTAAGTTTCCTGGAAAAGTAAAAATAAATAGAGATCCTTGGCTTTGGGGAGATAATCCTACCTCTGAACAAACAATGACAGCTTCGTTGAGTTTGAGGAAGAAAGCATTTATTAATATAGGTAATATTCGCAAGCTTTATAAACAACAATTAAAAACTCCTGGAGTTTATGATCATGATTTATTAGTTGAAATTCAATATGATTTTATTGAGAATTTACAAAAACTGTTAGAACACATGAAGAAAGAGTATGAAGGTATTGAAGAAGATAAAGACGTCGAAGAAAGTATTATTATAGTTGAAGATGATATACGAGAATTAGAGTTTGCAGTTACTGATGAAAATATTATGATATCTATTGATAATATCATTAGTTTTATACATGACCATTTTATAACAGGAGAACCTCATATAGTTATGAATATGGTTAATCCAAATTTGGAGGAAGAAGCTGAAAAATTGTTTGAAACTATTTTTTCTCAAACTGAGTATTTGTTTAATAAAAAAGCATCTATTCTCGATTACCCTCAAAAACATTTAGATCCAGAAATGTGGGATTTATCTGGAGACCTTCCAAAATTAAAAAAAGATGTTAAAACCCTTATTATAAAAAGGTTTATTGATTATTTGAGAGAAGTAGGAATAAATAATCCAGAACTTTGGTGTAAAGGATTTTATTATACTGGATCAACTGCAACTTATAGATACCTAAAGACTTCTGATATTGACATTCATGTTGAAGTAGATTGGGATATTTATAAAGAGAACAATCTAAATAAAGCAAAGGATGACAACGAAGAAATGCAAAAAGAACTGCTAAAAGTGTTTTGGAACACTTTAAATAAAGAAAAATTACCAGGAACCTCACATCCTCTTACATATTATATATTGTCAGCCAAAGAAAGTGTATTGACACAGGGTGAAGAGGCTTATGATATACTAAATGATAAGTGGATCGTTTCACCACAGAAAATGCCGGAAAACTTGGATGTTAGTGACAAAATTAAGTTGTTACAAGATAAAGCTGAAAATATTATGAAAAAGCTGGATGAAGAGTTAGGTAAAACTAAAAGAGACTTAATTGATTATAATATTTTAAAAGAATTGGTAAGTTCTTATGAAGGAGATAAAGAGGATATTCAAAAGTTGGTAGAAAAAAAGTTAGAAGATATTGAACAAGGTTTAAAGCAGTTACAAAAAGAAAATGAACAAATACATGAGGAAAGAAATAAAGCATTTTATGACGGGCAAGAACCAATTGAGAAAGGTTTAAGCAAAAATTGGACTCCTGGGAATATTCTTTTTAAGTTAATTGAAAGATATAGATATTTAGATATTTTGAGAAAGATTAAACATATAATAAAAGATGATCAAGTTACTGAAGAAGAAACAAAAGAATTAGAGGATGTTTTGATTCCTAAATTAAGTATGAGAAAAACCTCACAAAAATTATTTTCTCATGAAACTTCAAAAAGGAATTTAGAAAGTATTTTACAAAAAGGACTTGATCCTTCTTTTGTAACAGAGCCAGGGCCTTTTTTTAAAAATATTCCTGGGTATCCTCATTTTATAATGTTTACTTTGTATGAACCTAGGGAACTTTATAGAAGCGATGGAGGAAAAGGTTCTCCAGATTCAATTTATGTTATTGTAAGTAGTGCTACAATACAAAATTTTGCAGAACTTTTAAATCAATACGCTCCTGATACAATTATGTGGTATGGGGAAGGATTAGCAGAAGCTCAAGGAATTGATAATCCAACGAAAGAACAATTATTAGATCTTGGTAATAAATATATGGAATGGCAAGGAATGACTGATTGGTATATTTCTACTGAAGTTATTTCCCCAGAAAATATAAAGTATATTTTGAATAATGATGAAGATGTTATTTGGGAACCGAAGTTAGCAATGAGAAAAATCTCATTTTTAACTGATAATGTTTCAGAAATTCCTGAAAATTGGGTTAGTCAAGATAAAACAGATAATAAAAAATTAAGAAGAACAAATCCTCCAAGACATGATAAAAATGATTCAATCGTAGAACATAATTTAGATCCTCATATTGATTTAGCTTCGTTGAGTTTAAGAAAGAAAGCATTTTTTGAAAACGAAGGTGGGTTGTGGGCTGTATATGAAGGAAAGGTTTATATAACTCCTCCTGCAAAATCTGTAGATTGGGATTCTCATGTGCAGTGGTTTGAAACAATTAATCTTCCATCTGCCGGAAAAAAGTTTGATGATATTGAAAGGGGATACTACGGAAAAAATTTTATTGGGTGGTTAAAAGATTCAGGAAAACTTGGAAATTTTGTGTATTATGTGCCTGAATTAATTACTACATTGGATTTAGATCCTACTATAACTGAATTAGAAGCATATACACCTGAAGATGAACATTTTCCTCTTGGTAAAGTTCAAGAAATTATGGGTTCTACAACAAAATTAAGTTTTGAAGGTCAACCTACAACAAAAAATTATAACAGCCCTTCATTGCTTTTGAGGGAAGATCAAGGGCCTGGTTATCCTTCTGAACCAGCTCAGGCTGAGATTGAAGGAACAGTTGAAGATGATCCTTGGGGCGAGTCAAATAGACTAAAAAAATATAAACCTACAAAAGAATTGATTTTTCCAGATTTTAGTATTCCATATGGAGCAGAAGGGGGAGAGATAAAACAAATTTAGTTATTTTCATTGTAAACTTTTGTATTTTATTATGAAAGCTGAAAAAAGGAGGTAAATAAATGATAAATAAGTCATTTGATTGGACCTCTGAAGAAGTTAATTTTGCAAAGCAAAAAATTAGTGAAAAAGTTCATCCATTAGATTTTATTACTGATTTAAATAAGAAATTTGGAAACAACAGAACTTTAATTTCCCTCACTAATAAATTAGGCCGTTTAGGTATTTCATATGCTAATTGTGAATCTAAGAAGTCAAAAGAAGCCCGTGAAGAATTACAAAAGATAATCGAAAAAGAAGTTGTTGAAACTCCTCCAGAAAAAATTGATATTATTGTTACAAAAGATAGAGAAATTCAAAGATTAAAAACACAATTAGAAATTGTTCAAAGAAAATATATTGTTGCTAATAAAACTTCAAATCTTCAAGAAAGTATTTTAAATGTTTTACATCAAACTATTTCTGCTTTACCTACTGTAAAAGTTCCTACCTTAAAATCTTTTAAAGTTGAAAGAACGAAAGAAACTGCTTTATTACTTTTATCTGATTTGCATAGTGGAGAAGTAGTTCGTGCAGATGAAACTGGAGGATTCAATTCTTATAACTTTGAAATAATGAAAAATAGATTAAAATATTTAGCCGAATCTATTATGGATATATCTCAAAATAAGCTTCGTGGATATGAGTTTCCAAAACTTGTAATAGGAGGTTTAGGAGATTTTGTAACTGGATTAATTCATGGAGAACTGGTTGAAACTGCTGAAAATACTCCTATAGAATGGACTTCGGGAACTGCTTTGGTAGTTGCTCAATTTATGTTAGAATTAGCCCAAGTATTTCCAGAAATTGAATTTGTTGGGGTTGTAGGGAATCATGGGAGAATGACTAAAGAAATTCGTTATAAAAATAGATATGTAAATTGGGATTATGTTACTTATATAATGTTAAGTTTACTTTTAAGAAATCAAAAAAATATTAAGTTTAATTTACCTAAAAGTTTTTGGTCTTTAAAAGAAATTTCAGGGAAAACATTTTTATTTTTACATGGAGATAATATACATTCTTGGGCGGGAATTCCATGGTATGGGATTCAAAGAATGGTTTCACGATTTCAAGAATTGTTTTATTCAAGGAAAATAAAAGTTGATTATGTTTGTTTAGGGCATTTTCATAATGCTGGAACTTTAGATAAAATAAAAGGGGAAATTGTTTTAAATGGAAGTGTTATTGGAGGAGATGAATATTCGATTGGTAAATTATTTTTATCTTCTGATGCTAAACAAATTTTTGCTGGAGTTCATGAAAGAAAAGGTTTAAGTTGGAGATATCATCTTAATTTACAAGATGCTCCAGAAACAAAAAATCCTTATATTTATGACATTGACAAACCTTTAGTTGAACAAGCAAATGAAATTTTAGAAAAGTAAAAGGAGAAATTATGAACAATAATATAAAAAAGAAACATGAAGAAATTTTATATGTTTCTGCTCTCGTTAAAACTGATAAAGCGGGAGGAAGTGGAACTGTTGTTTATTCTAAGCCTACAAAAAAGGGATCGGAAGAATATGAAACATATATTTTAACAAACTGGCATGTGATTGAAGATGCAATATCTGTTAAAAAAGAGTGGGATCCTCTTCTTTCAAAAAGAATTGATAAAGAAAGAAGAAAAACAGTGAATGTAGAATTTTATAAATATCAGAATATGAGTCGTAATGTAGGAAGAACTGCGATTGAAGCAGATATTATGACTTATAATAGGGATAGAGATATTGCTTTAGTAAAATTAAGATCAAACGAACAAGTTAAAAATGTTGCTAAATTATATTTAGATGATGTAAAGAATATTCATATTTTTGATCCTGTGTATATGTGTGGTTGTAGTCTTGGGCATTCTCCAATTCCCACTCGTGGAGAGATTACATCTCAAGATGATGAAATGGAAAATCATCCTTATTGGATGAGTAACGGATTGATCATATACGGTAATAGTGGGGGAGGAGTATTTTTAATTAAGCAAGAGGAAGAAGTAAAAGGAGAAGGAGAAGACTATTTATTTATAGGAATTCCAAGCAGAATGAATGTTATAGGATGGGGAGATAGTATTACTCATATGGGATATTTTATTCCAATACATAGTATTTATGGATGGCTTGAAAAAGAGTGTTTTCAATTTATATATGATCCAAAATTTACTTCTGAAAAGTGCGAAAAAATGAGAAAAAAGAAAAAAGAGGACGCTCGAAAATTGTTTGAAAAAAGAGAAGTAGAAGGAGAAGAAGAAGATGACAAAGATGAAGATACAGAAAACGAATAATGAAAAATATTTAATTGTATTATTTGTATTTTTTGTTTCTTTTGTAGGTTTTTGGGGCATTTGTCAATTTACAGCTAATTCTACTTCTAATGTTTCTGTTACACAATCTACAACCAACCCTTTAATATTAAATAATCCTTTTTTAGAAAAAAATAAAATTGTTGTTTTAAAATTAGAAGGAGATGTTAGTTTAGATTGGGCAAATAAAATTGAGAAAGAATTTAAAAAGTCAGATTGTGTTGGAGTTATTGCATGGACGGAGTCTAATGGAGGAGATGTTATAGAGACTAAATTAACTACTCATAAAATAAGTGTTTTAATGAGAAAATATAATAAAAGTCTTTTAGTTTATTCTGAAAAGGGTTTATATTCAGGAGCATATTGGGTTGCTTGTACTGCTAATAAAATAGTTGTAGCTCCTTCGGGAGAAACTGGATCTATAGGTGTTTTTACTTTGAGAGTTGATGAAACAGTTTCTGATTCAATGTCTGGAGTGAAATATATTTTGATCAAGTCAGGAAAAAATAAAACAATGTTTTTTTCTCATAGTAAGTTAACAGAAGAAGAAAAAGAAATTTTACAAAATCAGATAAATAAATTATATCGTGAATTTCTTCAATATATTTTTGATTGCCGGGGGAAAAAATTAATTCAAGCATATACAGAAATATATAATCAAAGTAAACCAAACGATAAAAAAGTAATGAATTATTTAGAAAATATAAGTGACGGAAGAACATATGATGCAACTGATGCCTTATGGTTTGGGTTGATAGATAATGTTATGTATTTTGATGAATTAATTTATAAGATATATGAAAATATATCTAATGTTGAAGTTGTTACAGATAAAGGGCAAAAGATTGAAGATTTTTATCCAGAGGAATAGTAATGTTTAGTTTTATTCTAAAAGTTTTAATAGCAATTATTTTAGGGGCTTTGATTGGTTTTGAAAGAGAACTATTTCATAAGCCTGCTGGGTTAAGAACTAATATTTTGATAGTTTTAGGATCAATGCTTGCAGCTCATATTTCTTTTTGTTTTGCTAGTAGTAATGGTGCTGATGTAACAAAAATAGCAAGTAATATATTAACTGGGTTAGGTTTTATTGGGGCCGGTGTAATTTTACACAGTAGAGGATCGGTTCATGGGATTACTACTGCCGCTTGTGTTTGGATATGTGGAATAGTAGGTATGGCGGTAGGATTTGGTTATTATGTAGAAGCAACAATTGTAAGTATTATAACTTTTATTATTTTATATTGGTTTGGAAAGTTTGAAAGACGTATCGTAAGAAAAGATGAAAAAAGTTAAGGTTTTTATTGTAAAGTTTGATTAAATCAATTAAGAAAGTTGATGAGAAGGAGTAGTAAAGTGAAGCACATAAAGAAGTTAACAAAAGCCGCGATTTATGCTTTACGTGGCTTTCTTTTTGGAGGTTTTTAATGAATTTTGGTATTTTTAATTGGATTGCTTTTTTATCTTTATTTGTTGCTTATATTCTTTTGTTGAAAAAGAAATTAACTGCCCAAAATTGTATTTACCTTATTTTACAATTAGTAGGAGGGCTTTCTTTTATTGTTGTAGGAATTTGTGCAAAAGCTTGGTCAGTATGGTTGTTTAATGGAGTTTGGGTTGCAGTTACTTTATATGCTTTGTATATGGTAATTTTTAAGAAAAAAAGTTGTTAGATAGTATTTAAAATATTGTATTATATTAGTGAAAAGGAGGAGATAAATAATGTCATTATATGAAGGTAAATTTTATATTGTAACATGTGATGGAAAGAATTGCTCTCGGCATGCTTTTGAAAGTAAGGTTATAGGTTCTTGGTCTTCGTTAGAAGAAAAGAATAAAACAATAGAATCTTGGCTTTATGATAATCATTGGCATATGGAAGATGATAAAAAAACATTTTGCCCGGAATGTTGGAGATTTAGAAAAGAAAAATTTAGAAAAGAAAGATAGTGTTTATAAATATTAAAAACAAACATTTTAAAAAAGGAGAAAGCAAATGGAAATCACCGAAGTAAAAATCACGTTGAGAGACGAACCGAAACTTAAGGCTTTCGTCGATGTAGTATTTGATAACGCATTTGTCATTCATGGAATGAAAGTTATTCAAGGAACAGAAGACCTTTTTGTTGCGATGCCTAACAAAAGAGGTAAGGATGGAGTTTTTAGGGATATTATTCATCCAATAAATACTACTACAAGAGTTAAGTTAGAGAGTGTAGTTTTGAATGCTTATGAAAATAAGCTGAAATCTTTGAAGGAGAAAGAGTAAAGTTTGGTAAAGTATAAAGGAGGTTTAAATGGGAAGTAAAGATAAAGGCAAAGAGAAAATGAAAAAGAAACCAAAGAAATCTAAGAAAGAGAAAAAGTATACTGGCCCTTTGATTACAATGTATGGTGAATGGAAAAATAAGAATAAGAAGAGTTGATATAAAGGAGGAAAGTTAAGTGGATAAGATGATAATGCAAGCTTTGGTAAAAGACATAGTTGTTTCTAAAAATCAAGTAACGGTTGAATTTAGATTTAAAGAAAATAATAAAGAAAGCAAAGTTCATTACCCAAAGGTTGAAAAATATAAAGAATTATTGAAAAAGAAAAATCAATGGATTCAAGTTAAAGTAGTTTTATTTCATCATTCAATATTAATCTTTCCTACCTTTTTCGATTTTCCTTCTCGCTGTAAAAAGTGTGGTAGATTCTATAAAATTTATTGTAAAAGTTGTCACCAAAAGTTAGGATGGATAAATATGATTATGGATCGTTTTGTAGAAGAAACAGGAGTAAAAGAGGACTTTAGTGATTTTTACAAAACAAAAGAAGAGGAAAGAAATGATTGTGATCCTGCTCCAGCAGGTCCTCAAGAGGAATAAATGTCAAAAATAAAAAATTACTTTATACTTTTTTTAATTGTTTTAGCATTTGGAGTATTTGTTTATTACCAAGCTAAAGTTTCTCACTTACAAAAAGTTATAGATGCAAAAGCTCCTCCAGATACTATTAAAATAGAAATAGTTCAAAAAGATACTTCGTTTGTAGTATCATCTGATACTATTGAAAACATAAAAGTGGTTCATGGAGATACTGTTTATATGTATAAAAGGTTTTTCGGAGAATTCGATCAACCTCTTTTTCATTTAGGTGTTTGGGCAAATAGTCAAACTGAAGAATTTACATTTGATATTAAATATAGAAGTTTGAAGTTGTTCCTTGAAATTAAAGATAAATATGATATTCGTAAAGGTTTCAACTTAAGAACTGAACCAGATCTTGGAATTAAGTATTCTGTTGATTGGGATAATTATACTCCTTTACGAAAAGAAAAGAATTTTAAGTTGAACTTGGGTTTTGGATATTCAAAGGAACAAGGTCCTTTTTTACTTCCTGGAATTCAGTATAAAAACAATATATTAGGAGTATTTTTAAAAGAAAATAGTTGGGGACTTTATTACCAACATAGTTTTGGAGTTTTTTAGAGGAGGAAAAATATATGTGTATGGAATATGAAGATGAATATGGAAAATGTTTTGATTGTTTATTTTTTGATTCTGGGGGTGGGAATGAAGGATTAATTACTCTTTTGGAAGAAGAATATAATGTAAAAATAGTTAATAAAACTAAATTTGAAGCTATAGTTAAGCAACCTTTTTTTAAATTGCTTGAAAAATGCCATGATGAAGGTGTTATTTGTCCAATGAATGAAAAGGAAAACAATGAATAAACTTACCAATTATTTTAGATGTTTGATAGAGGATTCAAAAGGAAAAGTTTCGATGGGAAGGGTTGCATTTTGGATTACTTTTGTAATTTCTATGAGACAATTATATTTGACTGGTGATCTTTCTAGTAATACAATAGGTTTAATTACTTGTTTACTTGCTTATAGTATTGGAAAAGTATTTATTGGAACGAAATATAATTCTCAAGATAATGGAACACAAAAAAATGATTCTTCAAAACTTCCAAGACCCTCACAAGGAATAGAAGATGCTGAATGAATATGAACTATTACAAAGAAAACCATATGCAAAAGAAGAATGCCCAAAATGTGGAGAACTTTTTCCTGAATTTATGCGAGGATTAGTGCAGCGTAGTAAAAGATGGTTTTTTATTGGACTAAAACGTAAATATTGTGCTATAATTTGTCATAAGTGTAAACAAATTATTGGGTGGGAGTCTCCTTAAAACTTATTTTTAGGGTAGAAAATGTTTGAAAACGATGAAAAGAAAGATGATTTTTTAAACAAACTTGACGCCCGAAAAGAATTACAAGAAGAAACAAGGTGTAGGAAACAATGTGCTATTGAAAAATTAAAGAAAATGTTAGAATCTCCTATTGTTGGTTTTTATGACACTTCTGATTTAAATTCACTGCAAAGAATAGTTATTTTACAATTAACATATAGAATTTATGAATGTGAAGAAGGAATTCCAAGAGAAATGTGGTGTGAAGATTGTAAATCTAAAGAATCACAGATATTTAGTCTTATAAAAAGGTTTCAGAAAATGCAGAAAAAGAAAGTTAAATATTGGTAAAATTTTTAACAATTTAAAGGAGAAGGAAATGAAAAAAGTAATTGTATTATTGTTATTGGTATTTTTAGTTTGTTCTTGTTCTAAAAGTATTAACCTACAAAAACCAGAATGGATTCAAATTCCTTGTGAATGGAAGTATTTAGGAGATGAATTACCTTTTATTAAAGTAAAAGCTTATACTACTGAATTTGATTCTGCAAAAATTGTAGAATATGATTGTTGTATTGTAAATGATATAGGACTATTAGTTCCAAATACTTTAATTCCTTGTAAAACATATATTTTTAAGGATTTAGGATATACTACATTTTTATTTAAAAAAGAATTGTCATTTAATTGTAAAATTACAGATTTAATTTTGTATATAAAAAGGAACTAAAAGAAAACTAATTAGGTAAAATTAGGAGTTAAAATGGGTTATTATATAAATGAAAAAGAAGTGGGTTATGCAGAATATATTAAGTATCTTGAAGAGGTTATTCTTTCCATAAATCGGGCTTGGGGTTGTTGGAAGCTTTTAATGAATGGAGCAGTTACTGTTATAAATGAAAATAAAGAAAGAAGGTAAAATGCAAAAATTCTTAAAAAATAATTCTCAATTACAAAATGTTTGTTTACCTCCTACAAAGAAAATAGACGATAATAGTTCTGTTGCAAAAATATGGAATAATTATGGGGGGTTGTTAGAAGTTTTGAGCAAAACTCTTAATATAGAACCTGCAATTGCTGCTTCAGTTTTGTGTGTTGAATCAAGTGGAAAAGGTTTTGAAGATTGTAGAGTGATTATTCGATTTGAAAATCATATATTTTGGAAGTATTGGGGGAAAAGTCACGAATTTTTATTTAATGATCATTTTGCTTATGATAAGAAAAAGCCTTGGACAAACCATTTATTTCGAGGAAAACTTGGAGATGATTTGTGGAAAGATTTTCACAAACAGGGGCAGGGAGGAGAGTGGGAAGTTTTTAAATTTGCACGAGATCTAAATGAAAAAGCTGCAATAGATTCTATAAGTATGGGAATGCCTCAAATAATGGGATTTAATTTTGAAAGGATTGGATACAAATCAGAAAGAGAAATGTTTGATGTTTTTTCTACAGAATTAAGATCTCAAATTATAGGATTGTTTGATTTTATAGGTATAGGAACTAAAATGTGTTTTGCTTTACAAAATAAAGACTTTTTAACATTTGCTAAATTATATAATGGGTCTGGAAACGCAGAAGTTTACTCAAACAAAATAAAAACGAATTATGAATCTTTAAATACTCTTTTGAAAGAATAATAGTGTATAATATATAATGAAACCATATTTACTTACATCAGAAACTAAACGAAAAAATTTAAAAGCAATAGACAAAATTTTTAAATTTCGTGAGGTATTGCTATTAAACATGAAAATAGAAAAAATTTATTTATTTGGTTCATTTCTTAATCTTAAAAAGCGAAAGTTTGCGGAGTGGGGAGATATTGATATTGCTGTAATATCTGATGATTTTAAAGGTAAAGATGAAAATGAACGGAGAAAATATATAGATACTTTTATTTTTAATATTGGAGGTATTCCATCTGTTCCTCCAAAGAATGAAGATTTATTAAACTATTATGGAGATCTTGACGAAGATATATTTTTTGATTGTTTTTGTTATACTCCTCAAGAGTTTGATACTGAAATGTTTCTTTTTATTTCTAAAATTAAAAAACGATATTGGAAAGTAGAAAAAATTTTAAACAAATATTTTTAAAAGATTTTCAAATTGTGGAGGATAAAAAATGAGTCACTTTAGCTCTCATGTAAAATCAGAGAAAAGAAGAAGGAAAAAAGACCAAAGAAAAAGAGCAACAAATAGATTTAAACATCAAAAGGAAAGAGCTTTTATATTATCTCCAATAGAGGAAAAAAATGTCTCAGTTTAAAGTTGAAGTAGATAAGTTGAAAAATAAATGTTCAAATTGCCACGGAAAAGGATTTTATTATATTGCTATAAACAATCCATATATTCGTTATAGAAGATATCCATGCGAATTATGTAAAGGAACTGGAATTTTATCTAAAGAATAAGGAGAAAATATGTCAATGTTTCCAACTCCAGAACAAGAATTAGAAAGTAAAATAAGGGAAGAATGTTTTAAAGAACAATTTAAATTACTTGGTGAAATTTCAAGAGATGTGGAAGATAGGGTAAAAAATTTATTTTATTCTTTAATACAAGAAGGAGTTTCTATAAGAGCTCTTAAAAAAGTGATATTGAACGATGAAAAAATAAGTAATGAAGATGCTAAAATTGTAGAATTAGTTGAAAAATTAACAAAAGGATTTTTTAAAGAAAGCAAAGAAGAAAAAACATTCCCATATATAAAAATAAATAAAAAAGAGGATACTTGTGATCAGTGAAAGAACTAAAAGATTATATTATAATATTTTATATCCTTCAGTAATGATAGGAACTAAAAAAGTTAATGGTTCTGGTGTTGTAATTTCTTCCAAGAAAAAAGAAGATCAGTATGAAATTTATATTCTTACCAATTACCATGTTATTTCGAGTTCAATAGAAAGTAAAAGTATTAAAGTAACATTTTTTAGATATGGGAATTGGTGTGCAGTTGAAGAAGAAGTTATTAAAGATGTAGAAATAGTTGGATATAATAAAAAATTAGATCTTGCTCTTTTAAAACTTTATTTAGATACAAATCATTCAAGTGTTTGTTTTTATTCTGGGAAATTAACAGATATTCATATTTTTAATAAAGTATATGCATGTGGATGTAGTTTAGGATATTCTCCAATTGTAACATCTGGATATGTTTCAAGAGTTAATGAACAAGAAGATAATAGATGGATTGTAACTTCTCCAGTAACAGATGGAAGTAGTGGAAGTGGTGTTTATTTAGTAAAAAATAATCAATTAATAGGAATTGCGTGTGAAACTGGAACTACAGGAAAAAATATTGATGTGGATCATATCTGTTTTATAATTCCAGTTAATATAATTAAAAAGTTTTTGAAGAAATATTTAAAGAAGGATTTATGAAGAAAGAAAAAGTCTCAAAATTTAGACCATTGTTTAGAGGAATGTGTAAAAACTGTCCTCATCTTCCATTAGAAAATATAAATAAAAAGGAAGGAATAGTTTATTGCCCTTTTGGAGGAATAAGAGAATTAGATCAAAGCTGTAATATAAGGAAAGGATAATGTGAAAAAATGAATAAAGAATATTATGGAATACCTGAAGATACTCCTGAATGGTATGAGACATTTATTGAAAAACCAATTCAACCTTTAGTTAAATTATTACGTAATAATGGATTTGAAACATGTAGTTCCTGTGGGCATGAGATGAATTGTATTTGTGAATATTCAATGGAAGGGGAAATAAAAAGGTTATACGACTTATTACTTAAAAATGGATATAATCATTTTGTTATAGAAATAGAAATACTTGGGCAATATTACGCAAAAATAATAATAAAAGTACCTAAAGAAGAAGATAAACATAAAATAGGAATAGAAACTGGAGAGTTATTTAGATTATCTGAAGAGTTAAATTATGAAAGGGATACTCTTAGAATAATAGGAGAAAAAGATAAAAAAGGAGAATAAAAAATGCTTACTTATACTTCGTTTTCTGTATATCATAAGAAAGAAAAAAAGTTTTATGGAGTTCAAAGTATTGATTTTGAAAATAATATAATCAAAGTATGCGAGAAAGAAAAAATAGGTATTGGTGAAGGTAAAGTAAAAGAAGTAAATCATATTAAAGATTTTGAGTTAGAAGAAGTAATTTTATTTGTTGCTCTTGATATAGTAAAAGGAAACAAAAAGAAAAAACAACATTCTCAAATGATGACATTACAGAATATTAAAATTGCGACGGAACAAAAATCAAAAAAGAAGAAAGTAAGATAATGGGTATTGAACGTAGAAATGGAAAAGATGTTTTAGTTTTATATTCTTGTGAATGCGTTGCTTGTGGCTGGAAAATAGAAGGTTTAGATAAAGATGAATTAACAAAAGCTCATGCTAACCATATTAAAAAGTGTAAAGTAATTAAATTTTTTAAAGAATGTGAGGATGCTCATTTAACTAGGAAAGAATTAGATTTTCTTTTGGAAAGTTTTAAACGAGACATAAAAGAGGAAGAAGGAAAGAAGGAGAAGAAATGAGTTATTATATTGAGTATAAATTTGATCCAAGAAGGTTAAAAGTAATTTTGAAACCTAATACTTGTTATTGGAGATTTAGATATTGGCTAAATCAATATATAGCAATGATTACTTGGTGGATAATTATTCCGGTTGTAAAATTAAATGAAAGATGTGAAAGACTTCAAGAAGGAGATGAATTAATGAGTTTATGTGAAATACATCGAATGGGATTACTTCTTAAAGATGAAAATGTTCATTTAATTAAATTGCCCTGGTGGATAAGAATAAGTAAGAAGTTATTTACTAAATCTTTAAAATTTTGGCAAGGGAGTCTTTCATTTCCTAGAATTTATGAAAAACCTAAGGAGTAAAAAATGAATAAAGATCTTAAATACTATTTAAATTTAAAATATCCTATAGAAATAAGAAAGCTTTCCAAAGATGCTGGAGGAGGATATATAGCAAGTATTCTTCAACTTGGAGATAAAGCTTTTTGTGGAGATGGAAAAACTATCGAAGAAGCAGTAAAGAATTTAAATAAAATTAAAAAATATCTATTTCAAGATTATATAAAAAAAGGAATACAAATCTTAGAACCTAAAAAAGAACCCGAAAAGATTGAAGTAGATTGGTATATAGAATGTATTGAAGAACCTATTAGAGATTTAGTGAAATTGTTAAGAGATAATGGATTTAATACTGTTAATTCTTGTGGCCATGAAATGTATATTCAATGCGATTTTTTGTTAGATGGAGAGTTTAAAAGATTGCATGATTTGTTATATAATAGCGGATATAGAGATTATACAATTACTGTAAATATTCAAGTTATAGATGGCCATTTGTATAATCATTTTGAAATAAAGTTACCTAAAGAAGAAAAGGAGAAAAATGACTAATTCATATAATGAAGTTGTATTAACTCAACTAAAAGAAACTGCACGAAGAGTTTTATCTGGTTATGCTTTAATGCATTTAAAATTAGAAAATTGGAAAAATGATGTAGCTGATGTTTTGGTTTATCAACTTTCTACTCACATATTAGCAGAAGAAGTTGAAAATAGAACAAAAACAATTTGTTTTAAATATCCCAAATCTTGGTGGCAAATGTTTAAACAACAATATTTTCCAAAATGGTTGTTAAAAAGATTTCCAGTAAAAACAAAAAAAGATACAAGACTTGTAACTTTTAAAAAATATGCAACTTATCCAAAAGCTCCGGCAGTTGCTTTTCCAGAAGGTTATGGTGGAAAAATAGTTTATAGGTCATTTATTACAGAAAAGAAAGGTGGAGTTTTAGATGAGTATAGAGAAGAAAAGGAGTAATTATGGGACCAGAATATGGGACAGAAGCTTATAAAAATCAAGTTGATACTATTAAGAAACAATTAACCGCTTTGGTTAAAGAGGATAAAATACTTTCTATAAATCAACTTATAATGATGTTTATATTAGATACAAATTACAGTCGCGCAGCAATTTGTCAAGCTGAGAAAGAGTGGAAAAAGGAGAATAAAAATGATTTGTCCATATTGTTTTCGTAGATTTGGTCTTTTAAATATAAAAACAGGGAAAGAGAGAGGATTTAAATCAAACAAAATAATGTGGTGTAAAGATCCAGATTGTGTTAAAAAAGAAACAAAGAAAACTAAAAGGAGACCAAAATGAGTTTTAAAACTGATTATGATTCTTGGCCTTGGAATGGGGGGTATAAAGAACAAGCAAGAAATGATGCTAAATTTGGTCGTAAAAACAGAGATTTATATGCCCATTATAAGGGAGGAAATAATGAGTAAGTTTTGTAAGAAATTAGAAGAATTAGGATTTGAATTTTATGTTGAAGAAGAAGTAATTCATCCTAAATTATTAAAACTAACTTTTGATAAAGTATATCCTAAAGTGCTGGAATTAGCTCAAAAATATTTTGATTCTATTGCGAAGGGAGAAACTTTAGATGATATTAAAATTATAGAGGTTACACAAAATTTTAGTGATAATGTAATGGTAATTAAAGAAGTAATATAAAAAAGGAGAAATAAATAATGAAAACAGAAGAAGAAATTAGAAAAGAGTTAAAAAAAGTAGAAGTGAAAATTAAAGAAAAAGATAATGAATGGGATAATAAAAGTACTCTGAACACCCTTTATGGTGTAGAAGAAGTTCTTAAATGGGTTTTAGATGATTAAATGAAAAATCTTTCTTTATGTAATAACAAAATATTTTCCAATAAAAGAAGAAAACAAATAGTTAAGGAGAACAAATGAGATCAATAAAGGAGATTATAAAAGAACAAACTAAAGTTCAAAAAACACTCAAAGGATGGTTAGAAGAAGAAAGAAGAGCACAAAAGAGAATAGCTGAATGTTATAAAAGGTATAATAAGTTACGAATAGAAGAGGAAACAAGAGAGAAAGAAGCTACTAATAAACTTTTAGAAAAATATCAAATGCTTAATTGGAAATAAAATATTTTCCAATCTCTCTAAATATATATTTTCTTTGAATAGAAAAGAAGAGATAGAAAGAAAGTAAAAGAATAGATTTGAACAATTTTGTATACTAATTTGACTTAGGACATTAATTTGTCCTATTTTTATATAGATGGGTTTATTTAGTAGTTAACTTTGTTTGGATTCAAAGAGTTTAGATATAGAGAAGTAACAGTTTTTGTCATTGGTTTATTTGACATTTATGTTGACAAATGAGAAAGTGTTGGTAATAGTGGCTTTGTAGGTATAAATAATTTTGGGTAAAAGCTACAGAAACTGGATAAAATTAGGTGGGGATCTGGAGGAAAGGCCAAACAGTTATTTCAAAATTTTTTTAGAGCACGAAAGAAAACTTTTTGAATAGAAATGTTCAGAACAGAAAAAACAAATTATTTCCAACTAACTCATTTTTTCTGTGTATAATATATTAGAATGCAAAAGAAGAGGCACTAAATGAAGAACAATAAAGAAAAAGAATTATTAAGTCTTTTTAATTTAGGAGATACTCTGAACACAAAGGAAATAGGTAAGAAATTAGGGGTATCAACGAAAGAAGCATATAAACTTTGTTGTAACTGTAAACAGTTGATAAAGTATGGTTATAAGGTAAAAGATGGTTGGGAAGATCCAGAATATTCGAATAGAAGACCTTGTTCATTATATTGGCAAAAGTGTTTAAATAAGTGACACCAGCCTCTGTTCTTCTGTGTATAATAGATTAGAATATAAAAGAAGGAGTGTTTAAATGAAATGTATATCAGCAGAATGTAAAAAAGAAGCAGTGGGTGGTAAAATATATTGTGAAGATTGTTGGAATAAGATTAAAGAAAGAGCCAAACAAGATGTAGATCAGAATGAAGATCAAAATGTTCCAAAAGAAAACACCGGTGACTTTCCGTGGTAAATAAAAAAAACTCCTCTTGTCACTTAATTGTGTATAATATAGAGAACAATGAAATAAGGAGAAGTTGAAATGAAGATTAAGATCAACAATATGGAGATAGAAGTTGAAGAAGGAGATGAGCTTGAAATAGGTTCTTATGAGTGTGGTAAATGTAATAGCACTCATTATAAAATAGAAGTTTATAGAAATGGTAAATGTGTTGAAGAAAAAGCTGATAGTCTTTATTATAAGTAAAGGAGCCCTTCAATGCCAAACATAATGAAATTAACTCCAGAAGAAGTAAAAGAACATCCTTGGGATGTAGTAGAGAAGATATCGAAAGTCATCTGTGGGGAAGAGAAAGCAGATGTAACAGGAGTAAGGCTTGATTTGCTACGAACAAAGGATTGGCATACTACTTTTGGAGGTATTTCAATAGAAACTTGTGATGAAAATTACAAAACTGTTCATCGAAGGGTAAGGGTTGTTTTCATTAAAGGTGAAAGAAGGTGGGAAATAGATCTTGACAAAATAAAAGCTAAGTATGAAGAAGTAAAGAAGTTAGCTTTAGAGTTTGAAGCTAAACGAAAAAGAATAGATAAAGAAAGAGAAGAAAACAAAAACCTGATTACCGAGCTTAAAGGAGATACAGAACATATAAATATAAAAGGATCCGGTAACTGTTTTGAAGTTAACATTTGGAGTTTAAACGAAGAGCAAGTAAAGAAAGTAGTAGAGTTTGCAAAAACATTAAAGGATAAACAATGACTATCCAAGACTATCGAACTATAATAGACCTCACTGCAGAACATTTTAGAATTGATTTAAGTAACATTGTTTTAAAAATAAAAGTTAGAAGTTGTGGTAGCGCAGGACGTAGTTATATTACATTGCCCCAATGGTTAGAAGAGTATGATGAAAACTATCGTATTTATTATGCAGTGCATGAAGCTTGTCATCATATAACAGGATTAGGATGTGGGCACAGTTGGATGTTTCGTAAGGTAGAAGACGAAGCATTAGCATTGTGGGGATTAGAAATTGAAAGGAAGAAAGCATATCCAAAAGAGCTTTATGCTAATGGGCAAAAAGTAAAAAATATTATAAGGTAAAAATGAGTAACATTAGAATTGGTAATTGCACTTGTTGTTTGGGAAAGAACAAAAAAGTTAAAGTTATAGAAGCACGTAAGCTTTGTGAGGAGTGTATAATAAAGATAAGAGAGAAAGTTTTAAGTTATCTTTTTACAGGAACTAAAATAAAAAGAAGACCTTTGAAAGGAAAGTAGAAAATATGAAAATTGAAGATTGTAAAAAATATATGTTAGTTGAAATAACGCAAGGAATGTTTGCTGGATGTAAAGCGTGGATAGACTTTGTTAATTTAAAAGAAGGTAAAGTTTATATTAGTTTCCCTTTATCTTTTCCAGCAGATATTCTTGAACCTACTAAAGAATAAAAGAAGAAAATAAATGACTAAATTTGAAGTTATTCAAACAAACAACGATCCTAATTATCCATTTGAAATTCGTTGTAAGTTTGGAGACCTTTATTTTTCAAGTAATATGTGTTTTAGTGAAGGAGAAGCTAAACAAATATGTTACTCTTTAAATAAAGAGTTTGGTGATGAAGAACAATTAGAATTGTGGGAGGAAAAGAAAAATGGTTAAATTAATAGAAGATTTAATGGTAGGAGGGTTTATACTTTTTATAGGTATTGTAGGTATAATTGTTTTTTTATCAGAAAGAAAACGGATATGTGAGCAACGAAAATATAAACGTGGCGTAGGAGGTAAGCAAAATATATAAAAATAAGTGACACCTCTTTCCTTCTTTTTGTGTATAATATATTAATGATAAAAACCAAAAAGGAGAAAGAAATGAAATGCAAAATTGAAGTTGAATTAGATTATGAGTTAGAAGGTAATATGAAATAGAGAAAGAAGGAGAATAAAAATGAGTAATAACACATTACTATTAATAACTACACTTAGTGTAATTTTATCTTTTGGAATATTTATTTATATAGGATACTTTGTTGATAAGAAAAACAGAAGAAGAGAAAGATTGAGAGGATTAGGAGTTGGAGGAAAGCAAGCAAAGAATCTTATAAAATAAAGGAGAGTAAATGCTTACCCTAAAAGATGAAATTAAAGAATTAGAACTAATCCAAAAAGAATTAGAACAAGCAAGAGCAGATGTATTAAGATTAGAGATAGCAGAACAAGAAACATTACAAAGTATTAAGGATATAAAAGAAGAAGAGTTGCAAAGAAATGAGGAAGACGATAACCCAATGGATTATTGGACCTCCTAAAGTATAGATAGAAAGAAGTAGTATGAAGCATTAGAATAAACCGGTGGGGTATTTGGTAGTTAAATAGGAGGTATAGAGTAGAAGCTTTAAATATAAGCTTAAAATAGTGGGGTTTGAATTTTACAGGGGTAGGATAAGAATCCCCTACCAAACCGTCTTTTAATACGAATACAAAATTTTTAAGAATTCCGGCACCTGTGGAAAAAATTTGTGTATAATATATTGAACATAAAATAAGGAGAAGTCGAAATGAAAGTCAAAGTAGAATTTACAATTGAAACACCTGACTTTGGAAAAGAGGAATTTAAGAAAGAGATAGAAACTTTAATAAAAGATATTGACCCCCTCTGGAGAAACTGAGTTGCTAAGTTTCAATATGTATGAAGTCGAAGATTGAAGTTTTTGTAAACAGTTAAAGAAGAGATAAAAATGAAAATTAAAAACTCAACTAAATAGGATACTCAAGATCTAAGAAGTTTGATCTTGGCCAGCAAGATTTTGGTTTTTCGAAACAACCAAAAATGATAAGGTTCATACGATTAGCACTGGAAGTGGGACTTGGGAAGATTATAAAGTAATTTATGAACTATTGAAAAAAGGTATGATTGGTGTGAATTAAACAAAAGAAAATTTTGAACTCCTCATCAGATATAATTGTGTATAATATATCTAAAGCGGGAGTGTAGTTTAAAGAAGAACATCTTAGGAATGATACCTAAGAAGATGAAGGTTAGAATCCTTCCACTCCTTCGCCCACTTAAAAGAAGATTAAGATGGATGAGAAAAAGGAAAAAGAAGCATTAAGATTGAGAGCAGCAGGAGATAGGAGAAGAGCGGATGGGCTTAAGGCTCTTGCTACTGCTTATGTGATGCGAGCGGAAATAAATGAGGAGCTGGCGAGGTATCCTGATGCTAATATGACTTTAAGGTGCAAGGAACTGCAAGAGCTTTGTTTGTCTACGGTCATGATTTAATGAAGGAAGGAGAAAAGATTTATTTTAAGGGCGATAAAATATTATCTGATTGAAGGAGAACATAAAATGAAAGTAACAAGAAGATGTGTAATTTGTAAAAAAGAAAAAACAAAAGGTGTTAGAGCTTTTACTAAATTTGACAACCTAATTAAAAGACTTGATTTAAAATGTTGTAACTCTTTCGTTCAAAGGAAATCAAAGCTTACCGAATTTGGACACCTCAAATATGTTTGTAGCTTGTGCAAGGGTATTTTATTGAAGGAATGTCCACGGCAACCAAAAGATGAAAGAGTTTCCTCCGTCCTTGTGGTTGAAAACCAGGAGACAACCATTTGTCAAACCAGAATATGAGGTGTTCTTTTAAAAAGAGTATATTTGCTCAGGAATGAAGAAAAACATTTTATAAGGAGGTAAAATGAGTAAATTTTATACATTAAAAAATTCTTATGAAAGACCTCTAAAAAAGAAATGGTGGAAAAAGATTTTTAAATCTAAAGAGAAATGGGAATTTGTTCCTGTTCTCCTACCAGATAGAGACGGTTGCCCTCCATATGTAGGAATTTTTTATTCTGGAGATTTAAATAAAGCTAAAATTGAAAGAATTAAAGGAGAATGTATTAGAGGATACATTGAGAGGTCTCAACTAAAGCTTGGATCAAAATATAATATTGTTTATGGAGATCCAATAGTTATTAAAGATATAGTTTATATAGGAAGAAAAGATACTTTTTATTTTATAGAAAAGAGTTCTGTTGTTGGAATATTTTATATATTTCAAAGCATTTGGGATCTGAATGGTAAACATGTTGAAGTTTGGGTTGGGGCAAATGTGAATGTCAAGATTTCAGAAGTTATTTGAAACTTATAGAGGTAATCATGCTTTATGAAGACTTTTTATCTACAAAAATAGGTTCGTGTTCAATACCTGTATCTTACGGTTTAGAAAATGGAGTTGTTTTAAATGAAGATGGAAGGTATTTCATAAAACTAATCCCTGGTTATCTTCAATTAAGAGTGTTTGTGTTGTATCATGAACTTGGGCATTGCTCCTTGTTAAAATATTCTTTTACAAGACCTTTTTTCTATTGGTTTTATCGTAGGCCTTGGGCATATTGGAGAAAGTTAATTTGTAGTTTAGAAGAGATAAGAGCATGGTGGTGGGCTAAAAAAGAATTACAAAGAACTGAATTTTGGAAAGATCTATCATTTCGAAAGGATTTTGAAATTTGTAGAAAAGAATGTATAAGAACATACTTAAGGAGAAAATAATGAATGAAACTTTGAAGAAAACAGGAAAGCAAATAATAAATACATTATTAATTAGTGTTATAGTTGTAATGTTTTTTGCAACATATATAAATTTGAAAGCAATGAAAGAGTTACAGAAAAAAGATTTGTCAATACAACTTTCAGTTGAAAATGGGATGGTATTAAATATGGAAGCAACCGGTTATGCTATGGGAGCTCCATATTCATCTTTAACAAAAAGCGGAGAATGTGTAGTTGGAAAAGGATTCTTGAAAGTCGGAGATTTAGATGTTTTTACTATAGCGGCAGATCCAAAAATTTTAAAACTTGGAAGTATTGTTTATATGGATAGTTTAGGTTTAGGAATGGTAACTGATACAGGAAGTAAAATAAATGGTTTAAAAATAGATATTTGTTTTAAAACTATTCAAGAAGCTCGAAATTTTGGAAAGAAAACAGTTAAGGTTTTTATATTGAAAAATTAAGGAGAAAAATAAAATGAGATTTAAACTTTATGATCTTTCTAACGAACGCGGGACTATTTGGCAAAAACCTTCAACTTTAGATGTTCGTCTTGTTAACAACAGATGGTGGAGTTTGCATAGGAAAAAATGGTATTTGCAATATTCCAATATAGGAGCAGATACTTTTGAAGTAACTGAAAAAAGTTTTAGACAATGGATACGAAGAAATAATGCTAAGAAAATAGGGATTTATGATTTTGGGCGAAGAAAAACAAGAATATTAAAATAGAAGAGGGAATAATTATGGAAAAAGGTATAACTGAAATGTTTATATTAGGAGATGAATTATTTAGAGAGGATAATTATTTAGTTACTTATGGTAAATCGTCAAATACTATATTTATTTATGATTTGAAAAAGCAGATCATTAAACCTATAACTCCTAAAGAATTAAAGTTGGTTAAGAAGGCTTTGACATATCCTGAGGTGAAAGTTGAAAGTGAATATATGAATAAAAAGGAAAAGATAAAATGATAAATGGAAAAAACGGATTTATTGGAAATGGAAGTAATTCTCAAATTGTGAAAAGTATTTGCCAATATAAAGATGTAACGTGCGAATTACAAATGGAATATATTTGGGGTTATATTAATGGAAAAAGAGTGTGTCAATTAATTCATGATTCTATAAAGGTATTAAGAAGTAATATTTAGGAAAATAATTAATTATTCATGAAAAAGAAAAAAAAGAGAAATATTCCAAATTGGGATTTAATACAAAATAAGATGATAGTATTTGTTGAAGCCCAACTACAAAAAAGATGGAAAATTCCAATTACTATTAATATATATGAATTTTCAAAAGGACTTCCTATTAAGAATGAACAAAATTATGATGGCTTTGTAGGGTTTTTTACGATCAATAAAGAGATGTATATAGATTATATTGCAGTGAGAAAACGTAAAAATAAAGAATATAACACATTTGTAATTGCCCATGAGTTAGGACATATTTTGGATTTTTTAGAGGGAGGTTATGATAAAAGGTATTTGAACAACTCCTTTGATAAAAGAATAAGGTGGGAAGGTGAGAAAAGGGCTTTTGCTAAAGGTTATGATCTTTTAAAAATTGTTGGAATGTCTGTTTATTATTTAGAAAAATATGTTGGTGAATTTAGATCTAAAAGTTTAGAATCTTTGATTTGCCAATTTGGAGAAAAGAAAAACATGAGTATTTGTAAAGATTTTTAGAACCTTTTGTCATTTAATTGTGTATAATATAATAATGATAAATAAGGAGGTATAAAATGTTTGTATATTTATTTTTAGTTATTGTCGGTGGGTTCGTTGGTAATTTGATTGGGACAAGTAAGAATAGAATTGTTTGGGGTATGTTTATGGGAATCCTTTTAGGCCCTTTAGGTTGGTTGATTGTTGCCCTTGGTCCAAACAATGGTCCAAGATGTCCATTTTGTAAAGGAGTAGTTATTAAAGGAGCAACTAAGTGTAAAAATTGTGGTTCTGATTTATTGTATACCGATGAAAAGTAAAAATAAAAGCTAAAATTTAAGGAGGTGAAAAAAGATGACATCAAAGAAATTGCAAGTAAGACCGGTATCAAAGAAATCGCAAGAAAAGAAGCCAGTTAGAACTCCGAAGTATAGTGTTGATATGGAGAAGTTGAGAGAGGCTTTGAAGAAAGAAACTCCCGTTTCTCAGATTGCGAAAGATATGGGTTTTCCGAACGAAGCAAAACCATATTTGTTCAACGCTATAAAGCGGTTGAAAGCAACAAAAGTAAGCCCAGGAGTTTATAAGTTAACTGAGTAAAGAACAAATCTTCCACTGCCAGTAGGAGCTCACTGTTACTAATACAGTGAGCTCCATAAAAGAGGTAAACAATTAAAGGTTTCTAATGGAAAAAACTAAATTATTATTTCCAATAAGTAATGAAACTCTTTTAAGACGCACAGAAATACTCCAAGATCAAATAAAAGAGTGTGAAGGTGAAATTCCATACACCTTTTGGTGTGATAGTTGTAAAGAGAAAATGAAGAAAGTGAAAAATTTTAAGTTTCAACATCTTAAGGAAAGACTACAAATACTAAATAACGCCGCATATATGGGCGTTGATATAGCAGCAAGGTTTTCAAAACCTACTGCAACAGCATTTTTAGAATATAAATGTTTAAAATGTGGGCTTATATATCATCTTTGTCATCCCGGTAGATGTGAGTGTGGTGGTGAAGTTGAACCAATATAAATTAAACCCAGTAGAAAGTGTTGGGAGCTCGTCTTGTAATTCTAAATAATTAGAACCAAGGTAAGAGCTCCCACACCTGGGATAAAAAAGGAATAGTAATTATGGCATCAGCTTTATGTGAAATAAAAACATGTAGATATAAACACATTAGAAAAGATAAATGCACTTGTTTTCACATGATGGTAAAAGAAATTGATGGAAAACCAGTATGTATAACTTATAAACCTTTAGAAAAGGATGAATTGGAAAGGAGAGAGAAGAAAAATGCCTTATATACCAAAAGCACATAGAAAAGATTGGGATAATGTTATTAAAGAAATTTTAGAAACCATTTGTATAGGCACCGAACCTGGAACATTAAATTATATAATTACTAAAATACTTAAAGAGGCTTTAGGGGAAACTCCAAATTACAAAAGATATAATGAAATTGTAGGAGTTTTAGAATGTTGTAAGTTAGAAATGTATAGAAGAGCAATTGCTGAATATGAAAATGAAAAGATAAAAGAAAACGGGGATGTATATTAATAGGAAGAAATTATGTATTATATGATTTATTGTGGAGTAATCGATCAAATCTCTCAAATGAGAGATCAACTCTTAGTAGCTAAAGAACAAGACTATTTAGAAGAAAGAAAGAAAGTTATTCAAGATTGTATTGATAAATTAAATGGAAGCATTTTTGATTTAACTTGTGCTATTGAATTAAGAAAAGAAGGACCGGTAATAGAAAACAATGATGAAAATGAGCCCCATCATCTAAATGGTTAGGATAACAGCCCTTCAAGCTGTAAATACGAGTTCAATTCTCGTTGGGGCTATAAAATTATAAAGGAGATTAATATGAATTTAATATTATTGATTTATGTTTTAGGGTGGTTTTTGTTACCTTTATGCCTTAGAATATTGAACCCTTCTTATTTCGAAGAATGGTTTGATGATTGGTTAGGTGAAGTAAGTTTAATTTGTGTTATGATTATTTGGCCTGTGATGGTTCTTTTTTGGTTTGTCCGTGCTTATTTAAAATTTTTGAATAAATGGGGGTAAAGAATGATTACGATAAAAACTAAAGAAGAAATCGAAACAATTAGACAAAATGGAAAAATTGTAGCTCAAACTTTAGATCTATTACATAAATCTACTGTTCCTGATATTAGCACTATTGAATTAAATAATATTGCAGATACTTTTATTCGAGGTAATGGAGCTACTCCAGCAACATTTACAAAAGGTTTTCCTAAAGCAATTTGTATTTCTATAAATGAAGAAGTTGTTCATGGAATACCTTCAGATAGAAAACTTAAAGAAGGAGATATATTAACTTTTGATGTTTGCATTTCAAAAAATGGTTTTTGTGCAGACGCCGCAATAATTGTTTGTGTAGAAAATGTTTCTGATTCTGTAAAAAGGTTAGCTGATGTTTGTAATCAAAGTTTAGAAAAAGGAATTGAGAAAGCAATTGTAGGTAATAAAATAAACGATATATCATCTGCTATTTATAGTTATGTTAGAAGTAATGGTTTTAATGTTATTCGTGATTATGGAGGTCATGGAATAGGAAAGGAGTTACATGAAGATCCTTTTGTTCCAAATTGGTGGTGTTCATGTAAAGAATTAGGTAGTATAATCCAAAATGGTATGGTGTTCAGTATCGAGCCAATGATTTGTTGTGGAAAAAGAGCTGTTAGAACTTTAGATAATGGTTGGACTATTGTAACTAAAGACGGTTCTTTATCCGTTCACTGTGAGCATACTATTGTAATTGTAGATGGAAAACCTGAAATTTTAACTAAACTTTAAAAGGAGATAAGTAAAATGAGATATGTATATCCTGATTTTAAAGCGTTAAGATTTAACTATAAAGGAGGAATGATTAATTGTTTTTGGAAAGATTTATTCGGTTTTAGTTTTAAAAAGATAGGAACTAATACTATTTCATTTAACTACGCACGATTTAGTATTTTTTGGGAAGGTTTTTTTGAAGGAATAAAACATTTAATAATTGGATAGGAGAATGGAATGAGTGAAAAATTAGATGATATTATTAAAAAAGCAAACTTAACTATTCTTTATAAAACCACATTTAGTAGTTTGAATGAAAAGGAACGTGAATTAAGACATTGGGATGTTTTTAGAGCCTTGGTTGAAAAGATTGAACAAGAGTATATTACAAAAACAGATTATAATGGTCTCCCAATGTTAAATGATAATTGGATTTCACTTCAAGAGATTTATAATGACGCTCCAGAGGTAGAAAAACGCATGATTTTTAGTTTTATTGTTAGTAGGTGGGATACTTTATTTAGACATTGGAAAACTTTTATGGATGACAAATATGAAAAAGGAAAGTGGCAAAAACATTTTGAATAAACAAAGTAAAGTTAATATTGACATTAATTTTTGTATTTTATAATAGAGGTGAATGATGGAGAAAAAAATCGTGTATTTAGCAGGTAAAATAAGCATTGGAGATAAAGATACTTTTTATCGTAAAGAAGCTGCTAAAAAATTACGAGATGTTGGTTTTATGTGCCTTGATCCTCTAAGGTGTAAAGGAGGACCTTCAAAGTGGGCAAGTTTTGAACCTTCTGAAATTGTAGCAAGAGATTTACAAGATGTTTCTAGAGCGCATGTTGTTCTTGCAGTAATAAATGAAGGAGGTCGAAAAATATCTTTTGGAACTCCTTGTGAATGTATGTTTGCATACCTTCATCATATTCCTGTGGTTTTAGTTTCTGATAATGAAGCTTTGAGAAATCACTATTGGGTAAAAATTGTTTGTGCTAAGGCTTTTCCTAAAATTGAAGAGGCTATTGATTATATTATTAATTGGTATGGAAAAGATGAAGAAATAAATGAAGATCTAAAATAGTATCATTTTTTAGAAAAATGTATCATAATAGATAATAGATGGTTCTATCTATTGTTTTTAATTTTTTAAGAAAATTTTTTCCAAAAGGTGAAGAGTGTTTGATATTAAGATGATAGCTGAAGCTAAAGAAAAGTATAAAGATTTGTATGCTAAATCTTTAGAAGAAAGACAAAAGCTTAGGGAAACGGATGGATACCGGTTAGCTTTACTTGACATATATGAAATGGCTGCAGCAGCAGTTGTTCATCCCGCAGGTGAATGTCTTTTAGGTGGAATTGTAATTAAGCTTGCTACTGGAGAACTTAAAATTCAAAAGAATATTAATGATAAATAAAGAAAAACCATTATCGCTTGAAACATTAACAAAAGCATATAATTTGCTTCCCAAAGAGAAACCGAAGTATGATTTGGTTGTTGCTCCTGAAGAGATAATTAAGAATTTAATAGTTTCTTTACCTAAAGCAACTTCTGAAACAGTGTTTGGGATACCTATTATAAAATTACCAGAAATAAAGCGAAAAGGTTTGTTTAGATATAGATTGTTTAGGATGTTATTTTCATCGACGAAAAAAATAATTGAAGAATGGCGTTGGAATAGCAGAATATATTTGGTATCTCAAGGGTATTTACAAAATTCAGTATGTATAAAAAATTTTAGGGTGTAAAATGAAACCCAAATTAATTCTCCTTCATGGTAAAGCGCGTTCTGGTAAAGGTGAAGTTGCTAAAAGACTTTGTGAAGAGTATGGATATGCTGAAGTAGGTTTTGCAGATTATTTGAAAGAATTAGCAATAAAAATATTTGGTTGGAACCACGATGAAATTTATGTAAATAAAACTCCTGAAAGTAGAAAATTCATGCAACTTTTAGGAACTGAAATAGGTAGGGCAAAAGATTTTGATTTTTGGGTTAAAAAACTTGAAGAAAGATTAAGTGAGCCTTTTTTTAAAGGTAAAAATATTGTAATTTCAGATGTAAGATTTAAAAATGAAGCTGAATGGGGGAAAAGTAAAGGAGGGCAACTTTGGAAAGTTATAAGACCTAATGTAGAGGAATTGATTGAAGCAAACCCAGACCATGCTTCTGAAAATGATCTTAAAGATTGGGAAAGTTGGGATTGTATTATTTCGAATCATAAAACATTAGAAGATTTATATAAAGAAGTTGATGTAGCTATAAGTCGTTGTGAAAAAGGAAGTCTTGAAAAACCTACTATAACTCAAGGGTTTTTGTTGTCTGATATTATTGAAGTGTTAGCTACAAATAATATTACACTGGAAGGTAGAATTTTAAATATATTGACTTTAGGTTTAGAAAAATTAGGTTGGAAGAAAATAAGAACTCTTCCTTCAAGAAGGTGGAAATAGTAAATTTTTGTTTTTATATAAATATGCACTCGCTGTAACTCCTATAAGCCCAGCGAGAAGAGAATTGACTTTGGGATTGGGTAAATTCTCTTTTGTATTACGATGACCCCATTTTCTAGATCGGAAATGGATTGGTGATGGCATCGTTTAATGATGAAACTACTATCGTAAGAAATTTAGGATGCGTAGATAGTAGTGAAAGTCCTTTATGGAAGTAGATTAGAAGTGATAGAGGCTGACCTTACTAAAACAGGCCAGCCTCTATATTTGAAATTATTAAAAAATAATAATTGAATAATTTTAAAGGAGAAGTATGGGTTATCTTATTGGAGGTCGAATTGTTAATACTGACAGATATGGTAAAAGTAAAAATATAAATCAAAATCAAGGTCTTATAAAAGTTCCAGAATTCAAACCAATTCGAGGAGCTTCTTTTGATAAATCTCAAGATTTCAAAGCAAGAATAAGGACACAAGCCGCAGATATAAGTAGGACTGCTCCTACTTTCAATGATCCACGTTATACATTTACTACCCTTTCTATTCCTACCGATCTAAGAACTCTAAATGGTTTATATAGATTTTTTGATGATACAGATCCTATAGTTGGTAACGCAATTCGTCTTCACACAGAATTTCCCTTAGCTGGATATGGATTTTCAACTTGTGGCGATCCTGGAATCCAAGCTCATTTTGAAGAAATGTGGGATAGGATTCATGGAGATCAACTTTTGTTTGATTTAGGTTTAGAATATTGGCGAATTGGAAATGTATTTTTATTTGGTGCTTGGAATGAAGTAGATTTTATGTGGGATCAGTTCGCGGTCCTAAACCCAGACTATGTTACTGTTGAGTCTACTTGGCTGAATCAAAAACCTCTAATTAAACTTCAACCAGATGAAGCATTAAAAAGAATTGTAAGCTCTGGCCAACCTAAGTTTTTATATAATCAACTTTCTCCAGAAATTATTAAGTTTGTTAGATTAGGTCAAGAAATTCCTTTAGATCCAAATAATACTTTTTTTATTGCTCACAACAAAGCTCCATATGAAAATTTAGGTAAGTCAATTATCAAACGTATTTTGAAAATGTTGATTTATGAAGATAGATTAAATATGGCAAACTTTTCTATTGCTACTAGGCAAGTGATTCCTATAACAGTGGTTAAACTTGGCGATCCAGCCAGTGGCTGGATCCCCGGCCAAGAGGAAATGGAAGATGTGAAGGAACTTTTTAGTGCCAGAGAGGTGGATCCTAATTTCTGTTATGATGATCAAACTGAATGTTTAACAGATAAAGGTTGGGTTAAATATGATGAGTTAACTTATAATCATAAGGTCGCTAGTTTTAATAAGGAAAATAATTCGCTTGAATATTATAACCCTTCTATTATTACGATCCAAGATTATGAAGGGGATATGATTCATTTTAAAACGAAGCATGTTGATATTAAAGTAACTCCAAATCATAGAATGTTAGTAAATAGAGATGAAGAATGGCAGATAGTTCATGCTGAAAATGTAAGGGCAACTGATAGATTTAGAGCTTGTGTGGATAACTATGAAGGTGAAAAACCCCCAAAGATGTTAGAGATTGCTGGAGAGCAAGTAAATTCTGAAGCTTGGTTTGAATTTGTTGGTTGGTGGTTAGCAGAAGGTTGTTTATGTTACCATAGTCATACAGAGCCTTATAGTGTTAATATAACACAATCAAAAGTAGAAGGCGTTCAAATATTAGAAAATTTATCAAAAAGATTACCTTGGAATGTGCGCAAAAATGAAGATCATTTTGTGATTAATAATGTAAAATTAGGAAGATATTTAAAAGAGACCTGTAGTGAAAAAATTAATAAACACGTTCCTCGCTGGATGTTAAATGCTGATAAGAAACATCTTGATTTACTTTTAAAAGCTTGGTTACAAGGTGATGGTACTTGTATAAAACAAAAAAATAGTATATTATGGGAAGGAGCTTCAGTTTCAAAACAACTTATAGATGATATGCAGGAAATTGCTTTGAAGTTAGGTTATGGTACTTTTTTAAGAACTCGATCTTCTCATTCTTATTTATTAAAGGAAGGAAAGAGATGTTATAATAGAGAAGATGGTACTCCTTATTATGATCTTTATATGTTAAGTGTTTCTGAAACAGTTGAAAAAAAGTTTCCTCTTATTCCTAATGAAAATGAAAAAACTCCTATTGATTTAAGTGAAGTTGAAATTTATAGAAAAAAGAAACAAATTGATTGGGATAAGATAGATTTAGAATCTTTGTTAGAAAAAGTGAATGGAAACGTAAGAACTTTAGCAACTAAATTGGGAATAAATCATGTTTTAATTTGGAATCAAATTAAAAATAGAAAAATCGAAATTCAAAAAGATCCAAATAAAAAAATAGTTGATGGTAATGAATTAACTTGCACAAAAATACAGAGAGAATTTTATAAAGGTAAAATTTGGTGTGTATCAGTTCCTACAGGAATTATAATAACAAGACGTGGTGGTGAGATAGCAGTTCAGGGCCAGACCATCTTTTACCATTATGGCCTGGATATTCAATTCTATGGAGCCTCCGGTAAAATTTTAAACCTTACTCCTGAGCATGATAGAATACGAAAACTTAAATTCTTAGGCTTAGGAATAAGTGAAGCACTGCTTTCTGGAGGGACTGCAACGTATGCTACTGCATACATGAATTTAGAAGTTTTGAGGCAACGATATTTACATTTTCAGTTGAGGTTAGAAAATTTTGTGCATAAAGGTTTGTTTGAAGTAGTATCGAGATTGTGTGGTTTTTATCAAACAGATAAAACAGTTGTAGGTAAGAATTATAAAGGCAAAGTTTATGGTGATGCAAAAGCAATGAAGAATTTTATGGAACAAAGATTTGCTCAAAAAACTTTAAGAGATTTACAAGATAATTTTGAGTTTAAAGAATTTATTAGAAAAAAAGCACAAGAAGACGCTGAAAATGGTTTAGCAGTAAGACCAAAATATATTTATCCGAAAATGAAGTGGGATTTACTATCTTTGACCTCAGATGCACAATACAGACAATTTTTAATGTCTTTTGATAAGATGTTTCCAGGAGTTAGAAAGATTAGTGATGCTACATATTATAGAGTGTTGAAGTTGGACGGAGATTTAGAACAAAGGCAGATTGAAGTCGAAAAACAAGAACAAAGAAATCAACAATTTAAAGATGCAAAGAAAGATAAAGAATTTAGAGAAAAACTAATATCAGAAGGATTAGAGCTTCCTCCAACACAACAAGTGAAGCCTTTAGGTGGTGGAGGACCAACACTACTTGGAGGACCTCTTCCTCCGTCTGCTCCGAGAGCTCCTATTGGAAAAGGAGTTGCAGAAGGAGAAGGAAAACCTGGAGGCGGCCCTGAAGTATTAAGAGAAAAATCTAAAGAAATGCAGGAAGAATTAGAAGGAGGCCTTGAGGCAGAAGTAAAACGTTTAAAAAAATCTAACAAGGAGATGTTGAAGAACCGTGATACTGAAAATTAAGATTGAAAAGGAAAAGAGAAGAATTCCTCTTCCTAAAAAAGGGGAACAAATTTTTAAGGTAAAAAAGGCATATACTCGTAAAATGAAACATAAAAAAGATTGGAGATTATTGGAAGATGAAGAAATTGAATATGAGGAAGAAATTAGGAATTGAAGGGTTTCCAAAAGGTCCTATTAATTATAAAAAGATTACAGATGTTCTTATGATAGTAAAAGATCTACAACAAGCTGGCTCTTTAGATCCTGATGAAGTTGAAGACCTTGCTGGAAATTTGTATAGCATTTTTGGAGATGAAACTTTGTCGGATGTTATTTTAGAAGCAAATGAAGATAACACTTCTAATTTTATACAAATTATAGGGGAGTATTTAGCTTTTATATCAACGGAAATAGAGTTGAAACCTCGGGGTCGGGAGCTTTTAGAGAGTTTAATTAAGGTTTGTCGAGATCCTGATAATCCAAAGTATCAAATAAAGAAAGTTCCTTTGGAGACGTTGCGAGGCCCCGGAAAAGAAAAAGAAAAGTTTGAGGGAGAAGAAACTGAGGTAACTGAAGAAGTTGGAAAAAAGAAAGAAATTCACCCTGAAAAAGGGGATCTCTCAAAAGAAACTATTCCAGTTCCTTATGCAGCTTTTCTCAACAAATACTCTCCGGACGAAATCTGGGATATCGTCTCTGGTAAAAAAACAGATGTTTCTGAAGAAGAAATAGAACAAGCTAAAGAAGTAATAAGTAGAGGTATAGTAGCAAATAGATTAAGTATGAGAAAAACTGCAAACGGTTGGGAAGAATATAAAAAAAGACAAGCAGAAAAATTAAAAATTGCAGAAAATCCAAATACTCCTCCAAAAGCTTTAGCAGAATTAGTTAATAATAGTGACTGGAATATACGTGAAGCTTTAGCAGGAAATCCAAATACTCCTCCAGAGGCTTTAACTAAGTTAGTTGAAGATAAAAATTTAGATGTTCGCCTAGCTTTAGCAGAAAATCCAAATACTCCTCCAAAAGCTTTAGCAGAATTAGCATTAATTGAATTATCAAAAAGAAATTGGAATGTTCTTCATGCACTTATGGAAAATCCTTCAACTCCTCCTGAAACTTTAGCAAAATTACAAGATCGCGGGGAATATATAGAACAAAAGTATAAAAGAATGAAAGAAAAAAGAAAAGAATTTGAGAAAAAACTACGCGAAGATGTTGGTGGTAAGTTAATGGATCAATTGATTGAGAAAGGACAGAACCCTAAAGTATGGACTAGAGAAAAGTGGAATGCTTTTTATGAGGAAGTTAAAAAATTAAAAGAAGAAAAAAGAAAAAAAGAAGAAGAAAAAGAGACAAAAGAACAAAGAGAAGAAAGAATTAAAAAAGAAAAAGAAGATAAAAAATATTGGGAAAATATTGAAAAAGCTGTAAATTTAGCAGAAAATCCAAATACTCCTTCAGAAGTTTTAGTTGACTTATCAAAAAATCACCTTTATAATGTTAGGAGACAAATTGCAAAAAATCCTTCAACTCCTATAGAAGTTTTAGTTGAACTTGCGAAAGATAAAGATTGGACTGTTCTTTTTGAGTTAGCAGGAAATCTAAATACTCCTCCAGAGATTTTAGTTGAATTATTAAGAAATAGAAGAGATATGCCTATACGTGAAGCTTTAGCAGAAAATCCAAATACTCCTCCAAAAGCTTTGGCAGAATTAGCAAGAAGTCAAAGTAACTCAATTCTTTATGCTCTTTTGGAAAATCCAAATACTCCTCCAGAGGCTTTAGTTAGATTAAAAAATCGAGGATTTTACAAAGAAGAAGAAGAAGAACTTGAAATAGAAGAAGTTGAAGAAGAAGAAGTTGAAGAAGAAGAAGAAGAAATTCACCCTGAAAAAGGGGATCTCTCAAAAGAAACTATTCCAGTTCCTTATGCAGCTTTTCTCAACAAATACTCTCCGGACGAAATCTGGGATATCGTCTCTGGTAAAAAAACAGATGTTTCTGAAGAAGAAATAGAACAAGCTAAAGAAGTAATAAGTAGAGGTATAGTAGCAAATAGATTAAGTATGAGAAAAACTGCTCAATGGGATGAGGTTAAGAATGCTTTTATTGAATGGATAGAATATGAAGGAGGTCCTCAACACTGGTTAGAACATTATGGAGGAGATATTACTCAAATCCATGACGTTATAGCAAAGTGGGCACATCATGAAAGAGGTTTTGTATTAACTTACGCAGATGTAGTTGAGCTAGAATTTCTTTTTTCAAGACTTCTTAAAAAACAAATTAAAGGTAGTCGAAAAGATATTGCTAATAGATTAAGTATGAGAAAAACTGCTCAAAGCGCTCCTGAAACTATTCAAAAAGCACAACAAGGAGATAAGGATGCTATTGCTAAAGTTATTGAAGAAAATGAAAGTTTAATAGCTTCTTCTCTTATAAAGTGGGGGTTAACTCCTGGAAGTGATGATTTTCAAGATACCTTGTCCGATATTAAAGTTGAGATGTTAAATAGAGTAATTCCTCAATATGATTCTTCAAAAGGAGCTTTTTCAACGTTTTTAACAACCGCTGTTTATAATTTTTTAAGAAGAGGGACTAGAAAAAAAGAATATGAAGAAAAACAAAAAGAAGTATCTACAGAAGAACCAACTGGAGAAGATATAACTTTAGGAGAAACTTTAGAAGATAAATCTCATCCTTTAGTTCAAATGACTATAAATAGTGCCCGAGAAAATCTTCAAAGTTATATTCATACAAAAAATCCAGAACTTGAAGATATGATATTAAGAATATTTGATTTAAAGATTGAAGATAATACTCACGAACAAATAGCAGAGACTTTAAATAAAGAAGGATTTAAAAGTAAAGGAAAACCAATTACTAGGTTTATAGTAAATAATTTAGTTAATGAATGGATAAAACCAGCTTTGGCTCAGTTTTTTGAGGCTTTTAAAACAGCTAAGTTAGGAATGCGGAAAGAAGCAGTTATGTCTGATATTGAATTTTGGAATTATATAGATCAAATAGGAAAAGATTCAAATAAAATTGAAAAAGTAGTTCCAGAACCAGAATGGAAAAATTTTGTAGATAAATTTTCAAATTTTACAGAAAATTTAGTAAATACTGATCCTTCAGGAGAATTACGTGATGGAATGGATTACGCTTCTTGGGGTATTATATCTAGAGGAAAAGAAATGTATAATCAAGTTTTAAAAGATTTAAAATCTGAAAAGGTGACCTTAATTGAACCTATGGAGCGCTATGAAGGATGGAAGAGATCATATAAAATATTTGATAATGAAAAAAGTGAAGAATTTGGAATGGTTGTTGAAGAAATGCGACAAAAAACAAAAGAAAGTATAAAACCAAAAGTAAAAGTAAAACAAAAAGTAAAACCAAAAACAAAGGTAAAACCAGATTCGAAACTTCCAGATTGGCTTCCTTCTAAGATAACTATTGAAGATGAAGAATTAGAATTGGATGAACCTTCGAAGGAAACTATTCCAGATATTTTATATCCAGAATATTCTACTTTGTTAAGTAAATACACTGAAGATGAAATCTGGGATATAGTAAGTGATAAGAAAACAGATGTTTCTAAAGAAGAAATAGAACAAGCTAAAGAAGTAATTAGTAGAGGTATTATAGCAAATAGATTAAGTATGAGAAAAGAAGGAAGTCGTGAATGATAAAACGTTTGAGTTATTTTTAAAAACCAATGTTTTGATTCCTAAATTAAGTAAAGAGGAAGAATCAGATTGTGTTATTACAATTCAAGGATCAGTAGATCCTTTTCTTATAGATGAATGTTTTAAAAAATTAGTATTTGCTTCTCTTCGCATTGTATTAAGCATTGCTAAAAAATATGAAGGAATGGGATTATCTTTAGAAGATTTAATTCAGGAAGGATATTTTGGATTATGTGATGCTTTGGAGGGATTTGATCCTTATTATGAACCGCATACAAGATTTACAACTTTTGCATTTCCTTATGTAAAGCGAAGAATTTTAATAGCATTAAATAAGAAACCTTCAAATATTCCTTTACCTGAATCTAAAAAAAGAGCATTTTGGAAGTTGATTCAGGATCCAACCAAGTTAGAAAGAAAAGAAAGAGATGAATTAGAACAGAGGCAATTTGAATTTTTGTCCCTTGAAGCATTAAGTGAGATTCCTGATTTTGAACGAAAATTTGGGATTATTGATTATTATACTCCAGAAGATGTCTTAGTTGAGAAAACAAATGAGGAATATTTAATTTTAGAATTGAAAAAACTACTCACACCGAAAGAACTTAATATTGTCCTTTATTTAGTAGGGTTCAAAAATTCTGATTATAAACAATTGTCGCCAAAAGAAGTAGCAAGTCTTTTTAATGTTAAAGTTGCTAGAATTTACCAATTAAGGAAAGAAATAAAAGAAAAGTTAGTTTCAGGGGGTTTAGTAAAATGTTTACCAAATCAAAAAAAGATGATAAATTGGAAGTAGTTGAAAGGAATTGAGTTATGCCTAAGAAAGGTTATAAACAAACAGAAGAACATAAAAGAAAAGTAAGTAAAGCGTTGACAGGTGAAAAAAATCCGAATTTTGATAATCATACTCCTTTTTCTGAAGAACATAAAAGAAATCTTAGTGAATCACATAAAAATATTCCTCTTTCTGAAGAACATAAAAGAAAAATATGTGTATTTACAAAAGAGCAAGAATTACAAATTTGTAATGATTATTTTTCGGAAGAAAAGCCGAGTACTATAGTTTTAGGTAAAAGATGGAATTGTAATAAGTCAACTATTCGAGGTATTATTAGAAGAAATGGATTTATTTTAAGGACTTGTAGAGAATCTTTACAACTTGAAAAAACGAGAAAAAAGTTAAGGGAATTAAGTAAAGGTAAAAACAATCCTAATTATGGTAAGCATAGGCCTTGTTATGAAGAAACAAAACAAAAAATAAGAGAAAAAGTTTTATTTCGTATTCAAAATAACTCAGGTCCTTTTAAAGACACCAAACCAGAACTTAAAATGAAAGAAATTTTAAGTTCTCTTAATATTCTTTTTAAACATCAATTTAAATTGAGTAATCGTCTTTTTGACTTTCATATTTTAAATACAAATATTTTAATAGAAGTTGATGGAGATTATTATCATGGAAATCCTGAAAAATATAGTAAATTAAATACTACACAAATAGAAGTTAAACAAAAAGATATTATTAAAGAAAAATTAGCAAAAGAAAGTAATTTTATTCTTCTAAGATTTTGGGAAAGTGATATTTTAAAAAATGAAGAAAAGATTATTAAAGATTTGGAGAATATATGGAACAGATAATTACAGATGAAAAAGTTTTAAGACAAGTAAGTAGCGTGGCAACTTTTGAAGAGGCTCAAGAAATTTGGAAGAAGCTTGAGCAATATTTAGATGAGCAAAAAGAAGTAGCTTTGAGTGCTATTCAAATTGGAATTCCTAAAAGAGTAGCTTTAATTAAATTGGGGAATAAGGTTTTTAAAATGTTAAATCCAGTTATTCTAGGAAAACAAAATGAATTTGTATTTAAGGGAGAAGGTTGCCTGAGTTTTCCGAAGATATTTAAAAATACTTTGAGGCACGGATCAATAGACGTTCAGGACGAAAGTATGGGTAGATTCATAGTAGATGTTAAAACAGATGGTATACTGCCTGTCTTAATTCAGCACGAAGTTGACCACATGAATGGTATTCTTTTCTTTGACCGAATGCAAAAGCCTATTAAAGTGATAGAAAAAATTGGCAGAAACGAGCCTTGTCTTTGTGGTTCAAATAAAAAATATAAAAAGTGCTGTGGAAGGTAAAAGGTTACATTTTTTACAAAAAAGTAACATAATAGATAATAGAGTATAGTATCCGTTTGGGAATTTTTTTGTTTTAATAACCAAGCTTTTGAGAAGAACTCAAAGCAGGTAATGCTTTTATAGGTTACCTGCTTTTTTTATTTTTATTAAATAGGAGAACAAAATATGCCAAAAAAAGATTTTACTGAATATGAACGGGATACGCGGGATTTTACAAAAAAACCTTTATCAAAAGATTTTCAAAAACTTATTTTTCCTCCAGAATCAGATGTAAAGAAATCCGAAGATCACGACCCTTCGGTTTTACCAACTTCAAAATTAAGTATGAGGAAGAGAGCTCTTTTATTTTCTGAAGAGAAAAAATTGATAGCTGATATTGCTTCTTCTTTAGGTCAAGAGGCTGCACAACAAGCTGAAGATTTCTATGGAGGAATAAGAGATGGTGTAAATAAAGAAATATTAAAATTTTTACGGAGGTTTCTTTCTAAAAGAGACGATGAACCATCTAAATTCTTGAAAGAACAAATTGAAGAATATCTTATTGCAATTGCTTCTACTAAAACTCCTAAAAAATTAGCTGTAATTAATAAGAAATATGTAGGAATTTTGGAAGATTCTGATTATGGAGAAAGATTACAAACTTATATAACTTCAGCGTCTTCTTTAGAAGAAGCTCTTCAAAAAATACATAAAAGATTAATAAGAGATGAGTATGCTGAATCTGGTGATGGACTTGAAGTTGTTGATGAAGATAAAGGGATTTGGGAAATTAGTGGTAATTTTTTACATGTTCATTTAGGAACAGAATCCTCTACTAAAACTCCTAAAAAATTAGCTGTTGGAGATAAAATTTTAACTTCTTCAAAAAAGGAAGCTAAAGTAGTTAAGGTTGGAACAGAGTTGGCATTTTGGATGACTGTGGACGGAAAGGATTTTGGATCTGATTTTATAAGTGATATAGAATTAATTGGGCCCACTGAAAGTGCTGTTCCTGTTGAAGGAGGTATGACAAAAGAAGTACCGTTGGAGGAGAAAGTTGATTTGGGAGAGAATATATAAAATGTTTAAAGGAAAACACGAAAGAAGGGCAAATACTGGTATACGTAAATTTTTAGATTTACAAGAAAAAGAAATTGAAAGACAATATAGAGTGGAAGAAATTAGTACTTATACATTAGCCAGAAAGTTGAATTGTAGTCAAGGGGTTATTTGTAAAATAGTTAACAAATGGGGCAAAACAAGAAATAATAAGGAAGCAGCTGCTACTGAGTCTTGTAAACAACTTGGAAAACAAAATAATTTTGTTATAAGAGGGGAACTGTGCGGTGAAAACCATCCTATATTTGGTAGAACAGGTAAAAGAGCTCCAAATTATAAAAATGGCAAAATTAAAGATGGGCATGGGCGTATTCTTATTTTTTTAGAAAAAAAGACTCATCCATTTGCTTATATATGTAGTGGTAGTGATCGTATTTTGGAACATCGTTTAGTAATGGAGAATTATTTAAAAGAGCATGATCCTAATTCTGAGTTTTTAATTGAAGTGAAAGGCTTTGAAGGTAAATTTTTAGATCCAACTGTAGTAGTTTATCATATAAATGGAATAGAAAATGATAATAGGGTTGAAAATTTACGAGTTTTTAAGAATCAAAGTGAATGTACTATATTTCAACTTCAAACTCACCTTGGCCTTTATAAAAACACTGGACCTGAATTAAAAATGAAAGAAATTCTAAATGAACTAAACATTCCTTTTGAACATCAGTTTAGAATTAAAAATTGCCTTTATGACTTTCACATTCTAAATACTAATATTTTAATAGAGGTAGATGGAGATTACTGGCATGGTAATCCTAAAAAATTTCAAAAATTAAATAAACATCAAAAAGAAACAAAACAAAAAGACTTTATTAAAGAAAAATTAGCTAAAACTAGTAATTTTATTCTTTTAAGATTTTGGGAAAGTGATATTTTAAAAAATACAGAAGAAGTAAAAAATAAATTAGGAAATTTGATATGAAAAAAGTTATTTTAACTAAATATTTTTCTTCTCCAGGAAAAATGGGTTCATGTATTAATTGCAATAAGAGCAATTGTCAGAATTGCAGTATGGGGTCTGTTTTCCCTGAAGTTGTTCATAAATACGCAGCTCAAATACAAAAAATTTCTCCTTATAATAATGATATGCGGTACATTCGCTTTAGAGCAATTGGGAATTTGTGCGTGGATGGCCCAAATTGTAACTACGACGGCTTTCCATATGATCAATTTTTAGATTCTCGCTCAGGATATGGATATACTTCTTTCATAAACAAAAAAGCTTTTGTGGAGCATCAAAGTGATGACGTTACTAAAAGTATTGGAACTTTACTTGGTGCTTATTTAAATAGATTTGATTTAAGTAAATATGGAAATAGAGAATGGAGTGATTTAACTTCTGAAGAGAGAATGGAAGTTTTAGCAAATAGAAAGCCTGAGGAAGACGGGAGCATTGAGGTGTTGATGGCTGTAGACGCAAAATTATCTCCTTCGATTGCCCGCCAAGTTGATTCCGATGTTTCGCTTGGCTGTAGTATGGGGACAAATATCGAGTTTAGCGATTGTAGTATTTGTGGCAATAGGGCTAGAACAGAATTAGATTATTGTGGACATATTGCTTATTCTAAAGGTTCTACTGTTTTAGTTCCCACTAACCAAATTAGAAATTTACTGAAAGAAGGAAAGCTTAGACCAGAATGGATAAAATGGGTTCTTAAACGAGAAGCAGATCAAAGAGAAGTCCTTTCCGGAAAAACAAGTAGAATGGTAACTGCTACAGTTTTTGAAATTAATTATGGCCTCTCATTTTTTGAATTAAGTGTAGTAGCAAATCCAGCATATATTAGAGGATATAAATTAGAAAAAATTGCCTCTATGTTAAAACAAGGATTTCAAGAATTACTGCCTCTAGTGAAAGTTGCTGAAGGAGAGGAAGTTGAAGTGCATGTTGATGTAACAAATGATTATTTTAATTCTTCAACTGCAAAAAAAGCAAAAGAATATAATAAAGATTTTAAAGATTGGTCTGATTTAGAAAAATATGGATATTTAAGAGACGGAGAAATTGCTAAGGAGGCATTGACCTCTAAACAAATAAAAAAAGTTTATGTTGAAACTGAAGATAGATCAAAGTTAGAAAAATTAGGCGCTAAATTTGTTCCTATGGATGGTACTACTTTTGTTCAACTGGTAAATCCTGAGATTTTATTAGGATTAAAATTTGCTTTAAAAGAAGATATTATGAAATTTGGTGCTATGGAATATAAAAATACTGGTTTAGATTTAACTGATGTGCTTGCTTTTGATATTCTTGTTTCACAGCAAGGGAAGCAACCGCAAGAATTAGTTGATAATATGTATGAACAGGCAGGAGGCGATGAAAAGAAACTTCGTGTTATTAACGATTGGGTAAAAATGCTTCAAACTAAATATAAAGTTGTTCCAAGAGAATATAAATTAGAAAAAAAAGAAATAAAAAATATAGAAGAAGGAGAAAAAGGTATGGTTGAAAAAAAGAAAGCCGTTTACAGGAGTCTTCCTCCAACTGTAGAAGATATGAAAGAGTTTGTGTTAGCTAATATGTTTATGAAAACAGCTGGAATGTTAGGTTCAAAATCTTTTGGAGAATGGTTAAACCTTATAAAAGGTGCTTGGAATAATTTTGGTGACCTTACTCAAATATTAAAAGATCTTCAAGAAACTTATGAATATATAAAAGATTTGGGAAAGAATTTTCCAGAAGAAGAAATACGTATAGGAGGGTTATTATCTCTTATTGATCGTGTTAAGAAGCGTTTGGAAGAATTTGATGCCGAGCTGGTAACAGCAAAAACAGCAGTTTACGATGGTCTTCCTTCGACTGCAGAAGATATAAAAGATGAAGGAATTGATATTGAAAAAACAGAAATAAAAAGTTGGAAAGGAATGTCAGAGAAAGGAGATAAAATGGTTGAGAAGGAGAAAGAATCACGTTCTCCTGGCGTTATTTTTCTTAAAGATGAAGTTTCTGCTGCTAAAGTAGTAAGAGATACAAAGAAAGCAGTTCAAGAGTTGAAACTTCAAGTAGAAGCTACTCTTAAGAAATTAACAGGAGAACTTCCTCCAGGATTAAAAGAATATATGGAGAGAAAAAGAGAAGAAAAAGGAGGAGAAAGAGAACCGGGAGAAAAACCAAAGGAAGAAGGTTTTGAGAGAAAAGAAGAAAAACCTGAAGGAGAAAAAAAGCCTGAGCTTAAACCAGGTGAAAAGGTTGAAGAAAAGAAACCCGAGAATGTAAAGGAGGTTTTACAAAACGCTATTACAGATTTAAAAGAGGTTCATGAAGATCTTGAAAAGGTTGAAGAGAAACTTGAAGGGGAAGCAGAAAAACCTCTTGCAAGTGTTTTGAAAGGTAATAAAAGATATGGAAGACATTTACAATTTGCAGTAGAGGAAGCTCTTAGAGAGGCAAAACCTGTTATTGAAGATGCTCAGGAAGCAGTAGAAGAGGCTGAGAAAATTATTACAGATACTATAAAAAATCTGGAGAAGGTTGAGAAACCAAAAGAAAAAGAATTTGGAAAAGAAAAAGAGTTTGAGAAACCTAAAGAAGAAGAAAAATTTAAAGAAAAAGGCGAAGGAGGTGAGAATGTGGCGAAAAAAATAGAAGATGTTATCGCTGGTGCTAATAGTATTAAGAAAGCATCAGATCAGTTACGTCAAATGTTTGATAAAGAGGCTACTTCGTTCCCGCCTACTGGAGCAAGAGATCCTGGAGATTATGGAGAACCTCCGGTTGCTAAAGAGTTATCTACTTGGAAGGGATTTAACCAAGAGTATGAAAAGATGAAAGGAAAAGAAAAGAGAACCGAGTTTGATACTCCAGAAGGAAGAGTAGATTTGTTAACTGGAGTGGTTGCAAAGTTGTTTATTAATAGAGAAAAAAGAGGAGATGCCTATTGGTTAGTAACAAAAGAAGGAAGTAATTTTGCAATGAAATCTACTTTTGCAGATGTTGCTGGTAATGATAATTTAACAGAAGAGAATTTTAAAAAGTTCTGTTCAAATTCTTACAAACTATTGATATTGAAAACTGTTTCAAGCAAAGGTCTTGATGATGTTCGTAGGGAAATGTTTGGAAGTTGGGTAAAAGTAGTAAGAAAAACAGCTAAGAAATCTGCAGGAGAGTGGGATCGTCTTGTACGGGGTGCTTGGAATGATCAAAATAAACTTGCTCAGATATTAGATGATCTTCGAGAGGATTATAATTATGAAAAAGGATATGCGGAAGTAACTCCACAACAAGAAGTAGTTATAGGAGCGTTGGAATCTCTTATTGATAGAGTTGCGGAACGATTAGGAGTCTCTGAGGCTGTAGAAGAATCTGTTTCTGAGAAATATACTCCTTCATATGCTTCAAAAAAGAGAAAAACAGCTGCTCCTTTTGAAGGAAGAGAAATTACAACCATTCCTAAAGGATTATATGATTCTCATGAAGGAGAAAAGGATTCTGGAAAAGCCCGTCCAGGAGTTGAAGCTGTTGATGCTCCTAAAGTTGCTGGAGATAAGAAGTATTTTACAGAAGCTTTTGGCGATTCTGGATATGCGGGAGAACTTACAAAAGCAAAGGTAGCTGCAATTGTGAAAGAAAATGAAAATCTAAGAAAGAAAGTTAAAGCTTTAGAAGAGGATCGAATTGCTGAAGCTCTTGCAAAGAGGGCTGTTGATTTAGCACGAAAAGCAGCCGCAGCTGGAGTAATTCCTTTTGATACAGATTCCGTTACTGAGAAAGCTCAAGAGTATTCGGAACTTGATGATAGGGGTTTTAAAGCAGTTGAGGATACTTTAAATGTTCTTCCAGTAGTAAATGCAAAAGCTTTAAAAGCTTATCAAATTCCAGAAGCTGAAAATGTTAATAGTGGAATCGTATATGATGCAACAGAATCTGTTAGAGATGAAAAAGAAGGAAAGCATCCAGATCAATTAAAACTTGATAATATGAAAGACGATGTGGAAAGTGCTGCAAAACTTTCAAAGAAAGCAGATATAGGTTTAACTGAGGAAGGAGAGGTAATTCCTCCAGTTCAAGAAAAGTCAAGATTTGAAAGACCTGCAATAGTAGAAGAGGAAACTACAGAAGAAGAATTAACTGCAGATGTAAAAGAAAGAATTAGGAAGAAAGCAAGTGTAGTTCCTCAACTTCATAAAGCTACTGCAGATTTAGAAAGTACTAATCGTGTTCCTGATTTTTCAGGTAGATTTACTACTATTGAAAACACTTTGAGAAAGAAAGGAATTGAATATGCCCCTAAGGTTCATTACTACAAAAGGTAAATCGTTAATCGTTTAATCGTTTTTAGGAGGTGAAATTTTAATGGCTAAAGTAACAAGAGCAGGATATTTTGGTTGGGAAGATTCTCTAAAGATAGCTGGGACTTTTTCTTCAGGTTCCTCGGGAATCATGGGATGGACTCCAAGCTTTACTTGGATTCCTGGGCAGTGTTTTAAATTGGATCCTACAGATCCTACCTATGGTATTTTGTGTACTGTTAATGGGGAGCAGATTTATGGTATTGTAATGGATGATGATACTGAACTCGCTCAACCGCCCGCTGCGATGAAAGCTACTGTTTTGCATGGTCATTGTGCTTTTCAAATTGATCATTCTGCAGAAGCAGCCGCTGGAACTGTTAATTCTTCTTATCTTGCATATGAGAAAGCTTCGGTTGAAGCTAGCACACCTATGGATTTACTCTGGACTAACGCAAGTGGTAAGCTTTCTGCTTCTACTTCGGGTAGTGCAAACAGGCCTGCTGGATTTGTAATTCAGGTACCTTCGGTAGGTAATAATTACACCTTGAGACTCATTTTGTTTGGATAATCGTTAAATCGTTAATCGTTAAATTATTTAGGAGGTGAAATTTTAATGGTAAAGAAAAATGCAAGTGCGTATCCGCCTGGATTTAGGAAGGAAGCTCCGAGAGGAGGTTTTGCAGTAAGAGCAGATGCTGACTACAAAACTATTGATCCTTACAATCTTCATAATGAAGCAGATGAAACTGAAGAGATTTGGAATTTGCTTCAAACAGAAGCTGGAAGGCAGGCTTTAGGAGCTCAAATGGCGATACCAATCCGAACGCAGTTAGATTATCAAGGAATGTGTCGTAGATTTTTTGAGATCGATGTACTCGCTCAAGGACAAATCGCACGTTATGACAAAGACATTTTGGGGTTTGCAACTACTGTTGCAAAACGTGGAGAAGTTATAGATTTTATCGTTGAGGGAGAGTATGTTGAGCCTAAAACTTGGGAGATTTTTGCTCCAGAGGGAATTAGGTTGTCTGAAATTCAACAGAGAAGGTTTAATGTTTTGGATCGTATGCAGGAGAAGATTCGTATTCATGTTCAATTGGAAGAGGATACTCAGTTTTTAGCATTGGCAAATGCTACAGTTTTAGCTAACGTTGCTAACAATCCAATTACAACTAGTACTACAGGTTTAAATAAGGATTTTCTAAATGAATTAGCTGCAGTGGTTCAAGTTCATGACCTTCCTGCTTATGCATTCTTAATGAATATGGATTCTTATTCACATATTAGGTCTTGGCAGAGAGATGATGTAGATCCAGTGACTCAAAGAGAAATTATGCAAACTGGTTTAATGGCTAACATTTGGGGAATTGATATTATAGTTTCTCGTTTGGTTCCTGATATGACAGTTTATTGTTTATCCGAGCCTCGATTTACTGGAGTGTTTCCAATTAGAACTGACTTGATTTTGATGCCGGATGATGAACCTAAGCGTGCTTTGATTGCTTATGTTGGTTATGAAGAAATCGGAATGTTGTTTGTAAATGCAAATTCAGTTGCTAAAGGAACCTTCACAGGTAGAGTAATTTGTCCGTGTGGTACTTAATTAGTTGAAAATGAAAGATAGAAGGTGAAATAGGACTTCGCCTCTATCTTTTATTAAAAAAGAGAGGTATAGATGATAAAACGAAAAGATGAATTAGATACAGATAAAAGGTTTGAGGGTCCTTTTTCTGAATCTACTGAAAAGTTAAATAAAATTATGGAGAAGTTGCGAGCAAGATTATATACTCTTGCAGAAACTGCTTTAGTAACTGAACAGCAATCAACTTCTTTTAAAAGAGCAGTAAAAGATTATACTTCTGAGGCTTGGAATGAGATAAATGAAATAGTTAAAGAGTTAGAAACAAAGTAAAACTTATTAATGTAAGGAGGAGTAAAATGAAAAGAATTCCTAGTAAAGTGGTTGCGGCTCCTGGTTATTCTGCTTCTGTTGATATTGGAAAAAGAGGAATTAAATTAACCTCTTTTGAGCCTGTTAATTTGCTTGAATATTTTACTAAAGAGGAAATTCAGCAATCTGAAAGTTTAAGAGAAGCATTTAGACAGGGTTGGGTAGTTGCTTTTAAAGGTCAAATACTGCCAAAAAAGTCTGAACCAAAAATAAAGATTCCAGATATGAAGGTTTCCCAAAATCCTTTTTCTGCGAAGGTTAAAATAGTTGAGAAGAAAAATAAAGGGAGGAAATCTGATTATGAATATGAAATTGAAATTCCAGAATCTACTCAAACTTTAATCAAAGATGCTGCTGATAATCAAAAACGTAAAAAATTAGAAGAAAAAGAAGAATTACTTAAAAGTCAAAAAGAAGAATTTGAAACTGATGTTGTTATAAGTAAAGGTAAAGTTGATATTCCTAAAATAAATACAGTTAGAGTTGATGGGAAAGAAATTATGAATTGGAAAGCTGTAAAAAAAGGAAAGAAACCAGTGGAGGAAAATAAAATTAAGGTTGATTTACAAAAAAAGACGGTAACTGAGGAAGAGTAAGAAATTAATAAATTGAAAATAATTAACATAAAATAGATTTTTAACTATGAGAGGTGTAAATGACATATTTCGCTCGTAAAATGTATCAAAATTTTGCGGATGATGATAACAAAGTTACTGCTACAGTTTCTGGATCCTGGACAAGATTTGGACTTGTGGAAGATACAGATCATATTGTGGATTTCCAGGCAGTCCTATGGAGTGGGACTGGGGGAGATTTTTTAACTTTGAGAGATAAATATGGAAATGTAATTTATTATACGACCAACGCATCTCCTATGTTAGAGCCAGATATTCTAACTCATCCAATAACGATTAGGCTTCCTATTGAATACTTGACTAACGAACCGAGTTCATCTATTTGTATTTTTGGAAAATTTATGGGATAGGAGTGTTTATGAAGAAGAAATCTGCTAAAGTAGACTATTGGAAAGGGATGGTTGAAGAGCGCACTAATTATTTAGTAAGAACTGTGGATGAAACCAAAGAAAGTATTGAAAAATTACATAATAAATTAGATGAAAAATTTAAAGATATGAAAGAATGCGTGGATCAGAAATTTGAGAAACATAATCTGCACCATGAATATGTTGAGAAAAAATATACAAAGTTGTTCCTCGTGCTAGGTACTTTAACGATTGCCAGTATTTTACTTAATCCCGAAAGCATTAAATATTTATGGGTTATGGTATCAAAATTTATAGGACTTTTTTAATAAAAAAAGGATAATAGTGAGTAGAAAAAGAAAATTTTCTGAAAAACAAGAAATTGAAATTTGTGCCGAATATTTTTCTGATGAAAACCCAAGTACTATTATTTTGGCAAAAAAGTGGAGTTGTAGTAAATCAGTTATTAGAAATATTATTTTTAGAAATTGTGGAGAATTAAGATCTCCAAAAGAAGCTCATAATACTGAATCTTGTAAACAACTCCAAAAACAAAATAATTCAGTTATTAGGGGTGAAATGTGTGGTGAAAAGAACCCTGCTAAAAGATTAGAAGTAAGAAAAGTCATGAGTAAATCGCATAAAGGAGAAAAAAATTTTATGTTTGGTAAACACATACCTTGTTCTGAAGAACATAAGAGAAAAATAGGAGATAAGAATAGAGGAAAATATCGTTCTAAAAAAACAAAAGAAAAAATGAGTAAAAGTGCTTTACTTCGAATCAAAAATAATCCTGGTCCTTTTATTGATACTAAACCTGAATTAGAAATGAAGAAAATACTAAATGAACTAAATATTGTTTTTGAACACCAATTTCGTTTAAAAAATCATTTATATGATTTTCGTATTGTAAATACTAACATTTTAATAGAAGTTGATGGAGATTACTTTCATAGTAATCCAAAGAAATTTCAAAAATTAAACACTATGCAATTAAAACAACGCCAAAGAGATATTAGAAATACAAAGTTAGCAAAGGATAGCAATTTTATTCTTTTAAGATTTTGGGAAAGTGATATTTTAAAAAATGCGGAAATTGTAAAAGAACAAATTTTGAAGGAGATTTATAAAATATGATTTGGAATCCTGGGTATCCTCAAACATCAGGTTCATTAAATAGTCAGCCAATTCGTGAAAACTTCGATTTTTTAAAGGTTGGTCTTATAACACATAGTAGTTCATCCTTAAATCCACACTCAACAACTTTAGATCAAGTTTGTGCTCAAGGTGCCTCAACAACTAATGCAATTACCGTCAATGCTTCTGGTTCTATAGTTACTTCATTACTCATTCCTACTGATTTACAGGTTGGGGATGATTTATTTAGTAAGAAGATTGAGCATGTAGTGTATGCAGAGCATTATGCTTCAATTCAAGATGCTTTAGATGCTCTTCCTGCTACTGGAGGAATTGTAATAGTTCCAAGAGGAACTACAGAAATTTCATCTACTATAACAGTTAGTTCTAAAAAAGCATTGATAGGATATGGTGTAGAGTGTTCTACGATAAAATTAGCTGACAGTTCTAATTGTAATATGATTGAAGCCACGTCTCATTATATTCATTTAGAGGGATTTACCTTAAATGGAAATAAAGATAATAATACTTCTGGTAAAGGAATATATTTTGATAATGTATATGTTGGATCAACTATTAAAGATTTAATAGTATCTTATTGTGCAGAAGAGGGATTGCATTTTTCTGAATGTTCTGCATTTCCTATTATAAATGTGTGGTCTCATCATAATGGAAAAGATCAGTTTTTTATTGAAAGCGGATCTGAAAGTGTTCATTTTTATAATTGCACAGCAGAATGGAATACAACTTATGCTGGGTTTCATTTTAAAGATACTGGGCCTAATGCTTTATTTGGGTGTCATACAGAAGGTTGTTATTACGGAGTAGATATTTATAATTCAGATGGTATTGATGTACATAATCATTATGTAGATGGGGCATGTTCGGGGTCAATTGAAGCTTTTGCTGCTGTATATATTCATGGGGGTAGTAGTAATGTAATTATTCAAAATGTTTCAATTTTAAATTCTTTTAGTTCTGGCCAAATAATTTTTGATGAAGATAATTCTTATTATATTCCTGAAACAACATTGCAATGTAGTTATAATAATAATAATCAATATTTTAGGGTTTTAAATTTATTTAATAGTGGTTCGAGTAATGCAACACTTTTGTATTCTGTTGGAAATACAAGATTTGAATTTAATAAAGATTTAAAAACTCAGGCTATAGATGCTGGAACGGATACTATTGCTGGAGGTCCTATTAGAGCAAGAGAAAATGTCCAAGTTAATAGTGATTGGACAAGTGGAGACGAGGATGCTCCAATATATTTTGATGGAACTGTCGCTGCCCATAGAGCAGAAATGAGATATGATTATGGACTTGATAGTTTTTGGTTTGATAAAGCTATTATTATAGAAGCTTCTGGTTCAGTTCTTAAATCTTTAAGAGTTCAAAATAATGAATTAATAGGAGATAATTTAGAAGTTAAAGGTAATATTTTAGTTGATAGTTCTGGCTCTGTTCTTAAATCTTTAAACATTGTAAATGATCTTCAAGTTGGTGGAAATATTATTGGTAATATTGTTACTACGGATACTTTAGATGATGTTTGTGAAAGAGGTGCAGAAACAGATGTTGCAATTACTGTTTCGGCTTCAGGTAGTGTTCTTAAATCTCTTCGAGTTCAAAATAATGAACAAATAGGTGGTAGTTTAGAAGTAGAAGATAATTTAGAAGTTAAAGGAGACATTACAGCAGATAATTATTTATATTTTAAAGATATAGGACTTTACGCTTATCCTAATGGTCAAATTTATAATGAAGATGGAATATTAAATCTTGGATTTATAGGATACCCGCAATTATTACAAATCACTCCTGGAATAATTACTGCACAAGAGGATGTTAGAGTTGAAGGTCTTATTACCGTAGCAAGTTCTGGTTCAGTTTTAAAATCCTTAAGAGTTCAGAATAATGAAACAGTAGGTGGAACTTTAAGTGTAAGAAGTAATGCTATTGTGAATGGTTATGTTCAAGCATTAACTTCAGGAAGTGTATTAAAATCTTTAAGAGTTCAAAATAATGAATTAATAGGGGGAAATTTAGAAGTTAAAGGATCTGCAAAGGTTGGTGGAAATATTTATATAAATTCTGATAATACTGACGCAGATGCTTTTTTGTATTTTGGAAAATCAACTGGTAGTTTTGAAAATTTGAAATGGGATATAATTGCGGAAGAATTTGTATTTAGTGATGATGTAAATACAACAGGAAATTTATCTGTTGATTATGAGTTAGGGATAAATTGTGCACAAGTAAATCAAAATGCAGTTATATCTTTCTTTAAATATCTCTCTGGATTTGAAACTCTTATTTGGAATGGGACAAATAGTCAATTTGAGTTTAGTAAGAAGATTAATGTTGATAGTTCCGGTTCTGTATTAAAATCTTTAAGAGTTCAAAATAATGAATTAATAGGGGGAAATTTAGAAGTTAAAGGTAATATATTAGCAGATAGTTCTGGTTCAGTTTTAAAATCCTTAAGAGTTCAGAATAATGAAACAGTAGGTGGAACTTTAAGTGTAAGAAGTAATGCTATTGTGAATGGTTATGTTCAAGCATTAACTTCAGGAAGTGTATTAAAATCTTTAAGAGTTCAAAATAATGAATTAATAGGGGGAAATTTAGAAGTTAAAGGTAATATATTAGCAGATAGTTCTGGAAGTATTTTAAAGTCTTTAAGAGTTCAGAATAATTTACAAGTCGGTGGAAATATTATTGGAGGTAAGAAAACTATAATATTACCAATAGATGCAGCAATATTACCAGATAATTCC